>JABAOF010004787.1_pt1 | contig 41265 bp, 49 predicted proteins | sample 7062171 | NCBI WGS metagenome assembly JABAOF01 (sample SAMN14538628, study PRJNA623070) | marine sediment metagenome | biome: marine biome [ENVO:00000428]; feature: marine pelagic biome [ENVO:01000023]; material: deep marine sediment [ENVO:00002113] | place: India: Gulf of Khambhat ... | reverse complement strand
AAATAATAGGTTGAAACCATACGTCCTTCGAGTCTTTTGTTTCATTGAATTTTCAATGTTTTGCTTAGAAATTAGTTCTCTTTATTTAGAGTAGAAGAAGGGGTACAAGTGATTTGAAAAAAATTGTAGATTATTGCAACGCGGGTATGTTTGTTTCTACTATGCTTATGTCTACTTCTAAGTCTACGTCTAGCAGATCCGTGTTTGTCATGCTTATTGTCATCTTTAAAGGCCATTCAATTGCTTTATCGACAAATACTTCCATCGTTAGACCGTTCTCTGCGATTTCATACTCGTAAACCATGCAGGTTCTTGTGCCGAAACCATCAATATTCACGGTGGACTCATAGCTATTTGTAAGGTCAATATCTTCAAATGCAGTCATTAAACCCATTTCTGATAAGGGAACCCACGCGATTTCCTCGTCCGACTCAGTTTCTCCTCCAAATTCCCCAAATGATGAGCTCATTTGGAAGGAGGTGGAAACCAAGGCGTGTGTGTCGTTGAAGTCAACTATTTCTTGTCGTACACCAAAGTCAATGCTCAATGACATGCCAAACATACCTAACTCCTCAGCAGAAACAGAAGTTGAACCTTCATATATTGCGTATGCACCCCTGAACAGCCATGCTTCTTGACCCTGAGGACTTGAAATGAAAGCGCTAACGAGCAATGCTCCAACTATAACAGAAACCGCTACAATGGCTACTAACACAATCGGCTTCAGGCGGCTTTTTGGCTGTCGCATGTTCGTTGAATAAATAACGTTTCCGGATTCAGATTCCAACCTTTAACACCGCATCGAAGTACGAAAAACTGATAATAATAGCTTATGCACCATGAATATGGATTGATAAAAAGCATCACATATGGGCTTCTATGAGCTTTATCGTCTCAAAGAACGGCAAAGACCGCTCCGCCACTACTTTCACCCTCATATCGTAATCCGCGAATTTACGCAGCGTCTCATCTACACTTGCCAATGAAGATTGCATCAAGAGAACCCTTCCCTTCTGCTTCAGGTGTTTTGGTGTTTGGACAATAAAGCGGTCAATAACTTTCCTGCCCGTAGCTCCTCCAGCCCAAGCTCGTCCAATCCAAGACTCAGTTTCATTCTCTCCTGCGGGTAAGTAAGGTGCGTTAAAAAGCACCAAATCAAACTTGCAGCTTTCATTTAATGGTGCGAAGAGGTCGCCTTGTACGCAGAAAATTTTGCTTTGCAAATTGTTGAGTTTCGAATTTTCTTTTGCGCAGCGTATAGCGTAGGGGGATACGTCCACCGATAAAACGAAACTTGCTTTTTCAGCTGCGAGTATGCCCAATATACCGCAACCCGTGCCAACATCCAGAACAATCTCGGCTTGTTGAACATTGAGGTTTTCAGCGAAGAGAAACGAATCTTCAGCCGGCGCGTAAACGTTATCCCAAACATTGAAAACATACTCGCTAAAGTAAACTTGTTTAGCGGACAAGGGCATTTGCCAACTCTCCGAAAGCTTGAGGTGATAATTCCCTGACGCGTTTTTCACGAAAACGAATAGTATGCGCCACTTTTTCCGCGTCTTCCTTGTTTACTTCAAGTCTGCTCTTGATGAAGATTGCTAGCGCGTTACTGATTTTTTTGTTACGCTGTGTGAAGAGCCACTGCACCATCCGCCTGAAGAAAACTTCGTCCCTAACTTGAAAAGGTGCTGCTCTCCAAGGCTTTAGACGCACTATTATTGACTCCACTTCTGGCTTGGGATAGAAAAAGTTCTTGGGGACTGGGTCCAAAAGCTTAACCTCGGCATTATAAAAAGTAACAACAGATAGCCATCCATAGTCCTCACTTCCCACAGCAGTGACTAGGCGACCTGCAAACTCCTTCTGTAAGACTAAGACAGCGCAGTCAAATCCTCTACCAAAAAGCCAAAGAAGAAACCGCGAAGAAATCTGATAAGGCGGAATCGAAACCACCTTGTTGAAGCTTGGAACCGGCGCCTTCAACACATCACCCTCAATTACTTTCACGTTAGTCAAGCCCTTAAGCTGTTCACGTAGCACTGTAGCTACACGGGGGTCTTTCTCAACTGCTACCACGCTTTTGCATTTATTCGCGAGAAAACGGGATAAGAACCCGAAGCCTGCTCCAGCATCCAACACTACATCTGACTTGCTCAGGGAAGCATAATCGATTAGTTTTGGAAAAACCGAAGACTCAACCATGAAATTTTGCCCGAGAAGCCTGTTCGGAACAATTCGAAATGTTCGAAGCAGACGCTTCGTTTCTGAAACTGTCATCACTTATGCCTTAAACACAACAAATTAATGAATCCGCGTGAACAAACGATACTTGCTATCGCCCTCAAGCTCCTCAAGCACCCGCTTCGCAACAAGCTTAACGGGATTCGGCAGTTCAGTTCGCTTCTGCAAATCATTAAAACTCTCAAACGCTTTTCTCTCCCGCTCATTAATCACTTGCCACATGTACTTCTTACCGATACCAGGCACTAACTCCAGCGCGTGCATTCGCGGCGTGATAGCTCGAGCAGTATTAAAAAAATTCACAAACCACTTCTCGCGGTTCAAAACTATACGGCTGACTACACTTGGAAGCTCCGCCTTAGCAGCGGCTGTCAACTCGTCAAAGCTGACGCGACCGATGATATATGTAACTTCATCCCGAGAATTCTTCCCTACATATACACGGTCATTGGGTTTAAGCATCAATCCTTCCTTCACCAATGCTTCCAATAAAGTAAAAAACTCTTCACCCACACACTGAATTAAAGCTCCCGCTCTATAACCTGCTCGACCAGTGGCGCGAAACCCTGGTCGACCATGCGGCAAGAAATCTAAGACGTAAGCGTGTGTTTCGTATCGCTTTTCCATAATAGTCCCTGAATCCTCTTATTCCTATTCGCGCTTACTGCTTAAAAATTATTAGCCAAACTTGGCCTATTTCACAGCTCTGCCACTATCCAGAAGCGCGATAATTGCTTCCAACTTTGCGGTTTCAATAATTTTGCGCCCACTAGCCAAGAAAACCCGCAGCTCGTCTGTTGTTTCAGGCATGCAATTTACAACCTGCACGGCTTCAGCTTCTTCAAGACCAAAAGCTTTCACAAGCTTTTTCACGAGTCCCTCTGCAACATTAGGATCCAATTTAGTGAACTTGTTCACGTAATCCAAAGTGCGCCTTTGGAATTGGTCTAAATTCTCCTCACCTATTGCCTCCAGCACGTTCTTAACTTGTGGCAAAGTGAGTCTTTTTTCGGTTACATCTTGATTTTCCATTTTCACCCACCTTTATACGGCTCTAAATGTTCAGACCGAACAATTATCTTCTTAACAGCATTGCCATCTGACACTCTCAACACGTACCCGCGTCCACGTTTCTCAACCACTGTGCCGATTTTTCCGTGAAAACGCTTATGAGGCAAGCTCTTCTGAACACTGGAATCCATCTTAATAATAACCTGAGAACCCGTCTTATACTCAATCAGCAACTTACCTAGCTTGGGCTTGCTTCTCTCACGAGGCTTCTTAGTTAGAAGACGACGGGCACGAGTGTAATATCCTTTGGAACCTCTCATCAACAATTCACCTACTATAATCATTCCATAATAACATTCAAAACGTCCAACTTAAGAGGCTTCGCTCTGTTTTCAAGCAAATCTGAAACGTTCGGCTTTGTTCTTCCTTTATCGCCAGACACTAGTTCCTTCACGTAAAGGCCGCCTTGACAATGTATTCTCATCTCCGCCCTCTTAGGCGCCAATTTCTTAACTTTAACCTCATATATGTACTTTTCTCGGATCAAATCCGCCCTTCTATGCAAAACACGCAAAGGCGTCTGTTGCTTGATTAAGACACCGCTCAGCTTATCCTCTAAAACCCGCAATCCCTCTTCAGAAACCTCGCTCTCAAAATCAATTAGAACACGATATTCCTTCTGCGCAGACTCACCCTTCTTTAGCTGCCTAACAAAATCCTTTCTGCTGAAGCGCAAATCGGAAACTTCTATTTTTCTCTCCGCATTTACGTTAATAGCAGTTTCCAGCTTTTTTAGGTCCAGAAACCTCTTTTTAGGTTTTGAAATTTCAATTACGAAGGGGCGACCACTGCCCAGCATTCGAGCATCAATGTCTTCTCTCCCAGAAGCATGAAACGAGGTTTTCTCACCTTCCGCTGCTTCCAACAGCTGCTTCGAAGCTAGTTCCTCCACCGATTCCGAATACATCTTTCCAGTTCCACCGCATTTCTCACAGCCTTTTCCGCGGCAATAGGAACACAACCACTTCGATTGCGGAATATCCCTGACAAGTTTCCTGTACCTTCCAGTAACGAAGAGTGGATTAACTTGAACTCTCACTTTGTCCGCGAATGGGTTAACGATTATAACGAGATCCGGTTTCTTGTACTCAACAGTCTTGCCTGTTGTCTCGGCGACTCTTTTTCCAATCAATCTTCCAAACTCATGCCTGATGCTCTCGCCGTAGGTAATGTTAAATGCGGCTTTGAACTCGTCTTCTCGCTCCTCAACCTCAACTGGCAATTCTATACCCACCAAAAAAGAACCATACTCGTAGTAGGCGGTAGCATCAAGAGATTTCTGGATCAAACCATCAAGAATTTTAAACCTGTCTTCACATAAGAAACATGCATTTGGGCTATTCTTACTTGTGATATGCTTTTTCAGGTAACGAAGCGTTTTCTGTGCTTCGTGAAAAAATCCGTTGAGTGAAAGAACTTTGAGCATTTTAATGCCCTCCGCTTTTTTCGACAAGCTAAGGTCACTTGCTTGCAATGTTAAAACGAGTTTTAGTGCTTTACCTCGTTCATTGTTTTCTATCCCATACCCAAGCAACGCAAATTGCCTTCCGAGACAGTGGTCGCAAAGAGGACGCTTTATTAGCATACTTCCAGCTTTTTCTAAGATGTCCATCAGACGAGCCTACTTAAACCCTGTTGAGAAACCTTTACCCATGAAGGGTAGTTTCTTCTTCCGCTTGAACATCTTCAACATTTTCCGCATCATCAAGTACTGTTTCAGAAGCTCTTTAACGTCTCTCTCACTTGTTCCCGAACCACGCGCCACCCTTCTTACTCGTGACGAATTCAAAATTTTAGGGTTCTCCTTTTCTTCAGGTCGCATGGACTGAATTATTACACGCCACTTTTCAAGGCGGCCTTCTGCCATATTCAGCATGTCCTCAGGCACGTCATAAGACATACCCGGAAGCATCTTGAAGATTTTCCTAAAAGGTCCCATACCTTTGACTGCTTCGAACTGCTCGTACATATCTGTTAAGGTAAATTTGCCACTAAGTATCGCCTTGGCTTTCTTTTCAGGAACTTTAATTTCGGCGTCACGAACCTTGTCAAGAAGAGTTTCCAAATCGCCCATGCCTAAGAGGCGCCCGACGAACCGTGAAGGTATGAATGGTTCAATATCTTCTGTCTTTTCCCCTGTGCCAATGAACTTTATAGGCGCACCAGTAGCTGCAACCGCAGAGAGTGCTCCCCCACCTCTGGCAGAGCCGTCTAATTTTGTAACCAGAATCGAGCCTATCGGTGTTGCTTCATGGAAGGTTTGCGCTTGGATTAGCGCCTGTTGCCCGATTGTGCCATCAATAACCATCATTACCTCATCAGGCCGAATTTTTCTCTCAAGAATTTTCATTTCTTTAATAAGTTCTCGCTCTTCTTTGTGACGTCCAGCTGTATCCACGATTATTAACTCCTTATCGCTGAACTGCTTCAAGCCTTCTCTAACCACTTTCACAGGGTTCTTTGTCTTCATATCCCCATACACTGGAACATTTATGCGAGTCGCTAACTGATGAAGCTGAGCATAGGCACCGGGGCGGTAAGTGTCTGCGCATATTAGAGCAGTTTTCAAGCCTTTCTTTAGAAAGTAACGGGCGAGTTTGGCAGCATGAGTTGTTTTTCCCGAACCCTGAATTCCAACAAGCATTAATATCTTCTTCTTCCCAGGCTCCATTTTGATTGGAACAGGATTATCGCCAACAAAACGTGTCAGTTCCTCGTAGACCACTTTTAATACATGCTCGCGTCTTGAAATGCCTGGTGGAACTTTCTCTTTTAGCGCTCTTTCCTCTATTTGCTTGGATATGCCAAAAACAAGTTTAACATTAACATCCGCTTGGAGCAGAGCTCTCTGGATATCTCTAACAAGTTCCTTAACCGCAGCCTCATCTACTACCGAAGCCCTGAAGATTTTCTTTAGGGCGCCGTAAAGAGAGGAGCCCAAACTATCTAATACCATCTGCGTATCTAGTCTTAGAACACCTTAGGCGTCTTTAAATATATATTGCCTTTAACAAATGAGGTTTGCTATCCAAAATGGCGTTTGGTTGATTATCGTCTCTGTCCCAACAGTCCTCATAAGAACAGTTGCAATAAACTGAGCAAGTCACAGCTAAGCGCTGTAGTCTCTCCCTTTCGGTTTTGAACCTCGTGCTTTTCCCTGTGGTATTTGTGGTAAGGGTATCGGAGGTGGGATGTTCAATGTTCTAGATATGATAACGGATTCAATGAAAACAACGTTGGATATTGATTGCACAACTATCGGCGGTGGCGGTCTTTTTTCTTTATGCTCTTTGAGGACTTTTTCAACCTCGGTTTTTTCGCCAGAAATGTAGGCGCTTCCTTTCAGACTTATCTGCGCTATTGAAGGATTATAGTTAATAGTTAAAACGAACGGAACTTCCACTGTATCATCAGGTTTTGTATCCATGCCTACAATGTTTATGTTTGTGCCTATTTGGATGGGAGGAATGGGTTTTTTGATGTTCCAGAAGCGTTCTGCTGAAATATTCGTTATGGCTACGTTAACTCTAATCATCCAAATCATCGTGAGTTATTTGGGGGCATTTAGAATTTAAAACTGCTTATTTCTCAACTTGTCTGTACCGGGTAAAACCACAGTGACCGCAAGTATATCGGTCTCTGTGTTTAGCCATGAAGTATCCTGGTCCACATCTCTCACATGTTGGGCGTAGTCTCGTAACTTTCTCGCCTTCAATCTTGTACAGGGCGTTAACCCCTTTTTTATCTTTTTTCTTCTCTGTATCTTTTTCGAGTTTGGCTGTTTCTTCTTTTTTAGACATTTCACTCATTTTCCTCTTGCTTTGGCGCTTCTGGAGGACTGTTTCGTTTTCTTATGTATTCGGGTTCGATGAATTTTACCTGCTCCACTGTTTCATAGGCGTTAGCAACTCCTACGGCAGTGTTTGTTCCTGTCATGGTTTTCATTTTCTTAATAAAAAGCATTTCCTCGCTTATCTTTAGTTTAGCAGCTATTGCTTTTTTGACTTCAAGCCTTGTGGGTGTTTCTCTTTTCAGTCCTTGGTCTACCTTGAAGTTCACTTCCGTTCTTTTTAGAAGAGAATTTTTATTGGTTGATACGATTTTGACTTCCATCGCCATATCACTTGTTTAGGGTGTTGAGTTCATACAATTGCTTCTTATTTAGCTTTTCGAACGGTTTTCATCGCCTTCAGGAGATCCATAACTGCAGCCTTTTTTTCAGATGTTACCTCAACGACTACAATTCCCTCAAAGGGTTGGCCGTAAACAACCAGAGATTTTTCTGGAGCGTATAGAACTGCAATGAGTGCGAGTAAGTCTTCCTCTCCCTCTACGATTATATGAAAATCCTCGTCACTTGCGAGCGCATTTCTTACTGCTGTGATTGCTTCTTCCGTTATCGTTCCCTGAGGATTCTTAACGTGAACCACGTTCTTGTCCTTGAATACTTCTTGTTTTACTCTCTTTCTCATGCGTCTGTTGTCTGTAATCGAAAGTTGAGGTTTCATCTGGTATAAATGGAGATTCCGTGAAACAGTATCTCCTACTGATACTATTATTGGCGGTTTTTCTAATTTCACAATGGTGTCCATTTTTTGCATTGTTTCTTCAAACGAGCCTTGAATTAACATGCCAAAAGGTTCTTTGAGTTTCACACGGAGTTCGGGAGTAATACTATAGGCAATAGCCATTTCTTTTCAACCCTGAAATGGTACAATTCTCATTATAACTGACCCAATTTTGTGTTAATATTGGATGGAGTTAAGTGCTTATCTAACCTTTAACGCGTAACGTCCCTTCTCTTTTATGCTCATAGCTTTTGCGATAGCTGAGTTTTCCGGGTCAAACATTATAACCATGCCGCTGAAGTCTTCACTTAGATTCGTTGATCTACATTTCGGACATACATTATCTTTTGTTATAAAATGGCAGTTCTTGCACGCTTTTTTGTTCATTCTCGCTGCTCCTCTGTGTTGCTTTTTTCTTTTTTGTCTTTTAGCGTTTTATTATTTGGTGCTGCTTTGGAAGCCTCCAATTTGAGCCACTCTAACTTGCCAAGAAACGGTTGTCTGGCTGTCACACCAATCTTACCTGAACTTCCTGCCCTGCCGAGAGAGACAGCTGTTATTCTGACGCGCAATTTGTCTCCGTTAGTCAGTCTCCTCTTCGTTTCTTTTCCTAGCAAGACTCCTTGTTTTTCGTCGTAAGACATGTAGTCGTCTATGAGCTGTGAAACGTGTAACAAAGCGTCTACCGGACCTATACGCACGAAAGCTCCAAAATCAGCGATTTCAACAACGTCTCCTTCTACTATCTCCTGAATGATGGGATAGAAAGTTAACAGAGAAAAAGTTACTCTATGATAGGTGGCTCCGTCACCAGGAATTATCTTTCCTATGGGGCTTACTTCAACTCTAGTTACTGCAATGACGTAGCCTAGCTCCTCGTCTACGATTCCCTCGTATTTGGTCTTGACTTGGTTACGACCTACCTGTTCAAGGGGATTGCCGAACGTTTCGGGTGGAATGCGAATAGTATCTTGAAGCGTTATAAGCTTAAACATCTAGTTATATCATCCCGTCAATCTCTAGACGCGATTTTTGTCTCACATAAATTACTGGCACACTTATATCTCTTAGCCTCTTCTTCAGCTGTCTATCGTTGGTAAAGACGGGGCTTTTCCACTCTTTAGCTATTTCAACTATAATGTCGTCTGCAAGAGCTGAGGCTGAAGCATTAACTTCAACATACGTACATTTCTCTGCAATTTTTAGCGCATAAAACGCGTTTTTACGCATTTTAGATGTACCCTTTTTAGCAAGTGCCTCTAGTTCTAGTTTAACTGGCGAAAGCAAAATTAATTCAATGGTTCTATTCAACAGATGTTTCAACCCGTTGAAAATGTCAATTTTGAATTGAAGTGGAACGAAAAAAGCGTTTGAATCCAGAATTACCTTTACAGTTTTCTCTTCCACTTTTTAAAACCACATTTAACCCATATGTTATCTTCCTATGTTCTCTCGCGTAAATCTTAAAACTATTTGCCTTTAGCGTCGCATTTTCAATCGAAGAATCGATTCAGTCATAAAAATGTCAAACGTTTAGCCTATTTATTAATAGACTCCATATTACTTTTAAACTACCTCTGTGTAAAAACAATAAAAGTGGGATTTGGTGAAAAACTGTTGTTAACCGAGAAATCCTGTGGTGCAGTAGTATTCAGGAAAAGCAGTGAGGTAAAGTATCTTCTCCTTCATTACGGCGCTGGTCATTGGGATTTTGTTAAAGGGAATGTTGAGTTAAAGGAAGGTGAGAAAGAAACCGTTATCAGAGAACTTCAAGAGGAAACAGGTATTGCTGACGCCCGATTTATTGATGGTTTCAGGGAAAAAATCGAGTATTTCTACAGAAGACACGGCACAACAATCCATAAAGAGGTAATATTTTATCTAATTGAAACTTACACAGAGCAAGTCAAATTATCTTTTGAACATGTGGGATATACTTGGTTGAACTATCACAATGCCTTAAAAAAACTCACCTTTAAAAACGCAAAAGACGTTCTACAAAAAGCACACAAATTAGTGAAAACTCGTAGCAAGTAGGCTCTTCCGAGAAAACTTTAGCTACATGGGCTCATCTAACATTATTCCGTATCCTATGAGCCTCCACCGCGCAGTTATCTTCCTGCTTATGGAAACCCTTGAGTTTGGCTGAGTGCAAATTGGTCTGGTCAATTTAACTTTCACCACGTTCTTCTTTATTGAAAGAACTTTGCCGAGATTCACCGCAGCACCCACGTGGAGGAGCAATAATTCACCAGGAAAAATTTTTTCAACTTTTAAAAGCTCTTTTGTTCCTACAACTCTCTCCAAAATATGTGTTTCTAAAGTTAATTCTGACAATATCGACGGAAGTAATCCTGTTTTTCCTGCTATGTTTCCGTTTAACCCGTCTGCCTTTGAATAGGACGGGTCTAAAAGAGTTCCCACACCGACTAGTCCTCCACAGGTCGCTTCTTTTATGCTTTTTTCGCCTGCGTGCAAGCTCACTATCTCACTAATCAAGGATTTATAGCCAGTTTTGCCTTCTCTCTCAAAACTTATTCCGGGTCGGATCTCTATTTCGTCTCCAACCGAAAATTTGCCCTGCGCTATAGTTCCTCCGATCACCCCTCCATCTAAATTTTCAATTGGAGTTCCAGGCTTGTTAACATCAAAAGAACGAATTATGAACATGAGCGGCGGTTTTGTTTCATCCCTTTCAGGCGTGGGTATAATTTCTTCTATCGCATTAATAAGCACATCAATGTTTATTTCATGTTGTGCCGAAACAGGAATTATTGGCGCGTTTTCGGCAACTGTTCCCTTAATGAAACTCCTTATCTCTTCGTAGCTTTTACGCGCTCTTTTCTCCTCTACAATATCAATCTTGTTTTGAACGATTATGATATTCTTTATACCAATAACTTCTGCCGCAGCAAGATGCTCTCGAGTCTGTGGTTGAGGACACGATTCATCTGCAGCTATCACAAGAATCGCTCCATCCATTACTGCCGCTCCTGAAAGCATCGTTGCCATCAAAGCTTCATGTCCTGGAGCATCAACAAAACTTATGGCGCGCACAAACTCTGGTTTTGTTCCGCAGTTGGGGCAGACGGGTTTTGTCGTGTAGCTACGGGGTGTTTTGCATTTTGGGCACTTGTAGATTGCCATGTCAGCATAGCCCAATCTTATTGTTATTCCTCTCTTCAGTTCTTCGCTGTGACGCGACGCCCAAACGCCAGTTAAAGATTGCACTAGCGTTGTTTTTCCATGATCCACATGCCCTATGGTGCCAATGTTAACTTCTGGCTGTTTAGGAAGGGGTTTACTTTTGCTGCTCATTCTCTTCTTATCCACAAATACTCATGAATTAGTGAAGGATTAAATTCTGGAAGTTAATAAGTGTTAAGCAAGCTAAAAACTATGTATTTCGGCTAGCTTGCTCTGTTTTGCTTTCCTTAGGCTTTTTGGGTTTTTGGATAATTTTCGTGTTAATCTGAACGATCTCATCGGTTATCACATTTCCTCGAACTGCCTTTCGTTTTCGCTCCCCATTGCCTTGAGGGTTAAAACCAACTCCTCCACTCAACACAACCCTTCGGCGGACTCCGCCATGGACATTTGGTCTCATCGGAACGCCATCCCTATCTGAACCGCCTGTTATTTTCAGTTTGTGAGCTGGCAAATCCACGACCGTGCCATCTATTGCTTCTCCGATTTTTCTTCCGATGAAGGGGGCTGCACGTGCTTCTTCAAGCTCAACAATTTTTGAGGTTCCAGCTTCTGGGTCCGACACTATTACCTTGAACTTAGCCATTTGCTGATCCACTCCAGCGGAGTATGAAGTTGGGCATCTCTCTATTAAGGATTTATGAAAATTTGGCTTTTGCAGCTATTTAGAGACCAGTAAACTGATTCATTCTATATAGTTTTGTTTTTTTTCGCTTTCTTTTCGCTCGAAATATTCAGTCCAGAAAAATAAAAAAGAAAGGGGCTTTTTCGCACGTTTATTCTACGTGTACTCTGAATAGGTCAATGTCCTCACGCATGTTAGGCGTCAATTCCAGGAAGTCTCTTGCTGCACGTTCGATGTCTTTTGACTGAGTAACATATCTTCCGACAACTAGTATGTCTGCACCTAGTTCCAAGGCTTCTTTGGCTGTTTCTGGTACTATTCCACCTGCAACGGCAATAAGTAACTTTCTGCTTGGGAAAGCTTTTCGTATCATTTGGATACGTTCTAGTCCGCAGGTTCTTCCGCTTTCTTGGTCTATTCCTCGGTGTAGTATAACGATGTCTGGGGGTTGTTTAAGTGATTTTAGTTTTTCAATGACGTCTTCGACGTTTAGCATATCTATGACTGCGTAGATTCCAAGTCGTTTTGCTTCGTGCACAAATGCGTTTAGTGTTTCAGGTGGTGCTAGTCCTGCGGCTACAACCGCATCTGCCGTGTCTTCGTAGGCTATGTCTGCTTCCACTTTTCCAACATCTAGTGTCTTCAGGTCTGCAACTATGAAAGCATCTTTGGCTATTTCCCTCAAATCACTTATTACTCTGGTTCCGTAGCGTTTTATAAGTGGCGTACCTACTTCAATGATTAGTCTATCGCTCCCTGGAAGCTGGGATATTACTTTCTTAGCACCTTCAACCGATGGTGCATCAAGCGAGATTTGCAGGTATGGTGGTCTCCATAAACGAGGAACCTTGAAGCCCATAATTGGGTGTTTGGCCCTGTCCTTGTCGTAGTTAATTTTCTCGAGGGATGGATACTTCTTTAAAGCCCTTTGTAAAGCCATCTTTGTTGCACCATAGTTATACTGATATATGCGCCGGTAGTCGCTTGCTTGGGGATGGATGAACACGCTGCATACAATTACCCAATCATCCACTTTGTCAGCCGGTATTATTTCTTCTTCAACAGAATCCGCGACAGCCTTCGCAACGGCGGCTTGCGCAGGTCCAAAGATCTTACCCGTGTCTTCCATGTTCTTCACAGTTACCTTCGGAACAAGAAGTGTGTGTGGTTTCGGCGGAAGATTAGGTCGAATTACCGCCAGCAAAGGAGTATGTCCAGCCGAAAGATTTGATAATCCATTAGCAAAAGCTTTTCCGACAGGCCCTGTTTTGTCCCCTACTAACAGGTCTATATGTGCAATTTCATTTCCTTCTCCGACAAGGGCTTCTCCAATTAGATAAGTTTTTCCTGATATTTTCACATCATTAACAATATTTGTCGGTATGAAATCTACAATTTCTTTGAAATCGACATTGAAATCTTTCAGCCAGGTGTAAAGTGTATCTCTGTGAATGTTCAATGCTTTCGCAGTTCCAGATATTGTCGGTTTTGTAGCAAGGAGTTTTTGTATTCTTCTAGCTTCTATGGACTTTTTCGCTCCTTCGGCAACGATCTTTACTAATTCTTCTCGAGTTTCAGGTTTTTTTGTGTCTATGCCCGACATTTGCTGTTGTCTCCAAGCTCTGAGTGTATCATCCTGTATATAAGAGTGTCGGAAAACGCGTGATTTTTTCGATAAGATTGTGATCGACATTCTGCAATCTCAGTTTTTTGTCGGTGTGGTTTCGAAAACTGCGTTTCAAGTTGAGCCGCTATTCTTTTTGGGGGATCTTCATGTTCTGTCGATTTTTATTCGCCAATTATTTATATTTCAGATTATACTGAATGTTAATATTCACAATGTAAAGATGATTCAATGTCTCAAGTTAATTGGGTCTGTTTAGCTATCGTCATTTTAGGCTTTATGCTTTTTCTCTACGGCGCCAATATGTACGATGCTTTTGCCGGATGGATTGGTGTTTTCCTTTTCTTAGGAGGTATTTTGATTTTTCTCGTTTTCTACATTTACGGCGGGTTGATAAAGAAAGAGAAAATTCAGAATCCGTAGAGTCTACTATACTTTTTCTTGAGATATTGCAAGTATGGTTGAGCGTCCAAATCTTGTCCTGTTACTTTTTTTATTAGGTCAGTTGGGTCATGCAAGTTACCTTGACTATATACTTTTTTTGCCAACCAAGCCTTTATGCCTTCTAAGATGCCTTGTGCGAGTTGGCTTCGCCATTCTTGTCCATCCTTAACGAGTGTGGCAAGCAGTTGTCCACTGTAAATGTTGCCTAAAGCATAGGTTGGGAAGTATCCATATAAACCGCTTGACCAGTGAGTGTCTTGCATGACTCCTTCAGAGTCATCCTCAATGTTAACGCCCAATTGCTCCTTGTACTTCTGATTCCAAACTCCAGCCAATTCGCTGACGTTGATTTTGTCGGAGAAAATGCCTTCTTCGATTTGGAAACGTATTATTACATGTAGGTTGTAGGTCACTTCGTCAGCTTCGATGCGGATTTTTGAAGGAGCAACCTTATTTATGGCGTGAACGAACTGGTTTAGGCTAACTTCATCTAGTGCAGGCGAGACGATTTGCTTCAGTTTCGGTAGCATGTAAGTCCAGAATTCTTCCGAGCGCCCGATTATGTTTTCGTATAATCGCGATTGGGACTCATGGATTCCATTAGAACATGACGAGCCTATAGGTTGGAATTTCCAGTCTGGGTTCAGGTTTTGTTCGTATATTGCGTGGCCTGTTTCATGTAGCGCAGAGCATATTGAACTCATGTAGTTATCAGGGTGGTAGTGCGTAGTAACGCGCACGTCATCGTAATATCCGCTAGTGAAGGGATGTTCAGTTTCGTCGATTCTTCCACCTGCCTTCGGCGAGACGGTGTCATAGCCGAGTGTTTGTGTTAGCGCCTGAGCAATTTTTCGCTGCTTTTCCACTTGTATGTGAATGCGGAGTATGTTGGTGTTAGGTTGATTTTGGCTATTAATGATTTTCTCTAATAGCTTTTTGAGTCCTTGTTGGAGCTGGCTGAATGTTGCCGTTATTGCATTGGCGGTCATTTTGGGTTCGTAGTTGTCCAAAAGCGCATCGTAAGGCGTGGCTGTTTCCTTCACTTGCATTAGAATTTGTGCTACCTTCTTATTTAGGGTTATGAGTTTTCCAAGTTCTGGTTTTAACACCGAGAAGTTTTTTTCTTTTTTAGCTTTTTTCCAAGTATTCACAGTTATTGCTTTTTGTTTAGCGATTTCGGAGACAATTTTTTCCGGAAGTGCGGTTTGTTCGTCATAGTTTTTCTTAATTAGGTGGATGTTGCGTTTTTCCGCTTCATTAAGCGAGTCGTATTTTGGGCTTTTGCGTATTTCGTCTAGAAGCTTTCCGATTTCTGGAGCCTTGCTCATCTTGTGGCTGATCCGACTTAACAGTGCGAGTAGCTGACTGCGTTGTTCTAATGATTTGGGCGGCATCATAGTTTCCATATCCCAATGTATAATGCTTTGAGCAGATGATAATAGGATAAGATCTTTGGCTCGGTTTAGAAGATGTTTATACGCGGAGAGAATGTTATGTGTCATAAAAGGCGCCTTTTTTCTGCTGAGTTTATTGAATTTTACAGTTATATGCGTTTTTCAGAGTAGAATCCTCCCGACGTTTTCTGCAATAATTCACAATCAAGATTCAAATATGATAGCGTGAGTCTGTAGCTTATCTACTAAAAAACTCTGTTCAATTATAAGATTCCTGAAAAACGTAAATGGTTTAGTGCTCCGGCCGGGATTCGGACCCGGGTCTTCGGCTCGAAAGGCCGGAATACTTGACCGGACTATACTACCGGAGCGCTTTTTCTAGAAGCATCATGCAAATGTAGTTTCACTCGAATAAACCTTACCCTAAAAAAGCAGTATCTGAAGCGTTTCTAGTATGATATTTGCGCGGTTTTTGGTATTTTGCCCAAAATCTTTACTGTTGCCTGTTCTACTTTTTCACGGTCGGCAACCTTGGTGTAAACACGAAGTATGTTTATGAAGCCTTTCAAACTCTCAATTATCTTAGAGACATCGCTTAGGCGATACGCCGTTTTCTTGCCTATTTGGCTTCTGCTAAATACGGGTATCTCCATAGCCTCCATGAGAACCGCATGGTGATATGGGACAGAAGGCACTGTTGGCACGTCAATAAACACCGCCTCTTTATCTACTCCCGCTCCTTTTGCTATTTCCATTTGCATTTGCTGCCTATAAGCCTCACCTGCAAAAATGTTCGAAACAATTGTATCCTTATCGTAGAAAGTTCGCTCGTAAGCGCACTTCAGCATCCTCCGCTTTTCCAAATCGTCAATTATCCCCTTAGACAACTCACACTTTTTCAGAGCCGCCCAAACCGTAAAGTCATCCATCGCCATATACTCTTCAGGCGTCTTGAAGGCAGTCAAACCAAGTTCTTTGTTTGCTTTTTCCATAGCCATAGCCAACATTATCTGAGCTGCTCTGCCGACACGGTGAAAATAGATGCTCTTGAATGATTCAATTCGAGCAATCATGAAAGCTTCAAGGGCTGAAATCGCACCCAACTCCACAGCTAAGTCCTCACCTAAAACGTCCAAGGCGTAGATCAATCTGAAAACGTCGATGAAACCATACTCCGCGCCCGTATGGAACGTATCTCTTACTATGAAGTCCTGTTTGTCAACGTCAACGGCGCTGCTTATAATCTGATCTAGGAAAGCTTTCCTCGGCTTGTGGAGTTTTCCTACCGCGAGTTTTCCCACCTCCTCAGGTCTATATCCCATTTTCGCTACCGTGTCACCTAACTCGCTTTTTTCAATTAGCCATGACGTTATGTCCTCGTGAGTCTCCTCAAGTTCCTTGATCAAAAGCTGCTCGAAAACATGTGAAAATGGACCGTGGCCAACATCATGAAGCAATGCTGCAATCTTAGTAATCTCAAGTTCTTCATCGCTGATCCTTTGGAAAATGTTGGGATTCTCAACAGCCTTGCCCGCTAAGTACAAAACGCCGACGCAGTGTTCAAATCTGGTGTGGTTCGCACCTGGATAAACATACTCCGAACCCGCCAGCTGTCGCAATCTCCGCAACCTTTGCATCGGGTATGAATCAATGATTTCCTTCTCTTTCTTGCTAATGTAAACATAGCCGTGCACTGGATCTTTAATTTCGCCCCAATACGCATTTGGCATTACTGAATGCCTCCAAAGTTGCAAGTTATATTTATGAGTCTCCCTATAATGTGTAGCGCTAAACTAATTCAAGGTGAAAAAGTTGAGGAAAAAAGGTGCTTTCATCTGCATCGAAGGTCTAGATGGCTGCGGAAAAACTACACAAGCAAAGCTTCTTGTAAAAAAATTAAATAAAAGTCAAAACGCCGTCTACACAGCAGAGCCTAGCCGCGGCAAAATCGGCACTTTAATCAGAAAAAGCTACCTTTATGGCGAAAAACGCCTCTCAGTCGTTCTTGAAGCGTTGCTTTTTGCCGCAGACCGTATCGAACACATCGAAAACGAAGTTTTCCCAACTTTAAAAGAGGGAAAAATCGTTATTTCCGACCGTTACGTCTATTCTTCTCTGGCTTATCAGGGTGCTGCCGGATTAAGTTTAGACTGGTTAGAAAAAGTAAATGAGTATGCTCTTCAACCAGATCTTGCGGTTTTCATAGATGTCAAACCTGAAACAGTGATGAGCCGACTTAAGCCTAAGAAGTCAGTGATGGAAAATCTAGAGACTCAGCAGAAGGTGCGGGAAATGTATCTGAAATTCGTAGAAGATGGGAGCCTCACCAGAATAAACGGTGACAAGTCCAAAACCGATGTTGCGATAGAAGTTTATGATGTTGTGACGAAGTTTTTGAACAAGGCTAGCTAAGGTTCAATCTCAATTCTTTTCAGAGTTTTTCTCGAAGAATTTTTGTTCATTTCGTTTACTAACAACGCAACAATGTCATCTGGTGAAATGTACCTTGGGCCTCGCTCATGAAAAACTTGCATTTCCAGCCTGTTCCTTCCGAAGATAACACGCAGCAAGTAATAATCAAATTTCAGTGGCGATTTATTTTCTGCAATCCTTTTGTAGTAGCGAACGGCGCAGAAAAAATCCATTGTCTGAAAAGGCGCTTTCCTCAAAGCTGTGATAACTTTTCGAACTTCTTCTTCGTCTATGTAATTGAAGCTTTCAGCCTCAGCTAAGCCTGTTTCGAAAATTATTGTGCACTTGGGTACTGTTGGATAGGCTATCTCCTCAAAACTGAACTTTCTGTGGTTTATGTCATAGAGAACTTGGATTAATCTCCGCTGGAGCCTCTTGGCTGAAAGAGAGGTCGTAAAGGCTTCTATTCCGTGAATGTTTAAGGGGAAATTCTCGTAGAACCCTAGCATCTTTAAAGGTTCCTGCGTGGGATATTCATTTTTTTAACCTTTTCAAGATTGCTTAGAAGTTCGGACAGTGCGAGACTTAGCTTTTGCAGTTCTTCCACGTCCTCTGTGTTTTGAATTTTGTCTTGTATATCTTGCACCTTTGCCAAGAGCGTCGCCTCAAGCTTGCTATAGGTTGCGCTACTTGTTTTGTCCTGTTCATCTCCATTTTTTACCACGACTACTTTCTTTTCGCATCTGCCACACCACAACGTTCCGTTTTTTAACCTGAAGAGCGGAGAAGCGCAGGCAGGGCATGACAGGTCGGTTAAAGTGGCGCCTTGCCGTAGCAGGTCAGCCATACGCTTGATGGATTTATCCTCAGGTTTTTTTTGCATTTTGGAACCCCAAAATAAATACGTCTTAAAGCTTATATAACTTGATAACTGCGAAATTGGATTGGTGGACATTATGGTGCGGAAGAAAAAAGCTAAAGAGTATGAAGAGAAAATACGGCAAGCTTTGATGGTGCTTGGCGAAGTTTCCGAAGATAGCACTACGCCGAGAAATATTAGACGTGCGGCTAAAGATGCAATGGGAGCCCTAGAAAGCCCAGAGTTCACGCCTGCTGTGCGGGCTTCAAACGCTATTTCACTTTTGGACGAGATCCTTCAGGACCCGAACATGCCGCCTTATTCGCGGGTAAAACTGTGGAACGTCATGAGCCTAATAGAAGCCATAAAGGACTAAGCTGGGCACTAAAAGACTACTTTTTTTATTTTCGTTTTCTGAAAAGTTTTGCATTGTCAATATTAGTTACGTATTCAAAGCCAACTTCAATCAGTCTACATGCTTCGTCTACAGTGTGTGCAACTTTAGCAGTAAACTCGTCATTCATGTTTTGAAACAAAGATTTCTCAATGTTGATGTAAATCAAAGTTGACCTAAGTTCCTTATGTCCTAAAACATGCTGTACATGAAATACGTCTTTTGTTTTATGGTATTCCATTGTTCCTTTCCAGTGTCTTAGCGTGTGTAAACTGATCTGTTTAATTCTTGGGTTTTGGAGTTTATAGCCTAATGTTTTTCTTTGAGGAAATCGAAGCTCGACTAACAAAAGACCCTGAACTGGAAATTTACGAAATCGAAAACCATTTTGGCTCTATCAACCCGCAAAAACAAGAGTAATTGTCTAACATGCATTAAAAAAAACTCAACCCCCACTATTAATCATTCATTCGGTTTGAAAAATGCTTTGCTAACTACTTTAAGCATTTTTCTGTCCACAATAGAGCTGGTATCCTAACAATTTTGTGCGTCTATAGGCTTTCAATTTGAGATTTCATTAAAAAAAGAGAACTGGGATTCCAAGGACAGGTAATTGACCTAGTACGGATTATGACACTGGCTTGCCGAGCCGAAGATTAATGGTTAGCCTGCGCTATTCGAAGAAACAGAATGTATTGAATTAGCTATTAGTCCCATGGTCGAGGCCAATCTGGAAACATGTAAGTTGTTCCTGCTTCTTCCATAATCTTCTTAGGGTGAATTGGCACCATCTCTCCATTTTGCCACTGGAATATTAGTATTACCATGTAGCCTTCGTCGGGATCGTTGGAGTTTTCTCCCATCATTATGCCGTGGGATGATGAGAATGCAAAGTTTCTTGCTTCAGAAGTTTCCACGTTTGTTTGCTCCAAGGCCTCAACTACTGCGTTGGTATCTATGGTGCCTCCTTAAAAGACATTTAGCGCATTGAAATTCACGGCTTTGATGCAAAAACAGCGACCAGTCGAGCTCTTTCCAGAAAAAGCTTTCACTAACAAATATATTCCAGTTATTACATCTAACTTTGGGTTCTAGGGGGAAAGTGCCCTTTGAAATACGACGTAATAATAGTGGGTGCAGGTCCAGCAGGAATATTCTCAGCGTTGGAGCTAACGGAAAAGAACAATCTCAACGTACTTATACTTGATAGAGGTCCAGAAATAAATCAGCGAAAGTGTCCATCGAGCCGAGGGTTTGAATGCCGACACTGCGAACCTTGTTCAGTGCTCTCAGGCTGGGGCGGAGCAGGAGCCTACAGCGATGGAAAGCTAACCCTATCCACGGAAATAGGCGGTTGGCTAAACCAATATGTTTCTCAAAAAGAACTAAAAGCGCTTATGGGGTACGTTGACAGAGTCTACTTGAAATTTGGCGCAAGCGAGCAAGTTTATGGCGGAGATCAAGAAAAAGTTGACGAAATTGACCGCAACGCATCCTTAGCAGGACTGAAATTGGTCCGACAGGAAATTCGGCACATGGGAACAGAAAAATGCTATGAAACCTTACGGCAGATGCGCCAAGAACTAGACAGTAAAATCACTTTCCAACCAAAAACAGACGTTAAGGGACTCATATCCAAAAACCATACAATAAGAGGCGTTGAAACCGGAAATGGCGAGAAAATACTGGCCGAATACGTCATAATCGCGCCGGGCAGAAGCGGGGCCGAGTGGTTGCAAACAGAAGCGCAAATCCTTGGTTTGAAAACTGTGAACAACCCAGTTGACGTAGGTGTAAGAGTTGAGGTTCTAGCTTCTGTCTTGGAAGAGTTAACTGATGCACTCTACGAACCGAAGCTTGTGTATTATTCGCGGCTTTTTGATGATCACGTTCGTACTTTCTGCGTTGCGCCTTATGGCGAAGTCACAACCGAATCCTACGATGGGGTGTTAACGGTTAATGGGCAGAGTTATGCTGAAAGAAAAACGGAAAACACGAACTTCGCCATCCTTGTCAGCACATCATTTACGGAGCCTTTCAGGGAGCCCATAGCCTATGGAAAATACGTTGCTCGGCTTTCAAACCTGCTGAGTGGAGGAGTAATGGTACAGCGTCTGGGTGACTTGGTTTCTGGACGTCGATCAACACCTGAACGTTTAGCACGTAGTGTGGTGGAGCCAACATTAAAGAACGCTACACCTGGGGACCTAAGCTTCGTTTTGCCTTATCGTTACTTATCCGACGTAAGGGAAATGCTTCAAGCTTTAGACGTAATAGCGCCTGGAATCCACTCAAGAGACACTCTCCTTTACGGCATTGAAGTGAAATTCTACTCTTCACACTTGGAACTGAACAACGTTTTGGAAAGCAAAATCCAGAACATGTTCACCATAGGCGACGGTGCAGGCGTAACTAGAGGACTAATTCAATCTTCAGCTTCAGGCGTTGTGGTAGCTAGAGAAATTCTCAATAGGGAAAAACTGAAGGCATAAAAATGGCAATAGCTCAGAAAATAAGGTGCTCACACTGCGGCGCACCAGTGGAATTCAAGCCTGGAGAGCTAATAGCCACTTGCAAGTATTGCGGCTTCACTACCGTAATCGAAACAGGTGCTCCTTTCAAGTTTGAGCATTCACTAATACTGAACAAGTATGATTTAGCTCAGGCAGACGAATTGATTAAGGGTTGGATGCGCTCAGGTTTCATGAAACCAGGTGACCTTGCCAGAAAATCCAAAATTCTTGAGAAAAACTTGGTTTATTTGCCCTTCTGGGTTATTTCTGTTGAAGCCAAAACCAGCTATAAAGGCGTATTCGAGCGCATTTCACCGCCTATAGTGAAGGACGGAAAAATCCAGAAAGAATACAATTGGCTTGTGTTGGCGAGGGAGGCATCAGGGTTCCCAACAAGAGAATACGATGTTCCTTTGGAAGGTAAGATTCCCTATGACTTCCGGAAAATTGAGGGTTTCGCAAAGGTTTTAAATAGCGAAATCAAAAGGCAAGAAGCTTTGGAGATTGCTAAACAGCAAATCGAGGCGCATCACCATTACCTGCTTAGGAAGGACGTGGATAAAGTAATTGAGATTTTCACCGAGATTAACGTGAAACAAGCGGTTTACTTGCATGCGCCTATCTGGTTCGTAAAGTACAAGTATAAAGGTAAATCTTATCAGTTGATACTCGACGGCGCGGCTGGCATGACTCTCAAGGGTGACATACCCTCTTCCAAGTTTTAGAGTGCTTAGGAAACCTTGAAAGCTGCATTTTCTATTCTAAACGTTTTTTTATTCCAGCGTGCAGACATTGTTGCAGAGGCTGAATAGTTATGCGCGAAAAAATAATTGGTCATGGTACATGGTACGATAAGATGGCTCAGAAAATACTCAACCGAGAGCGAAAGCTGGGCAGAAGCTTGGAGATGGTCCGGACTGAAATGGGTCTTGGAGCTTCTGGTTATCCTCACATAGGCAGCCTCGGAGACGCGGCACGTTCCTACGCCGTTACACTGGCTCTTAATGAGATGGGTTTCAAATCGGAACTAGTTGCCTTCTGCGATGACATGGATGGTCTGCGGAAGGTTCCCGTTGGACTGCCCGTTTCATTGAAGAAGTATCTGAGTTTTCCAGTTTCTAGCATTCCCGATCCTTTTGGTTGCCATGAAAGTTATGGGAAACATATGAGTTCGCTTCTACTTGACTCTCTAGAAGAGTGCGACATCCAATATCACTATTATTCTGCAAAAGAGGTTTACGAGAAAGGGCTATTGCTGGATGAAATCCGAACAATATTGTTGAACGCCGCGAAAGTAGGTCAAATTGTTAAGGAAGAAGTGGGTCAAGAGCGTTACACTGAAGTTTTGCCCTTTTTCCCACTGTGCAGCAATTGTGGGCGCATCTACACCACAAGAAGCTACAAATTTGAGCCAGAAACTGACAAAATTCTCTACAAATGCGAAGGCCTCGAAATTCGAGGCGAACTTATTACTGGTTGTGAACACGAAGGCGAAGCCGACATAACCAAGTGCGATGGTAAACTAACTTGGAAGAGCGAGTTTGCTGCCCGCTGGAAAGCTCTAGACATAAGATTTGAAGCTTACGGCAAAGACATTGCAGACTCAGTGAGGATAAATGACCGCATCTGTCGCGAGGTTCTCTGTTTTGAACCACCTTCTCATGCAAAATACGAAATGTTTCTAGACAAAGGGGGAAAGAAAATTTCCAAGTCAGCTGGCAACGTTTTTACGCCGCAGGTTTGGTTCCGTTATGGTTCTCCACAATCACTGTTGCTCTTGATGCTAAAGCGGTTTGTTGGTACCCGCGCCCTTGACGTGTCTGATATTCCTTCGTACATGAATGAGCTCGATGAGCTTGAAGATATATACTTTGAAAAAAAACAGTTAGCCGAAAAAGACGCTATTAAACTTAAAGGATTGTACGAGTACTGCTGGGTTATGAAACCTCCTGCTGGACCAAGCATTCATGTACCCTATAACCTTCTGGCGTTTTTAGTTAAAATGGCACCTCAGAACTGCTTAAACGAGTTTCTTACCGAAAAGCTTCAGAGCTACCGCTATCTGCAGAAAAACCAGAAAATTGAGGCTGATCTAGCAAGGCGAGTTGAATACGCGCTCAACTGGGTTGAGGACTTCGAGGAGATTAAAGAAACACTACTAAACCTAACTGAAGCGGAAAAAAACGCGCTCACAGATCTAGTTAAAATTCTGAAAGATGCCGATGAGGCTGATGAAATACAGAACGCCATTTTCAATTCTGCTAAATCCAACGGCTTGAAGTCTAGTGCCTTCTTTAAGACTCTTTACTCAATCTTGATTGGCGCTCCGCAGGGACCAAGACTGGGACCGTATATAATTGCTATGGGTAAGCAAAATGTTATCGCAGCGTTAAGGAGAGTTTTAGACAAGAAATAATATTTTGCCTCTTATTTCGTTTGCGGTGGTCTGTTGTAAGGTTTTTATTATTCGGTTGTTGTAGTCTTCGTATGCGGGCCCGTAGTCTAGTACAACGGGTAAATCCAGTATCAATGGAATTTTTCCGTGCTGACGGATTATGACACTGGCCTGCGGAGCCGGAGATCCTGGGTTCAAATCCCAGCGGGCCCGCCATCAACACCACACACAGAGTCCACTTTGCATTGCGAGCGCAGGCTTAAAAGCACTTATATTTTAACGGCGCCAATCGTTATTTATGCCTCTGAAAAGAGTAGGAGTCTTTTTTCTTCTCGGAATCGCCTTTTTGACAGTTGTCATCGCGGTGCTGTTTCTGCCAAGCACCATCGATGCGGATTTCATGCGTTCAGCCATCAGATTTTTTGCGCTTTATGGCTATCTGTTTCTCAGCGTAACCGCTTTAGTTACTCCGTTTCTAAGGGAAATCACTCAGGCTTTTGGCAAACCGTTTCTGAAAGTTCATCACAGTTTCGCCGTCCTCGGCTCAGTCTTCATTACTCTACACCCAATTTTCAACGCACTAGAAATTAGCTTATCAGTTTTCCTACCTAACTTCGCCTCGTGGATGAATTTCTGGACATTAGCGGGCAGACCCGCGTTTATCCTAATATATATTGCCGTTTTTGCAGCTATCTTAAGAGCTAAAGCTTCTAAGTACTGGCGGGCTTTCCACTCCTTAATGTATGTAGCATTATTTTTCGGATTAGTACACGCCAACCTTATAGGCAACGACTTCCGAACCCTTGGAATTGCGCTAATTTATGATGCACTGTTTGTTGCATCTCTTATGGGTTTTGCGTTCAAAAGATATAGAAGCTATCAGCTTAAGAGAAGAACGAGTGGCTGAGTGTCCACTAAGGGCGTCACTACGTTTTTTTAGATTTGAAATGCTTCTTTCTTAAGCTGGATGGGTAATAATAAACGGCTTCGAAAAGAATAGACAAGATATGCATCATGGGGTTTGCAAATTGTTGTTGGAAACTTCAAGTTTTTCTATCTTGAACTGGCTGAAACACTGAACCTTTCAGCCTCCGCCTTGACAAACCTATTAAAGACTTGACATTTCCAAACCGCAGAATACAGTTAGGAAAATAAAGTCTTATTTATTTCTCTGTTGGACATAGAAAAGGAGTTGGATATTTGTGAGAGACGGAATGGATGAAATAATAAAAACCAAACTTTACGGTGAAATCGAGACTTTGGAAAAACAGTACCGCGTGCTTAAGGATTATCTTGCAGGAGATGACGACAGTTTGGAAATCGTTTGCGCCATTAAGGGATTCAGAGACACTCTAAACAAAATCAGCACCCACATTCTTACTTTATACACTCTTGAAGGAAAAAAAACCAAAATAACTTGGGATTCACTCCTCATGAATATAAATAACGCTTTGGAGACGCTCCGGAGTTCACGTTCTAAGCCAAAACCAGCAATTCAGCTAGCTCTAAACATTTCTGAACCCAAAATCGAGTATGTCATGGCCTACCTGTTAACCCTTAAAAAATCCTTGCAATAAATACGAAGCTTACTCTACAATTTTTCCCCAGCTTTTCACCAAATCCAGAAGTTTTTGAACAGGATGACCGCCGTAGCTTTTCAAACGTTTGTGAAGCTCAACCTTGTCGACTGCTGCCTTCTGGAAGTCTCTGATTTGGCTTGCGGCGTTTGCCAAGTAGAGTATTCCGTCGATGCCCGTTCTTGCGCAGCGAACGCTAACAGTTAGAAGCTCTGAGGTTGATGGTACATTTTTTACGTTGTCGCCTGGACCAAAAACGTATAGGCTGATGTATACTGGCTTCTTTAGCAGCTTCTTGAACCCGCGCGCCAGCATCTCCCAGTACCAAGGAGTCGCGTAGCTTTTGCTGAACATCACAACGTTGAACGCGTCAGCATACTTGGCGAGATCATCAAAGTCAACGCCGTAACGCTCAAAGGCGGTTATTGGGTCAGGTTGTATGCACATTATCAGCTCTCTCTTCACTCGCTCCCTGACTTGGGCAATGTAGTCGGTGACTTCCTTTCTGCGCCATTCGAACCAGCCAAGTCCACTTTTCTTCCAGAGTTGTTTGCAACGCGGGCAGATACAGTGACCATGATCTGCGAAATACTGACTGTTCAGCCACACGCCAAGAGAGTGACGGTCAACATCTTCAATGTAATCCAGTTGTTCAGCTCGGTGCTCAGGCTGAGTGGCACACACAACATTCCAGTAAATGTTAAACTTGTTGTTTCCGATTTGTGCCGGACCAAGAGGCGACTGTGAAATCCAGTCAGGATGACGGCGAGTAGCCTTGTTATCAGCGAAAACGGCGATATTGCTGTACATGTCCTGCACCGCTGGAATCCTTTCGCCGGTTTCCAATTTAACACGTAAAACGTGAAAGTCAAAACCCGAAGCCATCTTGGGTTCATACACGTAAGTACCGAACTTCAAGTCAAACACACCTTACGTCACGCAAACAAAACCGTTATCGATTAATGTTTCGGCTAAAACGGGCATAAGACAACTGCGAGCAATAGCCGCAATTATAAGCTGAAAACCCTGCTTTGCTTCCCAAATCAAACTTCGCTTCTCTTATCATTATATTTCTCTTTAAAAAGAGGGGCATAGTCTACAGCTAGGGCTATGACTCGCTGGAAAATGAAACGGAAAATCGTTTTTTATGTAAAGTTTGTGTCTATTCTCTGCTTGAAAGCACAAGAATATAATCTGCTGTGTCTGCGCACATGTCTTCGGCGTGTTCAATGAATTCAATTAAGTCATCAAAGATGACCATGGCTCCGCAGTTGAGTTCTGCGCCATACTTGACAAACAGGCTTTTAGCCTTGAGATACTCTTCATCAAGGACATGTTCAATTTCTCCGACTTTTTTCGCTTGTTTTATTGCTTCAGCTGGGTTTGCTGAAATTTTTTCGATGCTGATCCGCAATGTTTGAGCTGTTTCTACAAGTTTTGAAGTCATTAAAACTGTTTTTTCGCACAGTTCCTTTGGGATTCTAACTTCTGCTAGCATTTCCAGACACCTTGCTGCATCTTTCGTGTGATCTGCCAAAGTGTCTAGTCTTTTCACTAAGTGCAAAAGGTCCTCACGGTAGTCAGCCACGAGTGCAATGCCTTTGGAAAGTTCCATGAAAACGTCTGTCCGCAATGCATCAACTTCTTCCTCAGCTTTATACAGGTTCTCAATGTGTTTCTTGGATTCCTGAAACTTTCCTTCTGAAAAGCTTTTAGTAGCCTCATGAAGCCAAGTCACCGTGTCAAAAGCTTTAGATATCTGCTCATGAGCAAGTTCTAAGCCTTTTGTTTTACGGCGTTTTTCAAACCAATTATAGCTTCTTCTTTCCACAGATTATATCTCCGTTACCAGTATTTGGGAATAGTCAACATATAACCCTTACTTATGAGCTTCAAAGTGTGGTAAATATTTGTGAGTTACTCTCTATTTTGCCTTAACAAATGATATATAGACCACACTTTAGTTTGTTTAGCCTAAGATTCTTGACACAACGAATAAGAAAATCTTTCATAAACTTTTTTGAGAGTATTACGAAAGTGAAACTTGTCTCAGCCGATTTCCCCCTTCTCTTAATCAACAGTCCCTGCCAAAGTGTACGTGACATTTTCAACTTCTACTGATCTATGTAAACCAAACTCAATATTCATTACTATTCACAATTACCGAAGTCTTCTGCTTAAACAACCATAAAAAGCCTAGCAAGGAACCCAACTACTCTTAGTCCACCTGCTTACACTATAATCTCAGGGTACATTCGGAACACTTATGCTTGAAGCGCTTCAAAAAGCCTTTTTTAGCTAGATAATTCACTGTATTTCATAAAATACACTTTGCTATGGCTTTCGACTCTTTTTTTCTGAAACCCAGTACTCATTAGCTGAACCTTCAGCGTCAATAATGTGCTCCTTCTTGAATATAGGTGCCTCACTTTTGTATCGCTCCACAGCTTCTTGCAAAACTGGAAAAACGTCTGTTCTGTGGGAACCAGCCACTAAAACATAAACGAGATCTTCTCCGACATTGAATTCTCCGAGCAAATGGTGTATCTGAACGTCAACTATGCCTGACTTCTTAGACAAGTCATCGCAAATTTTGACTAGAACCTCATTTGCTTTTTCCTCGTACGCTTCCAGCTCTATCTTTTGAACTTTTTCTCCTTCTAAAGTCTCGCCGCGAGTTACGCCGATAAAAAGCGCCATTGCCCCAGTTTTTTCACAGTTACTGCTTTTTCGAGCACTATTTATTAATTCTGAAATAGAAAATGTTCCTTTTTTATGAACACCTGCATGCCTCAATAGTTATCCTCCTGTTTCCTAAACAAGAGTTCTAGCCTCTAAAGATGTTTGCCCTAACAAACACAATACTGATGGTGAAAACGAGTGATATGAAGAGAAAAACTTGTTGTCCTATTGAGCTGTTTGAGCTATCAGTTTCGACTTTCTAATACCAACATGCCTTAGAGGAGCTACTTTCTTTGCTTTATTGTAAACATCAGAAGCTATTTTTCCAAGAACCATCTCTTGAACGAACTGGTCAAGTGTCAAGGCAGCGGCTTTTTCATCAACGGTTTTCGCCATCATGTCACGGATGAGTTTTTCTTGAGAAGTTTTTATCCGCGAAAGAGTGAGAGCTGAAACTGCAACTCTCAGTTTATATCCATCTTTTGTAATTAGATTGAAAAGCCCGTCAACTTTTGTTGTCCTTCTCCTTACCAAACTTCGCAAATAGTCTCGAGAATATTCGTGACCCTTGAATAAAGTGTGAGCGGTTTTTCCATCAAGTTCGTTTATTTGGAAAAACATCTTTAAGTATTGATGGGAAAAATCGCTGGTGATATCGTAAAGTGTTGCTTCGACAACTCTCCCCTTCAGCTGTTCTGGATTTTCCGCTGGCAATGAGCCTAGCTCTACGTTGCCAAAGAACGGAGGCGCTATCACAATATACCACGTTTTTCCTCGCCATTTATCGCGTAAACGCTTAGATTTCGACAAGTTTATCCTCCAAACGTGCCATCAACAATCTCAAGGCAATATTAAAAGGTTTACCGTTTCTAGTTTATCTTCTCAATGTCGTGCATGTACTCTCTCAAGATTTTGGGAATGACAATAGTACCGTCTTCTTGCTGAAAGTTTTCAAGTATTGCAACAATAGTTCTGCTCGTAGCTATAGCAGTCGAATTCAAAGTATGCAAAAATCCTTTTGGAGGTGCACCTTCCTTTTCCCTGTAACGAATACCCAATCTTCTCGCTTGGTAATCTGTGCAGTTGCTACATGACACAACTTCTCTATACTCGTTTTGAGCAGGCATCCACACTTCAATATCATATTTTTTAGCTGCCACGGTTCCAATGTCACCTGTGCAAACATTAACCACGCGGTAAGGTAAACCAAGCTTCTGAACAAGCTCCTCCGCATTACAAAGCAGCTCTTCATGAAGCTGCCAGGATTCCTCAGGCTTGCAGAAGACAAACTGTTCTATCTTGTTAAACTGGTGCGTTCGAAACATTCCGCGAGTGTCTCTACCGTGGGCACCAGCCTCTTTTCTGAAACATGCACTTATGCCTGCGAGCCTAAAAGGCAAATCCTCTTCTTTCAACACTTCATTCATAAACATTGCAGCCATTGGATGCTCTGAAGTTGCTATCAAATACAAATCTTCGTCTTCGATTTTGTATAATACCTCTTCGAAATCGCCTAGCGACGTGACGCCTTCATAAGGCTCGCGCCTCATCAAGTACGGAGGCTCCACGGGTAAATAACCTTTTTTCACAATTTCTTCCATAGCAAAACTCATTAAAGCCATATCTAAGAGCACTCCTTCCCTCTTCAAGTAGAAAAATCTTGAACCTGTAACTTTTCCGGCTCTTTCTATGTCAATTATGTCTAGGTTTAAGCCTATGTCTATGTGATTTTTTGGGGCAAAATCAAATTTCGGCAAGACACCCCAGCTTCTAGTTTGGACGTTGTCATTTTCATCCTTGCCAATCGGTACAGTATCATGCAATAAATTGGGAAGGCGCATCAAGTAATATTTTGTTTTCTCTTCTGCCTTGGCTACTTCTGCTTGGAAGCTTTTAATTTCAGAATCAAGTATTTTTCCTTTTTCAACTTTGCTGCTCGCTTTTTTTCCCGCTTTTTTCAGCTTGGCAATCTCAGCGGTCAACTTTTTTCTTTCGTGGCGAAGGTCGTTAAGTTTTGTTAGTTTTTGCCGCCATTGTCTGTCGAAATCAACCAATGCGTCCAGCATTTCGCTGTTTTTAAGATCTCCCCTTTTCATAAGGTTATTTTTTACTGACTCGGGATTTTCACGGATAAGTTTGATATCTAACATATTTCTCACGGAGCTAACTCTATTTTGAATTTACTTAGGCTATTAATCTTGCGATGAGGCAAGTATCCAAAAAGCTAAGAGTTAAAAGATGCTCGTTGGAGATTTAGGAAATAGAAAAAAATTTGAGCTATTTTTATTAGTTGCTGTGTTCAGTTCTGGTTTACTCTTTGCTCATTGTGATTTCCATCGTCGAAACCATTCTGGATTTGTTTTCGCCTTCCCTAGGTGGCATCTCTGCTGTTCCAATAGATATCTTAGTCACTTTCAAGTCTTTTATGAATCGGTTTCGAGTTATTTCAGCCACGTCAACTGCTGTAGTTATTGCCTGACCACGAGCTTTTAACGTTATTTCTTTCAAGTTTCCAGAGGAGAGACTTGTCATGATTGCCAGCACATAACTCATTGGAGGTTTATTTCCGACGAAGACGACATCCGCGTTCTCAGTCATTTTCTTCACTCCTTTTTGTCGTTTCTTTTGGGTAACGTTGCCGTCTATGCGATTCTGTCTGCGACAGAACGTTACTGCCCTACATAATCAAAATCTTACTTATAAGTCAGATTGAAGAACAGAACAAGATCCAGGTAAATAGCTAGGAACTAATCAAACTTCCACATTTTGCGGGTTTCAAGTCAACCGGTAATAGCTTCTTGTGAACAGACTTCTTGCATGTTGAAACGCAAATCATATTGCAGTCCAGCTTAAATAATAAGCTTTAACATACCAAGTAGAGAACTAGAATTGCTGACCAAACTGAAGAAAAAAGTTCAAAACATGTTAACTTTAGAAGCAAGAGTCGCGCATAAAATAGGATTAACCCCGAACATTGTAAGCTCTATAGGCTTGACTTTGGCCCTGCTCTCAGCTTTCACGTATGCAGTAGCACAAAGACAGCCTTTGTGGATTCTTATAGCCACAATTCTATTTTTAGGATCGGGTTTCTGTGATGCGCTTGACGGTGTAATAGCTAGGATCTATGATCAGAAAAGCTTGTTCGGAGGATTTCTGGATTCTCTTCTGGACAGATACGCTGACGCCGCTGTTTATGTAGGTTTTATAATCGGTGGACTATGCAACCCCATATGGGGATTAATTTCTTTGGTGGGTTCCATAATGGTGAGTTATAGTCGAGCAAGGGCAGAATCAGCCGGTATGCAGATGGAATCTATAGGTGTAGCTGAAAGAGGTGAACGCATGCTTATTTTATCAGTCGCGAGCATTGCCGCCATTTTCTGGATTGACGCCTTAAATGTAAGTATAATACTGCTTGCGGTGCTCTCAAACTTGACCGTTCTACAAAGAGGTCTACATGTTTACAACGCCTCAAAGAAAAAGAGTAATAATCTAGAAAACTAGCGTTTTCTTCTATAGCGTGAGCGCCTTTCGTTTTCCGCTCTAACCTTCACGATACCTCGATGTACTGCGCATGAAATGCAATAATATTTTGTGTCTACCCAAGAGGACATATAGGTGCCTTTTTGTCGCAGCTCTTTTGCTAATTGGGGCTCGACAAAGGATACTCTACGCGTAGACTTCTTTGCCTTGTCACGTGGCACCATCTGTCCGCAACTGACGCATTGTACCAAACCACTGCTTCCCTTGCTTCCTTTTGATCTTCCTCGACTTTTCCGTTTAAACGGCATTACTTTCGGCCTCTTGGCTTGATATACGCAAATAGTAAAATTACTGCTTTATATATCTGCTCGTATCTTTAATAGATAAGCGATGTTGGCTTTAGAATCAATTTTGGTTATTATTTTTCCTGATGCTGTTTATACACATCCTAATATAACTTGCACGATATCCAATTAAATAATGTTTTTTTAAATCTTGGAGTAAGCAACTCTTAAATGTGCGATTACTACTTTCACAATTGTAAACCAAGACTTATCGAAATCTGTTTGGGAGTCTATAAACAATGTCTGATATTGGGTTGAGAACAAGAATGGTTGTCAAGGATATCATGAGCAGTCCAGTGGTATCGTTAGATGAAGATGCAACTTCAAATAACGCTGCTAGTCTTATGGATGAAAACGATTTAGGCTGTGTCATAGTCTCAAATAAGGTAGGGAAACCTGTTGGTGTAATAACTGAACGCGACCTAGTGATACGCGTTCTAGCTAAGAACCTTGTGCCTGATGCCATAAAAGCAAAAGAAATTATGACTTCTCCTCTAGTCACAATACAACCGGAAGCAACGATAAGTGAAGCAGCAAGGAAAATGAGTCGGCTAGACATCAGGCGACTTGGCGTAGTTTACAAAGGCAATCTTGTGGGCGTTATTTCAAGTAGAGACATTCTTGGTGTTATGCCTGAGCTTATAGAGATAATTCAAGAAAGAACGCGCCTTGAGAATGCCGCGCAAGCCGAGGAAACCGCAGATGAGGAAACGTCTCTCCCTGGATACTGTGACCGTTGTGGTGTGTTCTCAGAGAATTTAAAAGACGTTGATGGGCAAAACTTATGTGAAGACTGCCGCATAGAACTAGAAACCTAAAGCAACGCTTGAAATTACAATGGCCGTTTCAGAAACAAAAAAAATTAATTAGCTTTCTTACCCGTTATTCAAATAAGAGCGCGTTTAACTTGATTGTTGATTCCGTTTTAACAAACGTTAAGGCTTACTTGAAAAAGGAAATAGTTGACTGTAGCATAGCCATTGAAAATGGCAGAATCTTTAAAATAGGCAAAGAGACTCAGATGCCGAAAGCTGACGAGAAAACAAATCTGGGCAACATGCTGGTTCTCCCGGGTTTGATTGATGTTCATGTGCACCTTCGTGATGAAGGAAAAGCATACAAAGAGGATTTTTACACTGGAACTGCAGCCGCAGCAGCGGGCGGGATAACCACTGTGTTGGATATGCCCAACAATGACCCAGTGACTATGAGCACGGAAACCTTGAAGAAAAGAATGAGAATCGCAGAAAAAAGAAATGTAGTTGACATTGGGTTTTACTCGGAATTTCCCAAAAACTTGGGAGAAGTTGATGGAATTATCGCTCAGGGGGCTGTGGGTTTTAAGCTTTTTATGGCTCGTCAAGTTGGAGGATTAAACATTGATGATGATGAAGCCTTGAAAGAAGCGTTTAGAAAAGCAGGCGAAAAAGGTGTTCCCATCGCGGTGCATGCTGAAGACAAAGCTTTGTTGATGGCTAACGAAAAAAGGCTGCAACGAGCCAACCGCCATGATACTGCTGCCTTCCTGAAGGCGCATTCAAAAAGTGTTGAACTAAAAGCAGTTGAACGTCTATTGGATTTAAGCGCGGAAACTGGTGTACGGTTGCATTTTTGCCACATGACAACTGAAGAGGGACTAGACGCTTTGATTGAGGCGAAAAAATCCGAAAGAACCATAACCTGTGAAGTAACTCCCCACCATCTTTTGTTGTCAAAAACTGATTATGAGCAATATGGCTTTAAGTTGACAATAATACCGCCTCTTCGCGACAAAAACGACATAGAAGCACTTTGGAAAGACGTTGCTGAGGGTTGGGTTGACGTATTAGGTTCAGACCATGCTCCTCACACTTTGAGTGAAAAGTCCGCTGACAGCGTTTGGAATGTTAAAGTTGGTGTGCCCGGTCTTGAAACCATGCTCCCTCTTATGTTGACGATGGTTAGAAGAAACAAGATTTCACTAGGGCATATTGTTCACCTGCTTTCAGAAAAACCCGCGGAGATTTTCAATTTAAGGGACCGCGGTGTATTGGTGAAAGGAAGAAAGGCGGATTTAGTGGTTGTAGATTTTAAACGGAAGTTCAGGATTGATGCTTCAAAATTCCATTCTAAAGCGAAGTTCTCGCCTTTTGACGGTTGGGAAGTGCAGGGCTGTCCGTTGAAGACTTTTGTTAACGGCTTATTAGTTATGGATAAACAGGAGATCTTTGCGAAGGCTGGAAGCGGTGAAATAATACGGGGTGATGATACGTGAAATTTATCTTAGATGGGATGCTTGGGAAACTAGCCAGATGGCTTCGCATTTTGGGACAGAATGTCACGTACTCAACTCAATTTGAGGATACTGATTTGATTGAGGTGGCTCTGAAGCAGCATCGGATTCTTCTCACAAGAGATTTTGACCTTTACCAGCGCGCCACTACAAAGGGCATCGACGTTTTCTATTTGGAAGGTAGAACAGAAGCTGAAAAGCTTGCAGAACTTGCTCAGCGGCTTGATTTTCCTCTGACTATAGATATGAACCGTTCTCGCTGTCCAAGATGCAATGCTGAGATTCGTTTAACGCCTAAAGAGAATGTTTTAGGCAAAGTTGAAAAAAACACGTTCTTTTATTATGACGAGTTTTGGGCTTGCTCAAAATGTGGGCAAATCTATTGGCAGGGCGCCCATTGGGATGGAATCTGCGCAACTCTTGAAGAGGCAAAGAAAATTAAAGATTCGCAGCTTAATCTTATTTAAGTAGCCACTTCATCGGAATGTCCTGAAATGTTCCGTCTGGCAATGTTCTTCTGATTGTGATTGGCAGGATGCCGCTTTCCAATTCTGTTAAGGCGATGTCAATCGGGTTTGAATATGCTTCCTTAGTATCTATCAGTATCGGTGCGCTCATAGAAATCTGAAGGGCTCTAGCTCCAACTATTCTTGCTTTTTCGAACCTCGTTATTTTCGGAGGACCTATACTTATTTTTTCTTTGTGAGACGTGATCTAATACTCTCCAGCGCCTGGATACATTCCGCCAGGAGCTCCTCCTGGTGGCATTGGAGGCGCTTTCATTTTGGCAGCAGCAATTACATCGTCAATTTTTAGAATTAACGTAGCCGCTTCACTTGCTGACTTGATTATCTGTTTCTTAACAGTGATCGGTTCGAAAACTCCCTTTTTTGCCATATCTCGTACTTTTCCTTCTAGGACTTCTATTCCCGCCCATGTTTCTCCTTTTTCATGTCTTGATCTTAATTCTGAAAGTATGTCAATTGGGTCTAAACCAGCGTTTTCAGTAAGCGTTATTGCAACGGTTTCCAATGCATCCGCGAAGATTTTAACTGCGAGTTGCTCTCTTCCCGGCAAAGTTTCAGCGTACCCTTTCAATGTACGGGCCATTTCGAGTTCGGGAGCACTGCCTCCTGCTACAACTTTTGGCTCTTCAAGTATGTCTTCGATTACGCATAGAGCATCATGAATTGAGCGTTCTGCTTCTGCGATCATGCGATCTGTTCCGCCCCGTATCAAAATCGTAACTGCCTTCGGGTGTTTACATCCTTCGATGAAAGTCATTTTGTCGTCTCCGATTCTGCGTTCTTCTACCAGAGTTGCATATCCAAGGTCTTCAGAAGTGATATCATCCAGCTTGGTTACTATTTTTCCGCCAGTAGCTTTTACCAGTTTCTCCATATCGGACTTTTTCGCTCTTCGAATTGCTGCTATTCCTTCCCTCGCAAGGAAGTGCTGCACCATGTCGTCGATACCTTTTTGGCATATGACAACGTTTGCATCTGCAGCTTTAATCTTCTCCACCATTTTCTTAAGCATGACTTCTTCCTGGTTGAGGAAAGCTTCAATCTGATCTGGGGTTTCAATATTTATTTTGGCGTCGAAATCTGTCTTTTCAATTTCTAAAGAAGTGTCAAGTAACGCAATTTTGGCTTTTTCTACTCGTTTAGGCATTCCAGAATGAACTATTTCTTTATCCAGAACTATGCCATCTATCAGGCTTGTTTCACTGAGGGATTTGCCCGTTTTCTTTTCAACTTTAACATCTTCAACATCAACTTTGTATATGTCACCTTCTTTTTCTGCAACCCTGAGCATTGCTTTAACCGCTATGTCCGCCAAAATTTCTTTATATTCAGCGACGACCTTGCTCGCCATAGAAGTTATGGCGGTTTTCTTAAGGTAATCCTGAATCTTTGAGTCCACTGCTATGGCTATTTTCTCGAGGGTGGCAAGCGCTTTTGCTGCTGCTTTTTTGTATCCGTCAATTATTATGGTTGGGTGTATTTTTTTATCTATCAACTCTTCAGCTTTGTTCAAAAGTTCGCCTGCTATTATTACGGCGGACGTGGTTCCGTCGCCTGCTTCGGTATCCTGTGTTTTTGCAACTTCGACCAGCATCTTAGCTGCTGGATGTTGAATGTCCATTTCATCCAAGATTGTGCGACCATCACTTGTTATTGTTACGTCGCCGAAGCTGTCAACGAGCATCTTATCCATACCCTTAGGACCTAAGGCGCTCCTCACACTTTCAGCTACAACTTTTGCAGCCGTTATGTTTGCATGTTGAGCTTCTCTTCCGCGAGAACGATTTGAACCTTCCTTTAATACTAGAACTGGCACCCCGCCAGCTTGTGCAGGTGATGACAAATCAAAGATAGCCTCCTTTAATGCGCACAACAACAAAACACAATTGCCATATAAGTTTTTCTAGCCTTATCGTGCCGAAATAAGATAGGACTGGAATTTTCTCATCTTTCGTTCCGCGTTCTATAGCAGAATGCTGCTTTAAGTTAATAAACGGCGACTTTGGCTACACCTCTGATTTTCAGCAGTTCAGGGATTAATTCACCCGGAATTTTCTTCTCTAAAATTAGCGTCAGTTTTGGTTCTGGCGAGAGTTCTGGGTCGTCCACAATTGCCTGTCTGATGCTCAAGCCGCCCTGAGCAAGAATCATAGCTGAGTTAGCTAGGATGCCTGGAGTTTTTGCGTCAAGAGGGGTTATTTCAACAACGCCCAAGTTCAGAGGCTTTGCGATTTCTTTCAAGGAGTGTCCGGCAGACCGTATCTCCTCAAAAATCAATCTAAGTTCGTGATTAGCTTTGATGGTGTTTAATGTCGCGTTTACTGTGCGTCTATCCACTCCAGCGACTCTTGCGATACGCACTGGCGGAATCTCAATTTGGTTAAGGTAAACCTTTCCGTCTTTTGCTCTTAGACCGTTTTCTACTAAAACGCGTACTACTTTGAGTCTTTCTGGGTATCCTTCAAAGTGTTTTTTGAGGCTGTTCCACATAAATGGGCCCTTCTTGTACATTTTCGTTCAGTTAAGTATAAATCCTTAACTAAGATGAGCTTGAACTGAATTTTAGTTTTTAAACTCATACTATTAGTTCTCGTTTCTTTGGCGTTTCACAATTTCATGTACAAATATGTACACAAAAGATTTAATATCGCATCCACGTACGAATTACAACCTTTGATTAGGAGATAAAATGACATGCCGACTAAAATACTTCTAGACGAGGAACAGATACCAAAGCAATGGTACTGCATACTTCCCGACCTACCTAAACCACTTCCTCCAACCATAGACCCACATACAAAAGAACCTGGACCTGGAATAGTCCCTAGAATATTCCCCAAGGAGATTTTAGCTCAAGAAATGAGCACGGAAAGATGGATAGACATTCCAGAAGAAGTGAGAGATGTCTACAGACTTTGGAGACCCACTCCTCTCTTAAGAGCTGTTGGTCTAGAAAAGGCGTTGAAGACTCCAGCCAAAATCTACTACAAATATGAAGGGGTCAGCCCTCCAGGAAGTCACAAACCAAACACAGCCATTCCTCAAGTTTACTACAACATGAAGGAAGGAAAAGAACGCATAGCTACTGAGACAGGGGCCGGTCAATGGGGCTCCTCCTTAGCCTTCGGGTGTATGATGTTTGGATTAAAATCTACTGTCTATATGGTCAAAGTGAGTTATCAACAAAAACCCTACAGAAGAATTATGATGGAATCCTATGGTGCAGATGTCTACGCAAGTCCGAGCAATCAAACCGAAAGCGGCAGAGCAATCTTGAAGGAAGACCCTAACAGTTCAGGCAGCTTGGGAATAGCTATAAGCGAAGCTGTTGAAGACGCCCTTAACAACGAAGACGCCAACTACGGCATAGGCAGCGTTTTCAATCACGTTCTTCTGCATCAAACCGTAATTGGATTGGAGACTAAAAAGCAGCTAGAAGTTGCAGGAGACTACCCAGACGTGGTATATGGATGCATAGGCGGGGGGAGCAGCTTTTCTGGCCTTTTCTGGCCCTTTTATTACGACAGAATCACTGGAAAGGCACCTAAAGACGTTCGTTTTATAGCAACTGAAGCGACAGCCTGTCCCTCTGTTACAAAAGGAGAATACACTTTTGATCACGGTGACACAGCCAAGATAACTCCTCTGGTTCCAATGCATACTATAGGACACGATTTCATACCAGCGCCAATTCATGCAGGAGGTCTGCGCTATCATGGAATAGCTCCCACCATAAGTAGACTAGCTGCGGAGGGGCAACTAGAGACTAAAGCATATAATCAATTAGATGTTTTCGATGCTGCTAAGCTTTTCATTCAAAGTGAGGGTATAATACCCGCTCCAGAACCAGCCCACGCCATCAAAGGAGCTATTGATGAAGCCTTACGGTGCAAAGAAACAGGGGAAGAAAAAGTTATTCTGTTTCTGCTATGTGGTCACGGCTATTTCGACATGCAAGCATATGATGATTACTTGAGCGGTAAGTTACTTCCATATGAATATCCGACAAAAAAAGTCGAAGACTCAATGAGAAAACTCCGGAATCTTTATCCTTGGCTAGATGAGGTCAAAAAGAAGTTTATTTGACAAAACTCGTAAAAAAACGCCTGAGGCGCGGAGATATGACGCCGCAGCGCGTAAACTCAATTTTTTATGTTATGAAGGACCATGTCATATACATTATCAAGTTACTTGCTCTTGTGCAAAGTTGGAGAAAGAATATAACTTGTTTACAATAGTTGAAAAAGTTCCTGTACCGACCATGGGGTTAATCGTTAATCCTGTTGCTGGAATGGGCGGCGCTGTTGGACTTAAAGGCACAGATGGTAGAGAAATTTTAAAAAAGGCTATTCTTCTCGGGGCAAAAACCATAACACCTGCGAGGGCTGAATTTTTTCTTTCTGAACTTAAGTTAGCTGACGAAAAGATGCAGCTTATTGTAGGCGCTGGAAATATGGGTGAGGAAGAAGCAATAAGCTGCGGCTTTTCCTGCACGGTTTTAGGAAAGAGAAAAAAAGAAACCACCGCTGAAGATACTAGGGAAATTGCAAGGAAAATTGCTGATGCAAAGGTTGATCTTCTTGTATTTTGTGGTGGCGACGGAACAGCTCGAGACATACTTGAGGCAATCAACATTGACATTCCTGCATTGGGCGTTCCAACAGGAGTAAAGATGCACAGCTCTGTTTTTGCTGTGGATACCAAGGCTGCTGCGAAGATAGCTATGGGTTTTCTGTGGGGAGAACTGCCCTTACGCGAAGCAGAGGTAATGGATGTTGATGAAAACGCGTTTAGAGAGGGACGAGTGTCTTCAAGACTTTACGGTTACTTACTTACTCCTTACGAGCCGTACCTGATTCAAAGGGCGAAGCTGGCAAGTCCAATAACAGAAAGTGAACTGCGTAACCAAGCGGCTATAGCAACATACATGATTGAAAGCATGAAACCTGACGTGATCTACATTATTGGTCCGGGTACCACCACCCGTACTATCGGAGACCTCTTGGACGCAAAAAAAACTCTCTTAGGAGTAGACCTCTTCTGCAACAAGAAAATAGTGGCAAATGACGTAAATGGGAAACAAATACTAGAGAAAATCCGAGGAAAGACCGCTCAGATAATTGTCACGCCGATTGGGGGCCAAGGCTTTATTTTTGGAAGAGGAAACCAACAAACAAGCCCAGAGGTAATTCGTCGAGTAGGGTTAGACAACATAACCGTAGTCGCTACAGAAGGCAAATTGAGAAGTTTGAAAAGTCTGAACGTTGATACTGGCGATCCAAACTTGGACGACGCTCTTCGATCACATAAACTCAAAGTGGTAGCTGACTACAAAATCGAATATATGATGCGTATCGAGTAATTAACTGCTATTTTTTCAATTAAATGTTTTCACAAAATACATAGGTAAGTTGAAATATAGAACTCATAAACATTATTCTGTTATTATTTGGAGACTTATCGCTTGATTCCCATAAATCTTCCTAAAATTGGCGAAGAAGAAGTCGAAGCCGTTGCTAAGGTTATGAGAAGCGGTCCATTAACCAACGCACTTGGCGTAGGTCCCAAGGTTAAACAATTCGAGAAAAAATTCGCAGAATTTGCTGGCGCAAAACACGCTATAGCCGTGAACACTGGAACCGCAGCCTTGCACTCTGCCACATTAGCTGCTGGTGTCAAACAAGGCGACGAGGTGATACTTCCCAGCTTCACTTTCGTAGCTACAGCCGAAGCGGTCGTTAATGCTAGCGGTAAACCCATTTTCACTGATATTGACCCTGAAACCTACAACCTTATTCCAGAAGAAATCGAAAAAAACTTGACAAAAAAGACCAAGGTGATAATGCCTGTTGATCTATATGGTTATTCCGCTGACATCAAGCCAATAAGGAAGATCGCTGTTAAACACGACTTGGCGATAGTTGAAGATGCGTCTCAAGCTCATGGTGCAACTTACGCAGGGAAGCCTGCTGGATTTTTTGCTGACGTTGCTTGCTGGAGTCTTTACGCCAGCAAAAACATAACTACAGGCGAGGGTGGAATAACAACAACAGACAATGATGAAATCGCGAAAACTTTACGGTTGATAAGAAGCCATGGGGAAAAAAACAAGTACTCCTCTCTAATGCTCGGCTACAATTACCGAATGTCAGAAATACAAGCCGCTATTGGCTTAGTTCAATTATCTAAGTTGCCGACTTTTGTAGCCAAACGGCGCGAAAACGCCAGGAGGCTCACGGAACTACTTGCAGCGTCAGATAGGCTAAAGTTGCCAAAAGAATCTGAGAAAAGGCAACACAGTTGGTATCTCTATACGGTTAGACTTAAAGGCGCAACAGCAAACGAAAGAAACAAGATTGTGGAAGAACTGCGCAAAAAAGGTATAGGTGCCGTAGCCTACTATGCTAACCCTGTGCACCTAATGCCTTACTATGAAGCTTTTGGTAAGCGCAGACTACCCCAGACAGAAAAAGCAGCAAATCAAGTTTTCTCTCTGCCCATTCACCCAAGAGTCACGGAGGCGCAGATAGACTACATAGGCAAGACGCTTCTTGACCTGTTATAGCAGAGTTTCAACGTTAATGTTTTCACGGCTTACTTACCTAGTGCTATATTGAGCCAATTACCATT
>JABAOF010001204.1_pt1 | contig 41302 bp, 39 predicted proteins | sample 7062171 | NCBI WGS metagenome assembly JABAOF01 (sample SAMN14538628, study PRJNA623070) | marine sediment metagenome | biome: marine biome [ENVO:00000428]; feature: marine pelagic biome [ENVO:01000023]; material: deep marine sediment [ENVO:00002113] | place: India: Gulf of Khambhat ... | reverse complement strand
GGTGGGAGTCGAACCCACACGAGGTTGCCCTCACGCGCTCTTGAGGCGCGCGCGTCTTCCATTCCGCCACCTCGGCATGGACCTTATGATTCATTTTATCATCGAAAGAGGGGATCGCTAACGGCTCGTCTCAACCCAGACGCTCCAAGCCGGCTTGGCGATCCCGTCGGTCCGTATAAGAGACATCGTGGCAAACGGCTCGGTCGAGATCTGCTGATATATATGTATCCAAACTGCGAGCTGCAGGTCCAAAGAGGAGGTAAGCTCGAAAAATCGGTTTATGAACTCGGCCTGCTCCGCTTCGCTCGATCCCCACCCTGGAATGTTTGCTCCGCTAAACCACCCTATTTCGGTAAAAGCAACGGGTTTGCCGGTGTGGTTTTTAATCCGGCTGTAGTAATCGGCGGGGATATCGGATGGGTTTTTGTATATCAGGCCCGGGTAGGTGGTAAAAGAGATAAAATCCGCCTTGGGAAACTTATCCAAAAGTTGCCAGTCGGCCGCGGAAGGATCGTTTGTCCCGCCGAAAATACCTCCCCCAAAACCGTTCAGACGCTCGTACTGGAAGGTGGTAAAAACTTGGGTCGCCGGCGAAACCTCCTTTATAGCGTCGTAAACCTCGGCAAACAACGCCGCAAAGACGTCAAATTCCCCCGGGACCTTCCTCTCGAAGGTGTCTATCTCGACCCCAATTCCAAAGTAAGGGGGCTTAAAACGGTTTGCAAAATCGACCGCCGCAGCCTTATAGGCATTTTTGTTTTCCTCGGTGAAAGGACGCAGTAACTCTCCAGTATCTTGGTTAAAGAAATTGACTTCTATTATCGGTAGAAGTCCGTTCTGCCTGGAAAACTCGACGACCGTTTCGGATATTTTCCCGTCCGCGTTGAAATCGATCCAATCCCCGCCGGAACGGACCACACTACCAGCGTCCTTGGCCTTCTCCCAAAAATCCCGATTGCTAATGGGATTTTTTGGTGAGTAGCTCACACCTTTCCGGAAAATAGACGTGTCCTCTTGGAAGATCTTTTCGTCGGTGGGACCGCGAAGAAAAGAACTTAAGACAAGGGTAACGATGACGATTAAACCGAGACCCAAAACCCCAAACGCTATCAATAGTAACTTCCTCATCGGATACCGAATAATAACAATATTCCCTCCCAAGCTATAATGAGATGCTCATGGATTTTAAATTAACTTCGGGTTTTAAGCCCACGGGTGATCAACCTCAGGCGATAGATAAACTCACCAAGGGTATCGAGGCGGGACTTAAAGATCAGGTGCTCTTGGGAGTTACGGGTTCCGGAAAAACCTTTACAATGGCTAATGTAATACAGCGTCTTAAGATGCCGGCTTTGCTGGTATCGCATAACAAAACGCTCGCCGGACAGCTTTATCAAGAAATGAGGGAATTTTTTCCTCAGAATGCGGTCTCCTACTTCGTTTCCTACTATGACTACTACCAACCAGAAGCTTATGTACCCGCGACCGATACCTATATAGAAAAAGAAGCGGACGTAAACGCCTTAATCGATAAACTGCGTCTGCAAGCCACAGCGAACATAATGACAAGAGGTGACGTCGTGGTAGTCGCCTCCGTCTCCTGCATCTACAACATCGGCTCTCCTCTGGAGTGGGAGAAGTTCATCCTCGAAGTTGAGGTCGGTGACCGTACCGACTGGAGGAGTCTCGCTACACGCTTGGTCGAGCTCCAATACGAGAGATCGGAGTTTGAGTTCACCCGCGGCACCTTTCGGGTGCGTGGGGATACGCTTGATATATACCCGGCGTATGAGGACTTAGGATTCAGAATCGAGATAGAAAACGGAAGAGTCTCAAAAATTTCCCGTTTTGAGCCAGTTTCCGGTAAACCTCTCTCAACTACCCAACCAGTTAACCAATCAACTAATAAACTGATTGTCTACCCCGCCAAGCACTACCTTACCGCTCCCTCCACCTTCGAAACCGCCGAACCTCAAATCCGCAAAGACCTGAACCGCGAGTACAATGCACTCAAAAAGGTGGGGAAAGACACCGAAGCCGAACGCCTCGCCCGCCGTGTAACTTATGACTTGGAGATGATTAAGGAAATGGGTTACGTCTCGGGTATTGAAAACTACTCCCGCTACTTTGACGGGAGAAAAGAGGGGGAACCACCCTACACCCTCATCGACTACTTTAAAAACTTTTATAAAGACGACTTTCTGGTCTTCGTAGACGAGTCCCATATGACCGTCCCACAGCTAAGAGGTATGTACAACGGAGACCACTCCAGAAAAGAGACGCTTATAGAGTTTGGCTTCCGCCTAAAAGCCGCGCTCGACAACCGACCCTTAAAGTTTGAGGAATTCTACAAAAGCGTCCCCCGCCTCATCTATACCTCCGCAACGCCCGATGAGTGGGAGGTAAAGCGAGCTATATTAGATGTAAAAGGTAAAAAGTATAAGGGAAAACCGCCGCATGAGGGGGTAGTGGAACAGCTGGTCCGCCCGACCGGAGTTGTGGATCCGGAAGTTATTGTAAGACCCGCCGAGGACGAAGTTACGGACCTAATCGAGGAGATCGAAAAGCACGCCAAGAAAAAAGAAAGAGTTTTGGTCACTACCCTAACCAAAAAGACCGCCGAGGACCTGGCGGATTACCTAGATTACCTAAAGGAGAAGGGTATAAATACCACCTACCTCCACAGCGACGTAGCGACTCTTGAGAGAAGCGATATCCTGGATAACCTGCGTCGCGGAGACTTCGACGTTCTTATCGGCGTTAACTTGCTTAGAGAGGGATTAGATTTGCCTGAGGTAGCATTGGTCGCCATTTTGGACGCGGATCGGGAAGGTTTTTTGCGCTCCAGAACCTCGCTCATCCAAACCATGGGACGCGCCGCGCGGAACGTCGCGGGGCAGGTAATCCTTTACGCCGATGAGACGACCGGCTCCATGCGCCAAGCGATAAAAGAGATAGAAAGGCGGCGCGAGTATCAGCTTGCATATAACAAGAAACACGGTATCACCCCGGAGACAATCGCCAAACCCATAAGAGGGAAGATTATTGAGCAAGAGGAGGACATACTGCACATACAGCGCCCAAGAGGCGTAATCGGAGAGGAGTTTTTGAAGGAACTAAAAGTAGAAGCGCTAACCCCCTACGACAGAAAGAAAGTGGTAAAGAAGCTGGAACGAGAGATGAAACGCCAGGCCGAACAACTCAACTTTGAGCTGGCGATAAAGCTTCGCGATAAAGTCAGGGAGCTAAAAAGCTAGTTACTTGTAAAGCTCCTCGATACCCTGGATGTCGCCGGTATTGAGATCCCGCTTTATGGTCTCCCCCTCGCTCGAGTACCCGTACATGGTCTCGAGGTTGCAAGAGGTTTCATAAAGGTCAGCCAATCCTGCGCTGTGCCCAAGCTCGTGGGTTGCGATGTTTTGCAGATCCATCAGAGATGCGTTCACGTCAGCGTCCCCCCAAGTGAAGTGCTCGTTAAAAAGCATATCCCACTCGACGAGTTCTCGGGTCTTAGGAGGTCCGTAAAAGTAGCCCCACACACTCGTAACAGCTATAACGCCGTCGTCGAGGTAGAAACCGAAGGATGTTGTGTTGACCCCATCCAAGTCTCCGTTGTTGTAGCTAGCACCGGAATCCAGTGACCCGGAACCAAAGATATTACCACCGTAGCCCTCCCACTCGTCGACCCCCGCTGTTACAGCGGACTGGACAAAGCTAGAAGACATGCCGTCTGAGTTTGTTGGGTTCATAAGGTACTCCTCTGCGGTCTTCCATTTTGCTCCCTTGGAAAGAAATGCGTAGCATTTGCTTTCATTCCTACCTCCCCCACCCGCCCAAGGCGGTTTGGCGTAGCCTTTCTTATAGTGGATGAAGGTAATCTTGGTTAAAGGACCGCGGTCTGTGAGACCTTTGGGGCGGTCTTTGGCAAAAGTAGGAAGAGCCCACAAAAGCAGGGTCAAAAGCGCTGCAGAGCCGGCAAGAATTGTAAATTTCTTCAAAGGTTTTTCACCACCTCTCCAAAAAACTAGCTAGGTAACTATTATAACAAGCAAAAAGAAAAGCGCCCGCTGGGGTAGCAACAGGCGCTTTAGATGGCTACTCGCTCACCTTGAGGTCGGCTAGAATCGCAAGGGGTACAAGTTCCGCTTGGACCTCCCTCGGAAGGCGTCCCCATAGGACGCGCATCTTCGTGTTTGCCGGTTTAACCCAATTCCCCCTCGCCTGTACTCTCTCACGGTATGCGAGGGCGAAGCCGACGACGGTGTTGAGCAGGTCGTCTTGGGACTTATCCGCAACCTCTCCTTCCCTGGGTGAAGGCTTGACCCGGTTGTAGGCCGCTCGCAGCAAACCGTTCTCCCCATGAAGCTTCCTCACCCAAAGACCAAGAACAACTACGAGGGCGAGGGTCAGGAGAATCACAATCCCCACGAGGGCAAGAAATACGGGGTCGTTCATCGCTCGTCTCCTTTCGTTTGGTTTGAGTTAATATATTAGATGTATTTTATAGGATAAAACAGAGATTTTCAACCTATAGCTAGATTGGTCTGAAAAGGGTAGAGGTAGTCCCCTGCGGAAGGTTGCCCGGCTCGAAAGGTGTTCTTGCCCGGCGGTTTTTGAGTGGAACTAAGCAGGGAACTACCTCAAGATGCCCTCGGTAGGATTCGAACCTACGACCCACAGATCAACAGTCTGATGCTCTCCCATCTGAGCTACGAGGGCAAGAGGTATTATAACAACCACTGCAACCGCTGGACACCAAACCCCAAAAGCCATAAAATGAAGTTACGTGAGAATACTACCAAGCACTCCCCTGGGCAAGTGGACGGTTGGATTAACCGCTTTCTTCTTTTTGCTTTTTGGCACTTTTCAACTGCTCGTCGCTTCCGGACAGCGAGGAGGTGCCACCTTCTTTAGCAATCCCCTTTTGGCTATCCCCGGCCTTCTTATGGGAATCTCCGGTATAGCGGCCTTCTTCACCGGGGCTTTTAGCGTCGTAAGAAGCAAGGAACGCTCCATCCTCGTATTTTTAGCTACGCTATTTGGACTTTTCGTACTGATCTTCGTACTGGGCGAGATCCTATACCCCCATTAAAAGAAGGGGCTGAAAGCCGTTTGGCGATCAGCCCTTGACACCGATTGTCAGTCAGTCTCCCGCCTCTTCGATCTCGAGTTCCAACACCTCCTGAAGGGATCGCTCCAGGCGTTTCGTGTTGGGAAGCACGACATAGCCAGGGTGTTTAACCATCTCCCCCTCAAGAAGCTCCCCCGCTGTAATCGATTGCAACCTCGGGTAGCGAGCACCGCTTATGGGCGAGATATAACTCCCTGCGGAAACGGCGAACTTGCGAGCCGGTTCAGTAGGCTTCCTAAGGCAGATCATCGCGCCCATCTCTGCGCCTTGAGCGTCGACAACCCCCCTAAGCTCTCGCATTTCCCGAACCGTTACCTTACCGGACTTAACCTGCAGAATTATCCGCTTGGCGACTCCGCTCTCGTCGTCTATAAAGTAGACGACACCGTCCACCCCCTTGTCCGGGCCGCGTTTCCTGTCCTGGACCAGCGCTCGGCCACGCACCAACCCCACAGACCACCATTGAAACTGGTAAGGATCAGATTTGGCTAGATCCTCCGCGCCAGGCACGTCCGCGGGCTCGCCGAAGACATCGTATTCCTTGTGGATATCCGGTCCAAAGGACGCTTCCAAGCGATACTTATTGAGACCTACCGCCAGATGCGTGACGTCGATACCGGCCCAGCGTCGTCCCTCCATATGCGCCGCCACTATGGTGGTCCCGCAACCGCAGAAGGGGTCCAACACCACGTCGCCCGGGTTACTGCTAGCCCGGATAAGAAGACGCAAGAGGTTGAGCGGCTTCTGCGTGGGGTAGCTCATCTTCTCGCTGGAGTAGCTCATGATCATGATGGAAGTCAAGTTCATGGGCTCATCCCCGACGTTCCATACGTCGTCAAACGGGATGCCCGGGCCCGTGGGCTTCCCCGTCCCCCGCCGCTCGTAGTCGGGGTCGTAGGGCTTGTACTGCTTGTTGAAGGTGAACTTGGCACCCTTGGTGTAGTAGAGCAGTATTTCGTGGTTTCGGACCCAGTTGTTAGCCCTGGTCTTGAACCCGGAGACCCAACCTATCCGCCAGACTATCTCTCGGCGGAAACGGTTCGGCCCAAAGACCGCGTCCATCAAGGCTTTGAGATAGTGGCTGGCGTTGGGGTCGCAGTGCAGGTAAATGGAACCATCCGACTTGAGGATGCGATGCATCTCGACGAGCCGTGGAGCCATCATGCAAAGGTAGGCCATCATGTCGTTGGGACCTAGAAGCTCGCGCATCTTGGTTATGAAGCGCGCGACGGTTTCCGGCGCGTTGGCCAAGACGTCCTCGTAGCTTTGTTGTGCAGCCTCGTCCCAGTGCCACGTGTCCTCAAATGCTCTGATCTGCGCCGCCGAGCGTTTTCCGCTTGGCTCCTTGAAGAGGAGGTTGTAGTCCTCGTCACTCTTGAAGGGCGGATCCAAGTAGATCAAATCGACAGAACCATCGGGGAACCACTGTCTGTTCCGCATCACCGACAGGTTATCGCCGTAGTACAGTTTGTTTTTGGCCATGGGATTCCTCCTTTCTTTGGCTTAACAAGCTGATAAATCGACGGCGGTACGTCTCGATTCTCCTTTCCTATAGGATTTTCATAATGTTAGCACGGGGAAGTCAGATTTGCTATTTGGGATGGCGACAGGTGGGGTCAACCGTTTTCGAGGCTTCGCCATATGTACCAGGAGGCGATTGTGCGGTAAGGCGCCCAGCGGCGGGCAAAGTCGCCCATCTTGTCCGGCTTTATGTTCTTGCCGGTGAGCTTCTTAAAGCCGTTTTGTATCCCGACGTCGTCCGCGGGGAAGATGTCGGGGCGCGCGAGGTCGAACATCAAAAACATCTCGGCGGTCCAGCGGCCTATGCCTTTGACCGAGACCAGCTCCTCCATAACCGCCTCGTCGGTGAGCTTGTCCAGCTTGTGAGTCTCGACCTCGTTGTCTTTGACCTTTTTCGACAGGTCTTTTAGATAGCTAATTTTGGAGAAGGACAGCCCACATTCCCTAATCTTCGCGTCTTTAAGCCTAAGTATCTCCTCCGGAGTCACTTCCCCACCGAGCGCCTCTTTGAGGCGGCCAAAAATGGTCGCGCCGGCTTTTATGGAAAGCTGCTGCTGGACCACGGCGTCGACTAAATCCTCAAAGTACTCGCTCTTTTTGCGGGGCTGGAGGGTGCAGGGCCCGTACTTTTTGAGCAAAGGGCCTATGTATTTATCTTTCTTGAGGAACCTATCCGCCTCCTTCCACATGGAGGAATTCTAGCACTAGAACCCTTTACCCTCACTTCACACGCGCGTTAGAATAATTGGTTGGCATGCTGGACATCATAAAAATCAAAGGCGCGAGGCAACACAACCTAAAAAACATTGACCTCGAGATCCCCAAGAACAAATTTGTGGTGGTGACGGGGGTGTCGGGGTCAGGAAAAAGCTCCTTGGCGTTTGACACCGTCTACGCCGAGGGGCAAAGGCGATATGTGGAGTCTTTAAGCGCCTACGCGCGGCAGTTTTTAGGTGTCATGGACAAACCCGATGTTGACCAAATCGAGGGCTTGTCCCCCTCCATCTCCATTGACCAAAAATCCCCCTCCCAAAACCCAAGAAGTACCGTTGGCACCATCACCGAGGTCTATGACCTGCTTCGTTTGCTTTTTGCTCGCGTCGGCCATCCCCACTGTCCCAATTGCAGCCGCGAGGTCACCCGTCTCTCCCACGACGAGATAACCGAAAAAATCTTCGAAAGCATAAAAACCCACACAGCAGGGTCGGGTCCCAACAAGTTCACTCTCCTCTCCCCCGTGATACGCCAAAAGAAGGGCGAATTTAAAGACCTTTTCAAAAATCTGATGTCCAAAGGTTTTACCAAAGCTCGTGTCGACGGGCGCGAAATCGAGCTCACCGAAGATTTTGCACTTATTAAAACCAACAAGCACGACATTGAGGCAATAGTAGACGAGTTGTCGTTTCTTAAAAAGGATCTGCGAAACGAAGTCTTCGCAGCCAATATCCGCTCGCGCGTTTCAACCGCGGTCGAGCAGGCGCTGAACCTTTCGGATGGTCTGGTCATCCTCAAGGTAAGTGACAAGGGACAAGTAACAAGTAACAACGGGGAGGAAAAGGAGGAACTCTTTTCCGAAAAATTCTCCTGTCCCCACTGCAACATCTCCCTTCCCGAACTTGAGCCGAGGATGTTTTCCTTTAACTCCCCCTTAGGAGCGTGCGAAACCTGTAACGGAATCGGCACAGTCTACAAGGTAGATCCCGAACGTATCTTGAACAAAAGGCTCTCCATTAACGAGGGCGGAATATTGCCCTTCGTCAAATTCTTCTTCCACGAAACCTGGTATACAAGAACGCTCAAGACCGTGTGTCGGGAGGAGGAAATAAACATGGACGCCCCGCTTGGGACCCTACCCAAAGATAAGCTTGAAACCCTACTCAACGGAACCGGCAAGGTCTACACCGTCCACGGCAAGAACCGCTACGGCAAACCCACAACCATATACGAGCGCTTTGACGGAGTGATCGGAGAGCTCGAGCGCCGATACCTTAAAAACGAAGGGCCGGAGGCAACCTGGGAGATAAAAAAGTACATGCGGGAGGAGGAGTGCGGAACGTGTCAGGGAGCGCGGCTAAAGAGCGAGGTTCTGGCGGTCACAATTGAGGAGATAAATATCGCCGAGATGTCCGATTTCCCCATCCACGACCTTTTGGAGTACCTTAACGCTCTTCCAGAAAAACTAAACCAATACGAGCTTGAAATTGCCAAATCCATCTTGAAAGAAGTAGATACTCGTCTAACCTTCCTGGACAACGTAGGCCTATCCTACTTAACCGTCTCTAGATCGGCCAAAACTCTCTCGGGCGGGGAGTTGCAACGTATAAGGTTGGCGAGCCAGATAGGTACCGGTCTAACGGGGGTCTTATACGTTCTGGATGAGCCATCGGTCGGGCTTCACCCCAAGGATATGGGCGCGTTGATAACCACTCTCAAGCGCCTAAAGGATTTAGGTAACACCCTTGTAATAGTGGAGCACGACCGCGACACCATGGAGGCGGCCGATCACCTTATAGAACTCGGACCCCGCGCGGGGCGAGACGGTGGACGGGTTACCTTCCAAGGGACAGTAACCCAGATTAAGAAAAAGACCGAATCTCTCACCGGACAGTTTTTATCCAACAAAAGACGTATAAAGATAGACAAGCCGCACCCGGAGACGGGGAAGGGAACGGTGATCCTCACGGGCGCCTCCCAATATAACCTCAAAAATATAAAGGTCGAGGTACCCTTGGGGAATTTGGTCGCAGTGACGGGAGTTTCGGGCTCGGGCAAGTCGACGCTGGTTGTCGAGACCCTCTACCCTGCGCTCCGTGACCGACTGGGGCTGCATGTACCGGAGCGCATGGGGAGCTTTAAAACCGTCTCCGGCTACGAGGACGTAGGGAGAGTCTATCTGGTCGACCAATCTCCTATCGGACGAACACCCCGGAGCAACCCCGCAACCTACGTGGGTTTTTTCGACGACGTACGCGAGCTTTTCGCCCAAACCCCCGAAGCCAAAACACTAGGATTCAAAAAAGGCAGGTTCTCTTTTAACGTCAAGGGGGGCAGGTGCGAAAAATGCCAAGGCGGTGGCGTCATAAAAATAGAAATGCAGTTTTTGGCCGACGTTTACGTGACCTGTGACGTTTGCGATGGCAAGCGTTACAACCAGGAAACCTTGGAGGTAAAGTTCAAGGGTAAAACCATCTACGACGTCCTTAAGATGACGGTCGACGAGGCGGCGGAGTTTTTCCGCAACCACCCCAAAATCTATCAAAAACTAAAGTTCCTGCAGGATGTAGGACTGGGGTACTTTGAGCTCGGTCAAGGAGCTCCCACTTTCTCAGGAGGTGAGGCGCAAAGGATAAAACTTGTCAACGAACTCTCCCGCCGCCAAACCGGCGACACCCTTTATATACTGGATGAGCCCACGACCGGTCTTCATTTCGCCGATATAGAGAAGCTCCTCACAACCTTATACCGGCTGGTCGAAGGTGGAAACACCGTTTTAATCATCGAACATAACCCCGAGGTCGTGAAAAACGCTCAATGGATAATCGATTTGGGACCCGAGGGCGGAGAGCGCGGAGGGCAGGTCGTCTACCAAGGACCGCTGGAAAAAATAACAACCGCCAAAAACTCCCACACCGGCCAATACCTCAAAAAATATGCCAAAAGAGTATAAAATTTCTTCAAAAGTAAAGGGGGCTCCGCAGACCATTGGAGTTTATCAGTTTCTTAAAGGGCGCGAGGTGCTTTATGTAGGCAAAGCGGTCAACATCAAAGCGCGGCTCGCATCGCACTTAGCAAACGCCCGATTTGACCCTAAAGAAGCGGCGATAGTTGAGGGAGCAACGCGGGTCAAGGTTACACCGGTAGAGTCTGAGTTTAAGGCGCTACTACTGGAGGCACAGCTCATTCAGAAGCTACACCCAAAATACAACCGCCGCTGGAAGGACAACAAGAGCCCGCTCTACATTCACGTAACCTCCGGTGAGTACCCAAAGATCCTCACCAACCGCGGAAAAGACCTAAAGCAAATACACCCGAAAGGTGTAGTTTTTGGGCCTTTTCCATCCACCCAGGTGGTACAAGAACTCATCCGCGAAATCCGCAAGGTTATCCCTTTTTGTACCAGAAAAAGGATAGGAAAACAGCCCTGCTTCCACTCCAAAATCGGTCTCTGCGACCCATGCCCGAATGAGATAGTAAGAGTAGAGAGTAAGAGAAAGAGGGAAGAGTCGAAAAGACAGTACAGAAAAAATATCAGGCAGGTTGTGCGGATTTTAAAGGGGCAGACCGAGCCGGTACTCAAAGACCTCGAAAAACAGCTTGAAGAACTCTCCGACAAACAAAAGTACGAGGAGGCGCTTGTGGTTAGAAACCGCACGGTGCGATTTGAGAGACTTATCTCCCAAACCCTCGGGATAAAAGAGGAGACTATCCCCCAGCAAGACGCCGAGAAATCGCTCGAGAGCCTGGCGAAACTCCTTACAGCCTATTTTCCGGGACTAACCAATCTAAAACGAATAGAAGCGTATGACGTCTCCAATATCGGGGGGCGAGAGGCCACGGCCTCAATGGTAGTTCTAACCGAAGGGCGGGTAGATAAAAGCCAGTATCGGAAGTTCAAGATAGTAACCAGTAATCAGAGACCAGCGATCAGGCTAGGAGACGTGGGGATGTTGGGGCAAGTGGTGGCTAGACGTTTTAAAAACAAATGGCCTAAACCTGATCTAATCGTGGTCGACGGCGGGAAACCCCAGGTCAGAGCGGTGCAAAAGGCGCTTAAAGAAGCAAATCAACGCGTACCAACCGTCGGTATAGCCAAAGCCCCGGATCGGCTTTTACTAGGCGTCGATAGACTCCCTACCAAACGGTTACCCCAAAACCATCCCGGTTTCAACCTAGTGCGCTTGATTCGCGACGAATCGCACAGGTTTTCGCGCCGGTACCACCTATTTTTGAGGGAAAAAGAACTAATGCCCTAAAGTTTGGTTTGGGAGAGAAGTTGTCGGTAGACATAGGCAGCGGCTAAGGATGTAACTGGGATGGTCACGAGAAGACCGACCATAAAAAGGAGCGCCCCGAAGAAATTAATCATCGCGAAAACGATCCCAAACCAGAAAAGCTGAAGTCGTGCTCCTTCGGTCGCCTTGCCGCTTGCCGCGAGCGCCTCGAGTGCCCCCAGTTTTCGGTCGACCATAAGGTAACCAAACATGCTGTACTTTATAAGCCAGATAAACCCGGGAATGATAAGAAGAATAAAGCCCACCAGAGTAACAAGTCCATAAACTATGGAGGCGAAAAGATACTGGAAAAACATCGGATAAACCATAAAAAGATCCGCGAACTCGGCCTTTTTCTTATCCGCAAACTTCAAAACCACTTTTATGAGGCCCAGCGAAACCAAAATACCCAAGACCCACCCCGCAAAATCGAAAAACATCGCTACAAACGGGACATCATCCCTTATAGCGTCGGCCAACACGCCGGGTATGAAATTAACAGCACCAACGATCAAAAGTAGGATAAGGAAAAAGACAAAATTGTCCTTGGTGGTGTCCCACCCAAACTTAAGCGCCTCCTCTATTGAAAATCCCTTCGCTTCTGCCATTTACTCTAAAAACGGAAATCTCTTAACCAACGCGGTCTGTGACCACCAACGTCCTAAACCGAGCGCGTGGCCGGATCGGCTCAGCGCCAACCCTATTAAAACCAAAATATAGACCAGGTGTTCGTCTAGGAACGGGTTGTGCTCTTTTGGCAAAACCGCACCGTAGAGCAGGAGCATGAAAAGCGCGCCGGCGAACCCGGCTATCCTGACCCCTATACCCAAAATCAAAGCCACACCCATCGCAGCCAATCCGATCATGTAGAGCCAATCGACCCATGCTTGCCCGGCAAGGCCCTGGTAAAAGGAAGCCAAGGGTCCTGAGGTGCCGAACTTCAGAAAACCTAACGTTGGAGAAACACCATCCAGCCAGGTCTTACCGGCCTCGGTCGAAAAACCCAACCCCCAAAGCTTATCCACAAACGCCCAGAGCAGAAGCCAACCCATGGCTATTCTCAAAAATGCCCAAACATAACGCGTCTTATCCATCACGTTAAAAGTAGCAAAAAGGAAAAATCCATGTCCAAATCCGCAAAACTTAGCGAGGAACCAAATTAAGCCCTGTTCTGTACGATTTATTCATACCTTAGAGCATCTAGTGCTGAGATTTTTGTAGATCTCCGCGCTGGGTAAATTCCAGTAAGAATCCCAACTACAACCGCTAATCCCAAAACGACGACTATAAAGTAGAAGGGAAGGGTCGTGATCATTAGTAGTTTCCCTCCAGTTACCAACGAGAGAGCCGAAAGGATAATACTGGTAGCAATCCCCCCCAAAACCCCCAGAATCAGACCCAAAACTCCTCCCGCCAAGCTCATTACTAGCGCTTCAATCAAAAATAGCTCCTTAACCTCCCGGGCATACATCCCCAAGGCCTGTAGAAGCGCTACCTCTCGCGTCCTCTCCAGCAACGAAACTGAAAGAGTGTTAAACATTCCAAAAGCGGCGACGATCAAAGCCGCCAGGCCAAAGGCCGACAGAATGAAGCGGACGGTGGAGAAGATGCTTTGAATCTGTTGAATCGTATCTACCACCGAAGTGGTCACAAACCCCATATTCTCAACATGGCGGCGGACGGTGGAGAGTTCTCCCTCACTAACCGCAACCACTTTCGCTTGAGTGTAATTCTGCACTCCGTGGGCTACCAAATCCCCTAGCGGAACGTAAACCTTGGGCCGGTTCTCTCCCCCCGTATAAACCCCAACGATTTTGTAGGGGGTAGAGTCGGTTTCCTGCCGTTCGAAAGTAAAATCCGGAGAAAGAGCGCTAGTTACGATAAAAGAGAGGTCAAAACTCTCCTCCAGCGCATTGGCAGGATCAATGCCCAATACCCTTAAAGTTGCTTCATTAACTACCGCTTCCCGGCTTTGGGTAAAAAAACTGCCCATCGAGGGAATCGCTCTGGACAAGCGGAGGAAATCCTCCTCCGCAGCCACCGTAACAATGTCGGTCCGGGATTCTTGATAACTAACCTTGCCCGCAACCGAAACGGCCGGCAACGTCTTTTCCGTCCCATCAATCTTGGCAAATTTCGCCAAGACCTCGTCGTTAATCTTGGTAATATTTGCCTTTTCCGGAAGGACATCCGCAACCCGCAGCTCCTCGAAGGTCGCTACACCCTTGATTACCAGATTTTCCAAACCGTACCCCAAAGAAACCAAAAAGACGATTATGCCAAAACCCACCCCCACTCCCCCAATCGTCACCAGCGAACGGGCCCGGCGGACCTTTAAATTCTTCAAAGCAAGTTTCAGTAGATAGTTTCGCCGCACCCGCCCCGGGACGGGTAAGTCCAACTTGTGCAAAAGCGTTTTGACCTTGGCTTTTAATTGACGTTTGGTAATCACCGTTTCGTTGCCTTTCTTATTGTCGAAATTTTCCCTCCTCTATGCTCCTTAACGACCCGGCCGTCACTCATCTCAATAACCCGATTCGCAAAAACTAAGAGGCGCAGATCGTGGGTAACCATAATCACAGTCTTACCGCGGTTCTGGCTTAAAAGCTTAAGAAGATTCATCAGTGCCAATCCCGACTTGCTGTCCAAGTTTCCGGTCGGTTCGTCCACAATCAGGATTTCCGGATCCGAAACCAGCGCTCGGGCCAAACCGACACGCTGCTGCTGACCAGCCGAAAGCTCGGTCGGAACATAATCCTTCCAGTCTGCTAACCCCACCTGCTCCAGCACTCCCAACGCTTTCTTACGAGCCTCCTCCTCGGCCAAGCCCAAGAGGTTCAAGGGAAGAGCCACGTTATCTTGAACATCCAGAGTTTTAATCCAGTTGCTTTGCTGATAAAGCATCCCGATTTTAGTCCGCCGCAAATCGGCTCGTTCGTCGCTGGTTAGCTGGTAGAGGTCCTTCCGAAAAAGGAAAATCCGCCCCCCCGAAGGTCGCTCCAGGCCCAGAACCGTATGCAGGAGCGTTGACTTGCCGCACCCCGACGGGCCGTAAATGATCAGGAAGTCCTTTGCCCCTACCGTCATATCAACCCCCCGCAGAACGGGGACCTTTCCTCCTTTCACCCAGAAGGATTTGTGTACCTGCTTAACCTCTATTAGACTACGTTTCTCATTCGGCATCTTATCTCCTTAGAAACCCCCCTAAGAAGTGGAAGGTCTCCGCCAAATTGGTGATAATCAGATCCAAAGCAGAGTCAGTCCGCTCGGGGGTAATAACGATGTAATCGTCGCCCACAGTCTCGTTCCCTGCTTCGTCTTTAGTTAGGATTCTAAGATGATACACCTCGGAAGGCGAAAGGTCGGTAATTACCTGCAAGTGATAGAAGATCAAGCTAGGGTCCTCGGGGGTTTTATTGGTATAAGTGGCGCCCGCCCCCGCTCCGTACTCGAGCTGGCCAGTGGCAGGCTCATCTGTCTCCCAAGATATTATTACCTGGGCCCGAGCGTCACTACCAATCCCCTGAATAGAGGTCTCGATCAGAACATTAAAGATTACCGGCGGGCGGGTATCCGTCGCGGTCGTGAACCTCTGCAAATCCGAAACCGCCTGGTTTCCAATGGCGTCGAACCCTCGAGCAGTTAAAGCGTAAAGCGTTGCCGGCCTGAGCCCCGGAACCTGAACACTGTGTCTGGTAACCCGGGTAAGATTAACTACGTCCCGCGACTGCTGGGGACTGTCCAGAGGGTAAAAAGTTACGATCGAGGAGATGGGAGTGTTGCTCTCCCAACTAACTTCCACCGTCGAGGTTGCCGCGCCAACCTCCTGAATTCGAACGTTAGTGATGCGGGGGCGCGGGTAGGTCGTAAAGTCCAAAATCGTCCCTTCGTACTCCGCTCCCTCTGTATCGAGGGGATTGATTTTATAGTGGTACTTGGTTCCGTCCAAGAGACCGGTGAGCTGAACTTGGTAGCGGGATTCGCTCGTGGCAGTAATCTGCTCGCTTACCCCGCCGAAAGAAGTAGTCGGGCCGTAGTAGATTTTGACTTTAGTAGCGCTGGTCGAGGTAAAGTTTATAATCGCTGAGTCGATATTGACCGAAGATACGGTCACGTCTTTAATCGAAGGGGCCGGCTGGGTCGTAAAAGATCTCTCTGAACTTTCTCCCGTATTCCCATCCTCGTCCGTCCAACGGGCCTTGTAGAAGTAGTTTCCGGGGTTGAGGTTGGTCAGGGTAATGGAATGGGAGGTGACCTGGGCAGCCACGGAGGGCTCTTCGTCAAAGTAGGACCCCGAAGCGGTTCCAAAAGCCACCTTGCTGTCCGAACCTCTTTCGGTGGTCCAAGTAATCACCGCCCGGCGGGTGGTAACTGGTGAGGCTACCGGCCCAGACGTAAGGTTTGCAGGTACCTTCCACCGCCCGGTCGGGTACTCGAATACAGTGGAGGAAACCGCCGAGCAGTTGTTCGCCGAATCGCAAGCTTTAACGCAGTAGTAATGGTTGGTCTGCGTCAGCCCGGAGTCCAAGAAAGAAGTCCCGGTAGTGGTTGCGACGTTGGCAAAGCCCCCAAAATTTGCTGAACAGGAGGAGGCTGTAGTGGAACGGTAGACTTTGTAGAACGCCACCCCCGCCCCCACGTCGGCCGGCGGTTCCCAAGCCAACGCCAGCTTCCACGCCGAGGTCTCTTTAATCGAAGCATCGACAATCTCGACGTTGGTCGGAATCCCGGGGGCGGAGGTGTTGGCCGTAAAAGAAGTCGAGGCGTAAACGGCGTAGTTAATGTTGCCGGCCTCGTCTTTGGCAACCAAGTAGAGCGTGTTGCTCCCAGGCTGGTTGGCGAAAGCGTCGGCCGCTAGCGAAGTTGCCCCGGCGGAGGTGAAGGTACAAGTCGAGGAGCTCGGTAGGGTATTAACGGTGTAGCAGTAGGTAATGTTGCTAACCTGCCCCACGTAAGTTGTCGGCGGATCCCAAGAAAAAGCGAACGAGTTTACGGTGTTGGTTGTCGGAGTAACATTTAAGTTCTGGGGGGCGGAGGGGGCGGCGGTATTAATTTTAATCCACGCCGTGACGTAAGTAGTCGTAACGTTCCCAGCCGCATCCCAAGTCCGGAAGAAGATGGTATTGTTCCCTTCCACTAAATCGTCGGTTCCCAACCCGTCGTAATCGGGGGTTTCGATCGTGGTATAGACCCCGTCGTTGGTCAAAAGGTCGTTCGCACCCTGCGTCCCGGTATGCAGGTCGCCGTACCACGTTCCGGAGGAGCTGATCCGGTACTGAAGCCCGGCCACCCCCGAATTAGCATCCGAAGCGCCGTAAGGCGGGGGGACCGGCCAAGTGACTGAAACTTGGTAAGTCGAGACGAAATCACCGGGGGCCGAGACAAAAGCAGGGTTGGCCGGCGGGGTGTCGTCGAACCGGAATTGGAACTGCTCCGAGGCGCCCGCATAAACGTTGCCGGCATTGTCGACCGCCTTAATGTTCAAGTAGTAAGGGCTGTCGGAGGTGGAGAGCCAAGTCCCTCCCTTATAGGAAGCGTTGGCGAAATCAATGCTCTCGGAAGAGATGATAAATTGGCAAGTCGTCCCCGCGGTGGAGACCGGGCTCGTCCCAAGCAGCCCTTTGGCAAGTTTCGGGTCGCCGTTAACGTCGGTTCCCAAATACAAGCAGTAGCCCTTCAAGCCGGAACCGCCCCCATCATCCTCCCCAGCCGTCCAGGTAAAGTAAGGCGAGCTGCCATTAGTCCAGTCGTTGCTTGAAAGCTGGGCTCCCCCATTGCTCTTGTACATCAGGGTATTGGAGGCGTTGGTCGGCGGCGGAGTGACATCGGACGGGGCAAAAGTCAGCGAGAAATCTTCAAAGGTCGGGGTCTTGGACTGGTCCGTCGTTAAAAGAGTGAGCTCGTACTGAACATAACGGTGGGTGTCGGTTACGCAGCCGTTGGCGGAGATATCGGAACCAGAGCTTATCGCCGAACAGGAAGAGAAGACCGGCGCCCCTGCCATTGTGCTGGAGTTACTGGTTCTAACCTTTACGGCCACAGAGGTACCAGAGGGCGTGGTTGCATTGTAGGTTAAAGTTCCCCAATCGGTTGGTAGGTCCGCATCAAAAATCGAGGAAACCAGCGTCCCAGAATCTGGATAGGAGTAGAGACTAACGTCGTCGATGTAAACTGGAGTAGAAGACGCTCCGATCTCCCTCACTATAAAATCGTCATATATCCCGTCATCAAATCCCACCATGGTTCCCGTCAGCGGTGATGTTATATTCCTGCTTACCACCAAAACACCGTTCACGTAGTACCTGGCCACATCATCAGATCCTATCTCAAACTTGAAGTCGTAATAAGTCCCTGAATTGAAGTCGTAAGATACCCCGTTCGACGGACAGCTTCCCAAATAACACTCGTAAATCTGGGCTATATCCGTTGTTGAAAACGCAGAGAAAACCACATAATTATCAGCGTCACTATACCTAAGAAATACAGNNCCATACTGATCCGGGCGCATCCTCGTCTCAACGCTGATGTCCCCACTTCCGGCATCGATCATTGCAAACCCGGTCCCTGGATCCGTCACCGTTCCGCCTGACAGTGTGTGGGACCCGCCGTCGGTCCATCCCCCGCCTTCTTTGTCAAACTCAGGAGTATGGCTCGCCAAGCTGCCCGAACCTGTGAATGAGTCGTAAACCAACAAGCCGTTCGTAACCTTCACTCCATACCCTTTACCCCCGGACGTTCCCCCGACTGTGCCACTTAGCCTATACCAACCCCCACCAACCGAAGTATAGGTGGTGCCTAAAAACAAATCGTTGGCGAAGAGGGCCACGTCCGAACCGGTTACAGCGGACCCATCCGTGTAAGCGAAAACTTCCAAGTTGTAATCGTTAGTATCTCCCACATTTACAACTTGGGCGAAGTCAGCTTCGCCCGAAGCTGTTAGCTTGGCTGAGCCGGCGCTTCCGTTGTAGGTCGTAATGGTGTCGCGGGTAACCGTCAGGTTTTGGGGCTCGACCGTATCAACCGTCAAATTGTCCCAGCGGATATCCTGGGGGTTGTAACCGTCAATCCCTTGAAAAGTCCCGGTTTCGGTCGTGTCTGTGGCACTAAGCTGGAGCGTACCGTCCACATAGAAATCGATGTTTCCGCTGCCATCAATCGTTCCCCGGAAAGTGTGCATGCCGGAAGTAATGGTGTAACCTTTACTCGCAAGAACCGCCCCATCGCGCTGGCGGGTAATCCTAAGCAAAGTTCCGCTATCAGCAGTCCGGAGTGCATAGTACTTGTAGCGGTCCGCCCCTCCCAAACCGATGTGGTTCAAAGCAATCCCCCCGTCCCCGCCGGCAACTGGGTTCGGCCAGGTGATCTCGGCCCTTACGTCCACCGCCGCCGCTTCGGCATTAAAGACCGAAGCGGTATGGTTGGCGACGAGGCTTTCGGCGTTGTTGGCCTCCGCAATTTGGAACCCCCCCTCCCCACCCGCTACGTAGGCCCACGACCCCGGAATGTCCGGAGAGTGGGAGGTCAGTGCAGTCCCGTCCGTGCCGGTAAAGCTGTCAAAAACGTGGTTGGAGGACGAAACCGAAATGTTGTATTTGTTGGCTAGGTAGGTCTCGACGTTGATTTTATCGGTAGACGACAGCGCACTATCGTAGACAATCACCTCGGCAAAATCCCATTGCTTGTAATTCCGGGCAGTATTGTTGGGCGAAGCCCCTAGCCAGAACCAGTCCGAGTTGAAAGCTCCGGGGGAAACGATCGATTGCCCGTCCAAAACCCCGTTCAAGTAAATCCGGTGGTAATTGGCGTTAACCTGCGCCACTAGCACGTTGAAGGTGTCCTGCGTCGTCAACGTATCCATCTTCGCCCGTTCGCCATCGGCACGCCGAATATTCAATTTGTAGCCGTTGTCCTGATGCTCCCAAAAGAACGCCCCCTGGCTCCAACCCTGCCAAGGGTAGGCGTTTTCTGTGGCGGTAAGAGTAACGAGGGATCCCCCTCCCGAGATCGAACCCCTGCGCGTCCCCACCAAAAAGATAGTAATCTCATTATTTGAACTGTCATATCCAAACCCGCTGGTGTTTAAAAGGTCATCGCTCCCGTCAAATCTGACGACCGGAAGCCCGTTTTGAATGCCGGTCTTATAAGTCGGGCGGGAGCTACCCGTGTTGGAGACGTTGTGACCGTTGCCGCTAAGGTCATTCCAACTGCTCACGGGATCGTTGTCGCTCAAACCAGTGATCTGGTCAGCGGCATACCAGGCTTTAAGGCCGGAGATCATATCCGGCCGGGAACCTGCCGCCCAATCGGACAGGTCGGTCTCGAAACCGGTATTGGTCAGCTCCTCGATCCGCGCGAGCGTGACCTGGCCAGCGACGGACGTTTCCAAGTTCAAGTCGATGACGGAGAAATCATCCCACTTGTCAGTTCCGTCATCCCATGCCCAAATCCCTTGCTTGCCGGAATCCATCGCGTCGGTTGTGCTCCAAGTCAGCTTGCTGACTTCATTAACAAAAGCCTCGTAGTTTGAACCGCCTGTAACCACAATCTTGAGAACGTCGCCAGGAATCATCGTCAAGCCAGTTGAAGTGTAATTTGCCCAATCATTACCGTGGGAAGCAGCTAGTGTCCCAGGAATGTAGCGGACGAATACGTAGTCGGTAGAGGAAGCATAATTAGCAATCACCCCCCACTGCGTACTCACCGCCACCATAGTAGCTTCCACCGAAAATGAGTTGGTTGCCCCGTTCACATATACCTCGGCAGGATAAGCCGCCCCACTCATAGCGACCTGGTTCCCGCTTATAATAAAAACCCCACCATTTACCCCTGCTTGCCAGGCCCCGCCTTCATCAGGAGTGTGGCTGGTAAGCGGCGTGCTGTCACTATCCGTAAACGTGTCCCGAGCCGAGATTCCTCCCGAACTGAACATGGTTACATCTGACCAATTCAACTGCCCATCCCCCCCCCGACCAATCGGTTTGACTCCAGGGGGACTCGGCTGCAAGAATCCTAGGCAATATTAACTCTGAAACCGTTAAATAGAATCCAGCCAAAAGGCCTATTTAAATACAAACAAGTCCAAACAAATTCAGGTGGAATCTGCTAAGTCGGAATCGTGGTTCAAATAAGTACCTTTCTGCAGAATGGAATAAATGAGCGAAGTGGGCGAAGTTTGGTACTAAAGAAAACTGTAACCAAGAAACTCGCCGCAGGGTAAATTTACGGCTTTCAGAACCGAAACTGCCAGCTCTGTAGTTGTTAAACCTAAGCCGACGCCTTTTTTTTACTCGGGCAGGATACATCTTTTTAATTAAATCTTAAAATGAGGTGGGGAATCAACGATGGTAAAAACGTATCTGGAAGCTTAGGCCGACAGTATCTGGTACAACCCTGGATTTTAAATTCAGCAACTAACGCGTAACTTCTGCTTCGTAAAATTTCGTACGTTCTCCGCGGAAATGTAAGGGAAGTTCTCCGGTTGGACCGTTTCTGTGCTTAGCGACGAAAAGCATCACATTCTCGCGGTCGTCGGGATCTTCACGGTACAAAAACATCACAATATCCGCATCCTGCTCAATAGAACCAGATTCTCTCAAGTCAGAAAGCTGGGGTCTCGACTCCCCTCGCTGTTCAACCGCTCGCGATAGCTGAGAAACTGCTAAAACTGGAATATCAAGCTCTCGGGCGATGTTCTTAAGAGCCTGGGAAATCTCTGAAACCTCCTGCACCCGGTTTTCCCAGGTTCGCCCACGGGCGAGCTGGAGATAATCGACTATAAGAAGCTGAATCCCGTATTCCATTTGAATTCTTCTCGCCCGCGTTCTCATCTCCATAACCGACAGAGCTGGAGTGTCGTCTATATAAATCGGGGCCTCGGCCAAAACCCCCATCGCCTCGCCCAGCTTTTTGAAATCCTCCTCGTCCAAGCGCCCCGTGTTCAACTTCCAAGCGTCTATATCGGCTTGGGCTGACAGGAGTCTGTGGACCACCTGGTTTCTCGAGGTTTCCAAGGAAAACACTCCGACGGGTATTTTCTTCGCAACCGCAGCGTGCTGGGCAACGTTTAAGGCGAGAGAGGTCTTACCCAATGAAGGCCGCGCCGCCAGAACCACCATATTGGAGCGTTGCAAGCCTCCCAAACGCTCGTCCAGAGACTTAAAACCAGTCGGGATCCCCAAAATCGCGTCGGGATTTTTCTGCAGCTCATCTAGTCGATCGAAAGCCTCTTCCAGGTGACCCTTTATATGAGAGAAAACGGAACGGTCTCTAGTTTGGGAGATGGAAAAAAGGGAGCTTTCGGCTTTGTCTACCAAATCCTCAATGGCTATACTTTCGTCAAAGCCGCTCTCGGCTATATCGGAGGAGACACGAATAAGTTCTCTTTTTATAGCATTGTCATAAACTATCCTACCGTAATGGTTAACATGGGAGGAGGTTGGAACTGCGTCGGTTAACTCCGTAAGGTAAGCCGCTCCTGCTACATCCTTCAGCTTTTTCTTTTTCCTAAGCTCCGAGGTGACGGTTATCAGATCCGCCGGCTCAGACTTTCCATAAAGGGATAATATCGCGTCGAATATGGTAGCGTGCGCACCCCGATAAAAATGATCGGGCTTAAGAAAATCGACAACCTTGACAACGGCGTCTTTGTCTATAAGAAGCGCTCCCAAAAGGGATCGTTCGGCGTCAAGGTCGTGTGGTGGTATCTTTGGTTCAGCCATTGGTTCTTGCGAGAACTACCACTTCCGATTCCTCAGGTAACCCTTTGCTCGAGATACTAAGCTCCTTTTTCACTCCCGGCTCCTCGATCCCCATCTCTTCTAAAAACGCTGATACCGGCTGCAAGTCCCCAAACGTCTTATCCATCCCCTCTACAAGATAGTGCATAGGTACAATGTAATTTGGCTCAAGCTGAGCTGCGACCTTCGCCGCGTCTTCCGCCCCAATGGTGTAGACTCCCCCAACCGGGACGAAAAGAACATTCAGTTCGCCTATCTCCTCAACTACCCGCTCGCTTAAAACGTGTCCCAAATCTCCAAGGTGAAGAAGTGTCACGTCCTCAACCTGCAGGAGAAATACGGTATTTGTCCCGCGCTCCTTACCTTCCTTGTCGTCGTGGAAGGTCTTAAAACCGCGTACCTTAATGCCCCCAACCTCATATTCTCCTGGGGCGTCGATTATAAAAGGTTCGCCGGATACGCCTTCAAGATACCTGTGATCGAAGTGATCGTGAGAGGACAAAACCACGTCGGCTTGCACTTTGGGGAAGGTGAGACCAACCTTATCGGGGTCAAAAGGGTCGGCAACAACGGTCGCGTCCTTGGTTGAGATTTTAAAGCTGGAATGCCCCAAGTATTCTATCTTCATGGTCATCATTAATATAAACCATGGGACGAGCGTTAGCAATGATTGAAACAAAAGGGTCGGCACCTTAAACAGGAATCCGACCCTTGGCGAAAACTAATCCTCCTTCTCCTCCTCAACCCACCCCAGAATCTCCATATCGTCGGGGTAGGGGGAGCTTTGATCGTAGCGAGCCGTTAGCTGAAACGTGTCCCCATTCGAACAGTATCCGGATATCTCCTCCTCACTGTCCATATCTCCCACCGAGAGGTTTACCCGTATCAGTTCGCCGCACACGAAGCAAGCCGCCTCGACGGTAGCGCCTCCGGTGTGAAATTGCACACCGACGTTCTTGAGGTCTTCCCGAAAGATAAGCTCCGGCATCTCTCTCATTCCTTTCTTCTTAAGTTTAAGTGGATGTAACAAGTTTAATCCTTGAGATTTTCTGTGTCAATACTATGGGGTTGGAGAGCATCAGACCGTTAGTTTGTAGCACGCCCTATCTGGTATCCTATATCTGAAAATGAAAGTCCAAACCCTTAAAGGATTTCGCGATATCACACCCCCCGAAGCCCTTAAACGTGGGCGGGTTCTCTCGTTGGTCAAGAGCGTCTTCAAATCCTACGGGTTCACACCTCTTGAAACCCCGACAATCGAGTATCTCGAGGTTCTTGAGGGTAAATACGGGCAGGAGGGGGAGAAGTTGATGTACAGATTCAAAGACCGCGGCGGTCGCGATGTCGCGTTGCGTTACGACTTCACGGTGCCCTTGGCCCGATACATCGCACAAAACAGCGGGAAAATTACCTTCCCCTTCAAGCGCTATCAGATAGGGAGCGTTTTTCGCGCAGAAAAGCCCCAGGCCGGTCGCTATCGCGAATTCACCCAGGTCGACGTCGACACGGTAGGAATCGATAGCACACTCGCCGATGCCGAGATCTTGGCGGTATTCGCCACGGCTCTTGCGGTCCTGGGGGTTAAAAAATTCACCATCAAGGTGAACGATCGAGATATTTTTAAAACACTTCCCAAAAAAGCTGTCAGAATTTTGGATAAGCTCGACAAGATTGGGGAGGCAGGGGCCAAGAAAGAACTCGAAAAGGCAGGTTTCGACGCCCAAAATACGCTCCGGGAAATCAAAAAAGCGAAACCTACCAAGAGGATAGAGGAAATCTTCGCACTGCTTGACGAGTACGGTATCGACCGCAAGCTCGTGGAGTTTACCCCCACTCTCGCCCGAGGCCTTGACTATTACACAGGAGTGATTTTTGAGATTATAACCCCTACGAGTCGCGGTGCCATCGCGGGCGGAGGGCGCTACGACGAGATGATTGGAATGTTCCTACCTGCCGGCAGGCAAAGTTCCGGAACTAGGATTCCCGCCGTGGGCTGTTCTTTTGGGCTGGATAGGTTGATTGAGGTCGTGCCGACGAAAACCCTCGAGGAGATACCCTTTGAACCGCAAGTTTTGGTTACCATTTTTTCAAAAGAACTCACCGGAAAATCTATCGAGCTTTTTGACCAGGTACAGGCGACCGGTACGGAAGTGGAGCTTTACCTCGACCCAAATGAAAAACTGGAGAAGCAGCTAAAATACGCCGATCGAAAAGGTATAACCTACGCCCTCATCTTGGGACCCGAGGAGGCTAAAGCGGATAGCGTAACCGTCAAGGATCTCAAAAAAGGAACTCAGCGCACCGTAACCACTCAGAATCTAATAAATCTTCTTTCTGCGCCGGCGCCTTAAACCTAACAATGCACGGAAGATCATTTGCTTACACGACGCTTCTTCTAACCGCCGCGATTTGGGGCGTTGCGGGTCCGGTAATCAAATTTACACTCGGCGGAATCGCCACCTTGAACTTCCTTACCTACCGATTCGCAATCTCCGCAGCTCTGGCTTTGTTAAGTGTTCCCTTCGGAGGTCTCAGACTACCAAAAGATAGGAAAACGCTTGCTCTCGTAGCGCTTTACGGATTTTTAACCACAACGGTCGCTCTAGGTCTACTTTTTCTGGGACTCGAGAAAACCACCGTTTTGGAGATGACCTTCCTCACACTTATTGGTCCTCTTCTAATTGTCACAGCCGGAGCGCTTTTCCTGCGCGAGCATGTAACCCGCCGGGAAAAAACCGGAATCGCAATAGCCCTTGTGGGAGTTATCTTGACCACCCTGGAACCCATACTGCGAAACGGAGCGTCGGTCTCTCAGGTGACCGGTAACCTCCTCATCATTCTCTACCTCCTCGCAAACACCGCTTCGGCGGTCTTAGTTAAAAGACTTATGCGAGCAGGAATCCCGCCGGTTAGCCTAACTAACTTTTCCTTTATAATCGGTTTTTTGACTATCCTACCCCTCTCCCTCCTCGGTGGAGGGTTGGGAGGTATCACATCGGCAATCCGAGGTCTGGACCTCCCGTACCATCTGGGGGTGCTTTATATGGCGGCGCTTTCAGGAAATTTGGCCTATGCCCTTTGGGCGCGCGCTCAGCGCACAATTGAAATCGGAGAAGCCGCACTTTTCTCCTACCTCTACCCAGTTTTCGCCGCGCCTCTGGCGATATTGTGGCTCGGGGAAAAGATTACCTTGCCGTTCGTCGCCGGAGCGGTTATTATCTCACTTGGCGTATTTATCGCCGAATATCGTAGCTCCCTCCGAAAGCCCAAGACCTGATCGCCGATTACTGCCTACTGTTCACTGATCACTGCTCACTGTTCGCTAATTTCTGTGATATCATACCCCTGTCATGCCTAAAACGGATTTGCATCCCAAGTACTACCCGGAGGCCAAGGTGACCTGCGCCTCTTGTAAAAATACCTTCACCGTAGGCTCGACACTTCCCGAGTTGACGGTCGAGGTGTGTCACAATTGTCATCCCTTCTTCACCGGAAAAGAGGTCTTGATCGACACCGAGGGACGGGTTGAGAAATTCCAGAAGAAAAGAAAAGCGGCGGAAGCTCGAAAAACTAAGATTGAAGCCAAGACAAAAGTAAAGGAGAAAGAAGAGGAAGCCCCGAAACGACCGCTGACCCTTAAAGAGCTTTTGGAGGAAAGTTAGACCCCACTCTCTGGTATCCTTAAACTAGATATGGACAAGCAAACCGCAATCTTAGAAATTCGCGCCGGCACAGGTGGGGATGAGGCCGGGCTTTTTGCCGCCGACCTTTATCGCATGTACACTCGTTTTTCCACAAACCGGGGTTGGAAAACAAGAGAACACGATCGAAACGAGGGCTCACTAGGCAACATCAAGACCATAACGGCGGAGATTATGGGCAAGGGGGTGTATGACGTACTCAAAAACGAGTCCGGCGTTCATCGAGTACAAAGAGTACCCACTACTGAGAAGGGTGGGCGAATCCACACCTCAACCGCAACAATTGCCGTTTTACCTAAGGTGTCCCCTAAGGAGGTCGAGATAAATCCTAACGATCTAAAGATAGACACTTTTCGCGCCTCCGGTCACGGCGGTCAAAACGTGCAAAAAGTGGAAACCGCGGTTCGCATAACCCACCTGCCGACAGGAGTGGTCGTCGCCTGTCAGGACGAACGCTCCCAGGTGCAAAACAAGGAAAAAGCTTTGGAAATCTTGCGCTCCAAACTCTTTGCAATGATGAAGGAACAGCAGATCTCAAAAGTCGTAGAACTTCGCCGTATCCAGGTCGGTGGAGCCGAACGCGCCGAAAAGATAAGAACCTGGAATTTCCCCCAGGATAGGGTTACCGATCATCGCTTTGGGGTAAAGGCGTCAAATATCGAATCGTTGCTGGCAGGCAATCTAGATCCGCTCTTAAGGAAAATCTCCAAGAAGAGAAGGTAGCCTAGCCGGAAGGTGCCTCTCCCAATTCGGCTTTGAGCTCGATCGCATCCCCGTTCCTATACACCCCCAAGACGACTTCCTCCCCCACCTCGTAAGAGATGATGAGCTTTGCCAAAGTGTTTTTCTCATCTATCTTCACACCGCCAAAGGAGGTGATGACGTCACCCACCTCCACCCCCGCGCGCTGCGCCCCCGAACCATCGACGACCCCCTGAACAAGAACCCCTTGGGGTACATTTTGAACTTTGGCTGCGTCCTCGGAAATCACCGTGTAGCGCACCCCGAGGAAAGGTCTCACAATTCGGCCGGTTTGCTCAAACTGCTCAACAACAGGTGTAGCAAGATTTACAGGAATGGCAAAGCCGATATTCTCCGCCTCAGCCGCAACCGCCACATTTATTCCTACGACTTGAGCAGAGAGGTTAAGAAGGGGCCCACCCGAGTTTCCGGGATTTATAGCGGCGTCGGTTTGGATCACATCCTCAAGCTGCTCCGTTTGTCCACCCAAAGCAGAACCCGCGGTGATGCCCCTCCCAATTCCGGAAACAACACCGCGCGTTACGGTATTAGAGAAGCGCCCTAGGGCATTGCCGATAGCCACAACTGTCTGCCCAACTTTAAGCTGATCGGAGTCGCCGAGCGTGATGGTGGGAAGCCCGGAGGCGTCTATTTTGAGGATAGCCAAGTCGTAGGCGGTATCGAGGTGTATCTCTTTAACCTCGTACTCCGTCCCATCACCGGTTACGACAAAGTATTTGGTATCGCTTTCGGAAACTACGTGACGGTTGGTAAGAATTATGCCGTTTTCGCGAATTACAAAACCGGTACCTATCCCCTGCTTATCAGTTTGGACACCAAAAAACGGGGTGAGGATTGTCTGTTCAGCAACGACGGAGACGACGGCGGGAGAAGCCGTATCAACGACCGATATAACTGCTTCCTCTTCGGTCACGATTTTTTGAACTGTAACGATCTCGAGCTTGGTCAAACGCTCCTGGAGAAAAGAGGATATAGGAGCTCGGTAGAGATAGATCAGTATCCCTACGATCAGAACGAGGAAGATCAAAAGGTGTTTCTTCTTAATCCTTACAGGCAGGTTTAACTCCATTTATAAAATTATAGTAACAGGTCCGTCCGTGACCGATTCAATCTCCATATAAGCTCCGAAACTCCCGGTTGAAACCTTTATCCCTTCTTCCTTTAACTTATCCAAAAAAAGCTCATAAAGGCGTTTGGCAAGATCGGGATCAGCGGCTTTGACAAATGACGGGCGGCGGCCGTAGCTCGTATCGGCCAAGAGGGTGAACTGGGAAACCACTAATACCTCCCCCGAAACATCCTTAATTGATAAATTCATCTTGCCTTTCGCATCAGCCATAATCCTAAGGTTTACCAATTTATGAACTAGAGTATCCACTTGTCCCTCGTCGTCGTCTTGTCCAACCCCGAGAAGCACAAACAGACCAGGGCCTATCGCGCCAACTACCTTGCCGTCGACCAAGACTTTTGCCTGTTTCACGCGCTGGATAACTAGTTTCATAGGGATGTACGACCTACCTCACTTTAAAAGTTCTAATGCCTTATCTAACTGGGGGTCGCGTTCTGCGTTTATATCCTCCTCGCTGAGCGCGACGTTGTAGTCCGGCTCAAGGCCGTCCTCGTGAACCCAAACCCCCCTAGAAGTCAACCATTTTGCAACCGATATGTGCAAGCCCGAACCGTCCTCAAAGTCAACCGCATCCTGGACCGTTCCCTTCCCAAAAGTCTTCTCCCCGACGAGCTTAGCTCCTGTTCTTTCTGAAAGAGCCGCCGCCAGAATCTCGGAGGCGGATGCGGAGCCTCCGTCTATCAAAACTATTATCTTCACACCAGAAAAAGCGTGGTCGTTGGTCGTGGATTGGGAGGACAGTGATTTTCGGGTCCCACTAGAGTCCTCCTGGATTACAACGGTTCCTCTCTCCAAAAACTCCGACGCCAAATAGACCGCCGATGAGAGGTAACCGCCGGGGTTACTCCGAAGATCCAAAACAATTCCTCTGATATCTGATCCCTGGTCTCTAATCCCTCCAACCACCTCGTCCCACTCCTCGTTCGTCCCTTCTCCAAAACGTGAAACCTTGATGTAGTAAATCCCGTCACCCTTCTGCTGCCAACTGACGCTCTCGACCTTTATCTGCGCTCTGGTTATGGTTACTTCAAAGGAAGGGTCGTTATCCCGCTGAAGCGTCAAAACAACCGAGGATCCCGCTGCACCGCGGATTTTGGCAACCGCCTCGGCGATAGTTACTCCCACAGTTGTTACTCCATCGACCTCCAAAATCTTATCGCCAGCTCGAACTCCAACTGCTTTGGCTGGGGAACCATCCAGAGGGGCAACGATTATGAGCTGATCGTTTCTTATCCCAATCTCTGCACCTATCCCCTCGTAAACCCCATTCAAACTCTCCTCAAACTGCTCGTTTTCCTGAGGATCGAGAAACGAAGTATATGGATCGCCGAGCGCTTCAACCAACCCCGATATCGCCCCGTAAAGAAGTTTTGTTCCGTCGACCGGTCTAAAAAGATAATCGGTGTTTATTCGCTCGATAACCTCCCAAAGAAGTGAAAAGTCAACCGTCGAGGAAGGAGGGGTTTTGTTTTCGACTTTAATTGTGGGAGGGTTGAGCTTAAGACTCAGCTCAAGTCCAGAAAACCCAAGCTGCCAACCGGCCGCGAAGACAAAAAGGAAGGCCAAAATTAAAAAAAGATTGCTTTTGAGAAACCGTTTGAGACGCATGACTAGGTTAGTCTAGCAAAAGAAAGAGTTACGCAACGATTCGGTAAGGAATTGTTCCAAGGTTTCGGCCACGTTTGATGGCTTGGCTCAAACGGCGCTGGTGGCGGGCGCAGAGCCCCGAGCGCGAGCGCGGTCTAATTTTGCCCCGACGGGTCAAGAAGCGCTTGAGGATTTCGGCGTCAGCTTCCACAGGGTCTACCTCTTTCTCACAGAAATAACAACGAGAACGGACCTTGTGAACTCTTCGATATCGCGGTCTAGAACGGGATTTCGTCTTCGGAGATTTCCTCGGCATTTTTTTCCTTATTCCTGGGCTTACTCTTAACCCCACCTGCCGGCTTTTTCGCTTTTGGTTCCTCCTCGATAATCACTTCTTCCTCGCCGGTTGCGGCTGCGTTGGCATCTTCGCCTTCGACCTTACCGCGAGAAAGAAGTATCATGTCCTCCGCCACAATCTCAGTTCTTTGTCGCGTCACCCCGTCTTTTCCCTCCCAACTGCGGGTTTGCAGACGCCCTTCAAGGTGCACCTGGCTACCTTTTTTAAGTAGTTGAGTGCAGATTTCAGCGAGTTTACCCCATGCAACGACGTTATGAAACTCCGTGTCTTCCTGTTGCTGTCCATCTTTATTGGTCCAACGACGGTTGGTTGCGACACCGAAAGTCGTAACAGACTGTCCGTCCGGGGTGTAGCGCATCTCAGGATCGCGAGTGAGGTTTCCAAGAATTGTAGCTTTGTTTATCGACCTTGCCATAAAAGATAGTTAGATATTAACACGCCTACCAAGCGATTATCCCTCCTTGATCTTGACCACCATACTTCGCAAGAAACCCTCAGCTTGCAAAATCTCGCGCTTGAGGTCGCCGACCTTACCCTTAGGGAGTTCTAAAATAAACTCTTCAAAGTTTGCCTGCTCGGACCCACCTACCTGGTAAGCGAGGCTCTTTATACCCCGGCTACTGCTTTTTACAACCTTCCCTCCGGCTTTTTTTGCGGCGGTTTCGATTTTCCCGCTTAACCTTTTGGACTGAGCCGCTGAAATATCCGGTTTAAGCCCTGCGATTAACTTGTACTTTTGAAGCTCCATTGCCTTTTGATATTAGAATAAGAACTGCCCAAAGGCAAGGAGAGGGCGAGGCGATCCACAAGCCAAGCGGAGACGACGTTTCCGCGAAGGTACGAACCGAGAGCTCAATCTTTTACCTTTTTTACCACCGGTCCCTCTTCGGAATCTTCCACCCGATAGCCGAGTTGCTCAACATGATCGCGAATCTTATCGGATTCCTCCCAATTACCCTCCTCCCTTAACCTTTCGCGCTCGTCAATTAACTTCCGGACCTCCTCGGGCACCTCAACCTGCCCAACCTCCGAAAGCTTTAGTCCAAAAACTTTATCCATCTTCAAAAGTGTTTTCATCTTAGAGTGGGTAGGAAGATCTTTGACCTTGACCAGCTCCCACATAAGGGCTACGGCTCCGGGGATATCCAGATCGTCGTTTATCATCTCCTCAAATTTATTCTCGTACTCGGCGCAGCCTACCCGTCCCGGTGAGTCCCATGTGGATATCTCGTCGCGTAGTTTGTCGAGAGCTTTTTGTGCCGCCTCAAGCGAAGCCCAAGTGAAGTTGAGCTCGCTTCTATAATGCGCCGTAAGCACGAGATATCTAAACGCAAGGGGATAATAATCTTTTTGCACTATCTCATCAAACCGTATGTAATTTCCCAGGGATTTAGCCATCTTCTGTCCCTCTACGGTCAGGAGACCCGCGTGGACCCAATAGTTGACAAAACGTTTACCGCTCACCGCCTCCGATTGAGCTATCTCGTTTTCGTGATGAGGAAATCTCAAATCGAGAGCTCCCCCGTGAATGTCCAAGGTTTCCCCCAAATGCTCACGACTCATAACCGAGCACTCTATGTGCCATCCCGGGCGTCCCTTTCCCCAGGGAGAGTCCCAAACGGCCGAAACCTCCTCATCGCCCTCTTGGGATCCCTTCCACAAGGCGAAGTCTGCCGCTTCTTCCTTCTCGTGTTTATCGACGTCGACACGGGTTCCCGTCTTTGCTTTTTTTAGCTTAATTCCTGAAAGCTTGCCGTACTTTTTAAACTTGGAGACGTCAAAATAAACAGAGCCGTCGCGTTCGTAAGCGTACCCTTTATCGATCAGGTCCTGGACCATCTTAATAATCCCCCCTATCTGCTCCGTAACTCTCGGGAATAAGTCGGGCGGTTCAACATTAAGTCTCCCAAGATCCCTGTAAAACTCTTCGATGTAGCGGTTGGCGAGCTTCTTGATGTCCGTCCCTTGCTTTCTAGCCTCCTCAATCATGTCGTCATGGACGTCGGTGATGTTTAGGACGTGGCGGACTTTATACCCCCCGTACTCCAAAACCCGCTTGAGAAGATCAAAGTTGACGTAGGTTCTAGCGTGACCGACGTGAGAGGGCCCGTAAACGGTCGGACCGCAGGTGTACATAGTGACGCGTTTGGGATCTTGGGGTCTAAATTCTTCCTTTTTTCGCGTTAAAGAGTTGTAGAGTTGCATTTAGTATTCCTTTCTGCCTTCAAGAGCTTTAGAAAGAGTGAGTGTGTCAGCGTATTCCAAATCCCCGCCGGTCGGTATCCCGCTCGCCAGCCGAGTGATCATGAGCTTACTTTTAACTGTTGGCCCTGCCTTGCCGGCAGGCAGGTGTTCACTGATTACTTTTTTTATATACATCGCCGTCGCCTCACCCTCCAGCGATGGGTTAGTCGCCAAGATGATCTCCCTGATCTCTGATCTCTGATCTCTGATTCTCGAGATTAGTTCACTAATCTTTAGATTTTCCGGACCGACGTGCTCCAAAGGAGCGATTGCCCCATGAAGAACGTGGTAGAGACCGTCGTATTTACCCATTCGCTCAAACGATAAAAGGTCGAGCGGATCCTCGACCACGCAGATAGTGGACNNGTGGACTCGTCACGCGCGTCGTCGGAACAAACTGAACACAGTATCTGCTGGTTACTGGTCTCTGGTCTCTGGTCACTGCTTTCCGCTATGTTAAAGCAACGCTCACAAAGCTGGATCTTATCCCCTAAATCCAGAACCGCCTGTCCCAAAAAACGCCTCTGGCCTTGCGGGACGCGAAGAAGGTAAAAGGTCAAACGGGCCGCCGTTTTGGGACCGATTCCGGGCAGCTTTTCAAATGCTTCGAGCACGTTTTCTATAGCCTTGGGGAGTTTCATTATTTCTTACTTTTATTCCCCGCGAGTTCAACCTTAACCTTTAAGGGCTTACCGTAAACCTGCTTCATGGCCTGCTCAAGAAGCTTTTTGTTCCGAGCGTCTTCAAGACGCTCTTTGTGAAAGTCGTAGAAAGCTTGTATTGTGACGGTTTTCCCGGTAACTTTGCCTAACCGGCAGGAACGAAGAAGTGCCTCAACCGAGTGGTTGAGGGGTTTCACCGCCGCCATCAGCTCAGACCATTTGTCGTCTAGCTGTCTAGTTCTCTGGTTGGTTGTTTTTCCGGTCTTATCAGTACCTGCTTCACCTATATCACTTGTCACCTCCACAACCGCAACTTCCAAGGGAAGTATGGGAATTGCCGCCTGCGATATGTACTCGTAAGATTGAGTAAATTCATTAATCATCGTATCCAGCTTTTGTGGGGTTATTTCTTGTGCCTGACGGTTCAATGTTTCGTACTGTTCGCGACCAACCTCAATGAGATCGTCCCCTNNGTTTTACTTCGCCCCTCCTGTAAGCCTCGATTGCAAATACTCTAAGATCGTGATCGCCAAATTCTCCATCTCAACACCCTTGTTATAAAGACTATTTACGAGAAAGAGTGCTTGGGAGGTATTACCTTCAATGAGGTAATTGAAAAAATTCCCAAGATCCGAAAGCCGAGCTGCTCCAATCAAATCATCAACCTTCTGCCCCCCGGTCAAAACCTGCTCAAGAAGTGTCTCCGCGTCGCGAAAGCCTCCTCCCGCCGCTTTGGCGATTTGCTCTAGATCCTCGGCAGATATTTTCACTTTTTCTTTTTTGGCTATGCTTTCAAGCTTATCGACAATCAGAGAAACAGAAGCACGCTCGAAGTTAAACCGCTGACAGCGTGAACGTATCGTGTCCGGCAGCTTATGAGGTTCGGTAGTGGCCAGAACAAAAACGACATGTGAAGGCGGCTCCTCGAGAGTCTTAAGAAGCGCGTTGAAGGCCTCGGGCGTCAACATATGCGCCTCATCCACAATATAGACCTTAAAATGCCCATGCGAAGGAGCTAAACGCACTTTCTCCCTCAAAGCGCGGATGTCATCTATCCCACGGTTCGAGGCGGCGTCGATCTCTATAAGATCGACGAACCGTCCATCTTGGATTTGACGACAAGGTGGGCACTTGCCGCAGGGCTCACCGGCCTTTGGTTTTTCGCAGTTTATGGCTTTAGCCAGAATTCTAGCGGTTGTAGTTTTGCCAGTTCCACGAGGACCTGCAAAAAGGTAGGCGTGGCCGACCTTACCCTCGCGGACCTGATTAAGGAGAGTCTTCTTGGTGGTATCCAAACCGACGAGCTCGGAAAACTTCTGGGGACGATAGACTCGATAAAGCATCACCTAGATATTAAGACACAACCAACCATAAGCACAAGGGTAAAACAGATCAACCCCTTATTTTTGCTTTCCAGATATCCAATCTAAAACCTTGGGGATGGAGTCTTCGATAGCCTCGTCAATAAGCTTTTTCTCCTTCGGCGCAGGCTTCCCCAAAACGTAATCCTCACCTTCTCCATTGGGTTTTCCGATTCCAATTCTCAAGCGCCAGAAATCCTGCGTTCTCAGTTCGTCGACGACGCTCTGAACCCCCTTGTGTCCGGCAGAAGAGCGGCCGAACTGTAGTTTCCACTTTCCAGGATCGAGATCGAGATCATCGTGAACGATGAGTAAGTTAGTAGTTGGTAGCGAGTAGTTAGTAACTAACTTTTTAACCTCTCGACCTGATTCGTTCATAAAGACCGAGGTTTTGTAAAGCTTTACTTGGTCTCTAATCTCTGGTCTCTGATCTCTAGCCGCGTCAATGAACCATTGACCGACATTGTGACGGGTATTGTGATACTCCTTCCCAGGGTTTCCCAAACCTACGATAAGCTTCATCTTCTCAAATATAGCTTAAAGAAAAAGGAGCGCGGGGGAAGTCGCGCTCTTTTATGGTGGTGGCTCGCATGGAGCTAGACTTCGGCCTGCTCCCTCGCCAATTCCTCCACGATCGAATGCCAACTCTCGCCGATTCCAGTTCTTTGGAGAAGCCGTGACTTTAACCTCCTCACGTAAGGAAGGCATCTTGACTCTATTGCCCCCTCCTCTACAACCGTCTCCAAAATGGCTCGAAAGCACCCCTCTCTCGTCTCTCGCAAATACTCATCTCGTTTGGAACCTAGAATACCTAAGGTCGCCAAGAGCAGATCGTCCAGCTCCAAGAAGTCTTGAAGCGCCTTCATGTTGTCGGCGTTTACCAGACATCTCCGAAGTCTTTGGTGGTAGATCCGGGAATCCAAAAATCTCTCGGCGGCTTCGAACAAAACCTCAAAATCCTGGGCCAGTTCCACAAGCCCCGAAACAAAGGTGCCGCTTTCCACTTTGCACCTCCCGCCTGTCCGCTCTTCCCCGGCTCGCTTTGCCGCTCCGCATTGGGATTTCGGAGCAACCACTTTAGCCAGCAGATACAGATTGGCTCAATTATACCAACGGGGAAGCTGAATTAATCCTCGTGGACGCCGATCAGATGTTTTATGCCGTGAATGACGAGTTGGTTTATCTGCTCCTCGACCGTTACCTCATTATTTTTGGCGAGCTTGCGGGCCTCACTCTTGCAAATCAAGACTTCCCCCAAGAGCATACCCTCATCCGTCGGTTCGAAATACGAGAACGACAAAACCGCGGGGGTATAGTTCTGACCCCTCCGCTGTCTATTCAATCCTCTAATTTCTTTAGGAGAAACAAAGTTTACCTCGACGGTGAATTTCATTTGGTTAGACGTTCCTGGACGAGTTTGGAGACCAGAGAACCGTCCGCCTTTCCCTTCACCTGCGCCATAACGGCGCCCATAACCTTCCCCATATCTTGGGGGCCGGAGGCGCCGACCTGCAATATCGCCGCGTCAACAATCTTTCCTATCTCCTCCCCGCCCATCTGCTCCGGGAGGTAAGATTGGATAGCCTCAAGCTCGGCCTGCTCCTTTTTAACCAAGTCATCGCGGCCCCCTTTTTTGTACGCCTCTATCGATTCCCGGCGTTGTTTGACTTGTTTATTCAGAACTTGAGCGAGCTCCTCCTCCGTCAACACGGCGTCTTTGCCCTTGGCGATTTCGGCATTATGGATCTCCGACAGCAAGTAGCGCAGCGTTAACGCCAAAACCGTGTCTCCGGCTTTAAGGGCTTCGGTCAAATCGTTTTTTATTCTCTCCAGCGTTTCCATCGTAACTATTCCTACTCTCTACTCCTATTCCAGCTCCTCCTTCTCCCGCTCAATCATCCGTTGTTTTTGAGATTTTTTTCGCTTCTTTGTTTCCGAGGGCTTCTCGTAAAATTCGCGGCGCCTCAGTTCCAACAAAATTCCCTCCTTCATAACCTCCCGGTTAAAACGGCGCAGCGCCTCCTCCAACGACTCCCCCGGCTTTAAAGTTACCTTGGCCATTGTTCTGCTGACGCAGAATTACCAATTTCCAAATTCCGATTAACAAATATTTGCTAATTGACAATTGACTATCTGGTAATTTCACGTCTTTATGAAAACACCTCCTTTACTCGTAGTGAGCTTGTTGAATCTAAACATGCTGAACCTCCGTCGGTGACTTCCAACCTCCAATAAAATGAACGTGAATGTGGTCGGGGCTCACGGTCGCCGTGTGCCCTGCGTTCATAACAAGCTTGTATGAATCTTCGATTTCTAACTTTTTGGCGAGCTGTCTCGTTAGAGTAAATAGTTTACCCATTATATTTTCGCGCTTAGCCAGATCCCCACCCATCGGGCCTATGTGATCCTTAGGAATAATAAGAAGGTGTATAGCTGACGAGGGTTTGATATCGCGAACCACAATAAACTCCTCATCTTCAAATTCCACCTTCTCATCTTTCTTACCCGCAGCTATATCGCAAAAAAGGCATTCCTTTTCGGTTTCTACTGTTCTTTGGTGCTTCATGTTTTTCCTCCCGGTTCCGCTTTGGTACCACCCAAGATATGCATGTGCTCGTGCTCAAAGTGGTTGTAACCTGCACCGTTATTGACGAGCTTGTATCCGCTCTTGTCCAAACCCAAGTGCCTAATCGTCTCCCAAACCGCCCACATCATCTCGTCCCAAAAGCCTTTGTGTTTGCCCGAAATGGTATCGGGTTTCTCCCGATGAGTTTTATCTAAGACCAGGATGTGAACCGGGGCGACCGGGAACTTATTCTCAATAACTAGAAAGTTATCCGTCTCCAATACTTTCTTAGACGGTTCTGCCCCCGTAACTATCTTGCAGAAAAGGCAATCTTCTTGCATATCATCCTTCCTTGTATATCTTTTTAATTTTACCAGCGAGTTTTTCAACCGGAACGACCTCGCTCCTCTTGTCTTTCCTTGAGGAAACCTCTACACCACCTTCCTCCAAGCTCTTCTTCGAAACAACCACTCGAACGGGGATTCCTATAAGGTCTGCGTCTTTGAGCTTGACTCCCGCAGTTTCGTCCCTATCGTCGAACAAAACCTCAAGTCCAGAGTGCTCCATAGTATCGTAAAGCTTTTCGGCTGCCTCCTCACCCCCCGCAAGAGACACCAGATGAACGTCAAAAGGGGTTACCTCTCGCGGCCAAAGGATGCCGCGCTTGTCGTGGTGTAGCTCTACTATGGTCGCCATAACCCGCGCGGGGCCTATGCCGTAACTTGCAAACCATGGATATTTTTTCTTGCCGTCCTGGTCGGCGAAGGTAACACCCATAGACTTGGCATACTTTTGGCCCAAGGGGAAAATGTTTCCAACCTCAATAGCGCTTCCTTCCTTAATTTTTCCTTTTTTACAAGCCGGGCAAGCACCGCCTTTTTTGCCCTTGAAAACCTCCTTGTTTTGAGCAAAGCCGCAGGAGGAGCAGTAGTAAATTATATCCTCACCTGCGGGGGATAGAACTTGAAATTCGTGGGTATAGTTCTCGGTAAAAACGCCACCCGAGGCCTCGACCACCTTGGCGTCCAAGTCCATACGCCTGAAGCTCCTAAGATATGCGTCCTTGACTTGCCAATAGTAGTCGTACATATCGCCCTCTGAGACGTGGGCGGAGTACAAGTCCTTCATCATAAACTCCCTCGTCCTCAAGACGCCACCGCGAGGCCGCGGCTCGTTACGGAATTTGGTCGAGAAGTGGTAAACCTTGACGGGGTAGTCCTTATAAGAGGAGGTATGCTTGCCCAAAAGGTCCATCACTATCTCCTCGTGGGTGAAGGAAAGACCAAACTCGCGCCCCCTCTTGTCCTTAAACTGGTACATAATCTCCTTTACCCCCGGGTCATCCCAACGCCCCGTTCGGTTCCAAACCTCTTTGGGGTGCATCAAGGGCATGAGCATCTCCTGCGCCCCTGTTTTGTCGAGCTCCTCGCGTATTATGTCGTTGATTTTGGAGACCACCCGCCAGCCCAAAGGGAGAAGGGTCCAGGAACCAGCCATGAGCTGATCGACAAAGCCACCGCGAGCCAAAAGTTTGTGAGAGGCGATTTCCGCCTCCTTGGGCGCCTCCCGGAGAGATTTGCCCAAAAGTTTTGCGTATCGCATCAGGAAAAGATTATCACAATTTCCCCAGGAAATTGCTAGGTTCGCAAAGCGAGCCGTCCGATTAGGCTACTCTAAGATCCAATAGTTAATGCGAACGTCTTTTGCTGCTGGTTCACCGAGCACGATATCAAAGCCTTCCCCCTCCTTAATCTCAAATCCAACGGGTTCGGGGTTCTCCGGAGTGAGCAGCACCTTCGACTCCCCAGACGCATCCGGATACTCTACAAAAACCCGCGTCTCTCCCTCCAAAACCACCGCCGTCCCGGCTTGAGGCCCGGTAACGCGGACCTGACCCGCCTCCAAAACGTCGGTCTTGACGGTTGGGGAGGTCAGGGTCTTTATGAAACGCGGAGGCGAGTTCAGCGGTCCTGGCCCGTATGCCTTCGAAAACCGCCCCCACGGAGACCGTCAACCGCGCAAACACCCCTTCCTCGGCCTCCACCTTAGGCAGAATCTTAACGGTCTGGGCAGGGTCTAGGGTTTGGGGTTCAGGGTCTAGTGCTTCCTGTTCCTCCTCACTGTTCACTGTTGACTGTTCACTGTCCACTATTTGGGCAGCATCCCCATCGGTATCGACCAAGACCTTGGGATCGGCCCAGATGACTGTAATGAAGGATTCGATGGCGGCGGTAGGAGATACTGGATCCCAGGACTCAAGAGCTTTGGCGACGATGAATCCGGGGGAGGTTGCTTTTTGAGCCATTCCGGGGTGGGTTTCTGATGATGTGAGGAGATCCCCGGCTTGGATGGATTGAGAGTCGGGAGCAATCTTGACCGGGACTCGTCCAGAGAGTCCAACCAGGCGCCTGTCATCACGGGGAATACCAAGCTCAACCCCAGCACGGGTTGAGATTATTCCCATAAGCCGCTGATCTGATAAAGTATCTGCTTTCTTTATAGAAGGAACCCCCGCCTCATCCTTACCTCCCGAGATAGAAACAACGTCCCCAGCCTCGATTGACAGATCATCAACCGGATACCACTCTGCAAGGTCAGCTCCAAAGACTATCGCCTCCAACCGAACGTTCTGCTCCTCCCCGGTGAAGTTATAGAGCCTAACCGTGTTGTTGTCTGGTTGGACGGTTTTGTAGCCGGTTTTGTAGGAGAAGTTGACGTTGTGCAGTTTAGGTTTGAATGCAGGATCCGTAGTAGTTAAAACCACACGATACTGCGTGTAGTCGTTAGGAGTGGAGGTGATCGTAGATCCCTTTTCGTTGGTTAGGTAACGATCGGCGGTGACGTTGTCAAATCGAAATGTATGTACGGTTGTGCCTAAACTTGTAATTCTCAGTTTAGTTACAGTATTTCTTGAGTCCCAAGGAATATCGGTGATGTCCCAGTAGACCTTCTGCCAAACAGCGGCTTTGTCGATAGTAATGTTTTCTTCTTGCTCCGTCGCAGCAGACTCGCCGAACCCGAATTTAATAGTGTTTCCAGCTTGATTAGCCTGAACCCAAAAAGTGATGTAATCGTAGGAAGAAATATCCTTCGCAGAGATGGTTGCTTCCGCATAACCACCGGTGGCACTGGTAACAACCTTTGTTGTATTTCCCGACGTCGTCTCATTTTCGTCTTCAAAGTAATCAATGTTTCGGGTGGTATCTCCATCCGAAACGGTGGCGTTCGTTCCCACCCAGTTCCCTTCCGTATCAGCGGACTCCAGCAATAAACAGTTCGGAGCGCTACATCCTCCAGTTTTCTGGTTTGTCTCTGGTTTCCAATCTTCCCAAGTCCCGTCGGTCGAGTTATTGCTTTTCCCGGTCCTGGTTTGAACCTGCACCATCCCGTAGGTATTGAGATCTGCTAACCAGGTTAGGGGAGTATAACCGACAGCGTTGGGGGTTGGAATCTCGTCGGAGATAAATATCGAGTAAGGATAGTTGGGAGCGTAAGCACTATCGGCGGTGGGACTGGAGCTCCCGCTGAAAGAGGTCGAATAGCGGATCGCGATCCGCCCGACCCCACCGCTCCCACCGTCGCCCGACTGATTGGTTCCCCCAGACACACCGTCCTGCGCCCCCCACCGCCAGCTCCTCCGTAACCTCCGCCTCCGCCAGAACCCTGGTCATGCTGCCCACCACCACCGGAGCCACCTGAAGTAGAAGAACCCGTACCGGCGGTAGTTCCCCCACCACCGCCCCCGCAGTACCCGTTTCCACCAGTACCACCATTCCAAGCTCCTGCACCAGCTGCTCCGTTACCGCTGTTGGGAACTCCTCCCGGTCCGCAGATGGACTCTCCGCCAAAACCACCGCTGTTTGTGGCGTTGCTCGTTCCCCCGGCGTAACCGCGAGTGTTGGCGTGTATAGTCCCGTTTACCGCGACCGCCCCGGTTGCCCGGAAGAACATCACTCCACCCTTGCTCCCATCCCAAGCGGTGGGGTAGAAGTTTATACTGCCGTTGACCGTAACCGAGGAGTAGTTGGGGACCCGCTGGAGCATTACCCGCTGGGTGCCGGAGGAGGTTCCCAGGTTGGTGTCGTCCGAGGCACCGTCGCCGTAATATTTGGTTTTGTTGCTGGTAAACGTAACCACATTGGTGTTTATGCTTTGGATGCGAAGCGTTTCCCAATTACCGGTGTTGCCAAAGGCGGAGTTTGTCCCTTGCAAATTGATAAGGACTACCTCGTCTCCCACAGCGAGCGCAACCCGAGGAGGGGGTGGAGGAGAGGGTTGCGGTATTGGAGGTGAGAGCCGTTACGTTGTAGTTGACCGCGTCCCCGCCGTCCGGTGTGCAGGAGCGGCCGGAGATCAGGTTGGTTGCGTTTATATCGGTGTTGGAAGAGACGGTGATCGCTCCGTCGGCGCCGGTTCCCACACTGTCTTCTTTGTATTGAAGTTTTATGCTGCTGGTTTTAAGTTTTTGGGTAAAGAGGGGATTGAACTCGCTGGCGAGGTCGAGGTTGATGGTTTTGGTAAGGCTATCAAGCGTCCTCCATTGTCCTAATACA
>JABAOF010012653.1_pt1 | contig 41304 bp, 28 predicted proteins | sample 7062171 | NCBI WGS metagenome assembly JABAOF01 (sample SAMN14538628, study PRJNA623070) | marine sediment metagenome | biome: marine biome [ENVO:00000428]; feature: marine pelagic biome [ENVO:01000023]; material: deep marine sediment [ENVO:00002113] | place: India: Gulf of Khambhat ... | reverse complement strand
GTTTTCTCGAAAAGAGCCCCCCTGGTCGCCGAAGGCAAAAAACCTCTGCTCATCATACTGGACCAGGTGGAAGAAGTATTTACCCGGTTCAATAAGAACATGCCCGATGAACTGGAAGATTTTATGGAAACGTTAAAGCTTGTCTTTGGAAACCCCGGGGGTTATCCTGCGGTTAAATTAATATTGGGTTTTCGCAAAGAGTACTACCCGGAAATCGAAGCGTGCTTTAAAAAACATTCACTGCCGCGGTTTCCTGTATATTTACAGCCCTTAAACCGGCAGGAAATCGTCGAGGTAGTTACCGGCTTAACTTCTACCCAACAGTTGAAAGATTACTATCATCTCGAAGTGGAAGACGGGTTAGCCGAAATTATTGCCGATGATCTTTTAGAAGATACCCATTCGCCCGTTGCACCCACGCTGCAAATCCTGCTCACTAAAATGTGGGAAACCGCTAAAAAGGAAAATTTCTCACCGCAACGGCGATTTACCATCGAGCTATACCGGGAGTTACGCAAACAAGGTCTGCTCATGGAAGATTTTTTTAAGCAGCAAATGGCAAAAGTGGAGAACTGGAAAAAGGAAGCGGTTCATTCGGGACTGGCATTGGACCTGTTGAAATTTCACACCACACCTTTAGGAACCGCCTGCGGCCGGGACATCGAGCAGATACGGCAAACCTATGGACACCGCCGGGACATAATAGACGCCCTGGTAGTAAAATTAAAAGATGTCTATTTGCTAACCGACACCCATGACCGGGAAAATAAGAGTGAAACCGGGCTCGCCCACGATACCCTGGCACCCATTGTGATAAAAGAATATAATGATTCTGATAAACCCGGNNACAAGATTCGCCCCTACAAAGGCTTCCGGGATTCATGTAGGGGTGAACCTTGTGTTCACCCTGCATTCTCGGACAGGCTCCTGGGGGAAGGGCATTCCAGGCCCGCGTCCCAGCCCCTCTGGCTGGACGAAATTGATTTAAAGGTCGTTGAGGAGGGCCAAATGGGCATGAAGGCGTTAACTCCCGAAGGGAGCCGGTTACTGGAGGAAAGCCGGAAGCGTAAAGCCCGGAGAGAGAAAATGATCAGGGGGTATAAAATCGCCCGCGGGGTATTAAGCGTACTGGTCTTTGTCTTTGCCCTGGTTGCCCTGTGGCTGTGGGACCAGGCATCCCGCGGAGAAAAGAAAGCCACTGCCAATTTCTATGCAACCCGCGCTCAATTGACTGCAAACCAGGACCCCACCTTTGCCCTCTGTTTAGCTGAACAGGCATTAAAAATGAACAATAACCCGATCGTTAAACAGGCCATCTATAAAATTTACCGGGAGAACAGTTTTTATAAAATCATCGCAGTGCAGACCAACGCTGTTACATCCCTGGCTGTCTCCCCTGACGGAACAAAAGTTGTTACCGGTTCCCCGGATGGCGTTATCTCCTTATGGGACAGCCGGGGCAAAATCCTTCTAACCTTCAAGGCACACAATGGAAGTATCTTATCCGCTGCCTTTTCTCCCGGTAGTAACCATATACTTACCGGCTCCATGGACAGAACCGTCCGTTTATGGAATCTTGAAGGTAAACAAATAAAGGAGCTTACCGGCCATGGGGGTTTTGTCTTATGCGTAAATTTTTCCCCGGATGACAGGTATATACTTACCGGTTCATTAGATAAGATTGCCGGGGTGTGGGACCGGCAGGGGGAACTGCTGCGGGAAATCAAGGGACATAAAGGTCGAATCCTCTTCGCAGTTTTTTCACACGACAGCAAATTCATCCTTACCGGTTCTTCTGATGGAAGCGCCCGAATATGGGACCTGGAAGGCAATCAAACCGGGGTTTTCAATGTCCCGGACAGCAGCGTTACTTCCGCTGCTTTTTCCCCGGACAGTAAATTTATCGCTGTCGGATGCAGTAATGGAAAAACCCTTTCATGGAACATTAAAAAAACCGGGTTAAAGGAATTCCCTGGTCATAAACAGCGGGTGACATCTGTTTCTTTTTCCCCGAAAGGCCGGTATATCCTCACAGCATCCGAAGACAATACCGCCCGCTTATGGGACGTAAATGGAACCCCGGTACAGGTATTTAAAGGTCACCGGGACAACGTTGTTTCCGCTGCATTCTCTCCTGATGGCAAATACGTTTTCACCGGCTCCAGGGACAAAACCCTGCGGTTGTGGGCTTTAAAAGGACGAATAGTAACAGAATTCGATGGACATAAAGACCGGGTTTACGCTGTTGCTTTTTCACCGGACGGCAGTCATGTGCTGACCGGTTCACGGGACCGCACCGCCCGCCTGTGGGATTTGCAGGGGAAGCAATTAGACAACAAAATGAATCATGACGGCAGCGTTCTCTTTGTCGGTTTTTCCCCCGACAGCAAACGTATTTTCACCAGGACCGAAAATGGTAAAACCTATTGGTGGGATTTAAAAGGAAACCCCCTGCATGGTTTAAACCGTGAAAGAAATCTTACTTCTTCCAATGTTATTGCACCCAAAGGAAAGTATACGTTTACCTGTTTGCAGGATGGGACCGTTCAATTATTCGATTCGGAGGGGAATCATTTTCAAACATTTACCGGTCATAAAGGCAATGTCAGTGATGTCGATTTTTCCCCTGACGGCAAATACATGCTCACCGGCTCTTTTGATAATACCGCCCGTTTATGGGAAATCCATATGCCTTTACAAGAGTTCTTAAAAAACGGTATTTGTGAACCCTTAAGCCGGGAACAATTAAAGGAATATTAACCACAGAGGACACAGAGGACACAGAGTTTTTTTACTTCTCATCTGTGAAATCTGTGAAATCTGTGGTTAAAAACAATCAAATAAATAGGAGGAAAAAAATGGCAGATCAAGCCTATGTGTATGTCAGAAACAATTTAAGCGGTGGTATCGATGCGACTCGCATGCTCCCGGACGGCAGCGAGGCATCAACCACAACAATCAGTAGTGCAAACCGGGAGAAAATCACCTTATTAGGACCCGAGGAGTGGGTAGTGGTCACTGCCCCGGAGGGCGTGGACACAAAAACCTGTGTTGCGTCCGTGAAATCGGATGTTGACCTGGATACCTTACATTCCAGAACCGATTCCAACTGGACAATCAAAATCGTACCCAATGAATTACCCCCTGATACACCGACAACCGTCAATATAACCCTCGGTGTAGATGAACCCGAATGAAAATTTTTGCCACTAAGGCACAAAGACACCAGGGATTTACTTATAAAAAAACCTTTTGTGCACCTTCGTGTCTTCGTGTCTTGGTGGCTATTTTCACAGCATTTCTTCATGAGGCGCGGCTCATCCTTAGACGATGAAAAAATAATGGGAACCGCAGATTTCGCAGATAAAAAATAAAAAAATCTGTGTAATCTGTGGTTTTATTTCATGGCAGGAGAACAAAAATGCAATATCGAAGAAAATCGCCTTATGAATGTTCTGTTGAGGAGTTAGACCTGGAGTTGATCGCCAGGGGTGTCCGCATCCCGGAGCAGCAGCGCTTTCTTTTCGACGACCGGGAGGGCACCCCGGCGCGGGATGCGGCAATGGCACAGGTAAAGGAGTTTTACCACCAGGCCGCATCTCTATCGCCTGATGCGGCACTTCGTCATATCAGTACATGGGAGTTGGCCGAAGCGCTGGTCTACATGACCGAAGGTGTGTCGTTGGACCACACCAGGGCGATATCCGGCAGTGATGACCGAAAGGATATTTTCCAGTTGAAAGATAACCCTGCGAATGAACCCATCAAAAAAAATGCCCGCTCTGTTGCTGCAATATGCATGGAAGAGGATTTAATCGATCAAGACAACCGATACTCGACTTTGGAACATAAGAATTACGGTAAAACCTTTAACCTGTGCCGCTGTGAACCCTTCTATCAACAGCCTGTTGCGGCAGGGCATTTATTTTCCGGTTTCCTGGTAAAAGAGGATGTCATTGCCACTGCCGGCCACTGCGTGAATGAGAATAATGTAAAAAGTATCCGTATCGTGTTCGGCTTTAGAATGAAGGACGCTGCAACGGCGGTAACACGGGTGCCCAATAAAGACATTTACAAAGGAGTAAAAATTATCCACAGGTATCATAATCGCATGGGTAATGGGTCGGATTGGGCACTGGTGCAGTTGGACCGTAACGTTAAGGGGCGGCAGGTGGTAAAATTTCCGGAGACGGAAATTTCTACCTGTCAACCCGTCTATGTCATCGGTCATCCCTGTGGATTACCGTTGAAATATTCAGCCGGGGCAGAGGTACGGAAAATAAAGGATGCCTATTTTGTTGCCGACCTGGATATATATGCGGGCAGCAGCGGTTCTCCTATATTCGATAAAAATACCCATGAAGTAATCGGAATGGTAGTGCGTGGTTACCATAGGGACTTCAGATGGACTGGCAAGTGCTATATCTCCGTAAAACTCCCTCCTCCCGGCATGAATTCACTTAATAAAAAGTTTTTCGGGGGGTCCAGGCCCCGCGGCGCGGGGAGCCCATTAGAGTCTGCTAACATAAAGAGCCCCCCTGGTGGGGGAGCCGAATGCACCAGGGTTTCGGAATTTATCACGTATTGCCGGTGAATTGTATGACTATAAGGAAGTGAAAAATGCCAAAAGAAATTAATATTACCATCGAAAACATGCTTATAACGGAAAAAAGGGACATGAATGTTTATCATCACTCCACCGGGAGTGCCCATATGATCAGCCATAACAGCTCTGTTACCCTTCCCCTTAGACCGGTTATAGACGCTGATTACCTGTACATTTCCATTGTCAGCGGACCGGGTCATTTGAGAAGTAAGAGTGTGGTAAATCTACCGTCATGGGTTGATTTCGAGTTTTTATCCGATGGGAAATTAGCCGTCACTCATTCGCACGACAGAATATTTTTAAAAATTCCCCCCGGACTTCCCGGGTGGCAGTTAAAATTGACACGGTCATGTTCCGGCATTAGAAAGGGGCCCCACCGTGTAATCATCAGTGAAGACCCACAGGAGTAACAACCGCTGACTACTCATGGAGTCCTTCTTGCCTGTTATGAAAAAAACCACAGATTACACAGATTACACAGATTTTTTTATTTTTTTTCTGTGAAATCTGCGAAATCTGTGGTTTCTCTTTTAAAAATGAGGACTTTGACGAGTCCCTGGGCATTTTATGGGGCTTCCGGTTTTTGTATTTTTTTAATAAAAATTTGTAACGTTCCGGATCAAAGGAAATATTTTGCCAGGAGTAAGTTGCACTTTAAGCGAAGATTTACTGCTCTTTAAAGCTCTTGCTGGGGCTTGAAGCTGGGGCTTGCAGCTTAACTTTTACGTCATATGTCCTATTTTTTTCATTCAACAGGTTTTTTGTCCCCAATTGAGGACAGGAAAATGTGAGACTATTTGGCATCAAAATTGCTTTTAGTTTGACAAACGTGAAAGATATAGAGTGAGTTTTTACCGCTTAATGGTTAAACATTAAGCAGTAAATATGAATGAAGAAAAAGTTAAAAAAAGTTTTTTGAGGAAGTTACTTACGTACGAAGTGGGATGGTGCGAAATGAAGCAAGTCAATAAAACAATAATGTCAACCACCGCTGCCTGGTGTGTTTTGGTCATGATGATTTTATCTTTGGGGGTACATATCGGCTTTGCCCAGGGCAGGCACGAGTTGACCAAAAAAGAATTACACAGTTTCAGGTTAGCCAGAAAGTATCATTATTCAGGCGTACAACTTTTTCTAAAAGGAAAATACGATAAGGCGGAGAAATATTTTAAAAAGTCTCTTGATGCATTCCCGAAGTTTTCCTATGCGGATTATTTCCTGGCAAAAATTTGTTATAACAAAAAAGATTATATGCAGAGTATGGTCCACATTAAACGGGCAAAGGAAAATTTTAAATATATAAGAGACCTGGATGTGGACTCCCAGTTGCAGTACCTGGACCGGCTTCGCCAGCAAAAGGAAGATATAGAAAAAGACCTGGACAACCCGATGCTGACAAAGATACCCAGTAGTCAGAGAGCAGAGATGGAAAAGGATAAGCTTAAAATCGATAGTCTTTTAAGTACTCCCATTCCCCGGGCAAAGTCCATGCCCGCGGATTACAATTTTGTTCACGGTAATATCTTATTTAAAATGAAAAAATTTAAGGAAGCTCATGACCAGTATGTGCAAGCTATCACCCTTGACCCTAAACATACCCTTGCTTATAATAACCTGATCACTCTTTTTTATATGGCAAAAAAGTATAACATGGCCCTGGAGTATATCAAAAGAGCAGAAAGTAACAAGGTAGAAATCAATTCCAAATTAAAAGAAATCATTCGACAAGCCCTGCAAAAATAGATGGAATAAAAAAATATTGGAGGTTTAACCATGGTAAATAAGCTTAAGCTTTTTATCATCCCGATTTGTATCGTTTTTCAATTGGTCACATTTTTCTCTTGCCAGGTAGGTGACAGCCAATTCCATGTGTTCACAGAAGAACAGCAGCAACTGATCCGGGAGCTCAATGGTTGGCTGTTCCCTTTGAGTACTTCACCCCTTGAATTGACAGATAATGAGTTGAGTTTTCTTGACCAATTGAGTTTTGCTAAAATGGTGGCGTTGGGAGAAGCCACCCATGGTACCCGGGAATTCTTTCAAATGAAGCACCGGGTTTTTCAGTACCTGGTGGAACATCTCAATCACAAAGCTTTTGGATTTGAAGCTGACTTTGCCGAATGCCTATACCTCAACAACTATGTAAACAGAGGAGAAGGAGATCTGGTAGAACTAATGAAAACAAAGATGCATTTCTGGACCTGGAGAACAGAAGAAGTAAAAGAGTTGTTAGAATGGATGAAAAATTATAATACGGGCAAAAGCGATGAAGAAAAGATTCATTATCTTGGATTTGATTGTCAATTCACCACGTATCAACCTGATTTGATCCAAACTTATTTGCAACCTCTTTTACCCACTCTTTGGGAAACCGCCTTCCCTATATTGGAGCAAGTACAGGACCTTAACTGGGATGGTTATATTGATTTGTCAGAGGAGGATTACAACACCATTAAAACTCAATTGGAATCATTGGAAGATCAATTGACTGCCAATAAAGATCAGCTGGTTGCCAATTCATCTTTAAAGGAATACGAGATCAGCAAACAGTTGTTCAGGACCTTCAGGCAAGCGTTTATTGTGCGTTATAGTTATTATGGTAAAACTAATGACAATACCAATTGGCGTGACCGGTTTATGGCTGAAAATGCACTGTGGATGGCTGATTTTTTGGGAGAAGATACCAGGATTACCCTATGGGCTCATAATGGTCATATTGCCAAAGATAATTGGTACGGCGGCGATGGATCAATGGGACATCACATACATAAAAATTTAGATGACCTGTACCAGGCAGTTGGTTTTGGTTTTTCCAGGGGCAGCTTTACCGCAGTGGGATGGGGTGAGTCATACGGGAAGTGGACTCACATAATCATAGATGCACCCGACCCAACGTCTGTTAATTTCCTGTTTCATTATGCCTTCTATCCAAATTTTGCCTTTAACCTGGATGGTGTCCCTCCTGGTTCTGCGTGGGATAATTGGCTGTCCGAATGGAGACCAATTTTATCAATCGGGGCCGTTTATGACGGTATTCCGGATAATTTTTATAGAGTCACCGATATGCGCCAACACTACAACTGGATCATCTATGTTGACACCACCAATGCCTCAATATTAATCCCCCGCTAATCCTAAATGTTTACTCCTTAATGTTTAAACATTAAGCAGCAAATATGAATGAAGAGAAGGTTAAAAAAGGAAAAGAGGTGAAAAAAATATAGGAGGTTTAACCATGTTAAATAAACTTAAGCCGTTTATCATCACGATTTGTATTTTTTTTCAATTGGTCATGTTTTTCTCTTGCAAAGTAGGTGACAGCCAATCCCCGGTGCTCACAGAAGAACAGCAGCAACTGATCCGGGAGCTCAATGGTTGGTTGTTCCCTTTGACTGCTTCACCCCTTGAATTGACAGATAAAGAGTTGAGTTTTCTTGACCAATTGAGTTTTGCCAAAATTGTGGCGTTGGGAGAAGCCACCCATGGTACCCGGGAATTCTTTCAAATGAAGCACCGGGTTTTTCAATACCTGGTGGAACATCTCAATCACAAAGCCTTTGGTTTTGAAGCTGATTTTGCCGAATGCCTATACCTCAACAACTATGTAACCAAAGGAGAAGGAGACCTGTTAGAACTAATAAATACAAAGATGCTTTTCTGGACATGGAGAACCGAAGCGGTTAAAGAGTTGTTAGAATGGATGAAAAATTATAATACGGGCAAAAGCGATGAAGAAAAGATTCATTATTTTGGATTTGATTGTCAAGCCCTCACGTATCAACCCGATTTGATCCACACTTATTTGCAACCGCTTTTGCCCACCCTCTGGGAAACCGCCTCCCCAATATTGTCGCAAGTGCAGGATTTTTCCGAAGATGATTATATTGGGTTGTCAGAGGAGGACTACAACACCATTAAAACCCAATTGGCATCATTGGAAGATCAATTAACTGCCAATAAAGATCAGTTGGTTGCCAATTCTTCTTTAAAGGAATACGAAATCTGCAAACAGTTGTTCAGAACCTTCGGGCAAGCGTTTATTGTGCGTTACACTCATTATCACAAGAATAATGTCAAAATCAATTGGCGTGACCGGTTTATGGCTGAAAATGCCCTGTGGATCGCTGATTTTTTGGGAGAAGATGCCAGGATTACATTATGGGCCCATGATGGTCACATTGCCAAAGCTTATAGGTACGGCGAAAAAGGGCCATTCGGATATCATTTACATAAAAATCTAGGTGACCTGTACCAGGCAGTGGGTTTTGGTTTTTCCAGGGGCAGCTTTACCGCAGTGGGAGTGGGTAATTTATTGTGGGAGTTGACCCATACAATCATAGATGAACCCAACCCAACGTCTGTTAATTTCCTGTTTCATCGTGCCTTCTACCCAAATTTTGCCTTTAACCTGGATGCTATCCCTCCTGGTTCTGCCTGGGATAGCTGGCTCTCCGAACTGAGACTATTTTTATTAATTGGTGCCCTTTATGATGGCATTCCGGATAAATATTATTGGCTCACCGATTTGAGCCGAGACTTCAACTGGATCATCTATTTTGACACCACCAATGCCTCAATATTAATACTCCCCTCATCCTAAACACGAATTTGCTTGCAGACCTCTTCGGTACTCACAATGTGAGCAAACCCGTAAGCCAGGGTTTTTAACGTAGAAAGGTGAAGATCATCATTGGCTGTTGCCGTGGCATCAGCTACAAAAAAGATGCGGTAATCCCTGACAAATCCCTCACGCGCCGTGGTTTCACAGCAGCAATTGGTCATCACCCCGGTGATGATCAATTCCTCGATTCCCTCAGCCTGTAACTTTTCATCCAGACCAGTATTGAAAAATGCACTGTAACGGTTTTTATCGATGAGTAAATCCTCCTCTCCGGGAGTGAACTCCGGCATCAACTGCCAATCAGGGGTTCCGTACATGATACAATCACCCCACCATTTCGCCAACATCCCACCATCTTTAGAAATATCCTTATGCCCGTGCCGCGTAAATACGATACGCATCCCATTGGCTCGACAGGTATCGATAATTTTCAGCAGGTTTTGTTGGATGTTACGGGAAATGGAGTCAAAATAATTCTGCATATCAATGACCAACAGCGCACACTTTTGCGGTCTGATTTCTCCCCGCCTTATATTGTACCGCTCAATCTCTTTTAAATAATCACTGTTCATAAGATGCCTCCGGCGGCCCGCTTTTTTGTAAAAAAGCGGGGCAAAAAACTTTTCATACACGGTCAGCCTGTGTTACAAGGTTTCAACCATCGTACCACATTTAGCCCAATAAATCCCCTCTCGAGAGGGGTGGCCGCGAAGCGGTCGGGGTGTGTTAGCCTCACTTCTTCTCTTCCAACTTGCCAACTGCCAACTGCCAACTGGCTTGGTGCCTTCGTGGTTTTTAACTTCGCCGCAAGGCGTTTAACTTGAAAAGTTTCGACAGCGCACTGCCTGCTCCTTCCCGGATATTCTCGTCATACATCCCGGACATGGGTGAAGCTTCCGGGTTTATCTCGATACAATTAGCATCATTGTCTTTGGCAATGGTGGGAAAACCCGCCGCCGGATACACCACCCCGGACGTACCAATACTGATGAAAAGATCACAGGTGCTAATAACAGCCATGGCCTCACGGATCACCTCCTGGTTCAACATATCCTCAAACCAGATAATGTCCGGCCGTAACCAACTGCTGCATTTCTCACATTTATAATTTTTGAATGTCTCGCCAATATCTTCGGAAATGCCGTGGTTGGGACACCTTACCCGCCACAGGCTGCCGTGAAGCTCAATCACTTTCTGACTGCCTGCCCGCTGGTGCATGCCGTCGATGTTTTGAGTCACAACAAAAACGCCCGGGTGTTGTTTTTCCAATTCAGATATAACAAAATGACCGGCATGAGGTTTACAATCCAGCACAGCCTTCCGTCTTAGTTCATGAAATTTCAACACCTTTTCCGGATCGCGGTCAAACGCAGTTTGACAGGCATAATCTTCCCAATTGTACTGGTGCCATATCCCGCCTTTTCCCCGGTAAGTAGGAACACCGCTCTCAGCAGACATCCCCGCACCGGTAAAAAAAACAATATTTTTAAATTTTCCTGACTCTATCATTGCTCTTTCACCTCTTACTTAATAATATCCTATCAACTGTCCAAAGTCAATTTTTAATTGACAATTCTCATGTTCAATGCTAAACTCAAAAAGAATCAAGGAGATGATTATGTTCTGTCCACAGTGCAAATGCGAATACTTAGAAGGCATTACAGAATGTGCCGATTGCAGAATCCCCCTGGTGGAACGATTACCCGAAGAAGAAATGACTTCTAAAGAGTTCGACCCCCTGGAGGATTTAGTTACTATCAAAAAATTCTCCACCAGGCATGAAGCAGAAGTCGCAAAAGGGTTTCTACTTGCCAACGGGATCAACGCTATCATCTCCAATGATGATTGGATAGGATTCCGGGGGGGAGGCGTTCACCTTCGCCGCGACAAAATCCGCTTATTAATAAAAAAAGAGGATGTCCCGGAAGCGGAAAAAATCTTCAGAGAGGCGGGAATTTCTACACAAAAAGAAATAGAAGAGAAACCTTATGGATATGAGTACCGGGGCCCGCATGAAAGCCCCTCCAGTGGAGAGCAGCGGTATCGGCAGTATGTAAAAATTGTCTTGATCGGATCACTTTTGGCTTTTTTAATAATCATTATTCTCAATTTCCTGCAATAATCCGGTAAGATAATTTTCCTATATATTGACAAATGGTTCCTAAACCTTTAATATTTTCCCTTATAGAAAAACGTTGTGTCTTTGTGCCTTCGTGGCCAAATAAAAATAGGAGGAAAAATGAGATTTAAAGTTATTTTATTAATCGCTGCTTTTTTATTAGTCATTCCCGGTTTTAACTTGAATGCCGCAACATTCAAGGGCGTGACCATGGAAGATTCCATTGACGTAGAAGGCCAGAAATTGGTATTAAACGGGATGGCACTGCGGAAGAAATTTATCGTTAAAGTATACGTGGCTGGTCTTTACCTGCCCCAAAAAGAAACCGACGCGGAGAAAATCCTTAAATCCGACACCATGCGGCGTACTGTTATGCATTTTGTCTATAGTGTGGGCGCCAGTAAGCTAAATGGCGGATGGATGGACGGTTTGAAAGCCAACACCCCCAACCATTCACCGGAATTGAAAAAACAATTTGATACCTTATGCGCTTATATGGAAGATGTAAAAAAAGGAGAGCGCATTGTTTTTACTTATATCCCGGGGAAAGGAACAACCGTCGAAGTAAAAGGCAAGCAAAAAGGAGTGATTGAAGGGAAAGAATTTGCCGATGCCCTGTTTGCCTGCTGGATCGGACCCAAACCCGGGCCTGGCAAGGGATTTAAAGAAGACCTGCTGGGTTTGTAGCGCAGGGCGTAGAGCATAGACGTAGAGCCTGGAGCAACAGGGACAGAACATTTGTTTTGTCTCTGCTAAGATCTATCCACTACATTATTATTTTATACATCAATGGAGGATAATGTGTTTAGAAAAGCCTTACGATTTTTTATTTGGGGTATAGTGATTTTTTCACTGGTAATGGTAACAACAGTCGATGATACCTTGTGGGCGAAAAAGAAGAAAACCCCACTCAACCAGGGCACCGATGCGAAACTGCGGGTGGAATGGTACCAGAGACACCTGCAAATGAATGAAATGTCAACGTTCAAGAACCTGGAATGGGCGTTTATCGGACCGGTATGGATGAGCGGCAGGATTACCGATATTGAAGCGCTGCCGGGGAAACCCTATACGTATTACGTGGCTGCGGCCTCCGGTGGTGTCTGGAAGACAGAGAATGAAGGCACCACCTGGGAACCCATTTTCCAACATGGATTGTCCACGTCCATCGGTGATATTGCTTTAGCTCCTTCTAACCTACAGATCATTTGGGTGGGGACCGGTGAAAACAACAGCAGCAGGAGCAGTTATTCCGGTGCCGGGGTTTACAAATCCGAAGATGGTGGTAAAACCTGGAAACACATGGGATTGTGGGATACCCATCATACCGGCCGCATCATCGTCCACCCGGAAAACCCGGATGTTGTTTATGTGGCTGCCGTTGGTCATTTATATAGTTTTAATGAAGAAAGAGGTGTATTCAAAACCGCAGATGGTGGAAAAACCTGGGAAAAGATACTTTATATCAATCACAAAACCGGAGTGATCGACCTGGTGATGGACCCTTCTGACACCAATATCCTGTATGCGGCCGCCTGGGAACGTTTGCGAAAAGCCTGGAATATGTGGGAAGATGGCCCGGGCAGTGCAATATACAAAACCCAGGACGGCGGTAAAACCTGGGAAAAACTCACCAATGGGCTGCCCACAGAAAGGAAAATGGGACGTATCGGACTGGCTGTTGCTCATTCCAATCCCAATGTGATTTATGCGTTGGTGGATAACCAGGCTGCTGAGCGGGAACCCAAACCAGGAGAACTGGATTCCTATGGATTCCCAGCGAAAAAAATCATCAAGGGAGCCGAACTTTACCGGTCCGATGATAAAGGAAAAACCTGGAAAAAGATCAATCAACATAATATCAAATACCTTTACTTTGAATACGGGTATTACTTTGGTGAAGTCCGGGTAGACCCCTGCAATGAAGATATTGTTTACCTCCTGGGAATTTCACTGCGGAAGTCTGTTGATGGTGGTAAAACATTCAGAGCACTGTATTATAAAGACTTTCATGCTGACCACCAGGCTTTCTGGATCGATCCCGGGAGTCCCAATCACCTGATTGACGGCAACGATGGCGGGATCAATATCTCTTATGACGGCGGAAAAACCTGGAAGGACCTTGATAATCTCCCGGTGGTCCAATTTTACAATGTGTATGTGGACATGGAAACGCCTTTTAATGTTTATGGTTCAGTACAGGACAACGGGTCCTTTAAAGGTCCTGTCACCCATAATCCGGCCGATGATCCTGCTTACGATTGGAAGCGGATTCCCGGGGGTGAAGCCAGCTATATAGAAGTAGACCCCACTGATGCCAATATCCTTTACAGCGAAGGCTCTTTTGGTGGATTGATGCGCTCCAACCTGGAGGAGAACAGCAGCAAACCGATTAAACCAAAGGCCGAAAAGGGAGAACCCCGGTTAAGGTGCACCTGGTTGACTCCATTTATCATTTCTCCCCACAATCCTTTTACCCTGTATTTTGGTTCTCAATATCTCTATTGTTCCGTGGATAGGGGTGAGCACTGGCAGCGAATCAGCCCGGATTTGACCACCAACCCCAAAGAAGAACAAGGAGATGTTCCTTATGGAGCCATCTCCACCATTTCCGAATCTCCTTTAATGCCGGGTTTGATTTATGTGGGCACCGATGACGGCAATGTCCAGGTGACCAAAAATGGTGGGGTTTCGTGGCAAAAAATCAATGCTGGTTTTTTCCCGGCGAAAAAATGGGTATCCAGGATAGTGGCTTCCAAATTTGATAAGGGAACAGTATATTTAAGTTTTAACGGTTACAGGGATGATGATTTCCAGACCTACATTTACAAATCTTCCGATTATGGGAAAACCTGGGAGGATATCAGCAGCAACCTCCCCTGCGGTCCGGTCAATGTTATCTGGGAAGACCCTCAGAACAAAAATGTCTTTTATGCAGGTACTGACCTGGGGGTTTATATTTCGTTGGACAGGGGGAAGGAGTGGTATTCTCTTCTTGCCAACATGCCCACCACTTTTGTGCATGACCTGGTGGTACATCCCCGGGATAACATCCTGGTGGCGGCGACTCACGGCCGTGGGTTCTATACCATGGATGTATCGGCGATTCAAACATACGCCTCTGATGAAAAAATCCAGGCCAAAGACCTGCACATATTTGAAATTTCTACAGTGACTCTTCCCCGTTCCTGGTGGCAGCCCCGCAAGCCGGCTCAAATTACCTATACCTTGAAAAAAGCCCAGGAAGTAAAGGTTACAGTGTTAGATGCCAAAGACAACGTAATTAAATCATTCAAAGCCGAAGGAGCAGTAGGATTTAACCGGATTACCTGGAATTTGACCACAGACAGTAGAGACAGGAGAAAATATTTTGCGCCAAAAGGTATCTACACCATACAAATCAACGCCGGAGGAATTGTAGAAAAGCAAAAAGTTGAACTAAAATAACCCCTCGGCAAGGGATAAGCGCTAACTTAAAAAAAAAACAATAGGTGCCCTTCGGACGGGTATAAGTGGACTGATGGCGCTAAACTTTTTTTTCTAAACAAAAGTTTTGTGGGGTCCAGGGGCGGTTTTTCAAAAGAGCCCCTGGCCGCCGGAGGCACAGGAGTTTCAGGATGGACATTTTAAAATTATTTAAGTTTTTCTTTTTTAGTTTTTATGTCCATCCTGTAGAAAAAATACTGGACAGTATATCCGCACGGAGGGCATTAGTTTTTTCAGAGTGCCTGTGCGGTAGGAGAGATAAGGTGCCCTTCGGGCCAATTTAATACGCCTGCGGCGATTCCACTTCACCTATATAGAACTAAAGGTCAGCTTGAGTTATTAAGATATTCCCAGTTTCTCTTATGGATTATTTACCTGGCTCCTATATTTCCTTTCCCACTTTCCCACTTTTTCCAAACGATGTTCCTTATTGATTCACTTAATTTAAATTGTTTGTGCTCAGCAAATTTTGCTTGTGCGAGACCTAAATTAGGTTGTGCGGGACCTAAATTTGCTGGCAGTTCATGTTCATAAAAATAAGGTGCCAGTTACTTTATTTTTTTGTAATTTTGGTCATTGTAATTTGGAATTTGTTTGTGATTTGTAATTTGGAATTTGTAATTTTCATCTTTTCTTCTCTTCTTCGCGTCCCTTCGCGCTTATTACCGCATTGTAAATGCATTCGCGGCTAAAAATTCCTACTTGAAAAAACCTCTATTTTGAGGTATCATAAGATACTTTAATATGAACAAAAATATAATACAAAAAGGTGTAAAGAAAATGAAAGGGAAAAGAGCTCAAAAATACTCTTTATATGCATCGATAATTCTAGGCATTACAATTATCCTGTCCTTCAGCAGTTGTAAAAACTTCGGCATACCTGAATTCGAGCTGAAGATTACCATTGAGGAAGGTGTTGAAGGCACCCCAGAGGCTGGTGTTTATGCTTACAAGGATTTATCCGTCATCGATTACAAATATACCGCCATAAATCCGGATCATACGGTAGAAGTCCTTGTGAATGACAGCCGCTGGGGCTCAGAGGGTCAGTTTACCATGTATACTGACCTGGATGTGGTGGCCCGCATCATTGACATTCGCGGCACCTGGAATTTTGAGTTAAAATATACGGACCCGGATACCGGGGAGGAACAAGACCCAATAGAATTCAAAATTACCTTTTCCGGGAATGATCTTCTTTTCGGCGAGTTTACAGATGACCGCGGGTATTCCGGCACCTGGGATATTGTTGGTATAACCATCACCATCACTTTCAACGACTGGCAGGACTACGAACTGACTGGTTCTATAGCTTCCATGGAGGGCACCTGGGAAGGTGATGGCAAAACAGGGGGAACCTGGAGAGCGGTTAGGGAAGACTCCTGAAATTCATCTCGTCTGTAATAAATTCTCTAAATCCAGGATGTCTGTTTTAAATTGTTTTTCCAATGCGAGCCGGGCTGTATCCAGGACGCGGCACGACGTGACATCAATGATTTCCGAATCCGATGTGCCAATGACGCCTCCTGTTTTTCTTTCTAATTCTTTGTCTGCCGACTGAACCAGGTATACCTCCCCCTGGATATTAAGTTGGAGCATTTTCCCCTGTAACGCATCCTTGTGTGTGATACTGCCGGGTACGGAACGATCCAGGTATATTATTAACCACGCAGCAGCGCATGCCCTGATAAAATCCATCAGCACCTCGATTGCCTTATAGAAAATGCGTTCATTTTCGATTTCGCCGTAATCGCCGGCATCTCTTAATATCCCATCATTTCCAATAAAAACCGCTTTCCCCAGCATGTAATTCATAATAGTAAACAACACATTGTATCCATCCAGGTAGAGCTCTTTTCCTTCCAGATCGGCGGCCGTGGTTGTTTTGGCTTTTCTCTGTTGGGCTTTGGCCTCCGAGGTAATGCCGCGGAACAACACGATTCGTTGAATCCCTGTCAATCGATACCGGTCTCCCACCAGTTTCATGGAGGGTTTCTCCGGGTATTCCCTGTTTCTCAGGAAAAGATAGTCCTTTAGCGCAGCTTTAAACGATTCGGTTAATATATCTTTCATTTTTTCTTTCTATTTTTTACAGCTTATAGACTACTCTTCCACCCACAATGGTGTGGGTAACGACGCCCTTGCCTTGCCAACCGATAAAAGGACTATTGACCGATTTCGACTGGAAATCCTCCCCTTTGATTTCAAAAGGTCGTTCCAGGTCAACCAGCGTTAGATCCGCCGGAACCCCTGGTTTTACTATCCCCCTATCCTTCAAGTTAAGTATTTTCGCCGGGTTGGTGGAAAATAGTTCAATTAACCGCTTTAATTCAATTATACCGGTTCTCACCAACCGGTCGTAAATCACGGAAAAGGAAGTTTCCATGCCAATAACTCCAAAAGGCGCCGCCTCAAAATCCCTGGCTTTCTCTTCCGGGGAATGAGGCGCATGATCGGAAGCAATGCAGTCGATCACCCCGGTTTTGATTCCTTCCACCAGGGCTTTCCTGTCTTTTGGACCCCTGAGCGGCGGTTTCATCTTATACACCGGGTCGCAATCTCTAAGAAAAGTATCATCCAATAACAAATGATGCGGCGTCACATCCGACGTCACAAGGATGTTTCTCTTTTTTGCATCCTTGATCAATCGCACCGCCCCTTCTGTAGAGATATGAGTCAAATGAAGGTAAGACCCCACTGCTTCCTGGAGGCGAATGTCTCGCTCAACCATCACATCCTCGGAAACCGCAGGGATTTCCTTTAACCCGCACTGCAAAGCAATCTCACCTTCATTTACCTGGCCGTCCTGGGAAATAGTGTGATCTTCAGGGTGTTCAATCACCGGTACATGAAGACTTTTTGCTTTTTCCAGCGCTTTTTTAAAAAGCGCTTCGCTCATTACACAGCGGCCATCATCGGAAAATCCAATGGCCCCGGTTTCCACCAGTCCTGCCATGTCGGTAAGCTCTTTACTTTCCAGGTTTTTGGAAACCGCAGCCACAGGATACACATTTACCAACCCCACCTCTTTGGCACGCTCAACAATTTGCCGGGTAATAGAAACACTGTCATTGACCGGTGACGTATTGGGCATGCAGGCAATAGAAGTAAATCCACCGTGAACAGCCGCCTTAGAACCGGTTTCAATATCTTCTTTGTGCTCCTGACCCGGTTCCCGCAAATGCACATGCATGTCAATAAACCCCGGACTCACCACCAACCCCGACGCATCAATAACCTCTATCGAGCCGCTGGGATTGATTAGCGTTGATATCTCTTTGATTTTTCCATTTTCAATCAGTATATCATACACACCTTCTGTCCCGGTTGCCGGATCAACCATCCAACCATTTTTTATCAATAATTTCATTTCCTTCTCCTTTTCTTCTCTTCGTGTCCCTTCGTGTCCTTCGTGGCTTCCCTATCCGAAAGGTAGGGTAAGAAAGGGATCAAAACCATTGCCGGGATCGAGGCGACAAAACTGATCCCGAATAACCAGGCATAACCCAGCCAGGCAGCAATAAAACCGCTGGACACACCGGCAAATATACCAGTAACATTCATCAGACCGGAGCCAATAGCATAATGGGCCGCTTTAAACTCCTTTTTGCATATCCGCATCAGGAAGGTCATTAACACAGCAGTACCAAGGCCGCTGGCAAATTGATCAAATCCATGGGTAAGCGCCACCAATAAAAGATTGCCTGTACCGATCGGAAGAGGTTCCAGGGGCACAACAATACCATAGCCCGGCAGACCCAACAGGAGAACCGGATGATGGACTACCCATTGGTTGATATTTAGGAAATAAGAGAGGTGAAGGGCCAACCCCATGTAAATCAAATTGCTGAAATTCTGGGCCAGGATAAACGGCCACATGACCTTTTTGAGGGAGAGACGGGAGATCATCCAGCCTCCCAGTATGGCACCCACAATGGATGCAGGCAGCCCCACACCGGCGCTGAGCCACCCATAATGGATTTTAATGCCAATATCCACGATAAAAGGAGATACCATGTTGGTCAACGTCCATTCCCCGGCCCGAAGCAAAATAATAAAGGTCAGGATAACAGCGATCCTGTCCCTATCCATGAAATAAACAAATGCCCTGCTGTATTGCGATTCCGGGTCTCTCAAAATAAGCGCTTTTAACCGTTTACGAAATATCCCCAGCAGCACCAGGCCCAACAGTAACAGCAGCGCAATCCAGTGAGAGAAAGTGATCTTTTTTAAGAGGGGAACCTGTTCTTTCAACTGGGAATAAACAGGCGATTGAAAAAAAAGATATACGCCAAGAACCACGATAATGAGTGCCGAAGCCAATAAAAGCGGTTTCTCATCGAGCGCCCGTGAAAAAAGTACCTTTATTTTCTTTTTTCGAGTTTGCACTTCTGGTAAAAAGAAAATGTGGTAAAGAAAAAATAAACCGAAAATAACAGCTGCCGCTAAAAAGCCAAGGAACCATCCAGCAGTGACTCCAATGGTAGCAATCACACCGGTACCGGTCATCCAGGCGATACGAAATGCCATGGTCCGGTAGCCCACAAATTTTGCCTGCCCGTCTTTATCCAAAGCCTCCATGTAATACCCATCAATGGCAATATCATGAGTGGCAGCTATAATCGCTCCAACAAAAAATAGCCCAAAGATCAAGTAAATACTGTTATCTAACGGGGTCAATAACGCCGCCACTGCAAGCATAACCAATAAAAGAGGCTGCATGGTCAACATCCAGCGTCGTTTGCTGCTGTATTCATCCACCCAAGGACCCCACAGAAATTTCAATGTCCAGGGCAACTGGTACAGGGATGTAAGACCAATGAACTCCAGCGGAGCGTTCATGTCCCGGAAAAATAGCGAAGAGACCGAACGGATCATACCGTAGGGGAACCCTTCTGTAAAATAAGTAGTAAACGTCCAGATGTAGTCTTTTGAGAATCGATTTTTTCTTTTTTGCTTGTTAGACATTTTTTTGATCATGAAGCCTAGTACACAGTTCAGGTAAATTCAAAATACTGACAAACTGATCTACTCTTTCTCCTTTTGTCGTAATTCTTTCAAATTTTTTTTATATAAAATCCTCAACCGGTGGAAAAATTCCATGTACCCTGTGGATTTAAAATCAGGATACGTCCATGCCAATGGACAAATTTTTTTCCCCCTGATCACATACTCCATATGGGCATAAATCCCTTTCGCCAACGGCACACGATGATAATAATTCTTGGTGGTGGCAATAATCACGTTGGCTTCAGATAAGTAACCCGGGTCCAGGTTGACGGTTCGATTACCATCCCGGGCGGTTTCTATTTCGATTTTGTTGGTTAACAATTTAATCTCTGGTAACTGCTGCGGCTGGATTAATTCGCTAAAAGAAACAAATTGCCGGAATAAGGGAGAACCCATTTCCTTATTGTAATAGGTGGTAAAATCAAAATTAAACACCTCAGATTCCAGGTCAACAGGTGAAAAAGTCGCTGTTAACTTATCTTTGACATCCTGGTAGTTTTTTTTGTCCCTGTAAATAAAGCCTGAAAAAAGCTTCACCTCGTGGAATTCTTTCTCAATACCCATCCTGTTTTGTATCCGCGGCCACTTTTGCTCCTTTGATTTTTATTTGTTTTCCTGTATTGGTTAGCTTTTATTTTGATTTAGCACCTGGTTTAGTCGGTTTGGCGGGTTTGGATAGACTGGCTATGGTATATTCCTTTACCGGGCCGTCAAGCAGAAACAACCGCCCGTTAATAAAGGCTGCGGTCTTCTTCCTGGAGGGGGATATCGCATGCAGGCAGCCTTCAAATGAGGGACCCAGGTAATGGAATTTATATTCATTGTCCATCCTTAACCACTCGCCAGTAAAGCTGGAAAGGTAAACGTCATTCTCAATTGTATTAAAATGAATTTTTTCTAAATCCCTTCGTGCATCCACTATCTCCCTGGAATACGGTTTAAAGGAGATAATTTCTAGTTTGGTTTCGGTAAAATGCCCTTTTTTACTCCTCTCGGTAAGGACATATAACCTGTTGGCTTTTTTGTCATAATATTTTTCACAAACTTTATCGGTTGGGTGAATATATATATAGGTTCTATAATTAAAGTGGATTAACGTCCGGTTTTCATCTTTGGTAGTCAGCAAGATTTCTTTCGTCCAGGGATCAAAGTTCAGCAATTCTACTTCCGCATATTCATCTTCCCCCAGGAACATGGTCTCATCGATATTTAATATCCTGTTGTTGAAGCTTTCAAAGATAATCGCCTGGAACGCATTGGTTAAATCAGAGAGATAAATAATAAATGACGCTAAATCGTTGGCAAAGTAGATCTTTACGATTTCAGAAGATGTGAGGTCCAGTTTTTGTCCCTTTTCGATTAATTTTTGTATATTACTTTTTAGCCCGGCAGCTTCGAATACTGCATAGTATTTTTTTACGCATGGAATCGGCACCTTTGCCAACCAGCTCATATCTAATATGCCAAATTCCCCGGTGGCGAAATTTTGTACATATATGGGAAATGGATATGATTCATATATATATGTTCGTTCACCGATTTGAGGTACGATAGCAAAGGGAGATTCAAAGGCCAATTTCGCCAGGAGACTATCCGTAATATAGGCAAGGCTCCCGGCTTTATTGTACCCTACAGCCACGGAAGGTAGGGGTAACGGCGCCGCATGAAGCTGTTTATAATTGATAGACCGCTCCAAAATTTCCACCGCATAAAGATAAACCGGGAGGCCCTTTTTAGAGGTGGTGGCAAATATGAGTTTTTTACGGTCCTCTGAGGGAGAAATTTTCTGCATCACTCCCTGGTAAGCGAATGATTTGATCACTTTTAAATCTTCGGACTGGATAAAAAACAGTTGTCCGGCGTCTCCGCTTCTCTTCCTTCCTCCCACCACCAGTAGGTCATCGGAAATCCATTGAATGTCGTTTACATCAAAAAACGATACATATTTATACTCCGGGAATGCATATTTCCCGGGAAGTAATGTCTTCAATTGATCGATTGGATTGCCACTCAATATTGAACGAATGATCCAATTCTGGATATTCCCCATCCCTCGTTTATTTTTTGCATAATACAGAGCTATCAAGCGATTGATATCTTTATTCCAACTATTCCTCGCATAAACCTCATCCAGTACGCTTTTGGTTTTTCGATCGTTTAATTTCAACAACACATGGCCATAGGTGACAGAGTAATCTTCATTATATTTTTTAAATCTTAATCGCTTAAGAATAGCCTGTGCTTGTTTCAACTGGTTCTTTGCCAAAAGATATTGGGCCTTTAATAATTGAGCATCTTTTTTCCCGGGGTTCACTTCAGTGGCAGTTTCAATATACTTTCTCATGTCATCCACCCGCCCAAGCTGGTAATAAGCCTTTGCCGTATAATAATTGAAATAAAAATTATCCGGGTGCCGATCCGCTTCCGGCTTCATCAAGCGTAATACGTTTCCTGGATCATTCTTGAGAAATTGCAATTTTGCCAGGAGAATTTTATACTCAGGGATGTAAGAATATCGCAAAGCCTGGTTATAGTATGATTCAGCCCTCGGGTAATTTCCTTGCTTCATATATTCAGCACCCAGGCAGAGATAAATAACCGAAAAACTTCGATCCAAACGTTGGGCACGTTCCAGGTTGCCAATGGATGTGGAAACTTTCATGTCGGTGATGGACAGGGCAATCCCCACCAGGGCAGTTGTGGAACGGTGATTAATATCCAGGTACCGCTTAAATCGTTTCGTAACTTCAAAACTGTTGTTTCTGATCAGCTGTTCAAATATACTTCTTAACGCCGGGTCCTGGTTTTCCCGGAAAAATGTATTCAAATAGGTGAGTGCAGGTACTTCATCCTTCAACAATACATATACAATCCCCTTATAAAAGTTGGCAATATTCTTTTCAGGAAGTAACGAGTTGGTGACCATAACAAAAACCACGGATAATAACAAAACTAAAATTATTATTCGTTTCATTTTAATTTTTACCTCTATCATTGATTATAACATAATATGTTTTTTTTTGTAACCGCATGACCCTACGGGACTGTCTACTTGTTCTTATTGGTCTTGATTTTGAAGGGAACGTACAGGGGGCAGAATTTGAACAAACCGGTCAATAACGGGATGTAGCCCAGGTTTGCCCAGACACAATAGTACCCGGTGACCGCATAATAGATATAATGGGGAATCAAAATTCCCAGGCCAATGACGATACGAATGATTCGATCTGTTTTCCCAACATTGCACTTCATTGTTAACACCTCCTAAAGTGAATGGTCTCATTTTACCGAAAAACCAAAACCATTTCAATCGTTTCCTTTCTTTTTTTAACAATTGACCATTGACTATTGCCGATGACCGGATGCATCTATTTTCAATTTATGCTAAAATATATCAACGAGGTAAACCACCGGCATGAGATATGTATATGTAAGCAGTCTGTTCATCAGGGGCCTTATAGCAGCAGTGCTGCTGCTCTATTTCCGGGCTTTTTCTTTTACCCAGAGTTATTTTATCCACCATTATTCGGAGAGCAATGGATTAATGAGTGCCAATGTCCATGATATCACCCAGGACCACCTGGGCAGGATGTGGTTTGCCACCCGTGCCGGGATTAGTGTGTATGACGGTGTGTCCTGGAGAAACTATACCAGCTCGGATGGACTCCCGGTGGCGCCCTTTGCCAAAATTACCGTGGACCAAAAGGGAAGAGTCTGGGCAGTAGCCGAGATAGGTCAAGGTGGGCTTTACGTGGTTTACCATGACGGCAAGCCCGGAGGATACTTTCATTCCATTAAGAGTTTGAGAATTCCTTCTAAATCATCTAGAATCACATCATTCCTGATCGTGGACAACAAACAGGAGCAGCAAGATAAACTCGTACTTGCGGTAGGGACCGCATCCCTTGGCCTGTATTTGTGGAACCAGGAAAAATGGCAACAAATAACCCGGGACCATGGTTTATATAGTAATTCCATCAACGGCATGGTTGCCCTGGATGGAACGTTCTACGCTGCCACGGATAAAGGGTTGTCCATTATCACTCCCGGCTCCCGCGGCAGCCGCCCCACAATTGATAATCTCTCCAGTGCATCATTGGGACTGCCTCCCGGGAGCGAAGCAATCAAAGGCATTACGATTGAATGCAAAGACAAATACCCGGACTCTCACCTGGACTATTCCAGGATATTGCTCTTCGGCCGTGACTGGTTGGGATATTTTAAGGAAAACCTTTCAAAAGTGGATTTCTACCAGTTGGCGATGATGTTAATAGAAGAAGATAAAGGGGTTGAATTGCTGCCGGATTATCGCAGTGGTTTGTATGTGGGAGACAAGGCCATTATTAATTATTTTGATTACAGGAATCTCACCTGGGAACCCCTGCGAATGAGTAACGGTCTCATCAGCGAGGGTGCCAATGCCATGTTTATCGATTTTGAGAAAAATATATGGATCGCCTGTGACCGCGGTATCAGTAAAATATCCAGCCGGCGGTTCAGCAATTTCCAGATGAAGCATGGTCTGCTGGATGATGAAGTGTCTGCAGTCCTGGAATATGAACCGGGAAAATTCATTTTGGGACATAATATTGGCATCACCTTCTATAATGAGAATAAAAAAGAGTTCCGTATAAATACGCTGTACCGGGATACGAAATCCATGCTGTCGGTCAGATCCCGCGTATTGGACATTCAAGCGGATGCAAAGGGGAATATTTGGTTGGCAGTAGGCTACACAGGCCTGGCAAAAATCAATCCCCATTCTCCTTACCGGATCACATGGTATGACCGGTCACATGGTTTGAATTCCCCTATTACATCCGTGTTGGTGGATAAAATGGACAGGGTGTGGGTGGGAACAGGAAAAGGCCTTTTTTTATTAAAAGGGGAAAAGGCTGTACCCAGACCTATCGGAGAGAAAATATCAAGGCCCGGTGTGCGGAGAATGTTTGCTGACAAAGGCCGGCTGCGCTATATTGCCAGCGGTGATGAGGGGCTGTATGTGTATGATGACCGGAACAATCAATGGCAGCAGTACCAGGTGCCTGGTGATAACAATGCCAACTCTGTCTTTGCTGTCAAAAAAACCTCCGGGGGGCAGGTTTTGGTTGGAACCAGGGCAGGGCTGTTCATCCTAGAAAACGACACCCTTTATAAATTTAAAAATAATGGTTTCCAATTGGACAGACCGGTTTTCGTTATCCTGGAGGATTCCAGGCACCGGCTCTGGTTTGGGACGGATGACGGCGTGGTGCGCTGGAACGGTACCACTGCCAGGAAATATTCTACTGACGACGGGCTGGTAGGGCACGAAACCAACCGCGCCGCTGCTATCGAAGATTCCAGGGGACGAATCTGGATCGGCACCAATCGCAGCGTTTCCATTTATGACGAGACCTTTGATAACAATGAATTATTCAATCCACCCCCAAAAATTCACCTGCTGGATATGGAGATACAGGGCAGCGATGAACGGGCTCCCATGACTCGAAAAAAAAACCAAAACAAACCCATTCGCCTGGATCACCAGGAGAACACCCTCACCTTTCATTTCCGGGGGATTTCCTTTGGCCATGAAACCGCGATCCGGTTTCAGAGTAAACTGGAAGGTTTTGAAAAAGATTGGTCAAAAGAAAGTTATCACTACAATCAAATGATCCGTTATATCAATTTGTCCCCGGGGAGATACCGGTTTCATATAAAAGTACGAAATGTGCAGGGGGTATGGAGCGAGGTGGCCTCATCGCCGCAAATCATTATTTGCGCCCCCTTCTATAACCAATGGTGGTTTTATTTGATAGGGCTTTTACTGCTAGGCGCTGTTTTCTATAGTATTATGCAATTTATTGCGGGAAAACGGTACGCGGCGCTGCTGGAAAAGCAGGTGGCGGAAAGAACCCACCAATTGCAGACTGCGGAACAACAATACCGCAACCTGTTTGAAGAGTCCAAAGATGTGGTATTTATCTCTACCCCTGAAGGAAAGCTAGTGGATATTAATCCCGCCGGTATGGAATTATTTGGATACCGCTCCCGGGAGGAAGCTTTAAACATACTCGTCATTACGTTTTACAAAAATCCCTCAGAAAGGGCTGCTTTTCGTAAAGAAATTGAAACAAAGGGATTTCTAAAAGATTACCCATTGGAACTTAAGCGGAAAGATGGTGAACCGATTACCGTGCAATTGACAGCCACGTTGGTGCGGGACAAAGCGGGTAAGATTGTGGCCTATCGCGGGATCATCCGGGATATTACCCGGCATAAACGGCTGGAGCAGCAGTTGATCCAGGCCCAGAAGATGGAAGCCATTGGCACGTTAGCCGGGGGGATTGCCCATGATTTTAATAACATCCTGGGAGTAATTGTGGGTTATATAGAACTGGCGTTAGAGGACTTGCCCAAAGAATACCCGGTGCGTAATAATATCGAGCAGGTATTGATAGCTGCAGAACGGGCAGCAGAACTGGTAAAACAGATTCTTGCCTTTAGTCGCCAGACTGACCGGAAGCGAAAGCCCTTACATCTCAGCCCGGTTATCAAAGAGTCGCTAAAACTCCTGCGAGCCACCCTGCCTGCTACCATTGAAATTTGTCACCATATCCGGGTGGATTTTGATTCCGACCTGGTCCTTGCGGATGCCACCCAGGTTCACCAGGTGATGATGAACCTGTGCACCAATGCGGCTCATGCCATGCAAACGGGCGGCGGTGTCCTGGAAGTATGCCTGGATGACGTTTACCTGGATGCGGAAAGCACGGTGGCATATGAAGATATGCAGCCCGGTCCATACCTGAGATTGGTGGTAAGCGATACCGGTCACGGCATCCCGGAAGTGGTAAAAAAGCGGATTTTCGAACCCTATTTCACCACGAAAAACCTGGGAGAAGGTACAGGTATGGGGCTGGCAGTGATTCATGGCATTGTTAAAAGCCACGGCGGCGATATCACTGTGTACAGTGAACCGGGAAAAGGGAGTGCCTTTCATGTTTACCTGCCCCGAATGGAGAAAGGTAAGGAAGAAGCCAAATTCCGGTTGGAGGAAGAGACCTCTGGTGGCAGCGAATGCATCCTGCTGGCAGAAGATGAAGAGGCCCTGCTGGAGGTAAGCATCCAGATGATGGAACGTATGGGATATGAAGTGGTAGGCAAATCCAATCCTATCGAGGCCCTGGAAATCTTTCGCAGCGAACCGGACCGATTCGACCTGGTTATTACTGATCTCACCATGCCAAACATCTCAGGTCTTCAACTGGCAAAAGAAGTGAAACGCATCAAACCCGGCATCCCCATTATTCTCTGTTCCGGTTACAGTACCACCATTATCAAGGAAGAAATCAAAGCGATCGGAGTGAATGATTTTGTGATGAAACCCATTATTAAAAGCGAACTGGCCCGGGTCGTGCGACAAGTTCTGGATGAGAGGAAGGAGTAAGCAGTTGGCAGTTGGCAGTTGACAGTTGGCAGTTGGCAAGTAAAAAGAGAAAAAAATGAGAATGAGAAGACAAAAGTGCAGAGGACAGGGTAGGTTCATTTTCATTTTATTTTTTTCAATGGTCTGGCTTTCGTCCTTATACTGTTACGGGCAGAGTTACTTAGTGCATCGCTATTCGGAAAGGGATGGGTTACCTAGTTCCGAGGTTCATGATGTGACCCAGGATCATTGGGGCCGGATGTGGTTTGCCACCCGGGTGGGGATCGCTGTTTATGACGGTGTTTCCTGGGAAAGCTATGCCATAAAGGACGGCCTTCCCCTAAAGCCCTATTTTCGAATTCGGGTGGACCGGGCAGGTCGAATCTGGGCATTGGCTGATGCCGGAGAATACGGGATTCATATAGCTTATTATCACGAAAACAGCGAAAATATCGGAATACCAAAACAAAAGAAACAAAATAGGGAAAAAGAACAAATAAAGACAAAAAAACCGTGGAACCAAATTGATTTTGTCCAAGGGTCGTTTGAATTGACCTCATTCCAATTGCTGGAGTTAAAACAAAAACAACCTGATATAGACAAACCTATTATTGCGGTTGGCACCGCTAAACATGGTATATTCCTGTGGAACCGCGGAGAATGGAAGAATATTACTGAAAAAGACAGGCTGTTAAGCAATATTGTTAATGGACTCGCTGTCCTGGATGGGAAGCTTTATGCCGCCACTGCAAACGGGTTATCCATTATAAACTTGAACCGGAACGGCAGTTTTTCCATTGATAACCAGGTGAATCAATTAGCGGGGCTGTCCTCGGGCACAGGGCCGGAGGATCAAGGTATAACTATAAGGTCCATCTGTGTTGAAAGAAAAGACAAATACCCGGACTCTCGTTTGCACTACTCTCGCCTCTGGCTTTTTACGCAGCACTGGTTGGGGTATTTCCAGGAGAACCGGTTGAAAATGACCATCTATCCATTGGAGCTGCCTTTTGTCTCAAAAGATAGACCCATTACCCTTTTACCGGATTATCGCAGTGGGTTATATATCGGCGAGAAATTTGAACTTTTATATTTCAATTATAATACCCGTTCATGGAAGCGTCTGGGTGAGCGCAACGGTCTCAGCGCCGGCGGTGCCAATTCCTTATTCATCGATTTTGAGAAAAATATCTGGGCAGCCAGCGATCGCGGGGTCAGTAAAATTGTCAGCCGCCGATTCAGCAATTTTAAGAAAAAAGATGGATTATTGGATGATGAAGTCACCGCTGTCCTGGAATACGAACCGGGAAAATTTGTCCTGGGCCATAAATATGGACTCACCTTTTATAATGGCAACGAGTTTCAGCAAATGTCTTTCCCCAAAAAGATTACCGGTATTCCCATATGCCGGGTGCTGGACATGAAATTGGACTCGAAAAAAAACCTCTGGTTGGCATTGTCACAAGCAGGACTGGCAAAAGTCAATCTTCAACAGCAGCGGGAACGCCAAATAATATGGTATGGTCAGGGGGATGGTTTACCTGCTGCTATTATGTGCCTGTGGGTCGACCGGCACGATAAGCTGTGGGTGGGCACAGGTCAGGGAATTTTTTCCCCAACCAATTACCGATACAGCAACGGAAACAGGTTGGTATTCAAAAGAGTGAAGGAATTTCCCAATATCTATCTGCGGAGAATGGCTGGTTTTTCAGGCCAATTGCGTTACATTGGCAGCATGATCTCCGGCTTTTGGGTGTATTCACAACAAAAGCAAACCAATACCTGGGAATGGAAACACTACCGGGTCCCCGGTGGCAGGAACGCCAATACCATCTATGCAATCAAAAAAGACAGCAGCGGCCGTCTTTTGCTGGGAACTGCCAGAGGATTGTATATACTGGAAAATGAAACCTCCCGGCAATTTAGTGCCAATGGTTTCCAGGTGGATCGCCCGGTTTATTTTATCCTGGAAGATACCAAAAAGCGGCTCTGGTTCGGGACCGACAATGGGGTCGTGCGCTGGGATGGGAAGCAAAGAAAAGAATATGCGGTCACTGAAGGATTGGTGGGCCATGAAACCAACCGGGCCGCAGGACTGGTAGACAGCCGCGGCAGGATCTGGATCGGCACCAATAACGGCGTCTCCATCTATGACGAAGCCTTTGACAATAATGAATTCTTTAATCCTGCCCCCAAAATCCACTTGCTGCACCTGGAAGCAGCAGGTAAGAGGATCCCCTTGGGGGGAAAACCAAACCTATACCAATCCATTCGCTTGAGCAATAGGGAGAATAACCTGGCGTTTCATTTCATGGGAATATCCTTTTCAGATGAAACCACCATGCGGGTTAGAAGTAAATTAGAAGGTCTTGAAGGGGAATGGTCCGAAGAACATTATCCACATGACCAAATGATCCGCTTCCCCAATTTGCTGTCAGGTAAGTACCGGTTTCATATAGAAGTAGGAAATGCACAAGGGGTATGGAGTGAGGAGGTCACATCACCGGAAATTATTATACTCACACCCTTATATAAGAAATGGTGGTTTTATGTTATTATTGCTTTAATAGTGGGTGGTGTATTCTACACGATCCTGTTGGTTATCCTGGGAAAACGCCAGGCCGCACTCCTGGAAAAAGAAGTGGAAAAGAGAACCCATCAACTCCAGGCAGTGGAGAAACGATACCAGAGCCTATTTGAAGAGTCAAAAGATGTGGTATTCATTTCTACCCCGGATGGACGGTTTATCGATATTAACCCTGCTGGTGTGGATTTATTTCGGTACGACTCAAGGGAGGAATTACTAAACACACCTGTAATAGATGTGTACAAATACCCGGAGGACAGGGAGAAATTTCAAAAGACTATTGAAAAGGAGGGGTATGTTAAAGATTATGAGCAGGAGTTTATAGGCAAAGGAGGTGAACCCATCACAGCGTTGGTCACTGCTGCATCGGTCTGGGACAAAGCGGGTAAGATTGTGGCCTATCGTGGGATAATCCGGGATATTACCGACAGAAAAACATTGGAGCAGCGGTTGTTCCAGGCCCAGAAAATGGAAGCCATCGGCACATTGGCCGGTGGGATTGCTCATGATTTCAACAATATCCTGGGTGTGATCCTGGGGTACACGGAATTGTTGATGGATGACCTGCCAGAGGGAAGCCAGGAGCACCTGAACACCCGGCAGATATTAACAGCCGCGGAGCGGGCAAAGGAACTGGTCAAACAAATCCTGGCCTTCAGCCGGCAAAGCAAAGGAGAACGAAAACCAGTCAAGCTCAGTACGGTTATTAACGAGGCGTTGAGACTTCTTCGCTCCACACTGCCGTCTACCATTGAGATACGCCAGGATATCCGGGTGGATCCCGGCGCCGACGTGGTCCTGGCCGATGTCACCCGGCTTCACCAGGTGATGATGAACCTGGGCGCCAATGCCGCTCATGCCATGCAAAAGAACGGTGGTATAATGGATGTGATCCTGGACGAGGTCTACCTGGATGCCGGGGATGTGGTTGACCATAAAGAGATCAAACCCGGTCCATACCTGAGGCTGACTGTCAGTGATACCGGCCACGGCATTTCACCAGAGGTGATGGAGCGAATTTTTGATCCTTTTTTTACTACCAAAACCCCGGGCGAAGGGACGGGAATGGGCCTGGCAGTGATCCATGGGATTGTTAAAGACCACGACGGTGATATCACCGCATACAGCAGACCGGGAAAAGGAAGTTCTTTTCATGTTTACCTGCCCCGCCTGGAGGAAGAGGCTGAGTTGAAAACCACGTTAACCGAAGAGATTCCAGGCGGCAGTGAGCGTATCTTGCTGGTGGATGACGAGTCAGCACTGACACAGGTGGGAAAGCAAATACTGGAACGTCTGGGTTATGAAGTAGAGGGTAAATCCAACTCCCTGGAAGCCCTGGAGGTTTTCCGAAATGAACCGGATCGCTTCCACTTGATTATTAGTGATGTGACCATGCCCCAGATGACCGGGATTCAATTAGCCATAGAAGCCAAGCGTATTCGACCACGAGTGCCTTTTATTCTTTGTTCCGGTTTTAGCACTGCTATTACTAAAGAAGAGATCAAATCCATTGGCGTGAATGATTTTGTCATGAAGCCTATTATCAAGGGCGAACTGGCCCGGGTAGTAAGAAGGGTGTTGGATGAGAATAAGGAGTAGGCACCCTTCGAGCCAATTTTAAACGCCTTCGTGCGATTCCACCGGGTTAGAGGTATTGTTTTGCAATCAGATCGATATAAGTTTGAAAAACATCCAGTTCTGTTTGCAGGAATTCGTAGACTTTTTCGTCATCGATTTTCCGATAAAAATGGACCAAAAGATTCCTGAACTTAGCCATATTCACCAGCTTTTTAGCAAAATCATCACTGATTACCCCATGGTCTTTCAGCAAGTCAAAACAATTGGCATAGCTGTCCGGGACCCCCCATCGTTCTTTCGACGTGATGTGATTACAGATATCACAACAAGCCGAGATAGCTGTCATAAAATAGTATTTCACGCTTCCAAGAGATTTCAAGTCTCCCAGGAGTTCGTCTTTTCCTTTCCGGGAGAATTCTTTTAGTAGTTGTAAAGATTTTTCTATGTCTCCGATAAGCGATGTAATTCTTTCTTTATTTACTCCCACGTTTTAGTTCCTCCATATGATCGTGTAGTAAATGCTTATAGTCCCAGTATTTGTTCCAGTTCAGGGTGATAAAGTCGACCCGGAGATCATCGTCGGTATTTTTTAACAGCATTCCTTTTGAGGCGTTGTACACAATCGCGGCAGGCGCACGATTCAAAACAATGATATCCACCGGAAACTTGACAAATTCTTCTATTTCAGTGGACAATTCTATATCATAGAACTTATCTTTTGTGATTGCATCGGTTTCATCAATGTAAATCCCCAGGTCAATGTCCCTGAAATGTTCTTCATCTAAAAAGGAGCCGAAAATATAAGCAAACCGGATGTCTACCCTGGTTTCCAGGAATGCCTGGATATCTTTTATCGATGCCTGCCTGTCCGGTTTACTTACATTTAATGCTTCATCATTCGTCATTTGTTATTCCACTCCTTTAACCAGGCTTCCGCTGCATTTCCACTTTCCCTATAGGTCCAGCGAAAAACCGGAAACCAATAAGAAGCATAAATTATTTCATATTGGGGGGTTTTTTTCAATAGGTAATTTTGTAACTATTCAGTTTTCAGAAGTAAAACGAAATAGGTGCCAGGTACTTTATTCATGACTCAGAGAAACCCCAGGTCATCGATTCAAACCGTCATTAAGTGCCAGGTAAATAATCCAGTAGGAAGTAAGAAGTAAGAAGTAGGAAGTAGGAAGTAGGAAGTAGGTGGTTCAAAACAATTTTCACTACGCCAATGTGGCGACCATTACGGCCTTGATGGTATGCATGCGGTTTTCGGCTTCATCAAACACGATAGACGCTTCGGACTCGAACACCTCGTCCGTCACTTCCATGCTTTCAAGGCCGAATTTCCCGTAAATATTCTCACCGATTTTGGTCTCCCGGTTGTGGAAAGCAGGCAAACAATGAAGAAATTTCACGTTAGGATTGCCGGTCATTTCCAGGACTTTTTTACTGACCTGATAAGGTTTCAGCAGTTTGATACGTTCCTCCCAGACAGAATCCGCTTCTCCCATGGAAACCCAAACATCCGTATACAAGAAATCACAGCCGTTGACAGCCTCCTTTACATTTTCGCTAATGGTAATTTTACCGCAGGTTTGTTTAGCGATTTCCCGGCACTGTTTTTGTAAATCTTCGCCAGGTTGGCATTTTTTGGGGGCAGCAGCCCTGAAATCCATTCCCATTTTGGCAGCCCCCACCATTAAAGAATTGCCCACATTATTCCGGGCGTCCCCCAGGTAACAGAAGGTGATTTGATTTAACGGCTTATTGGCATGTTCCATCATGGTCATGAAATCCGCCAAAACCTGGGTGGGGTGAAATTCATCGGTTAACCCGTTCCATACCGGTACACCAGCATAAGCAGCCAGTTCTTCCACGATGTGCTGCCCAAAACCCCGGTACTCGATACCATCATATAACCTGCCCAAAACCCGGGCTGTATCTTTCATGGATTCTTTGTCCCCCAACTGGGAGCCCGAAGGCCCCAGGTATGTCACATGAGCACCCTGGTCCAGTGCAGCCACTTCAAACGCACACCGGGTGCGAGTGGAGGATTTTTCAAAAATTAAGGCAATATTTTTCCCGGTTAAACAGGGCTGTTCAGTCCCTGCATATTTGGCTTTTTTTAACTCAAAGGAAAGATCAAGTAAGTAGTTGATCTCCTGCGGGGTAAAGTCCAATAACTTTAAAAAATGTCTGTTTTTCAAATTAAATGGCATTTTATTCCTCCTCTGGTTGTTTTTGCTTTGAATTTGGAAGCCATATCTTACACCAAAAAACAGTTTTAATCAAATAGCAGATTTTCTGCAAGAAATCGAAACTTAGATTGTTTTAGGGATGAAAATTAAACCAGGAAAATAAATTGAATAAGATAGGAGGTCACGATGACTAAAAAGTTAGTAACAATCATTGCTGCCGGTTTGATGTTAATGGCAGCGAATTTCAATGCAAATGCCGAAGCCGCCCCTCCACCCGGTGGGGATACGATGAAACACGCCAGGTTCGGCATCCGCATGGCAGAAAGAAACCTTCTCCCTGCCCATATGCTTTTGAAATTCAAAGATGAGATCGGACTAACCCAAGACCAGGTCAACAAAATTGAAAAGATGCAGGAACAATTCACGGAATACGCCATCAAACAAAAAGCAGATCTCAAAATCAAGGAAATGAAATTCCATTCTTATCTAAAAAAGGACAAAATCGACCGTAAAAATATGGAAAAAATGATCCGGGAAATCACCGGGAAAAAAACCGATATGCAAATTGCCCACATGAACTATCTCCTTGATTTAAAGGAATTGTTGACCCCGGAACAGCTTCAGAAGATCGAATCGTTCAGAAAGGAAAGAAGACTCAAATGGTTGAAAGAGAGAAAGCATCGGAAGAGAGACAGAGAGCATCGGATCAAAGAGAGGGCGAAACGGTTCAAAGGAGAAGGAGAAGGTTAGGTTGAGGTTGAGGTTGAGGTTGAGGAACAGAAATCCCCTCTTGAGAGGGGCGGCCGCCAGGCCGGGGTTTGTCCTTAACCTTAACCTGAATTTTTTTTATTTCTTTAAATACCGCACCAGTAAACGGATTAGCTAAAAAATTGGGAGTAGCAATTTTCACACCATATTGACTAAATCCCTTTTTTTTTATATAATTTCTTATTGGTTCGATAGTACGATAGTAGGAGGGTATATTGGAGCAACTGGACTTCATAGATAGTAAATTCAGGTTAGCACTTCTGGCGGCAAGGCGAGCCAAACAGTTGGTAGCCGGCAGTAAAAGAAAGATAGAAGTGAATGCAGAAAACCCGCTAACAATTGCTATGCAAGAAATTTACCAGGGAAAAGTTAACTTTGAAATTCTTGATGAGGAGCAAATGGAAAAACTCAAAGAGTATGAAGAAGCTCAGTTCATCGAAGCAGAAGAGGAAGTAGAAGACGAAGTGGAAGATTTTCTTTTTGAAGGAAGAGATAAAGACGAATCAAATAGTCACGAAGAAACCGGATAATAATTATGATTTCGAAATGATATAAAGGTGTAAATAGGTAATTACGTCATTTCGAAGTCTGATTGTTGTCCACGTATTTATTTTTACTGTGATTCATAGTATTATAATTCGCGCCCCCAATTGGATCGGCGACTGCATAATGGCATTGCCAGCCATACGGGCATTAAAAAATAATTTTCCTGATGCCAATCTCTACCTGGCAGCCAAACAATATCTTGGCGACTTATTTGAAAACATCGATGAGATAAAGAAAATGATTACCATCCCCGACACGATTAACCTAACCAACACCTTTAAAGCTGCTGCAATACTCAGGAAGTATCGTTTTGATTGGGGAGTGCTCTTTACCAACTCCTTCAGTTCTGCCGTTTTATTCAAATTAGGCGGAATTAAAAGATTGGTTGGATACGTCAGAGATTTGCGGGGATTTTTGCTTAAAAAGAAACTTAAGTTTCCCCGGGATGAAAAACATCATATATACTTTTACCTGAACCTGGCCCGGGCCCTGCCGGGAGAAAAAACAGGACAGAAACAGGAAATCCCTCCAGTCGATTCCAATCGACTGGTTATTACCGGCGAAGAACGGGACAACGCCGCATCGGTGCTGTTTTCGCTGGGCATTGATCTATCTAACAAAACCGTAATAGGGATTTCGCCATCTGCGGCCTACGGCAGTTCCAAAGCGTGGCTTCCTGGTCGTTTCAGTGCGTTAATCAAACGGTTCCTTCAAGAAAAACCATCGCCTATTTATGAACCGGTATTGTTATTGTTCGGCTCAGCAAAAGAAAGAGAAGAAATATCTCGGATCGCAGAAGCTGCAGCAAGGGAAAGGGACGGTAATGTATACAACCTGGCCGGCCAATTGAGTCTCAGGCAGGCCATTGTGGCGATCTCCTTTTGTCACCTCTTTGTTAGTAATGATTCCGGGTTAATGCATATTGCTTCCAGTCTTGATATTCCCTTGATCGCCCTGTTCGGCCCCACACAGCCACACAAAACAGGGCCGCTAAATGAGAAAACAAAAGTTATCCACTACCCGGAGGCGTGCGAATGTGCACCCTGCCTGCACAGGGAATGCCCGCTGGACCACCCCTGTATGAAAGCCATCACTGTGGATGAGGTATTTGAAACCATGGTATCTCTCCTGTCTTCCTCTCCCTCATCCTCAACCTCAACCTTAACCTTAACCTCAACCTTTTCTTAAAATGAATAGAGCTATTTTTCTTGACCGCGATGGGACAATTATTGAAGAAAGGGGATATATCTGCCATCTCTCAGAATCGGAAATTTTTCCTTTTGCTTTTGAAGCCGTTCGCCAGATGAACCAACATCATTTTAAGGTCATCGGTATAACCAATCAATCCGCCATTGCCCGGGCAATCTGCACCCAAGAACAAGTGGAAACAATGCATGCAGAGATCCGCGAGGCATTTTTACAGCGGCAAGCCGTGATTGAGACGTTCTATTATTGCCCGTACCATGCAGATGGAGTCGTTGAAGAATTCAAAAAGAACCATCCGTGGCGAAAACCATCTCCCGGTATGCTTCTCCAGGCAGCCGTCGATTACAACATCGATCTCTTAGAATCCTATATGATGGGCGATGACACCATCGACATCCAAGCAGGAAAAAATGCCGGGTGCAAAACCGTCCTGGTCCTCACCGGAAAAGGCCGCCAAACCAGGGAAAAATTAAAACAAAACCGTATCTCACCTGACCTAACCGCTGAAAATATTCTTATTGCCTTTAACAAAATTATTGCACTGTAACTATATAACAATTAACCCATAGCCATTATTGCCAAGAGGATGTATAATGGTTAATGTAAAATGTAAAGTCGAATTTAAGGAAAAGGTAAACCGTGAGATTAAAAAGAGTTTTTTTTAAATTTGCAATCATGAGAAGCGGAGTGTTCCTGGCCACTGCTCTTCTTCTTTTTTTGACAGTGTCTGCTTTTTCACAGAGTTTCCTGGTTCATCAATATACGGAAGCCGACGGACTACCCAGTTCCATGGTGTATGATGTTACCCAGGACCATACCGGGCGCCTGTGGTTTGCCACCCGCAAGGGAATCGCCGTATATGACGGTGTCCATTGGAAACATTATTCGACCTCTGAAGGGCTGCCGGCTTCTTCTTTTATAAATATAAAAGTAGACAGCAGGAACAGGATATGGGCCTTATCAGGTACCGGACAAATGGGGGCTCATGTTATTTTTTATAACGGTGAAACCTGGAACAACATTCCCAAAGTTCCCCTGGAATACAACCGGCAAGAGCCGTTGCCTTCATTTGAATTGCTAGAAATAGAAATGGAAGCTGGAGCACACGTTTTAATTGCTGTTGGCACAAGAGATATGGGTTTATTGCTGTGGGACGGTCGGCAGTGGAACCCGTTGACAACAGGAAATGGGCTGTTGAGCAATAAAGTGAACGGTGTAGTGGCGTTGGGGGGGAAATTTTATGCGGCCGCAGGTAAGGGGCTTTCAATCATCGAAATCAACGAAACCAACGGAAGAATACGCGTGGATAACCGGTTAAATGCAATAAGCATACCTTCACCGGAAATAAAAGCTATCAATTTGGAGTGGAAGGACCGCTTTGCCAATTCCCCGTTAAAACACACCCGCCTGTGGCTTTGCGGTGATCAATGGTTGGGGTATATCGAAGAAAATGATTTGAACCAGGCAGAACCGAAGGTACATATATACCAGCGGTCGGGACTGACTCTTCCCGGAAGGGGAATACGTGTAAACCTGTTTCCTGATTATCAAAATGGGATATATATCACCCAATTTTTGGGAGTGTCTTATTTTAATTATAATACCGGCACAGTAGAGTCTATGGGAGTTAAGAACGAACTCATCAATGACGGTGCCAATTCGGTTTTTGTTGATTTTGAGAAAAATGTATGGCTTTGCTCGTTTCGCGGCGTTAGTAAAATCGCCAGCCGCAGGTTTGGTAGTTTCCAGGTGAAACACGGATTATTAGAGGACGAAGTCACCGCTGTGCTGGAATATGCACCGGGGAAATTTGTTTTCGGTCACAATACCGGCTTAACGTTTTATAACATGACAGGCAGCCCTGTCTTTAAAACCCAGCCATTTCCCTGGGAAGATACTGATGAAACCCTGGTACAGCGCGTATTGGACATGAAGGCAGATTCTAAAAACAGCATCTGGGCAGTGCTTGCCGGAGATCAACTAATAAAAACCAATGAACAGGGAGACTTTAAACGGTATGGAAAACAAGAGGGCCTGGCCGCTTCTGCTCAATGTATCTGGATTGACCCGGACGATACCGTGTGGTTGGGAACAAGCCGCGGCGTTTATATTATGAAATCCACAAACCACCGGTTTACTCCCCTGGAATTAGAACCAGGTGTGAAAGAATTAAAAAATCAAAGTATCAGGAGAATATATAAACCGTCAAACCATATGATTTATTTTACCACTAGCAGGTCCGGGGTGTATGCTTACAACAGAAAAAACCGTCAGTGGAGTCACTTTCAAAATCCTAACCAGGCCAATGCCAATAGTGTTTTTTCTATAATAGAAGACAGCAGCGGCCGCGTCTTTTCAGGAACACGGGCCGGTTTGTTTATTTTGCAGGACGGTGTGCTGAAACGATTCATATCCGGGGAGTTTAAAATTGAACGAATTGTATATTTTATTGTCGAGGACCGCAGCCGTCGGCTATGGTTCGGGACAGACAACGGGGTAATCCGCTGGGATGGGAAAAGAGCTGTCAAATACTCCACGTCCGACGGTTTAATCGGCCTGGAGACCAACCGTGCTGCCGGAATTGTGGACAGCCAGGGACGGGTGTGGATCGGTACCAATCGCGGGGTCTCGGTGTACAACCGGTCCTTTGATAATATGGACTTCCCATCCTATCCCTCCCCCCCTAAAGCGCAGCTGCTGGCATTGGAAACGGCTGACGGGAAAATCCCGCTGCCAGCGGGAGAGCCCATCAGGCTGGCCTTTAAACAAAATACCATAACGTTTCATTTCCGGGCGATCTCTTTCCTGGATGAAACCCGCCTTCGTTTTAGGAGTAAACTGGTAGGACTTGAAGATGAATGGTCAGAAGAGGCTTTCCCTTATAATCAACTGGCAAGGTACCGGAATCTAGGCCCTGGCAAATACCGTTTTCATTTGAAAGTCAAAAATGCGTTGGGTACCTGGAGTGAACCGGTCAAATCTCCTGAAGTCATTATTCGCAAACCCTTTTACAAGACGTGGTGGTTTTATTTGTTCGTCTTACTTCTGTTTGGAGCTCTATCAATCGTTGTTCACCGGTATCTTGTCGAGAGAAGGTATTTTGCTCGCCTGGAAGAACAGGTAGAAGAGAGAACCGAACAATTGCGAATGTCTGAAGAGAAATACAGTACACTCTTCCAGGAAACGAAAGACATGGTTTATATGAGTACGCTGGAGGGTAAACTCACCGATATTAACCCTGCTGGAGTCGAGCTCTTCGGTTATGCATCAAAACAAGAAATTTTAGAGGTTGATATTGGCAGGGATTTGTATGCCAACCCGGAAGACAGGAAAACGTTCCAAAAAGAAATCCAGGAAAAAGGATATGTCAAAGATTACCAGCTGGATGTGAGGAGAAAAGATGGCAAAAAACTGGTGGTATTGATGACCGTCACGGCGGTTCGCAATAAAGCAGGAGATGTGGTGGCCTACCGCGGCATTATGAGGGATATTACCCAGCAGAAAGAGGTGGAGAAGCAACTGGAACGGGTGAAAAAGATGGAAGCCATTGGTATGCTTTCCGGGGGAGTGGCGCATGATTTGAATAATATATTAAGCGGTCTCACCAGTTACCCGGAGCTGTTGTTAATGAAAATCCCGGAAGACAGCCCTTTAAGAAGACCTTTATTAACTATCAAACGAACAGGCGAAAAAGCCGCGGCAGTGGTCCAGGATTTATTGACCCTCTCCCGCAGGGGTGTAGCGCTCAGCGAGGTGGTCAATTTAAACGATATCGTTAAGGATTACTTAACCAGTCCGGGGTATGAGAAACTGAAATCTCATCACCCGGAGGCGCGATTTACTATCCGTACCGCACCGGACCTTCAACAAGTAATGGGTTCACCCATCCACCTGTTCAAAACCCTGATGAACTTGGTATCCAATGCCGTTGAAGCCATGCCCGACGGCGGCTGGGTTCGAATTAAAACTGAAAATAGATATCTCCATACACTCATTGACGGTTTTGATAACATTCCCTCCGGCACGTATGCGGTACTTTCCGTATCTGACACCGGTGTCGGCATCTCCCCGGATGATATCTCCCGGATATTCGAACCTTTTTATACCCGGAAAAAATTGGGACGAAGCGGCACTGGCCTGGGAATGTCAGTGGTTTGGGCAACCGCCAAAGACCACAATGGCTATATCGATATTAACACCCGACCAGGTGAAGGATCGACATTTGAACTCTATTTCCCGGTGACTGATACAAAACCAACCAGGAAGCATTCCACCATATCCATCGATCAATACCGGGGAAATGAAAAGATTTTAATTGTCGATGATATAGAGGAACAGCGGGAAGTGGCTTCAAAAATCTTATCTGACCTGGGGTACCAGGTTACAGCCGTCGCCAGCGGCGAAGAGGCAATCGAATATATGAAAACCAATTCCGTTGACCTGCTGATCATTGATATGATCCTGGAAAACGGCATCAATGGTCTTGAAACCTACCAGCGAATTCTTGATACCCATCCCCGGCAAAAAGCAATTATTGTCAGTGGATTCTCCGAGACTGATGAAGTTAAAAAAATGCAAGGATTGGGGGCTGGCATCTATATAAAAAAACCTTACACCATTGAACAACTGGGCCGTGCCGTCCGGTTGGAGCTAAACCCCCTGGCAGGGGGAGCCTAAGAAGTTGGGAAGGGGTGTGAGACAAATTTATCCTTCACTTTACTTTTTTATGAAAAGCTTTTGCGGGGGTCCAGGGGGCAGTTTTCTCGAAAAGAGCCCCATGGTCGCCGAAGGCAAAAAAAGGTGCCCTGCGGGCAATTTTAAATCGCCTGCGGCGAAGGGTTAGAAAGTTAGTAGGTCAGATATTTTTGTCTTTTTTCTTAAAATCCCGAAACTTTGAATTCTCGGACAACCTGTTGAGACGCGACCCCATGAATGACCGGCTTACCTTTATTGCTTAAAAAGCGTCCCGTGAGAGTATTATCGCCTCTCACGAGACGCTTTTTTCCTTCCAAAATAAAGAAAATTTCTACGATAACGAAGGTTTGGCCTCATATTTCGGAGTCCTGGCCTCATATTTCAAAGGATTTTCCTCAGATATCAGAGGATTTTCCTCAGATATCGGAGGATTTTCCTCATATTTCTGAGGGTCTTCCTCATAATTCTGAGGATTT
>JABAOF010005981.1_pt8 | contig 41329 bp, 46 predicted proteins | sample 7062171 | NCBI WGS metagenome assembly JABAOF01 (sample SAMN14538628, study PRJNA623070) | marine sediment metagenome | biome: marine biome [ENVO:00000428]; feature: marine pelagic biome [ENVO:01000023]; material: deep marine sediment [ENVO:00002113] | place: India: Gulf of Khambhat ... | reverse complement strand
TGCCAGAAATCGAGAGGGCTCGGAAGGAGTGCTACGGGAGGGTGTCTTCCCTGGTGGAGGCCCTGGAGGAGCCGCTCGCGTTTCTTGGAGCGATTCGGGACGACCTCAAGGGGCTCCCCATCGTGGACCCCTCGCACCCAACCATGGTGGTAGCGGGTGCCCCGAATGTGGGCAAGAGTCAGCTCGTGCGGGCCACGAGCAGCGGCCGACCAAAGGTCGCCTCCTACCCCTTCACGACCTTGGACCTGTTCCTGGGACACTTCGACCTCAATGGCACTCGGTGGCAGATAATGGACACGCCCGGGTTGCTGGACAGGCCGATCCACGAGAGAAATGAATTGGAGAGGAAGGCCCTCGTCGCCCTTCGTCATCTTGCCACGGCAATCGTGTTCTTGCTGGATCCGACCGAGACGTGCGGCTACCCCATGGAAGAGCAGGAGGCCCTTCTCGCTGAGCTCCGAGACTTGTACCCGGAAACGCCGATCCTGGATGTGGAGAACAAGGCCGACCTAGGCCCGTCGAAGAGCAGCAGACCGCGAATCTCCGCACTCACCGGACAGGGAATCGATGAACTGCTTCAGGAGGTCTTGCGAAGGACTACCAGCCCCGCTCCTGGAGACGAGCCTCCGCGGGCAGCTCGGTGATGTCCAGCCCCTTCATGGGCTCCCCAAGGTCCTTGGAGACCTCGGCGATGATACTCGGGTCATCGTAGTGGGTCACGGCCTCGACGATAGCTCGGCCGCGCGATGATGGGTTCTCAGATTTGAAGATGCCGGAGCCGACAAACACGCCGTCGCAACCCATCATCATCATGAGGGCGGCGTCGGCCGGAGTGGCGAGGCCTCCCGCGGCGAAGTTCACGACGGGGAGCCTCTGCATGTCCCTGATCTCCAACAGGACCTCGAACAGCCCCTCCTGGCAGTCCTTCAGCATGACGTTAGCGAAGATGGTATCGTCGTCGGAGACTGGCTCAAAACTCCCTTGGGACTTCCGGACAGCCTCCAGAAGCTTGAGATAGCTCTTTCCATAGTTGCTGGCGACGCGGCGGAGCCCGTCGTGCTCCATGTCCTTGAGCTCTGCAATGGCCCGGTTCAGGAGGTGCATGTGCCTCACGGCCTCGATGACATTGCCCGTCCCTGCCTCCCCCTTGGTCCTCATCATGGCCGCCCCCTCAAAGACCCGACGCGTTGCCTCCGCCAAGGAGCGGCATCCGCAGACGAAGGGGACCGTGAAGTCCTTCTTGTAGATGTGGAAGTAGGGATCCGCGGGAGTGAGGACCTCCGATTCATCGATCATGTCCACCCCCATGGACTCCAGGGCTCGGGCCTCCATGACGTGTCCTATTCTCGCCTTCGCCATGACGGGAATCGTCACCGCGCTGATGATCTCCTCCACCTTCTTGGGATCGGCCATTCGGGCGACTCCACCGGCCTCCCGGATGTCTGCTGGGACCCTCTCCAGGGCCATGACGGCCACCGCTCCCGCCTCTTCGGCGACTACGGCCTGCTCGGCGTTCGTGACGTCCATGATCACGCCACCCTTCTGCATCTTCGCAAAGCCCCGCTTAAGCAGGTCCGTCCCGAATCTCAACTCCTCCAGCTTCAGGTCAATGGGCATGGAGCCGCCTCCCTCCAGCTAAAGACTAGCCGCGTTTTATATCTAGTTTTCTGTGGGCTGCGACCCATCTGGCCTCCCTAGCACCAAAACGATTATCTACGGCCCTAAGGTAGGAATCGGGAATGCCCACTCGGAAGGCCCTCTGCCTTACCGGCATGCCAGGTTGCGGGAAGGAGGAGTTTCTTGCCGTGGCCTCCAAGGCCGGCTTCACGGTGATCCGAATGGGCGATGTCGTGAGGGAGGAAGCAGCAAGGAGAGGGATTCGGCCTTCCGATGAGGGCGTTGGTGGCCTTGCCGATGACGAGCGGAGGATTTACGGTCCCGACGTATGGGCGAGGAGGACGCTTGAGCGTGTGGCGGCCGACCAGACGATAATTGACGGTGTCCGAAGCCTGGACGAAGTAGCCCACTTCCAGGAAAGCTTTGGGCGCCACCTCGCCGTCGTTGCCGTGCACGCCTCCCCTCAGACGCGTCACAAGAGGATAGCGAAACGGGGTCGAGAGGACGACGTGTTGAGTGAGGAGGACTTCCACCAGCGAGATCGCAGAGAGCTGAGATGGGGGCTGGGCCAGGTGATCGCCCTGGCGGACTACGTGATTGTCAACGAGGGTTCCCTTGAGAAGTTCCACAAGGAGGCTCAGCGGGTCCTCCGAAATGTCTTCGGGTAGTGCGATGTTTCGTCGCATCGAGTTCAGGGTTCACTGCCACGCAACGGAGAAGGAAGAGAGAGTGTTGCGGGCCTTCACGCAGGTCAGTGGCGTTGACAACCCTGACGTACGGACGACGGAAGGGCATTACGGGAACCGAATCGCAGTCTTTACTGCAGTCGTCGAGGACTCCGAGGCCATCGACGAGTTCTGGCAGAGAGTGCGGGAAGCGAAGGAACTCGAGGAGGTCCTCAGGACCCTCGATCGCAGGGTCGATGCTGACTGCCGCCTGTACCTCCGATTCGACAAGCAGGAAGCATACCTCGGCAGGGTCAGACTAGCCGATCACGACGACGTCATCGCAGCGAAGGCGAAGGTAGCCGCATATCCAGCCAAGCGGGAGAGAGCGCTGGAGATCGTCCGCGAGTACTTCGAGGGAGGACGAGCACATGGATCTCACTCGTGATCAGGAGCGCCTGCTCACCCACGGCACCGCCGCTGAACGGAAGTCCATGGAACTCCTCGTCGCCCTGGGCGAGGTCTACGGCGCAAGCCGACTGATCCCCGTCACATCCGTTCATGTCTCCGGTGCGAGCTACAAAATCGTGGGAGAGGCTGGACTCGAGTTCCTGGAGGAGTTCTCCCAGACGGCCCGGGTGAAGGTTCGTACCACCGTCAATCCGCTAGGGATGGACCTTCAAGCGTGGAGCAGCATGAGGATCCCAGAGGATTTTGCCTCTCGGCAGCTGCGAATCGTTGAAGCGTACCGCAGAATGGGTGCGGAGGAAACGTGGAGCTGCATACCCTACCAGATTGGAAACAGACCAGCCATGGGAGAGCATGTCGCGTGGGCTGAGTCTTCGGCGGCCATCTTCGCCAACTCCGTTCTGGGGGCAAGAACCAACAGGGAGGGAGGCCCCTCTGCCCTGGCCTCTGGAATCACCGGCTTGACCCCCAACTACGGCCTCCACCTTGACAAGAACCGAACAGCCACCATCAGGGTAAGGGTGATCGCTTCCTTGAGCGGCTACGAGTTCTCCCTCCTGGGCCACCATCTGGGGAAGCTCCTCGGAAGTGGCGTCCCTCTCATCGAGGATATCAAGGGTCAGGAAGATGAACTCAAGGCCATGGGAGCGGGCATGGCCACGAGCAGCGACATTACCCTGTACCATGTCAAGGGCCTCACCCCGGAGTGGGAAACGGTGGAAGTCTCCGGCATAGAGACGGTGGAAGTCACCGAATCAGATCTGGAAGAGGCGAAAGCTCAGCTTCTTTCGGCAGAACACTATGAGCTCATTGCCTTCGGCTGTCCCCAGCTCTCGAGGCGGGAGCTGGAAGAGGTGGCCGACCTGATGGAGAGGGAGGAACCGAGAGTCCCTGTATGGGTCTTCACCTCGCGATTGATGGCCAAAGGTGCGGAGCGTGCGATCCAACGCATCCGAGCCATGGGAGGCACGGTGGTCTTTGACACCTGCCCAGAGGTAACCCCGCTTGACTTGATCGCTCACGAGGTGGGAAGCCCCTCAGCCAAGGCAGCAGTCTACCTCCCGGCGCTCTCGGGACAGCGCGTCCACATCGCGGATAGCAAGGAGTTGATGAGGAAAGAGAGATGAGATTTGAGGCCAGGAAGATCTACGGTGGCCGAGTCAGCGGTGCAGCCCTCGTCTTGGAGAAACCTCTTTCGTTTCTTGGCGGCGTGGATCGAGAGACTGGTGAGCTCCTTGCGGAGAACAGCGATCTTAAGGGCACACCCGTCACCGGGAGGATTCTGGTCTTTCCCAGGGGCAAGGGAAGCACGGCAGGATCCTACGTTCTCTACTCTCTGAGTGTGAGGGGCAAAGCGCCAGCCGCCTTGGTGTGTCAGACGGCCGAAGCGGTCGTGGCCACGGGAGCCATCATCGGGGAGACGACGATGGTTGACGGCGTCCCGACTGATCTTTTCAGAACCGGCGACAAAATCCTCGTCGACGCAGACCGGGGGTATGTGGAGATTGAGGGGGTGCGACTCGCACCCGTCGTCACCGCCTTCCTCTACGAGGCCGGTGAGGTCCTTGTACTCAAGAGGAGCGAGGAAGTGGGCAGCTTCCCGGGCCGGTGGGCGGGAGTCTCAGGGTATATCGAAGGAGATGAAGGGGCGTTGGAGAGAGCGACAATTGAGATCAGAGAGGAGACAGGAATCGATGATGCACGCCTCCTGAGCAAAGGGGAGACCGTCCTCGCGAGAGGCGGCAAAGATGACGTCATCTGGGAGGTGAACCCGTTCCTATTCGAAGTCACACGTCGCGATGTCACGATGGACTGGGAACACGTGGAGAACCGCTGGATCAAGCCTGAGGAGTTGAGGGGCTACCAGACCGTCCCGAAGTTGATGGAAGCCTTGGAGAGCGCCCTCGCTGGCCTCAGGAAGCCTTCGCCAAGCCGATAATGATCCTCTCCTCCTCAACGTTCCAGCCCTTCACCAGGGAGCCCTTGGGTTTGCGCTGCACCAGGGAAAGATCCCTCGTCCTGGTCTCCGTGCAAATGTAGTCTCCCCACTCGTCGAAGTATGTCCTGAGGCGACTACTGGACTGGACTTCCGTCTCCACGTAGTCCTCGACGGAGAGGTCCAGGTCTTTCCTCATCTGCTGCACACGCCGGACCAGTTCGCGGGCGTATCCCTCGGACTCAATCTCCGGCGTGCGGCGGAAATCCATATAGACTACGCCCTTCGAAGTACCACCCTCCGAGAAGCCTTCGGGAAGGCGGTGCTCGAAGCCCACCATGTCCAAGGTGATCTGAATCGGCTTGCCCTTGATCTCAACCTCGTACGACCCTCTCTCCACCGCCTCTCTCACTACTCCGGGATCAGCTTTGGAGAGCGTGTCGAGAATCGCGGGGAGAAGGGACTTGTACCTCTTCCCGATGATCGGTTGAACCGGGGTCATGCCAAGGTCCAGCTCCGACCAGACCTCCTCTGGGCGGAGGATTTCCACCACCTTAGAGTTCATCTGGTCGAGCAGGATGTCCTTCATATCCTCCAGGGCCTTTTTCGTCGGCGTGTCGGTCGGCAGGAGGACGACACGGGCCACCGGCCATCGTAGCCTATAGCTCTTGGTCTGCCTGAGCCGACTGGCTTCCTCGACGAATGCCCTGGCGGTGGCCATCATCTCTTCTAGGGCCTCGTCTCTGAGTCCGGGATCTGAGGAGGGCCAGTCCTCCATGTGCACCGTTGGGTGGGGGCCGCCCAAGTCCTGGTAGATGGCCTCGGCCATGAACGGGGCGATAGGAGCAAGTAGCTTGGAGACCCCCATGAGGACATCATAGAGGACCCGGTAGGCACACAGCTTCTCGGAGCTCTCGCCCTCTATCCACGTCCTGTCACGGATAAGGCGGACGTACCAGCGGGAGAGGTCCCTGACAATTAGGTCTTCCAGGCTTCTGGCCGCCCTGTGGAGGTTGTATGACGACAGCGCCTGCCCGACCTCACCCACGACCGCCTGCAACCTGCTCAACATCCACCTGTCCTCCGGCGCCATCTTCTCTCGGAGCCCCTCGAGAGGGTGTTTCGACGGATCAAAGGCATCCAAGGACATGTAGAGGGTCGAGAAGCGGTGCACGTTCCAGAGGATGTTCAGGGTCCTATGGGCGTTCCTGACTTCATCCCAGAGGAAGGCGAAGTCATCCCAGGGGGGAGCCGCCTTCAGCTCGTAGAAACGGAGAGCGTCTCTACCATATTCTCTGGCCACGTCTTGGGGGGTTAGGGAGTCGCCCCTGCTCTTGGAGAAGGCCTCCTCTCCCTCGGGGGGCCAGACCCACCCATGCATGAGGACGCTATCATATGGACAACGGTCGAAGGCGACAACGCCCGCGCCCAATTGAGAGTAGAACCACCCCCTTGTCTGGTCGTGAGCTTCCGTGATCCAGGGAGATGGCCACCAGTGTCCGAACTCCTCTAGTCGTTTTGGATAGCCCAGGCTTGCCCACGAGCAGACGGCGGAATCGAACCAGACGTCCAAGACGTCCTTCACGCGGGACATACGGCCTCCACACTCCTCGCAAGTGAGTTGGATGGTGTCGACCCAGGGCCTGTGGAGGTCCATTCCTTCATCGTAGCCCAAGCCATCTCTGAGCTCCTCCGCGCCACCGACCACCCTGAGGTGGCCCTGCGGGCACTCCCATACAGGCAACGGAACGCCCCAGTAGCGCTGCCGGGATATGGTCCAATCCTTGGCGTTCAAAACCCAATCGTATTGACGGGCGCTCCCGGCCCAGTCGGGGGTCCACTGAATTCGCTGGACCTCGGACAGCATCTTGTCCTTGAGCTTCGTCACCCGAACGAACCACTGGTTGGTGGCACGGTAGATAATAGGGGTTGAACATCGCCAGCAGTGGCCATATCTGTGCACGAGGTCCTCCCTGTGGAAGAGGAGGCCTTTGGCTCGGAGGTCCTCGATGATCAAGTCGTTGGCATCCTTGGTCGTGATGCCTTCGTACTTCCCCCCCTCAGCGGTGAAGCGGCCTCCGTCGTCGATGGGGCTAAAGGGCTCCAACTGGTGTGCTCGTCCGATCTCGAAGTCTTCGGGTCCATGGCCGGGGGCTGTGTGAACGAGGCCTGTGAACTCCGTGGTGACCGTCTCCGAAGGGAGGACCCGGTGGAGCCATTCTCCGCCGAACGTGCCCTGGATGCTGACCTCTTCGAGGAGGGGATGCTGGTACTCAAGTCCCACCAGGTCAGTGCCCCGTGTCCTCCGCAATACCTCGTACTCCTCGATCCCTGCAGCCCCCATCACGGCCTCCACGTTCTGGTCCACTATCCAGGCTGCCTCCTCCTTCTCATCGGCCCGAAAGCGAACCCATGCATAGGAGAATTCGGGGTTGACCGCGACGGCGAGATTCGCCGGAAGGGTCCAGGGGGTCGTGGTCCAGATGAGGAGGCTACCGGTCCCGTCCGTAAGCGGGAATCGCACGTAGATCGAGGGGTCTGTTTCATCCCAGAACTCGATTTCATACCCAGCCACGGGGGTCTCGCAGCGGGGGCACCACTCAAGAGATCTCTGGGCCTGGGCAAGGAGCCCCCGCTCATGAGCCCTCTTAATGGTCCACCACGCGGACTCGATGTAGTCGTTGGTGATGGTCATGTACGGCTTGTCCCAATCCATCCAGACACCCAGGTCGGAGAACTGCTCCGACATCTTCTGGAGGCGCTCCAGAGCATAGCTTCGGCACTTCTCGATGAAATTGGCGACGCCGACTTCCTCTTCGATCTGTCTCTTGTCCGTGATGCCCAGTGTTCTCTCCACGAGAACCTCGATGGGGAGACCGTGCATGTCGTAACCAGGCTGATCCCTGACGTTGAACCCTTTCATGCGGAGCCAGCGCAGGACCGTGTCCTTGATGATCTTGTTTCGAGCGGTCCCGACGTGGACGCTTCCTGTCGTGTAGGGAGGCCCGTCGACGAAGGCGAACCGTTCGCCCTTCTCCCGATGCTTCTTCGTCTTCTCGTAGGCCTTGTTCTCGGCCCAGAGAGACGCCACTCGCTCCTCAAGCTCGGCTGCCCGATAACTCTCCTCGGCTTGCTTTATCATTGCACCGCCTCACGTCGCCCGGGATTTGTCTTCTCTCAGGCTACTCAACAACAGGGGGAGTTCCACAGAAAAGCTTTTCCGTCACGTTTGCCGGGAAGGGGGCGTCCAAATCACTCCACAACAAAAGGGGAGGGCCGGGACCGAGACTTTCCGGCCCCGAGCGGATCAGGGCCTATTGAACCCGGGTCAGGGGATCCACAGTCCCCCAGGATAACCGCTACCCCATCCCGGCCGCTGTTTGATACAATCAGACTGACGATAAAGGCCTTTGGGCGGCGTGTCATCGCACGAGTAAATAGCCGAAAACCACCAAGCCGGTGCCGAAGACGAGGGGAATGAGGAGATACTGCCACAGTTCCGGCGGGACGAGGATGATAGAGAGGCCAGAGCCGAACATGAGAAGCAGCCCCAAGATCCCCAGATACTTGCCGCGTCGCTTTCTCCGTTCCTGTGCGGGGTCCTCTTCAGCGAACACCGCGGACGCTCATGGGCTGTGGCTACTTAACCCTGGTGACAGCTCCGAGCGTCATGGTTCCCAAGGTTTAAGCCAAGAGGTCCGTTGGCTGGGCTCGTGGTGGCCAGAAACCTGATCTCCGTCATGGACGTTGCCTCGGACCTTAGCACCATCCTTGACGAGACCCGGAGCCTGAAGAATCGGCTGCGTTCCGGAGAGGTCTACCAGCCTTTGAAGTCGAAGACGCTGGGCATGATCTTCGAGAAGCCTAGCACCAGGACACGCTTGTCTTTCGAGGTCGGCATGAATCAACTGGGCGGGACGGCGATCTATTTGAACCCGCAAGACTTGCAGCTCGGCCGCGGCGAGACCCTGGAAGATACGGCCCGCGTCATCAGCAGATACGTGGACGGAATCGTCTATCGCGCCATGCGGCACGAGGACATGGTTCGTCTGGCCCAAGAGGCCACCGTGCCTGTCGTCAACGCCCTCGACGATCTAGAGCATCCCTGCCAGATTGTCGCGGACCTCTACACCATCCTGGAAGCCGTCGGCTCCCTCGAGGGCCTAAAGCTCGCATATGTGGGGGATGGTAACAATGTGTGCAACTCCCTCCTCCTGGGTTGCGCCCTTTCCGAAGTCAATATGAGCGCGGGATGTCCTCCCGGCTACATGCCCAACGGCGAGATCGTAAAGCGAGCTACCGGAATCGCTGCTCAGGTCGGCTCCACTTTGGAACTCACCGCTGACCCGAGACGGGCTGTGACGGGGGCAGACATCGTCTACACCGATGTGTGGGTCTCCATGGGGATGGAGGAGGAGACGGAGCAGAGGGAACGCGTCTTCGCGCCTTATCAGGTGAACGAGCAGCTGCTGGAGGCGAGCGGGGAGGATCCCCTCGTCATGCACTGTCTGCCAGCCCATCGCGGAATGGAAATAACGGACGGCGTCATCGATGGCCAGCGCTCCTTGGTCTGGGACCAGGCGGAGAACAGGCTCCACGCCCAGAAGGCCATACTTACGCATTTGATGAGTGGCTCTTCCTAGGCTTCCGGCAAGCTGATGATAGCCCTCGCTAGGAGGAACCGAAGAACTGTCTCAGGAGGGGATGCATCTCCATCATCTGCTCCCTCCCAACCGCCTCGTAGAACTGGATCAAGATGCCTACGGCTAGCAGGACCCCCGTGCCACTAGCGTTTCCCACCGTCCCAAACAGATCCGCCCCGGCGGCCAGAGTGCCGACAGCCGCTCCGCTAATGATGGTCACCACCGGGATGTACCGCTCCAAGATTCGACGCAACACTCGTGGGTCCCTTCGGAAGCCCGGTATCTGCAGGCCACTGGATCGAATCTGCCTTGCCACGCCCTCTGGTCCCATGCCCGTAGTCTCGATCCAGAACCTGGCGAAGATGATGGAACCCACGATGAAGAGCGTCACGTAGATGATCACGTGTAGCAGGACCTGCAGGGATGATTTGCCGAAGGCAACGAGGACAGCTCCATACCTGTCCGGCGCCACCAACGGGAGGAGCCAGTCCCGCAGCCCGTTGACTGTAGACACGTAGAAGGCGACGCCTCCAATGGGCGTGGTCGGTTGAAGCACTCCTTGTCGGACGAGTTCACTAGCTGGATCCGGGTATGCTCCCAGCCAGTATTGTCTCCCAACCAACGGCCAATCCGGGTTCTGCCAGAAGAGGAGGGTGAACATGCTGATGTTGGCCAGGACCGCCGTTACGAGTATGACGGGCAGAACGGAGGCGTAGATGAGCTTGAACGGATATCGGCCTCGAGCTCCCCGAGCCATGCCATGGGCCAAGGGCAGCTCAACCCGGCTGGATTCTGTGTAAGCCACCAAGAGGAATATGACGATGGTGGCCACTAGGGCAATGAGCGAATTTGGCTCTCCCAACAGGACCACCTCGTACCCGCCCCCAACGAGTTCCTGTGAGGGCGTGGTCTGGAGGTAGTAGATCGTCTTAGGTATGGTGCCGGCCGGCGTTGGGTCGCCAGGATTGGCTGGCATCCAGTTGAAGGCACCAGTGAAGACGGCCTGGGACACGCCCGCGGCGATGAAGAGAGAGATGCCACTCCCTATGCCCCACTTGGAGACAACCTCGTCCATGAGGAAGATGACGTAGCTTCCGATGAAGAGTTGGATGACGATGACAGCCTTCGCTAGAAAATCCCCGTACCCTGCAACGGCGCCTTCTATGCCATCGACGAAGGCTGGCGAAGGTTTCAGGAAGCCAAAGACCTGAGGCACTGCCTCGACGACGATCATGACGAGGACCAGGAACTTCTGGGTCCCCTGATAGACGGCCTTGTCGTCGTCTTTGGTCAGGTCCAATCGGATGATCTTCGCTCCGGCGAACAACTGCAGTATGATGGAAGCGGTGACGATGGGACCGATGCCCAGGTGGAGCACCGAACCCTGGGCCCCTGCAAGGATGGCTCGAAGGCTAGCGAAGAAGTCTACAACTTGGGTGCGGTCCAGGCCGTAAATGTACACGTTCGTGAGGGCGAAATAGATGACCAGGATCAGCAAGACCCAGAGCATCTTCGTCCGGAAGTGGACGTGGCCCTCAGGCCTCGTGACCGCAGGGAGCCTGTCGGTGATGGGTTTTAGCTTGTACAGGAGGCTCTTTCCTCGGGGGGTCGGCATCAAGGACTATCCCTCTTGGGCCTGCAGAACCACCTCTCCCCCGGCCTCCTTGATCTTCGCCACCGCCTTCGCCGTCGCCACAGAGACGATTACCCGGTGAGGCGCTTTAACGTTTCCTGCTCCCAGGAGTTTCTGGACACCGGCGGCAACGAGATCGACCTCAAAACCTCCTTCCTTTCTCTCCTTGGCGAAGCCAGCTTCCACCAACCCCTCAAGGTCATCCTCCATCCCGCCTAGGTTCATGACGGAAATCCGGCCCTGGAGGGCCTTGGGCCGCTGGAATCCCCTCTGGCCGAAGTGGTCAGGGTCGTACTTCACCATCCACTTGTACTTGTGCTTCAAGAGACCCGCCTGGCCGTGGCCTCCTCTCTTCCCTTTGCCTCGACCGGCCTTCTTCCCACGTCCGTGGGTCCTCTGTCCCCGAAGCCTCTTCGTCCTTCCCATCTCTAGTCCAACATCCTTAGGATCAGGTCGTTTATGGACTCTCCCCTGTAGCCCAAGGCCCCCCCGTTGGAGAAGGGGCGCTTAATGCCCTCATAGCCCCGTTTTGGTGGATGGAGGCGGAACACGGGTTTCACGTCCTGCAGCTTCGTCATCTCCACGTCCCCCTCGGTGAGGGCCTTACCCAGGGACTTGACTGAGGGGAATCCCAGAGACTCCTTCACGAACTTGTCAGTAAGGGGCTTGTCGCCAGCCACCCGAGCCTTGGATGTCAGGAGTTTCGACAGGACCTCCAGATTCAGCTCGCCCCAGGTGATGTAGTCCTTGGTCTTTTGCAGCATGCCCAGGTAGTCCTCNNTGAAGGTGAAGCATCTGGAGGGTGTCCTGGATGTCCCTCCTGACGTTGGCTGTTCCCCTGACCCTGACGACGCCGAGGCTCATTTCTTCGCGCCCTCACTTTCCTCTTCGGGTTTCTTACCAGTGGCTTCAGTGGGTTTCGCGGCTTCGTCCTCGGCCGTGGCCTCGGCTTCCCCTTCGGGCTCTCCCCGCGCTTCGGGCTGGGCCTTCTCTTCCGGGGCCTCAGCTGGGGCTTCCCCCTCAGCGGGGAGGGGGGGCTCCTCGCCAGCCTCGACTGCCTCCTCTTCCGGCTCCACAGCCGTCAGGTCAACTTCGTAGGGGACAGCCGGCCCGGAAAGAATGTGTAGCGAGCCCATCTGTCCTCCAGAGACCTTGAACTCCATGGTCTTCCTGAGGGCCTCAAAGGCTGCATGGGCGTAGTTGACCGTGGTTTTCGTGTGGCCTCTGGAGAAACCCCACACGTCCTCAAGAGTCTCACCACGCTCTTCACGATGTCTGCCACGGCCATGCCCACGCCCCGGGGGGCCGGCTTCAAGGTAACCTTCACCGAGCCGCTCTTACCCGTGACCTTGAAGGGAAGGGTGTGCGGCCGGAGGCATCCGCACTCCCACGATCCACACCCCCGCTTGACCTCGATGATGTTGAGCTTGGCATTGTCAATGGCCTTACGAATGGCCGGGCCCACTTCCTTGCCCTTGACCCTTCCCACGCCCACATACCCGTCGCCATTGCCCACGACGACAGTGATGACGAAGTTGATCCTTCGGCCGGAGTCCGTCATCCTTTGGACCATGTTGACATCGAGAACCTCATCGTCCATCTCCGGCAAGAGAACGTCCACGATTTCCGGCTCCCGCAACGGGAGGCCTGTCCGGAGGGCTTCGCCCATGGAGGTGACCTCTCCCCGAACGACCATCTTGCCAAGGGCCGTCTTCGGAATCCACTCCTCAAGCCTTCTCATGGGCGGCCTCCAACCGCTTCTTCACCTTCTCGAACTTGGCGGGTGCATCCTTGGAGATGTGCTCGCCTCGGACCCTCTCGTCTGCGGGGAGCACCCCCTCCCCGTGGGGAATCGCGACTCCGGCATCCAAGATGCCTTTCAACGCTGCGAACACCCGTCCGCCTCGGGATGGGGGATGAAGGCCTATGTCGAGANNTCGAGAACAGCCTCCCGGACGCCCCCAGACACTGCCCTGATGCCGGCTAGGTAGCCCGTCAGGTAGGCAGCGGGCACGTTGCCCGTCGGACCCTCCCAACCGAAACGCCCCAACTCCCGGGCGAAGGCAGAGACGACGATTCTGTCTCCTGTGGCTGGTCCGTCAACGAGTTGGACGATGGTATTGCTCAGGGTCTTCCTCACCACCGCCCTTGGTTTGCTAGACCTCAAGAGTGACAGACGGCGCCGATAATCCGTCCGACCCTCCCGGCGTCTCCGGAAGGGCACTTTGTAGCGGGGACCCTCGGACATCACGTTCCCCCCTTGAGATAACCCTCGGACTCTAGATGTTGCAGGAGATGGGCCCTGCTGCGATACATGCCTCCCTTGGCCCTGAGGTACAGTTTCCGATAACTCGCCTGATCAATCTTCCCCTGGTCCCGCAGCTCACGGAGGACTTCCCTCAAGGCCCTGATCGTGCGCATCCAGTGCTCCTTCTTGGGACCTCTGGCGCCCTTGGCCCCCTTGCGGCTTCCAGGGCCGCGACGTCTCCCCTTCTTCCTCTGCTGAGCCCTGTACCGGATGCGGCTCTGGGACTTCCCCTGGATTGGGAGCTTCCGGATGAGTCCTGCGTCGATGACGGCCCTCACATCGTCCCGCGTAATGGCGTCCGCTACGTCATCCAGGCGGTTGGGGTCGATCCAGACCCGGTTTTCCCCACACTTCAGGATTGCCGCGGCCATCCTGCGCTGATTGCTGAGGTTCACTCCACCACCCTGTTAAGGACCCTTATCCCCGCCTCATCGGCCTCTTCCTGAATCACGATACGCTTCCGGGTGCCGACACTGTGCGCAATCCGCACGGCCTGCGTCTTTGCGTCCAGTCCCTCAAGCTCCCCCGGACGGTGTACCAAGATCTCCTCAAAGCCTGTGGGATGCAGGCCCCGAACCTCCCGAGGACCTCGGTGTCCCGACGAGGGCAAGGACCCTCGGTATCCCAGGCGCCGTCGCAACTTCGAGTGTTTGCCCCTTGGTCTCCGCCACTTGTCACCCAGTCGGCCGTAGCGAAACCACTCCTGTCGACGGAAGCGCGGGCGACGGTCCCGAAGTTGACGTCGCAGTGCGAGCAGCTTGACAGTCGCCGAGTCGAGGGAGGCCTTCTCCTTCACTGCGTAGACTTCCTCGAGGATCTCCTCCTCGGCGNNATCGCCTCCAGGTGGCCAAGGAGCCTCTCGCGGAGCTCAGCAACGGTCCCGGCATCATCTAGCTCAGCGCTCCGGCACCAATCCTGCAGTTCAGCCTTTCGAGCCTTGCGGATCTCGGTCCTCGTGGGGAATTTGTCCTTCCCCGCCNNCCCCTTGCTGACCAAGTAGATGCCGTCCTGAAACACCCGCGGATCCTTCTTCTTGATCCGGGTCGCCTGTTCGATGTTGGCAGCGGTCTGGCTGACGTCCTCGACGCTGGGGCCGGTGAGGGTCAGGGTATCTCCCTTGACGTCGACCAAGGTGTCACCTCGGATCTTGGCCCTCCTGGGGTACCGCTCTCCCAGGAAGTTGTCGATGACCACGTCACCTCCTTGGACGGTGACCTTGACGGGGAAGTGGGCGTACACGATCCTCATGGTGTAGACGAAGGGCTCCATGACGCCACGGATCATGTTGTTGATATGAGACGCCAACGTTCCCACCACGGCCTTCTCCCGCCTCCTGGGCATAACGCACGTGACGCGAATGGTGGAACCCTCCAGGCGTATGTCTACCCGTGGGTGGGCGAGGTTCCTAGATAACGCAACGTCGTCTTTGCGGACAGTGAGAATGTCGTCCTCCAGTTGGACCTCCACCCCCTCAGGAATCTCCACCGCTTGCTCCGCAACACCTGCTACCGTCACAACTTCACCTCAGTACACGTATGCCAGGAGCCGACCGCCGACACCCTCGTCTTTCGCCTGAGAATGCGTAAGGACTCCCTTCGTTGTCGTCAGTATGAGGAGGCCGAAATCTTGAGCAGGGAGGTATCTAGACTCATACCGGTCCAGCTCACCGACCTTGACGGCAAAGCGTGGCCTGATCACGCCGCAGTCGTTCACGTTCCCCTTGAGGTCGACCACGAAGTACCCTCCCCTCCCGTCCTCCCTCAACTCGAAGGCCTGAATGTAGTCCGACTCCTGCATAACCCTCAGAACCCGACCGATGAGCCTGGAGGCTGGCTTGATGTTGCACGACGTGTGACCGCTGTCCTCCGCGTTTTTCAGGGACACCAGGGCGTCGTTGAGGGGATCATGTCTCATCAAATCACCTAGGAATACTTCCTGAAGCCGAGTTCGAAGGCCATCTCTCGAAAGCATTGACGACATAGGTGGAGGCCATATCGCCTGACTATGCCCCTCTTCCGGCCGCACCGTAGACATCCCACCTTTCGGCCGAACTGCTTCCGAGTCCTGACCATCGTTATTACCTCACCTCCGCGCCGAGCCTCTCCTTGGCGAAAGTCATGGCCTCCTCTCGGCCAACACGGTGCCGGTGAGGCAACGTTCGCCGGCCGATTCGCCTCCTGGCCACCCGATAACCGGGCCGCTGGAGGGAGACGTTGACGTCCATGCCGAAAAGGCCGACCTCAGGGTCGTACTTCATGCCCTCGAAATCCGTGTAGTCAACGATGCCGAAGGAGAAGTTGCCTTCGGGATCGAAGTTGTATCTGTTGAGGAGCTTGTCCCTGGCCACGAGGGCTTCCCTGAGAAATTTCTCGGCCCTTTCCCCTCGGAGGGTGACTTTCGCGCCGATGGGCATCCCTCGCCGGATACCCCAGTCCCGAATGGTCTTCTTCGAGATTGTCTGGATAGCCCGCTGTCCTGTGAGGGTCTCGAGGACCTTCTGGGCCTTCAGGAGCTTGTCTCCTGCTTCACCTACCCCGATGTGTACGACCACCTTTTCTATCCGGATGTCACGCATCGCGTTCATGGGATTCCTCAGGCCGAGCTCTCGGGGAAGGCGATGACAGGTTTCTGCTTCCCCACCACGAAGGCATAGTCCTGAATCGTGGAGAAGCCCTCCGCGAAGAGGACGACGTTGGGACGGGAGCTCCGCTCCACAATGACCTCGGCGATGTGGCCAAGCTGACCAACGTGCTTCCCCCCGATCAGCAAGGCAACGCTCCCCTCTTGGAAGGGATAGGCGTCCATGATCTCNNTCTCCTGTCCTGGCAGGGCTATCTTGAGGGTGTCGCGGGTGGAGTGCCCGTCCTTCGACAGGATGTTACGGCCGTCAGAGAGGTTGAGCTGGATGCGGCCGCCTCGGAGGACAGTCTTGTTCTCGATCCTGGCGAGCTTCCACTCGGCCTCGCGATCCTTGATGGGAACGAGCTGGAACCGGCCTCGGGTGTCGACGAGGATCCGGTAGTGCTCTCCGACGTCTGGCAGCGACATCGTGTCCATAAGGCCCAGGGGGAACCCTGGGTCTCGAACGAGGCGACCATCCACCACCACCCTTCGGGAGCGAACAACCGACTTCGCCTCTCGGGCGTTGTCGCAGTAGTGGAGCATGTCTCGTAGGACCAGGAGTAGAGGGATGCAGCGGTTCACCGGGTGGGGGCCGGGGGACGGGTTGATCACCCACTTGTATCGCTTCCGGGGGATGCTCCATGCCTTGGGAGCCATCAGCCTCTTCCGCCTCGTCATTTTCCTCCCCTAGCCCGCTCAATGAGCTTCCTTCTCCACGGGTCTGACATGTCCAGCTTGGTGATCGTTACGTTCGAGGGGTGGATAGGTCGTCCTACCTCTGTGCCGTCCGCCTTGGTCACCGTTGCGCCGTCGACAAAAATCCTCAAGGCCCGACGGTCCACGCCAGTAACCTTCCCCTCATGGCCCCGGTCATCGCCTCGCATGATGAGGACGGTGTCGCCCTCACGCACCGGCAGGGACCTGGGGTAGGCGACCTTGGTGTCCTCCAGGAACTTGGTGCTCATGTGAGCGGACATCAGCTTCTCTCGCTCATGTTGGTGGCTCTGGTGTACCCGCTTCCTCTGTTTCCCCGGTTTCGTGGTCTTCGCCATATGGTCACCTACATGATCATGGACGCAGTGGCGGCGATTCTGGGCCACCGCTCTGCAGCCTCCCGGGCCACGGGTCCCTTGATGTCGGAACCCCTGGTCTCCCCCGTCTCCGTCGTTATTACGCAGGCGTTGTCCTCGAACTGCACCATCAGGCCATCGGGTCGTNNNNCAAAGCCGCCGCGGGGTACCTGCGGCGGACTCCTTTGTAGCCGAGGACCGCGATGATCTCGACCAGCTTCGCGCCCGTGTTGTCGATGCACTCAAGCCTCGCCCCGCGGGGGAGACCTCGCGTCTGTTTCCCTGGAAGACCCTTCAGGCAACTACCCCCGCTTTGCGACCACGACGAAGGAAACCGTCTTTCCTAGCGGCCTGCACTCCCCTATCAGGACCCTGTCGCCCAGTTCTATCTCCAAACAGGGGGGCGTGTGAGCCTTGTACTTGGACTGTCGCTTTTCCAGCCTCTCGAATTTCGGGACGAGTCTCTGGTAGTCCCGCCGCACGGTCACGGTCCTCCGCATCTTCTCCGAAATGACGGTACCCTCAAGCAGTGCTCCCCGGACCTTTAGGTGGCCATGGAAGGGGCACTTTGGATCACGGCACTCCTTCTCTGGCTGGGGAACATCCAGTCCCGCCCCGCGCGTCTTTGCGACCATTCTCGTCACCTTGCCTTCTTGATCCTGTCCTCAGGCCTGTGGAGAAGCCTATCTCCCGAAATCAGCACCTCCTCGCCTAACTGGAAGGCGAAGATCGAACCCCTCTTGGGGATCGTGAGCTCCCGGCCTTCAACCTCAATGTGGAGGGTATGCTGGGTCTCGTCCACCACCCGGCCCTCCAGGCCTTGGTGACCAGGGTCGGCAGCTTCCACCACCCGGGCACCCAAACCGATGAGCTCATGCTTCACTAGGAACTTCTTGCGGCTCCTCCCTACATCATCTAACCTCAACGTTATAGCCCAACTCCAACAGCGTCTGTTCGACTTTCTTGCGGTGTTCTCCCTGTAGTTCGATCCTGCCTTTCTTGACGGTACCGCCGGCGGCTACTTTCGTCTTCAGGGTCCGAGCGAGCTCGTCCAGGTCCACATCGCCCGCATCGAGCCCTTCCACGATGGTTACCACCTTTCCATACCGACGCCTGTCGCTGGTTATTCGTATTCGCTGGGTCTCCTTGGCGATCTCCTCGCAGATGCAGAGCTCCTCTGGAAGCCCACAGGTCGCGCAGATCGCCATCTAGCCCCTATCCTCCTGAATCTCTTCCTTCACGGTTTCCTTCACTCCCTCGAGTTCTTCTTCAGACAGTACAGTGAGTATGCGGGAGATGTTCTTCCTGAGGGCACGAATCTTGCCAGGACTCGGGGGGGCACCGCCCATTGCGGCCACGCCCCGCTCGTACATCAGCTCGTCCTGGAGTTCCTTCAGTCTGGACACCCTCTGGGCAACGGACATCTCCTTGATTTCTTGGACCCGCAGCAGCGCCATCTACGCCTCCTTCTTCTCGTCCTCATCCTTGGTGGGACCTTGCTTCTTGGCGCCTTCTTCACTCTTCTTGGCGGCCTTCGAGGGCTCCGAGGGGGTCTTGGCCCCCTTGGCCGCTGCCTTCTCCTTCCCTTCCCCAACCTTCTCAGCCTCGGCTTCCTCTGGCTCCTCGACCTCCTGTCCCTCCGGTTCGGGAAGCTCTGTCTCTTCCACGGGCTTGACATCCGCTTCCACGCCGACGTCTTCCGCAGTCTTCTTGTTCCGCTCTAGCTGCTTTTCCACTCGCCCGCCAGCCACGGCCTCCTTCTCCTCTCGGGCCTTCGTCAGAATCTTGGCGGCCTCCTCGGCCACCTCCTCTTCGGCCTCGACCTCTGGCACCGGGGCGACCTCCTCAACCGCAACCCGTGCTCGCACCTCAATCTCGTCCGGGAAGTTCGCATCGGGGTCCGTGATCCACACGGTGACGCCGATGACCCCTTTCTTTACCTTGGCGGTGGCGAAGCCAACGCGGACAAAGTCATTCTTCGGCTCACCGCAGTATTTGATGTGGCCCGCCTTGAACTTCTGAGTCCTGTGCCTCTGACTCGTCAGCTTGCCTGATATCTTTATGAGGGAACCCTTGGCCCCCGCCTCCATAATCCGTCGCAAGGTGGAGTGGCCCGCTCGGCGGAAGTGCCACCCCCGCTCCAGAGCGCTGGCCAACTTCTCCGCCATGATCTGGGCGTTGAGGGCCGGGAGACCCACCTCCTCCACCTCTATTTGCGGATTGTCCAGGTCGAAACTACGGTCGATGGAACTCGTCAACTCCTTTATGGAAGCCCCACGGCGTCCTATGACGATGCCTGGCCTCTCGGCGAAGAGAGTAATGCGGGTGCCCATGGGTGTCCTCTGAATGTCTAGGCCCCCGAAGCCCGCCCTCTGAGTCTCCTTCATCACGTACTCCTTCAGGAGAACCCGCTTGAGATTGTCCTCCACGATCTTCCTCTCGCCCGCCACTACGCCACCTCCTTGAGGACGACTTCGACGTTTGTCGTCTCTTTGAGCCAGGGGCTGCTCCTGCCATACGCCCTGGGCCTGTAGGACTTGGTGGGTTGGCCGCGATAAGCGGAGATGTGGAAGACCACCATGTTGTCGGTGTCCAGCCCCTTATACTCCGCGTTCTGCTCCGCGCTCTCCAGGAGCGCGAGGAGGTGCTTGGCCACCTTGGCGGGGTAACCGCCGGCGCCTTGGCGAGGACGGTGGGCAACCTGCTTCTTGTACCTTCTGTAGGTGATCGCTTGCCGCTTCTCGATGACATCCTCCAGCATCGCTTTCGCGGCGTCCAGCGGCTTCCTCCGAAGCGCCCGGCAGACTTCGCGGGCCTTCTTCGGCGAAATGGGGAGCTCCCGTCCGTGGGCCTTTGCCGTCGTCTCCTCGTCCACTACCAGAGAGTACCCCATTTCTCACCCCTATTTCAGCGGTAGGAACTTCGAGGAGCGCGTGGCACCCACCCCAGGTCCCGAGTGTTTCACGGGCTTCCTGGTGAGGGCGAACTCCCCCAAGTAGTGGCCAATCATCTCTGGCCTGATCTCGAATCTGACGAAGTCCTTTCCATTGTGGACGGCGACTTCCTTCCCGACGAAATGAGGCAGGATGGGAATGTCGCGGCGGTGTGTCCTGATCAGTTCCTCCTTCGGGGCCCGCAGCTTTTCCACGACGATTCGGTGCTCCTCGGACAGTCCTCGAGAATAGGTCCGCCGGATGCGGGCAGGCATGAGCTGAAGGACCCGGTCCACGCTCATCTCCTGGAGCTCATCCACGCTGTAGCCCTGGTAGGTGAACTCCCTCTTCCTGCGGGCCTCTGCCGCCCCGGCCTTCTTCCTAGCCCGTCGTCGTGCGGCCCTCGCCGACCCGGTTCCTCGCTTAGGCATCTACTTCTTCCCCCTCTTCTTCTTCTTCTTTGGCGACAGCCTGCCCACCTTTCTCCCGGGAGGCGCGTGCCGGGAAACCGTGCTTGGCCGCCCCACGTGCTGGTGGGCCCCGCCACCGTGAGGATGGCTTACCGCGTTCATGGCGACGCCCCGGACCTTGAAGGGTTCCTTCCCGGTGCTCCGGAAGGCCCCAATCTTCTTCCCCGCTCGGGCGAAGGGCTTCTCCTTGTGTCCAGAGCCAGCCACCACACCGATCTGAGCCTTGCACTGGGGGTCCAGGCGCTTATACTTCCCCGAGGTCAATTGGAGCGTCGTCTTCGCCCCTTGCCCAAAGATCAGTGCCGAGGATCCGGCGGCCCGACAGAGCCTCCCGCCATCGCCTGGCTTCGTCTCGATGTTGTACACCAGGGTCCCCTCGGGGAGCTTGCCAATCTCCATGACGTTGCCCCGCTCGACGGGTCCGAGGCCGATGGTGACCTCCTGGCCCTCGAAGATCCCGTCGGAGGCAATCATGAGGTAGTCCTCATCGTTGAACTTGACCCGAACGAGCGGGGCGGATCTTCCTGGGGCGTGGAGTAGCTCCTGCACAACTCCTTTGGCCTTCTTCAGCGGGGGAAAGGACACGGCACCGGCGTGCCTATGGCTGGGGGACCTGAAGGTCGAAGAGCCCCGTCCTCGGCGTTGAGCTATGATGTTCTTCCCCATGGCATCCCCTAGAACACGCCAATTCTCGTGCCGATCTCCTCTGCGGAGTAGCCCTCTTTGAGCTTGATGATGGCGTGCTTTCCGTCCTTCTTCATATGAGTGTTGACCTTTTCTACTTTGGCTTCGAAGAGTTCCTCGAAGGCCTTCCTGATCTCAACCTTCGTAGCATCCCGCTTGACAACGAATTCCAGCTTGTTGCCATCCCGGAAATCCTGTGCCGCGGTGCCGGAGAGCAGATTGAGAGACTTCTCCGTAACGATGGGGTAGAGAATAATCTCATGGGGGCTCGCTACGCCTTCCAGGTTCCCACCTCCTCGAAGGCTTCTTGGCTGAACAAGGTCAGTCGCCCGGGTACCCCACCCGGAGCCAGGAGTTCGGCATTCAGTCCCTGCGGATTGGCTATCTCAACGCCTGGAAGATTCCTGAACGCCTTGCCCCCAGGGCAACCCGGAGAGAGGACAACCAAGGGACCCTTCTTCCTCCGGTACCGCCGGCCCCTCATCTTCCCCCTGCCCGCCCTCACATTCTTCACGGAGGCCCTCTCAATGTCCTCGTGGAGTCCAAGACGATCGAGGAGCTCTGCCGCGTCCTTCGTCCTCTCTAGCTTCTCCACCTTGCCCTCCACGACCACCGGAAGGGACACTTGGTCGTTGAAGCGGTGACCGCGGCCGGCCACGAGCTGAGGGTCCGCGGTGGCGGCGNNCTCCTTCTTATTGAGTTTCTTCTCCCAGATCCGCTCTGGCCGCGGTGGGTGGGCCCTCCGACCGCCAACAGTACCCGGTGCCTGAGCCGCTCGCCGACTGTCCTTCAGTCTCGGAACTCGGGATACCCCCCGCCCCTTACCCCACCAGGAGACCGAATGCTGCAATCCTGAGAGGGAACTGGGGCCGTAGGGCTGCCGCCTGTTGGCCCTGAAGGCGTCCACAGCGCGCTTGATCAGGTCCACGCGCACCTCCCCCTGGAAGACCGGTGGCAGGTCGATGACCTTCTTGACCTTGCCGTCCAACGAATAGACGTATACCTGGCCCGCCTTTCGTTTAGGGAGCTTCGGCTTCTTGACCTCCTCTTCCACTTCCTCAATGACGAGGTACTCCTCCGACTCCAGATGAGCGATGAGGCGCTTCCTGAGCTCATCCACCTTGCCCTCGGAGTCCAGGTCAAAGGCTTGGCACCACTCCTGCAGCTGAGCCTTCCTGGCCTTCCGCACGTCCTTGGGTTCGATCTGCGGAAGCTCTTCCTCCTTGGGTTTCTTCGCCATCCTAGGCACCTTGCTTCGATGTCAGGGAGACGTAGGTCAGCTCAGGCTCCTCCACCAGCCTCACCTTGGCGGCCCGCATTGGGTCCCTGAACCGCACGAGGCGCTTGCAGGGCCCTGGAATGGAGCCTTTGACCAGCAGGTAGGTGTTCTTCACTTCGCCGTAGCGCAGGAAGCCTCCCTGAGGGTTGATCTCCGCCCCGTCGTCTCCAATCTTCACGATCAATTTGTTGTATTCCGTCCTCTGGTGATAGCCCATTTGGCCCGCCTGAGGGACCGTCGGCCGCGTGTAGCCGGGCTTGAAGGTCCCCAGGGTTCCAACGCGCCTCCTTATCTTGCTGTCCTTGTGGCTGAGTATCTTGATGCCCCAACGCTTGACGGCACCTTGGAAGCCCTTGCCTTTCGTGACGGCTGCGACATCGACAAGCTGGCCCTCCTCCGCGAAGTCCTGAAGGGCCACCTCGTTGCCCAGGATGCCTCTAGCATACTCCAACCTCTCCTCGACGGTGCCGCCGCCGACGCGAGTCTCCATGAGATCGGGCACTTTCTTCGCGAGTCCCATGATGCGCCCGGGCTGAGTATGTGTGAAGACCCTGACCTCATCCACCTTGGCGGGGTCGAGCTTGGCCCAGGCCGCCTCGGGTGCGTTCCCTTTGGGGAGAGGCAGCCTTTGCGCCAAACCGCTGTCAAGGTTCTTCGACCAGATCTCGCCTGTTGCTTTCAACCCTGCATTGCCCTCCCGATAGAGCCTCACTCCCGCGATGCGCATCGGTGGGGCCTCGACGACGGTCACGGGGATCTGGATCTCCTGCCCGGCCGTCGTGCTGTGGGGATTGAAGTCTACCATGAGGACGTGGGTCATCCCCGCCTTATACCCCGCGAAGGACTGCAATCTAGGGCCGTCGCTAGCCTCGGGCCAGGAGTTGAATAGGGGCACCTCCTTCCCGGCCCGCTTCCGTGGCGAATATGCCATGGAGCCGTGCCTGGGCCTTCTAGCACTAGGCATTCGCTATCTCCGCCTGCGGGGAGCGCAGGCGCTCCTCGGCAAGGTCGTGGCGCTTGTTCCGGCGCAGAAGCATAGCGCCGCAACGCTGGGACTATCGCCCATGGGCGTCTGACCTTGCAGCAGGTTTTGAGGATTCGCCCATATATAATCGTTTGCTAGACCGAATCGCGACGGCACCCCTCGCTCACCCAAGTTCAAGGGTGGACCATTTTCTTCCCACGATCAGGGACGACGCCCCGTGGACTGGCCGCCGCTATCGCGCCTGATAACATCGGCCCAACGTTTATATGCAGACCCACAAGGTTGCTTCTGAGGGCTATGGGAGCCAAGCGGATCAAGATGAAGGTCTGTCTCGTGGGGGAGGCCGCGGTCGGCAAAACGAGCCTCATCCGCCGCTTCGTCCACGACAACTTCGACGACAAGTACATCCAGACTCTCGGGACCAAGGTGTCCAAGAAAGAGATTGGCTTGGACACGCCGGGGGACGATGGGGTCCAGGTGGACATGACCATCTGGGACATCATGGGACAGAAAGGCTTCCGAGAGCTCCTCAAGGAGGCTTACTTCTACGGCGCCAAAGGGATCATCGCCGTCTGCGACGTGAGCAGGAAGAACACGCTGGACGACCTGGACGATTGGATTGAGGGCGTTTACAGCGTGACGGGCCGCATCCCCATTGAGATCTTCGCCAACAAGGTCGACCTGGAGGACAAGACAGAAGTCGGCAAGGGCGAGGTGGAGCAGTTCTCCAAGGCCTATGACTCTCCCTTCCATTTCACGAGCGCAAAGACAGGAGAGAACGTGGAGGACGCCTTCAAGGGCTTGGCCCGCCGAATAGCGGAGGAACGGCTGGCCCAGAGCGTCATCCAAGGCGCGAAGTAGAATCAGCGTTGATACGCTGGTGGGAAGGGTTATCTTCTGCGGGCTCAGAGCAGTCTCGATGGCCATCCTCGAGGCGCCGAAGACGAAAGTCATCAAGGCCAAGGTCTGTCTGGTGGGGGAGTTCGCCGTCGGCAAGACGAGTCTGGCAAAGCGTTATGTACACAACATCTTCGAGGATCGCTACTTCGCCACAATCGGCGCGAAGATCACCAAAGCGGAAATCGAACGGGTCGGTGACGATTCTGCTCAGGTCGTCATGACCATCTGGGACATCATGGGAGAGAAGGGCTTCCGGGAGCTGCTGAAGGAAGCCTACTTCGAAGGGGCCAACGGCACCCTCGCCGTGTGCGACCTCACCAGGGCGGACACGCTGGAGGACCTTCGCGGTTGGATTGACGCCGTGAAGAGGATTGCCGGGGATGTCCCGATGATCCTCGTGGGGAACAAGGCCGACCTCGAGGAGCAGATGCAGATCCATGAGAAGGACGTGGCTAGTTTCGCCAAAGGAGTCGGATACAATCACGTCATGACTAGCGCCAAGACGGGGGAGAATGTTCAGACGGCCTTCAAAGCAATCGCCCGGGAAATCGTTCGAATCAGGGATTGAGGGCTCCTCCTCATCCGGATGGAGCCAGTCATGCCTCAAAGAGGCGGATATCGGCCGTGATAACGGTGTCTATAGCATTTTATAATCGGAGTCGGAGTAGTCAGACTGCTTCCAAAGGGTGACCATATGGCTGCGACGGAGAAGATGAAAGTCAAGGTCTGCCTCGTTGGTGAGGGGGCCGTAGGCAAGACTTGCCTCATCAGGCGGTTCATCCACGACGAGTTCGATGATCGTTACATCTCCACCCTCGGAGCCAAGGTGTCCAAGAAGGAGATTGTCGTGGACCACGGCTCCGGCGTTGAGGTCGACATGACCATCTGGGACATCATGGGAGAGAAGGGCTTCCGGGAGCTGCTGAAGGAAGCCTATTTCCATGGCGCCCAGGGAATCCTGGCCGTCTGCGATGTCACCAGGAAGGATACTCTCTACGACCTCCATGACTGGGTGAAGGCCGTGAACAAGGTGACGGGCGACATACCGATTCACTTCCTCGCAAACAAGGTCGACTTGGAAGAGCAGGTCAGCTTCGATGAGAAGGATCTCGAGAAAGCGGCCAAGAAGTATACGGCGCCCTACATCTACACTAGCGCAAAGACCGGTGAGAATGTCCAGGTTGCCTTCGAGAAGTTGGCGGACATGATCGCCAAACGCATGGTCGCCCCTTAGGATAACCTCCTCCCACGACCCCCTGACTTCCCTGGTTCATGGACGTCCAGGGGGCCTCTCTCTTACGGGGTCTACCTTCTGGCAGAGTCCGGTTCGATGCCCCAACCGATTCTTGTAGAATAAGTTTAATAGGATGGAGGTCCTATTCAAATTAGTTGTAGAGGGATGGCGCCAGATGGCTGGGAAGGGTTCTGCAGACACCGCTGACCAACGCCTACCATCTCTTGAGAAGTGGGCCAAGGGCCAGACCATCGAGTCCACCGCGGAGATCGACATTCCTGAGCAGCTGGTGGACCAAGTCATCGGTCAGGAGGAAGCCGTTGAGGTCTCCAAGAAGGCGGCGGACCAGAAGCGGCACGTCATGCTTATCGGCGACCCAGGCACGGGCAAGTCCATGCTCGCTCGGGCCATGTCGGAATTGCTTCCCCGAGAAGAGCTTCAGGACATCATAGTCTACCACAATCCTGAGGACTCCAACGAGCCGAAGATCCGTATCGTCCCCGCCGGGAAGGGCAAGGAGATTGTCCACGCCCACAAGGCTGACGCCTTGCGTCGGAAGGAGCAAAGGGCCTCGATGCTGACAACCATCATCGTGGTCATCATCATCATGTCAGCGGCACTGGCCTTCTTGATCCAACCTCCGAACCCCATGGTCTTGCTCTTCGGCATCCTGGTGGCGGCCATCCTCTTCATGGCCACCCGTTACGCCGGTAACAAGCAGGATATGCTTGTCGTACCGAAGCTCTTGGTGGGTCACGACCCGGACGATATGCCCCCGTTCATTGACGCCACGGGGTCTCACGCAGGTGCGTTGCTGGGTGATGTGAGACACGACCCGTTCCAGTCGGGTGGATTGGAAACCCCGGCCCACGAGAGGGTCGAGGCCGGCTCCATTCACAAGTCCCACAAGGGAGTCCTCTTCATCGATGAAATCAACGTCCTCCGCCTGGAGAGCCAGCAGAGTCTCTTGACGGCCCTCCAGGAGAAGAAGTTCAGTATCGTTGGCCAGAGCGAGAGGAGCGCTGGCGCCATGGTCAAAACGGAGGCTGTGCCGTGTGATTTCATCCTGGTGGCTGCGGGCAACCTCGACGCTTTGGCGGGCATGCATCCCGCCCTTCGGTCAAGGATTCGCGGGTACGGTTATGAGGTCTTTGTCAAGAGCACGATGCCCGACAACCTGGACAACCGTCGAAGGATGATTCGTTTCACGGCCCAGGAGGTCTTCAAGGACGGAAAGATCCCGCACTTCGACATGGCGGGGGTCGTGGAGATCGTCCGAGAGGCTCAGAGGAGGGCAGGGCGAAGGGGACAGCTCACCCTGAGGCTCCGGGAGCTTGGCGGCCTGATTCGAGTGGCAGGGGATATAGCCCGGGAGCAAGGTGCACCCTTGGCCTCGGCAGAGCACGTACTCGCAGCCAAGAGGATGGCAAGAAGCCTGGAGCAACAGGTCGCCGACAGGTTCATCGAACGCAGGCGGGACTACAAGACGTTTGTCACAGAGGGCGCGCTAGTCGGGATTGTCAATGGGCTGGCCGTCTTGAACGCGGACCCAAGCATGGCCGAATTCTCTGGCATTGTCCTGCCCATCGTGGCGGAGGTGACTCCTGCCCAGAGCAAGAACGACGGTAAGATCATCGCCACTGGCCGACTGGGTGAGATTGCCAAGGAGGCGGTGCAGAACGTCTCCGCCCTGATCAAGAAGTACACGGGCGAGGACATCAGCAACTACGACATCCACGTGCAGTTCGTAGGAACCCACGAGGGTGTGGAAGGGGACAGCGCGTCCATATCCGTTGCGACCGCGGTCATCTCGGCTCTGGAGGAGGTAGACGTCGACCAGACTGTGGCCATGACAGGATCCCTAAGCATCAGAGGGCAGGTCCTCCCCGTGGGTGGCATCACCGCGAAGATAGAGGCCGCCGCAGACATGGGCTTCAGGAAGGTCCTGATCCCCAAGGCCAACGCCAACGACGTCCTCATCGAAAGCAAGTACGTCGGACGAGTCGAGATCGAGCCCGTGGAAACGCTGAAGGACGTCCTTGACCACGCCCTGGTGGGCCCAAGGAAGAGCGGGCTCATCAGCAAGCTGACCTCCATGGTTTCACCCAGACCCAAACCAGTCGTCGGGCACGACAGAGCGGTCCCCCAATAGCGCGGACAGGGCCCTTCCTTCTCTTGGACATTCCAGTATGCTCGGAGGCCTCGAACCCTTACCGGGCTCCGCGTAAAACCACTTAAGAGACGTGACCATCAAGGTGACAGTACGGGTGAGAAACCTGGCCTATGGTCGTGCCCTGTTCATTGGACGTTTTCAGCCGTTCCACCTGGGGCATCTCTACCTCCTCAGAATCATGCTGAAGGATTTCCGCCGTCTTGTCATTGGGGTCGGTTCCTCCCAGTTTAGCAACGAGTCACGCAATCCCTTCAGCTTCTCCGAGCGACGTGAGATGATCGGGCAGGCCCTCAAGGCGGAAGGCTTCGAGAGATGGCGGGTCATCGCCATCCCTGACATCAGGGAAGACTCCCTTTGGGTCGGTCACGTGCAGTCCCTGGTCCCCCCCTTCGACGTCGTCTACTCTCACGATCCGCTAACGTGTCGGCTGTTTCAGGAGGCTGGCCTGGTGGTTGAGAGCCCCCCGCTTTTCGACAAGGGAATGTACTCAGGCACCGAAGTGCGCAGGAGGATGGTCGAAGGCGAGAACTGGGAAGAACTCGTCCCCGCTCCCGTGGCAACCTACCTCAGAACGATTGACGCGGTTGAACGGGTGAAAACCATCGAGTCAGTGGAGGGCTAGAAGGGCGAGGAGGAGGACCAGGGAGAGGAAAGAAACCCAGCCATCGATGCGCCGCATTCTTGTCCTTCGCCCCCAGAGTGAGAACTGGCCCCAGGTTCCTTCTCGCGGGAAGGAAAAGATGCCCGGCTCGACGAGGGAATCCAACAGGAGGTGTGTTCCGAGGCCGAGGACGGCCCCGAGTCCCAGTGGAAACAGGAGAGGCCGTTCTATGACGCCAAAGGCCAAGGCAAGGGTGAGACCTGAGACCAGCAGCAGCACGTAGAGGCCCCCGTATCCAAGGGAGTGGCCGTAGGGCGATCTCCCCTCGCCATCGTCCAGGTCTAGGTCTGGGAGGAGGGCAAAGAAGGCTGAGAAGGCGGCATACTCGGTGATTGGTACGCCGCGAAGTGTGTACCAGAGTGCGCTGTAGGCAGCGCCGGCGAAGAGAGCGTGCGCCAGGAGGTTGGGCACGTGTCCATCATGCGGGCGGGGTGGAACCTCCTTTCCAGTGCTTGTAGACTGCCTGACGAAAGTGGTATACGGTTCTCCCCCTAATCCATCACAATGTCCGAGAGGAGGGCCTATCTCGCCATCCTAGTCGCCGTGGTTGGGGTCTCCTTCGCCTCCATCTTCATCAGGTGGAGCGAATCGACGGCTCTGGTCAAGGCCACATACCGGATGGGGCTCGCCTCCCTCTTCCTTCTTCCCCTCGCCCTTGGTCCCGCTTGGAAGGAGATGAGGACCCTGACTCTACGTGAGGTCCTCATTATGCTGGCCATTGGCGTCGCCCTGGCGGTGCACTTCGCGACTTGGATCTCCTCCCTCGACTTTACGTCCGTAGCCAGCTCCGTCATCCTGGTGAATAGCCACCCTCTCATCGTGGCCATATTGTCTCACTACCTCGTTCGGGAGTACGTCTCCAAGGGTGCGAGCCTCGGGGTGGTCCTGGGCTTCGCAGGTGTGTTGGTAATAGCCTACGCGGACGCGGGAGAGCCTTCGAGGCTTCTGGGCGACATCTTGGCCTTCATTGGGGGACTGATGACGGCAGTCTATCTGGTGTCTGGCCGCCGCGTCAGGCAACGCGTTCCCCTTGTTCCCTACGTATTCCTGGTCTACTCATCAAGCGCTGTCGTCCTGCTGGCCGTGACCGTCGTCACCGAGGGGAGCCTGATGCCACGGGGTGACCTCGGACGTGAACTCCTTCTCTTCTTGGGAATGGCGTTGGTGTCGACCATCCTCGGACACACTCTCTACAACTGGACCCTCAGATATCTGAGGGCACCTGTGGTCTCCACGAGCCTCCTAGGGGAGCCCGTCGGCGCAACTCTCTTGGCAATCGTCCTCCTGCAAGAGACGCCGAGCATCATTGTCGTCGCGGGAGGAGCTCTGGCCCTACTGGGTATCTACCTGACAGCCCGTAGCATTGGAGCCGTCGTAGGACCACAGGAGGAGATCATTCCTCAAGAGCCCTGATCAAAGCCAGGAGGGCGAGATGCGATGAAACGGGGCCTTCCACGGTGTGCAAGTCAAACCTCTCCTCAAGGCAGCGGATCGCTCGGTCATACCGCCCGCTCCTAAACCGTTCCTGAAATGCCCCTTCGTCCAGAGGCTCCTGGTATTGAGTGGCCCGGTCGTTGAACAGATCCACCTTCATTCCGTAGCTCTCCAGCAAGGGTGCCATGAGAACTGTCATCGGGCCGTTCTGGCAATCCACCAGGATGCTCAGATCCCGCAGAAAGTCCACGCGCTTGTGCATGTGACTCACGAAGTCGTCAATGGCGTTGGGGTATAGGGCAATGGCCCCAAGGTCTGAAAGGGGGGCTCTGTTGAATTGACGGGAGTCCATCAAGTGATGGATCTGTTCCACCTTCTCCTCCGCTCCCTCGCCATCAAGTCTGACGCGAATCTGCGAGGGCCGATAGTCTACATACAGCGCCGAATTCCCCTGTCGAGTCAGGCTGTCCTCCAGGACCAACTTCGGGGTCAGCCGCAGGTCCAGTACCGAGGCCCCAGTGTAGGCGATACCCAATATGAGCCCCCTTTTGGTCATTCGGGAGATGTGCAATCCGTCTCGGCCCGTGAGCAGCAAAGAGGAGGGGCCATAGGCGGTCCCCACAGCCTGCCCCAGATCCACGATCCCATATACATCCAAGTCATCCGCTACATACAGCTCCATTCCATCCCTCAGTCAGGATTCATTACGGTATTCTCCCCCAGGCGAGAACCAGGCCACAGTCTCGTGTTGTAGCCCAGCACGCTCTTTCTCCTGATGTAGCAGGCATCTCCCACCACGGATCCCGTCCGGATCGAGACGCCCTCCTCCAGTACGCACCGTTCGCCCACCATCGATTCCTGGACTTTGCACTTCGCACCCACGACGCACCGGGAGAAGATCACGGACGAGTTTAGGATCGCTCCCTCTTGGACCTCCACCTCATCACCCAGGATGGCGAAGTTGCCGACGTGGACACCCCGCTCGATGGTACAATCCCTCCCGGTCATCAGGAAGCCACCGTTTTGGGCGGGAGAGACAGGAGGGGTAGCCTCTGTCGCATACTTCCCCCGGAGGCTGTCCTCTGTGGCGACGAGGTAGTTCTCTGGCCGGCCAACATCGTTCCAGTACTCCACGAAAGGGTACCCGTAGAGCTTCCTGCCTTCTTCCAGCATCTGGGGGAATAGCTGCTGAGAGATGTCCGCGGGGCGCTTCACCGGGAGGACTTCGAAGGCTTCGGGTTCGAACACGTATATGCCCGCGTTCACCAGATTGCTGAAGGCCTCGCCAGGATCTGGCTTCTCAAGGAACCGAACGACCTGGCCATTTTCGTCAAGGACCGCTATGCCGTACTGGCTGGGGTCGTCGGCCTCGGACAGCGCCATGGTGGCCTCCGCCTCCTTCTCGGCGTGGTACCCCAGCAGCCTCTGCAGGTCGACGTGGGTGAGGACATCCCCGCTCAGGACAAGGAACGTGTCGTCCACGTGCTCGGCTACCGCGCTGATGGCCCCGGCTGTTCCCAAAGGCTCGTTCCTCTCGGTGAAGATCACATCGTATCCGTCCCAGTCCATGTAGCGGGAGACTATGACATGGCCTAGGTAGTCCACGAGGACGTAGATGTGGCTGGGGTTGATCTTCCTCAGTCCAGAGACAACATAGTCCATGAGGGGCTTGTTCAGAAAAGGTACCATTGGCTTGGGGCGCGTCGCGGTGATGGGCAACAGCCTCGTGCCGCGACCTGCAGCCAGGATGACAACATCCATGTCCGGGAGCTTGAGGACCGGGGGCTTCTTAACGGTTTTGAAATGTGGGAGCCTTTATCCATACAACCCCTTTCAGGACCAGATGTGCACCCTCCTCCTGTTGCGGCAACTTGTGGAGGGTTACCCACTCATCCTCCTCATGAATAGAGACGAACTCTATGAGAGGCCCTCCCAGGCCCCCATTCTGTCGAAGAATGGGAGGTCCGTCGTGGCCCCGGAGGATCGTCAGGCAGGAGGCACGTGGGTGGGCGTCAACGACATGGGGGTCATCGTCGCCATCTCCAATAGACACGAGGGTGAGTTTGACTCCTCCCGCCGCTCCCGAGGACTTCTCTGCCGCGAAGCGCTGGCTCGTGCCTCGGCGCTCGAGGTCAAGGACTTCGTTGAGGAGGAGCTGGGACAGGTNNCGTCTACGCGGATCGTGGCCGCAGCTTCGTTACGCATCATGGTGGGGAGACGAAGACCCTTGAGCTCGACGAGACAGTCCACCTCCTCGCCAACATGGACGTCGACGACGAAGAGCAGCCCCGCCTGAGGAGGGCTAAGCAGCTCGTGGCGGAATTGAGCCTCGTCAACCTAGGAGAAGTCGTCAACGGTCTGAAGGCACTCGCGGCCGACCACGAAGAGACGGAGGGACAGTCAATATGCCTCCATCGAGAGAAGGCCGGGACGGTATCGAGCACCATCGTTGCGGTCTCGGAGGAGTTCCCGGTTCGAAGCCTGTTCCTATACAGTCCTGGGAGCCCTTGCCGGGCTGACTACGAGGACTACTCGAACCTGCTGGACGATTTGATGACGTGAGGTTGTCGGCCCTCTGCCTCACTTCGCAAGCACTCTCGTGATCTCATCCCGCTCCGACGGTTTGAGGTCGTAGGCTCCCCCCTCACCGACCATGGTGAGCCCCTCCCCAGGACCCCCGACCCTGCCTATCACCCGGGCGTCCACGCCTACTCGTCGGTACTCGTCAAGAAGCTCCTGGCTCCGGCCTTCCGGAATGGCCACCAGCAGCGAGCCCGACCCTATCAGGCCCAGAGGATTCAACCCGTAGAACTCGCAAAGGGCCTTCGTCTCCTCTCCGACAGGAATCGCTCCGGGCGCCACCTCGAGCACTCGTCCACACGCCTTCGAGACCTCAAAGAGACCCATGGCCACTCCGCCCTCGGTCGGGTCGTGGAGGGAGGTTGCCCCCAGCCTCGCGGCAATCAAGGCCTCGCGCACCACGGAAATTCCCGGAGACTTCAGATACCCTGCCGCCTGGGTGACGAAGGACAGGCCCAAGTGTTCCTCCAGCTCCTTCGCCTTCTCGCGGGCGAGTATCGCCGTGCCTTCGATGCCAGCAGACTTCGTCATTATCACGACGTCGTGCTCCTTAGCCCCTGAGGTGAGCACGAGGTTGTCCTTCGAAACGAGACCCTGTAAATCGCCCACGAGGATTATCCGCCTCACGGCGGATGTGACCTCAATGTGCCCTCCGGTAATAGCGATGTCGAGTTCATTGCAGGCATCGTTGACTTGCTGGAAGACGCTGTAGGCCAAGGCCTCCGTCGAGCCCTCCGGTAGGAGTATTGTCGTCTGGAACCAACGAGGCTCGGCCCCTGTCGTGGCGACATCGTTGGCATTGATGTGAACAGCATACCACCCGATCTCCTCTTCCGCGAACGTCACGGGGTCGGTTTTTAGGATGAGATATTTATCACCGAAGTCGACGACAGCTGCATCCTCGCCGACTGCTGGACCAACGTGCACGCGGGGGTCGGGCGCCCCGTTGAGCTCCAGAAGCTCCTCCAGCAGGTCCAATGGAAGCTTGCCAGGATTCAGGGCCATGAGGTCGAATGGGCTGGCCCTCTAATAGCGCCTTCTACCCGAGGACCAAGATGAGAGGCAGGAGAAGGGACCCCATCAGGTGGACTCGCCGAACGCCGACCAAGGGGGGAAGAAGTCCCACGAGGGTCGCAGTGAGAGCGATGAGGAGGCCTGCTAGTCCGGAGAAGATAACGATGATCCCCACCAAGAGAAGCAAGATGGTCAACACCATCTTGTTGTAGGGGACCCGGTTGGCAACTCGGGCGAAGAGACCGCCGAAGAAGGGCGTTATGCAGAAGGAGACTCCTGCCGCTACGGCGGCGGCCACCAACAGGAGAATGAGAGCGAGGGGCATCGCGCTTGAAGGTTCCCACGCGGTCATCCGAGGGTCCAGGATACTCTGCACCGCGACCATCCCGCCGCTTCGAGCTCTCAGCAAGACGAAAAGGGCGACTATTGTGAAGAAGGCCGTGGCGGTGTTGACGCACGACAGGGATAGGATGAACTCCTCATCACCCTTCTCCTCTTCATCGTGTCCGCCTGATAGGAGCTTCGACATCACTGTGGCCGTGGCCGCCGTGATACCCGGTATCCAGGCGACGAAAGCGCCGGCGAGGGACCCGCTGAGAATGGCCCTCGTCTTCGCGAGGGGCGAGAGGCTGGTGGCATCGGGCTTGAGGTGCTGCTTAGGTATCCTGGGCGTATGGCGAAGGCTGATGGCGAGGGTGGGTAGGCCGAAAAGCCCCGTGAAGAGCGGAAGGAACATGATGGTCCGTGGATCTCCCCGGAGTCCCTCGACTAGGAAGAAGTTCCACGCGAAGAGGGACGTCGACAAGACCGCGTATCCCAGGCAGCCCGCGAGCAGGAAGACGAGGAGGGCCCAGCCCCTCTGCACGATTGCGTTAGACCTTCGGATTCTAGACTCGGGGGCCACGAAGAGCCCGACTTCCCCATCAAGGGGGTGCTCGCTGGTCCCCAGCAACAATACCTTCACGCTGCCGTCCTCGTCTTCAATCCTGACGTAGCCCTCGGCCCGTTCCGCTACATGTCCTCGCAGCAAGAAGGCGCTCCCCTGAAATCCGGCCGCCTGAGAAGGGGACACCTGCCGGACACCGGGGGGATCCTCGTCCTTCCCCAGAATTCCCTCCGGCAGCACGCAGGCGAGTTCTGGCCGCACCGCCGCGGACCTCGCGGGTTCTGCGACCAACAGGATCGCAACAACCAGCAGAAGGAGGAGGGGGAGGAAGGGACGCAGATCCTCGTAGGCATTGATGGGAGGCCCCATAACCAACGTGAGGGGTAGGATCAGAAGGACAGACAGCAGGGCAGCCGCCCCACTGCCTAGGGCGGAGATCCTGACCGCTGCCAGGCCCCTCCCCTGCAACAACATCCGGTGGCCTGGAAGAACGGAGAGGGCGGTCTCGGCTTCCGGGGCGCCGAGGAAAATGGATGGGACGTAGTCCAAGAAGGTGTGGGCGATGACGTTGCCGATGATGAGAGCGGCGACCATGGTGGCGAGATCCGTGACGGTCGGCGCTGCCCACGAGAAGAGGCTGGCGGCGAAGGCAAGTAGAGAAGCCTGCAAGGCAAGGACCAGGGCAGCGACGGTGTTGACGTGGAGTCCTGGAAGCAGACCTGTCGCGACACCCGCAGCCGTCCCTAGGAGGGCAAAGGCCACGACACTCAGGAGGAGGAGGGACAAGTCCACGAAGCGGGAGCGTCGCCCGCACCAAAACCTATCCAGTCTACATGTAGTGTGCGATCAGCCCTCATCCGCCGCAGCCCACCCTCCCCCTCCAGGAGTCTCGACAATAACAGTGTCTCCTTTCCGGATGCCCATGGTAACCTTGGAGGGCAGAGGAACCGTCTCCTCACCACGGAGGAGGGTGTTGCGCCCCGTCTCACCATCCTGACCGCCGCGGATCCCCCGGGGTGGAAAGATCCTCCGGTCAGAGATGATAGACAAAGTGCCGGCCTCACCAAGGAACCTCACCGCCCGTCTTACACCATTTCCACCCCGAAACCTCCCAGAACCACCGGAGTCCTTCCTCAGCCTGTACTCCTCGACGCGAAGCGGGTAGGCCATCTCCAGAGCTTCGACGGGGGTGTTCATGGTGTTTGTCATGTGGGTCTGAATACCGCTCATCCCATCGCGGAACGGCAACGCACCTTCTCCACCGGCTATGGTCTCGTAGTAGGCAAACTCTCCGCCCCCGAACTTGCCACCTATCAGGAGGTTGTTCATCGTCCCCTGTGACTGAGCTGGGACGACTTCGGGAAGCGCTTCCGACATAGCCTTGAACAACACGTCTACGATCCTCTGTGAGGTCTCTACGTTGCCGGCGGCGACGGCCGCTGGCTTCGTCGGATTGAGCAGACACCCATCGGGCACGTGCACCTCCACCGACCTGAAGCAGCCATCGTTTGGAGGGGCTTCAGGGTCGGAGAGACACCGCACGACGTAGTAGACGCTCGAAAGCGTTACGGCGTAAGGAGCGTTCAGGTTTCCTTCAGACATGCCCTGAGTGCCCTCGAAGTCAACCCTCAGGCGGTCCTCCCTAGCAGAGACCTCGGCCTTGATGCTGAGTGGTTCGTCGANNCTCGTCGAAAACGCCATCGTCGTCCAGCCAATCCTCGGCCTCGTAGGTACCCTCCTGCACCCTGGCCAGGGCGGCGCGCACTCTGCGGTCGCTGTACGCCATCACTTCTTCGCAGAACTCGTGGAATGTTTCTAGGCCATATTTCTCGAGGTTCGAGATGAAACGGCGCGTCCCTGTGAAGTTGGCAGCGGCCTGGGACCGGAGGTCGCCGAGACGCTCGCGAGGGTCCCTCATGCCCTTCCTGATCCTTCCTTCAATGACCGGACTCAACCGACCATTGGCATAGAGCTTCTGGGGCGAGATGAGGACGCCCTCCTCGAAGATAACGCGGCTCCCGCTCGGCATCGATCCCGGAGCCGTGCCGCCCACGTCTGCGTGGTGGGCCTTGTTGGCCACGTACCCCACGAGCTCTCCTCGCCAAAACACGGGGGCGATCACGGTGATGTCGTTAAGGTGGGAACCGCCCTGGTACGGGTCATTGAGTATGATCTGGTCCCCCGCCTCCAAGGGCTCCCTGAACGCTTCCATGACCGTGCGGATCGCGAGGGGCATTGAGCCCAAGTGAACGGGGATGTGCTCCGCCTGGGCAACCATCCGCCCCTCCGCGTCGAAGATCGCGCAGCTGGCGTCCATCCTCTCCTTGATGTTGGGGCTGTAGGAGGTCCGACGAAGGACCTGGCCCATTTCCTCGGGGATGAAGGTGAAGGCGTTCTTCAACACCTCGAGAGAGACCGGGTCCATCAGCCCACCTCGATCCTGAGACAGCCGGTTTCGTCCACGGTCAGAGAGGAATCCTGATCCAGTGCCGTTGTGGCCGTGTCCTCCTCCACGATGAGGGGTCCTTCGGCCTGGAAACCGGGTGGAAGATGTTTTCGTTGAGAGACGTGGACCGTCGCCCAACCGTCACGTGTCAACACCTCTCTCCTGGATGGCTCCCGGTGTGGCTGATAGGGGGGCGGATGGATGGGCTTCGGCCGCTCCACCAAAGCCGTCAGCCGTACGTTGACCACCTCCACAGGTTCGCCCTCCATAGAATACCCGAAACGGGCCTCGTGGAGACGATGAAATTCTGTACTCATCTCCTCTGCTAACGGAACGTTGATCTCGTAGCTCTGGCCCTTGTATCGAAGGTCTAAGGACCGGAGGATGACAGCCTCGTCCCTGCTGAAGGACTGTACTTCCAGCTCCTTTTCGGCCTCTTCCTCCATCACCCTCCAGGCGGCCTCTAGCCCCTCTGCCGGACCCTCCAGAGGGCGTGGCATACTCCTTCCGTAATCCAGTCGAACGTCGGACAGGAGGATACCGTAGGCGGAGAAGGCTCCCGGAATGGGAGGGATCACGACCTCTGTCATGTTCAACTCTCGGGCGACCTCGACCGCGTGCATGGGTCCCGCCCCCCCGAAGGCCACCAGGGCAAATTCCCTAGGGTCCAGACCGCGCTTCGCGAATGACAAAGAGGCCGATCGCACCATATTGGAAACCACGACCCGCCTCACGCCGGACAGCAGCTCATCAAGACCCAGGCCGAGATACTGACTCAACCTCTGGGCGCCCCGGAAGGACGGAGTCCGTTTCAAGGGCATCTTGCCCCCCAGTAAGGTCTCGCCTAGGACACCACTCACGAGGTCTACGTCCGTTAGGGTGAGATCTCTGCCACCGAGATCATAACACATGGGCCCGGGCTCCGCCCCCGCGCTCCTGGGCCCCACCCGCAACGCCCCACCCTCATCCACCCAAGAGATGGACCCACCTCCCGCGCCGATGGTGGAGATGTCGAGCACTGGGAGAGCTAGCGGGTGCCCCCCGATCTGCGCCTCCGTAGTCCACACCGGTTGCCCACCGGTCATCAAGGAGATGTCCGTGCTCGTACCTCCCATGTCCAGTGCCATCAGGTTGTCGAGGTCCAAGGTTTCAGCCAGAGATTTGGCCCCGGCAACCCCGCCGGCAGGACCCGAAAGAACCATTTCCACGGGGCGCCGTCGTAGACTTTCTGCTTCACGCAGTCCTCCGTTCGATCTCATGATGTAAAGACGGGCCTCGAGCTGCTCGCGCAGGCGGGAGAGGTAGCCTCTGACCAGTGGGCCGACGAGGGCATCCAAAACTGTGGTCGAGGTCCGCTCGTACTCTCGAAACTCGGGAAGCACCTCCGAGGAGAGCGAGACATTATAGCGGGAGCCCACAGCGTCTGCTACGAGCCGCTCGTGCTCCGGATTTTGAAAGGAGAAGAGGAAGCTTACGGCCACGGATTCCACGTTGCAGGCCTCGAGTTCCTTCAGAAGTGTGGTCAATTCGCCCTTCGACAGAGCCAGGATCACCTCCCCCTTAGGACCGATTCTCTCCCTCAGGCCGATTGTCCTCTCGGGGGAGACGAGGGGCTCTGGACGCGTTGCCGTGAAGTCGTAGAGCTTGGGCCTGTTCTGTCGGCCGATGACCAACAGGTCCTCGAACCCCGCCGTGGTCACGAGGGCGGTGGCCGCACCTCTCCCCTCGAGAACCGCGTTGGTTGCCAACGTCGTGCCGTGGCCTACGGCGTCGAGCTGCCACCCCTCCAGCCCTCTCAGGAGGACCTCCTCTGGGTGTCGGGGCGTGGAGGGAAGCTTGAATGCTTCGATGGTCTCCCCCCGCAGACCCACGAAGTCTGTGAATGTACCGCCAACGTCAACGCCCGCGTGCAACTGGGAGTGGATGGTGGCGCCGCATAAAGGGTTGTTTGCACGGGGAATAACCAGGCGGGAAGACTTAATTCTGAGACGTTCGATGGGTCACCTGGTGAGACCATCGGCGACTTGATAGAGGTCAGGAAGTTCAAGGAATTCGACCTCCGCGGCGGGACCGTCATCGAGGCCATTCCTACCGTGGGCCTATCCAGTAGCATCGCCTCCAGCTACCTGATTAGTAGCCTTGGGCTCGACCAGATCTCCGCCCTTGAGTCCGAGGCCTTCCCTCCAGTCTCTATGATCTATTCTAAGAAACCGAAATTTCCGGCCAGAATCTACGCCCGCGAGGACCTGAAGCTTGCGGTGTTCATCAGCGAAGTTCCCATGTCACCCAACCTGCATCGACCGTTGGCCCAGACCCTCCTGGACTGGACCCGGGACCAGGCATGCCAGGAAATCATATGCATGGAGGGACTCCCAGTGGCCGAACACACAAACGACCTGGGACTCTGGGGCGTGGGAAGCACGGAAGAGGCCAGGAAGAAGCTAGACGAATCAGGCGTTGAGCAGCTGGAGATCGGGATGATCCCGGGAGTCTCAGGCGTTCTCCTCAACGAAGGGCGTTGGGTCAAGTTCGATGTCATCAGCCTTGTGGCGGAGACCCGCGGGGTCGTTCCTGACTCCTTGGCGGCCGCGAAACTCGTGGAGGCTGTTGACAAGCTCCTGCCGCAGGTGACGATCCCTATTGAACCCCTCGTCGAGCAGGCCAAGAGGATCCAGGAACACTTGGCGGCACTCCAAGAGCAGGCCAAACCCGCCATGGAAACCCGAATGCCGATGTACGGCTAGCCCTCTTGTTGCATCAGAGATCCCCTCGCGGCTTGCCGCAACCGAATGGCCAAAGCGGGTAGAATCCAGCCTAGACAAGTCCCAATCGTTGTAGCTCGATCTTCATGCACCTGTCTTGGACTACCTTCAGCCCCGCATCTCGCGCCTTCTGCGCGGCCTCGTCGTTCCTGATTCCAAGCTGCATCCAGATGACCTTGGCGTCCGTCTCAAGGGCATCGTCCACCACGGGTCCGACCTGCTCAGAAGGCCGGAAGATCTCCACGATTTGTACGGGGGAAGGGACGTCCTTCACGTTGGGGTAGGTTTTCTCCCCCAGGATCTCGTCGCTGAAAGGATTCACGGGCACAATCCGGTAACCGTGATCCTGTAAGAATCGGGGAATGTTGTGGGCGTCCTTCGCGGGGTTGCTGGAACACCCGACAACCGCCACGGTCCTGTACGTCGTCAGAATCTCCCGAATCACATCGTCGTCCGTCACCATCCCCCTAGGTAGAGGCTCCTCCTTGAAAGCCCTTACAGTTGGAGGGCGGTTGGAAGCTCCTGCAGGCTCCTCAGCCTCGGAACCTCACGTTGACTGGTGCCCTCTCTATCGAGAAGGAAGGCCTCGAGGCCGGCGTTGGTGGCTCCGAGATAGTCGATGTAGTAGCTGTCTCCCACGTGGACCGTCTCTGCCGCATCAACCTCGAGAGACGAGAGTGCAACGAGGAATATCTCTTCCTGAGGCTTATCGAACCCCAACAGGTCGGATACCGTGATGGCGTCAAAATACGGGGCAACCCCGAGGCGAAAGAGGAGAGGAATGAGTTCTTTGGAACCGTTGGAGACCACGGCCAGCTTCAACCCAGCGTTCTTGATCGCCCGGATTGCGGGAAGGGCGTCCTCATACAGACTTCGGAATTGAGGCGATTGTAGAAGGCGCATGTACTCCTGGAACACGTCCTCCAAGTGCCTGCCTAGGCCCGTCTCTTGCCTCAGCGCGTCCATGTACAAAATCCGGAACCGGGGGTAGTTCGCCAGCAGCAAGTCTTGCCTCTCCTCTAGCAGGGACTCCACCGCATTGAAGGCCTTCTCCACACTTCGCCTCGACACCTCCAACTCCTTCTCGCGACATGCCTCGAAGAACACGGCGGGCTTTGAGACGTCCAAGCGGGTTATCACCCCACCGGAGTCCAGAAAGACGGCCTTCATCCTTCCAGCCAAGGAGAAGAACCGGATAACCGTTTAGGCAGAGACGTGGCGTTCACANNGGAGTCCAGAAAGACGGCCTTCATCGTGTCGGCCAAGGAGAGGGGCCTGATAATCGTTTAGTCTGAGACACGGTGGCCGCTTCCCTCGGGGTTCAATCACGTTCAGTCTCGGTCTGTATTGTATTTACGCAGCCCTAAAGGCTGCACTCCCCTCTCCCCTAGTAGGTCAGAATCATGGCTGAGAAACTGGACCTTCGGAAGGAGTTGAAGCACCTCTACTCAAGTCCCAAGAAGCCGAACATGATCGATGTCCCACCCGGCAAGTTCCTCGCCTATCAGGGACGAGGCGAGCCCGGTGGCCAAGATTACGTGGCTTCAATTGGGGCCCTCTACCCCGTCGCCTATACCCTCAAGTTCAAGCTGAAAGCCCAGGGGAGGGACTTCACCGTGCTGCCCTTAGAGGGACTATGGTGGTCTGAGGATCCAGAGGAGTCCTTCTACAACCTTCCGAAGGAGAAATGGAGCTGGAAATCGATGATCCGCCAGCCCGACTTCGTCACCTCGGATCTAGTGGAGGCGGCCAAACAGGAAGCCAAGGCGAAGAAGGGATTGGCCGAAATCGACAGGGTGGGGTTGGAGGAGTTTCATGAAGGACTCTCCGTCCAGATCATGCACATCGGGCCCTATGCTGAGGAGGAACCGACCATTGAGAGACTCCACGAGTTCATTCGCGGAGAGGGCTACCGAGCGCGTGGCC
>JABAOF010000309.1_pt3 | contig 41360 bp, 43 predicted proteins | sample 7062171 | NCBI WGS metagenome assembly JABAOF01 (sample SAMN14538628, study PRJNA623070) | marine sediment metagenome | biome: marine biome [ENVO:00000428]; feature: marine pelagic biome [ENVO:01000023]; material: deep marine sediment [ENVO:00002113] | place: India: Gulf of Khambhat ... | reverse complement strand
CCCGATCAACAGATGCATACCACCTCATATTGGTTCACCTTTCCGAGAAAGATGCTGGAGGACATGCCGTTCAACCGGTGGGAGATTATCGACGGGATACTGGGCATAGCATATGCTCTACACTATATCGGTTCCCTTCATCTCATGTGCGACATCAACGATATCCAGCGGAGCGTGGGGGACCGGGGAGCTCGCTGGTTTGCACGATTCTCTCGGGAGAGCAGGGGCATTTACAAGTCCAGCGCTGGTATGGAGAAAGTTCCCATAGATGGGATTGATCCCTTCGAGCCTACGCTCTTTATCTACGATAACTATCCAGGGGGGATAGGGTTTAGCCCGCAGCTCTTCGACGGGCATCGAGAGATCTTGGAGAGCACCATGAGGTTGATCTCCCGTTGCGGGTGTCGGTCGGGGTGTCCGTCATGTGTTGGGCCAACCGGGGAAATGGGGACGAAATCGAAAGGGATAGCCCTGTCCTTGCTCGAAAGGGCGTTGGAGACCGGTGAAGACAAAGGATAGACTGGATGCCCTCTTCCATCGGAAGGGGGATAAGGAGAGGCGCGCGGTATTGTCCGATTTGAGGAGACGATTGGATCGACTCTCCAGGCCAGGGAGGCCTCGGACGCCAGCCCCCGGATACCCTCCTCGGGGGAGAGCCATTGAGGAGCTGGTGGAGGGCCAGTTCCTTTCCACGCCCTTTGGAGAGATCTTCGCGACAAGGGAGACTTATGGTTCCGGGTATCGACACGGAGGGACTCTACTGGGTGAGTTGTTGGAAGTTCCCCATTACCCAGCCCATCTCATAACGAGGGATGCAAGGCTCAAAAATATCGATTTTACCCGAACCCTCTTCCTCGATACGGAGACGACGGGACTGTCGGGAGGCACCGGAACTTACGCTTTTATGGTTGGAGTGGGCTCCTTTCAGGGGGGAGAGTTCATCGTCCAACAGCTCTTCATGCGAAACCATGCGGAGGAGAAGGCCATGCTCTTCCTATTGGGAGAGCACTTGGATCATTACGATTTTCTGGTGACCTTCAACGGAAAGAATTTCGATATCCCGCTTTTGGAAACCCGGTTTATCCTCTCCAGGTTCGGCGTACCCCTTGCCGATAAGCCGAACTACGACCTGGTATACCCCTCAAGAAAGATTTGGAGAAGGGTATGTCAAAACTGTCGATTGGTCACCTTAGAGACTCAATTGTTAGACATCAATCGTGGGAATGATATTCCATCGGAGTTAATCCCCTATCACTATTTCGATTTCGTGAGGACGGGGAACGCCGAAAAGATCAGTCGCGTCTTTCATCACAACCGGATGGATATCCTTTCCATGGTGATCTTGGCACATCGAATCCATTCGACCTACCATGACCCTTTGGCGTTCCGCCCGAAAAGAGGGATCGAGCATATGGTCCTCGGGAAATTGTTCATGGAACAAGGGATGGTTGAGAAGGCTACCGGATGCCTTGAAAAGGCCCTAAAGTTCTGTGACGAGCCATTCCAGTGGGAAGCCATGAGGGTTCTCTCTTTGGTATATAAGCGGAGAGGTCTGTGGGAAAGGAGCGCCGCTCTCTGGGAGGATATGATCTCTTGGGATGGAGGGCGAAGTTCTTTTCCCTACGTGGAGTTGGCCAAGCATTATGAACACCGAGTCAAGGATTATTCGAAGGCCTTGGAGATGGTCCGAAGGGCCTTTGAGACGCTGGATTGTCTTGGCTCTCCGGAGAGAGAAACCCTCCTTCACAGGGAAAAAAGGGTAATAAGCAAGGAGAAAAAGACCCGCCGCAGTACCGTGTGAGGACTTCTCACTCTTTCCTTAGAGGTAACCCTCCGATCTCAATTCTACGGCAAGCGGCATCATAAAGGATGGCTTGGTCAACACCTGGTTGGTCTCTGCTCATTACTTCTTAATCATTTATACCTCTTGGAACAAAAATGGCTCTAAGCATTTGAGCTTTTCCTCATACGAATTGGGATATAAGAATCGCTCTGCCGCAGTAATACTACTCAGAAGAGAATTCCCATCCTGAGGGGTGAAACAGAATCCAATCACCTCATTACCATTTACCACATGGAGAGCTGGCAAGACTACAATTGTTTGATCTAGTATCCTCCCATAATGTCCGTGATCTCTACCGAAGGAAAAAACTAAACCAGATGATGTTTTATTTGTTACAGCAACCCGTGGGTTGTCGATAAATTTCTGGATGATTTCATCTATTGTGATTTTCTTATCCAGTTTTATATCAAACCATATGCAGTGCATATATTGGGTGTTAATCTTTAAGGCACTTGAAAATACATTCAACTCAATGCCCAGTGTCTTATAAAGATGATAAACATCGACAGCTTGATGAGTTCCCATCTTCTCGTCATGTTCTCCAACTTCCGGAGCAGGAATGAAGCCTTGGTCTTGGCTAATATCATTTGCCCTTCTAATACAGACAAATCGCCCCTCTTTCAGGTGATTCATTCCAAGGGTCTTTATTACAACAGCGATATTATGGGTATTGCAACTGACAATATGGATAAATTTGTCGTCCAGTGTGATAGCTTCATCATTGATACCAACAGCATACATTTTTCCAAACCCAAACTCAGATCCCTGTGCTAAGAACCCACTCACCCTCTCTCTATATCGATTGTAATATTTCTCCTTATTTTCTAGCCCAATGCCTCCTGCTGTGCAGTCAATTACTACATCTGCCCTTTTTATGGCTTCTTCTGACTCATATGTTGGCTCCAGGCCCAGATTTTGAAAATCTGTTACCCTTTCCCTATGTACGCACAGCTTTGCCCCTCTATTGATTAAGCCCTTAATCATGGGCCTATCTATCAGCGCAGGGCTATGTTTATAAAATGTTATCTCATCTATCCCCAAGTTCTCTTTGGTATCGCATAATAGTCCAATGAGCGGCTCACCTATTGTTCCCGTCCCTACTACATGGATAACCATACTTACCCCTTTCTTATATGGCTTTTCTTGGGAAATGCTCTCTGAGTCGTTCAAATTTGTTTACTCTAAAAGTCAGTATAATTCTTCCTCCAGGAATTGCAAGACAGTCTTCTCGATCCGGATCGTATTCTCGTGATTTCGGATGGGAACCTCGATGAACTCATCGTTTACCAAGACTCCATCGGTGCTCTTGAAATCCTGAAGGAGAAACCGGCCATCCTCTCTCTCGATGCTGCCATGCTTCCGGGAAACGGATGAATCATTGATTGGCATGTCGCGCTGATCCGTCCTTCCCATCAGCATCGTTTTGGGACTTAGACGTTCCTCCTTACCTGCAAAATGGCAATGGGCTTACCAAAAAGGGCATTTTCTTTGGGCCATCCATCCCTTTTCTATTGACATTGGCCCACGGGTTCTTATATTAATTTCAGAAAGGGGCTCATTCATAATGTCCTCACCGACGAGGAAGATCTCATCAGGTACATCGACGCCGGGATTGCTGGCTTTCTTTAATTGGTTGATACGCCGAAGTTTTTGGGATTTGGGGATCAAGGATACGGAGATCGCCGAATACATTGCCCTTCTCTTAGCCAATTTTGCCCGTACTGAAAACCTCTATCGGATTCGGGATTTCCGGGGGCGAAGGCTGGAAACGGCTGTTGAAATGCTATTGGAAGCTAATCTCTCATGGTATTCCGGGCAGTGGAACCGGGAGAAGGAGGTTCGCAAGTATATCGGCGATTACATCCTCTTCATGGCGGGGATATTTCGCGAATGGGTCGAGAAGCAATCCTGTTTGGACCTTTACCTGGAGGAGGGGAGGAAGGCGTACCAAACCGTTAGTCAATACCATAGAGCATTTTACCAGCCCGGGTCACACCTCTATTCGGAACTTTCGAGGGATTTCGAGTTCTACGTTGGGGCCTTGAATTACATGAAGAAGACCTTTTTCAGGGACCACGGTGTGGGTGACCCGTTTCTCGATTTTGATAACCAGGTGAGGGGGCTGGTATGATATCGAAAACCAGAAAGGGATCATAGTGAAGGGGGGATGAGCATGCCTACGTACGATTTTCGATGTAAGAAATGCAAGAAGGAATTTAGCATCATGCTGAGTCTGCGGGAATATGAAAAGAAGCAGTTCAATTGCCCGAAGTGTAAGGGAAAACAGGTGGAACAATTGGTTACCCATTTCATGACCAAGACCTCGAGGAAGAGCTGATGCCGATTTCCCGGGGGAGGACTTGATGGTTACAAACCTGAGGTTAAGAAGGGGCATTGCCCCTTTTTTTATTTCTATTTCGGTGAGAAACCGTTATTTCGATGGGAGGGGATGAGGTGCAGATCGACAAGATGTGCACGGGAAGGTGGACCAGGAGATTGCAAAAGATCAGTACGGGGTCCCCTTGGTCAATACCTTTTGGGTCATCTCCTTGACGTAATCGGGGAGGTATCCTCGCTCAGCCATCTCTTCCCTCAATCTTTCCACGATCTGGGGTGTGCCGATCTCCATGGGGCAGAATTCCCGGCATCTCCCGCAGAGGGTGCATGCATAGGCCATGGGGGCGGCGACCTCCCAACCGCCGGCGATAAGCGCTGTCCATGGAATGCCGATCCCACCCATGTAAGTGTGTCCCCAGTATCCGCTCACGATGGGGTAAACGGCACACTCGTACATGCATGCCCCACAGCGTATACAGGTGAGTGCCTCCCTGAGCACCGGATCCCTCGCAACCTCTCTGCGGCCATTGTCGAGGAGGACCACGTGAACCTCCCTTGGTCCGTGAACTCCCCAAATGATGACCTTCTCGATGTCACCTGTTTTGCTGGGGCCCGAAATGACGGAGACATAGCTCGGCATGTAATACCCGGCATATCGAGAAGCTACTTCCACCAGGAGGTTTCCATCGGCCAGGGTGGGAAGGATCTTCTCGATCCCGGCTACGGCGATGTGAACGGGGGGAGCGTTGGTAGCGAAACGAATATTCCCCTCATTCTCGATGAGAAAGATTGAGCCGGTATCGGCCGTTAATGCATTTGCCCCGCTCATGCCGATATCAGCACGGAAGAATTTTTCCCTCAAGAAATCCCTGGCAAACCGAGTCAACTCCGAAGGGTCTGGGGGAAGTTCTCTTCCCGCAAGTTCGGAGAAGACCTGAGCAACCCGCTCCTTTGAGACATTTACCGCTGGGGCAAGGAGGTGCATGGGTTTCCCGTGGAGAAGTTGCACGATGAACTCCCCCAGGTCAGTTTCGTACACTTCGTTCCCCGTTTCTTCCAAAAAATTGTTGATATCCAACTCTTCCGAGGTTATGGATTTTCCCTTGGCGATGAGCTTTTTCGAGCCGACGATTTCCCCGATGATCTTCTGTCCGTCCTGGACGGTTTCCGCCATGTGAACCTTGACCCCCATTCTTCCGGCGGAAACGGTGAACTTCTCGATCATCTCATCGAGATGTGTAAGAACTTCTTCCTTTTTCTCCATGAGGATTTTTCGATGCTCCTCGACATGGGGAAACTGCTTCAGGGCCTTATCCCGATTTTCCCGGAATGAGCTCACTGCCTTCCGCAGGGCGGATCGAAGTGCCTCATCGTCGACGGCCCCGTAGATGGTTTTCTTGAAGTCAGTAAACTGACGCCTTGCGTCACTCATCCTCAGGTTCCTCCATGGATCGGACGAGAAGTTCCGCCAAGTCATAGACCCCGATATTCCCCTCATCGACCTCTTCAGCTCCCTCCTTCAAGTTGAAATAGCAAAAGGGGCAGGAGGATACGATTCCGGTAATACCGGTGGGTCGCGCTTGAAATTCGACCTTTTCCTGAGCAACCGCCGAGGAGAGGATAGGAAGGTAGGCCCTGACCATGCCCCCTCCACCACAGCAAGTGGCCTTATCGCGATTATGCTCCATTTCCTCCACTTTCAGCCCGGGGATGGCAGCTAAAACCTCTCTCGGTTCCCGATAGATCTTTTCGCCCATTCGGCCCAGGTAGCACGGATCGTGATAGGTGAGTTTCTGGTCGACGGGTTTCGTCAATCTGATCTTCCCCCCTCGGATGAGATCGGCGGCGAACTGGGTAAAATGGAGTGTCTCAAATGGAGCTGATAACCCGAATCGATGGGGAAACTCGTTGGAAAAAGCCCGGTAGCAGTGGGGGCAACTGGTGACCAAGGTAGAGATACCTTTTTTCGAGATATCTTTAACAAGCCTTTTTGCATTTTCTTCGGCTTTTTTTTGGAAGCCCGCCAGCAGCAGGGGGATCCCACAGCACCGATCAGTACCCACAACCTCATATTGCACTTTCGCCTTACGGAAGAAGTCCTCTAAGGTACTGCGGAGCTCCTCGAAGAGGAGGACAGTGCACCCGAAAAAGATACCGATCATAATTTCGATTCCTCGATGATTTCGAGTTTATAATTGACGTCATTGTAGAAAGTTGAAATCAGACGGCAAAGAAAAAAGATCCAGATGCAAGGCGCGCAAATCCTGAGGAATGAGGCGTACAGTAGAAGTACGCTGCAGTGACGAAGGATGAAGCGCAACGCAGCCCTTCGGCTTTGCTCAGGGCCGTGAGCATGTCGAACGGCAGATGGACTTTTTACGAAGCCGTCATTTTTACATTATAAGTTTTCCCCCTCCTTTCTTCAATGACCCTTGGGAAATCTCCAGGGAACCCGGAATTGTTTTCATTCCTTATTTTTGATACTATTGGGAGGCCGGACTCTATCTAAATCTGCTCGCCTCGTATGGGCATTTCAGGGGGAAGGGAGGCTAAGATATGGGGATTGAGGAGATACTGAAGAGGATCGAGCAAACAGCAACTCCCCAGGTTACGAAAGTAGCCTTGGCCTACTCAGGAGGATTGGACTCAAGCCTCTCCGTGGAGGCGCTGAGGAGAAAGTATAAGGCGCGGGAGATCGTTCCCGTCACTATAGATGTGGGACAGGGCGAGGAGGAAATTGCTGAGAGCAAGCGCAAGGCCGACGTATTGGGAATCGTCCCTCTATTGGTCGACATGAAGGACGAGTTCACCGAAGAGTGGATCGCAAAGGCGATTCAATCAAATTCGGATTACCTGGGCTATCCAGTATCGACCTCCATGACGCGCCAGATCGTGGCCAGGAGGGTGGCGGAGATAGCGGCGGGAAGGGGATGTGATGCCATAACAGAGGGGTCCAGCGGCAAGGGAAACGATCAGTATCGCATGCATAATGTCTTTAAGACCTTTGCCCCCGCTTTAAATGTACTGGTCCCGGTTCGAGATTTCGACCTCACCCGATTGGAGGAAGAGATGTTATGTCGGGAATGGAATATCCCCGTTACGGAGACGATTACGGGGGGAGATGATAAGACCATGTGGTGTCGCTCCATCGCCAGTGGGGCCATCGATTTAAACCAGGAGGTGCCCGATGATATTTGGATGTGGTATCGGCCGCCCGAGAAGGCCCCCGATACCCCCACCATCATCGATCTTGAGTTTGAAGAGGGAATCCCCGTCAAACTAAACGGTAAGGGTAAGCCTCTGGGGGAGATCATCCCCGACCTCAACGAACTCGGCGGTGTCAATGCCATTGGCAAGATAGATATCTTTGAGGATGGGATCATGGACCTCAAGAGCAGGGAACTATACGAAGCTCCCGCTGCCACTATCATCTTAAAGGTCCACCGAGATCTCGAGCAGCTCTGTTTTGCTAAGGACGAAATTCAATTCAAGAAGATGGTGGATCAGAAATGGGCGTATCTTATCTACCACGGGATGGCGTACCATCCCCTGAAACTGGATCTCGATGCCTTCATCGGCCAATCGCAGAAGGTTGTAAACGGAATGGCTCGCGTGAAATTGTATAAGGGCAACGTCGACATTGTTGAGAGAGATTCACGGACGGGCCTCTTTTCACCAGAGATCAGGTCCATCAAGAGCACTGGATTGGATCAGCAGATGTGCGCTGATGCGGCATACATCAGGGGCCTCCCATTTGAAATCTTGGCCAAGAGGAATGCGGGGATGAAGAAATGAAGATTAACAAGCTTTGGGGCTCCAGGTTTCACCGGGAACCACCTCCTCGAATTATCGAGTTCTTATCGGGAAGGGATGTAGAGGGGGTACTTCCCTCTGACCAGCACTTGGTTGAATACGACATCTGGGGAAGCAAGGCCCATGCTATCATGCTCTGTAAGCAGGGAATTATCTCCGAGGATGACCTCAGGGTGATTTTGACGGGGCTCAGAGAGGTCGAAGCCCTTTGCCTCCGAGGGGAATTCGTCTTGGACGCCTCGAAGGAGGATGTTCACAGTAACGTGGAGGCCTTTCTCATCGAGCGGCATGGGCTGGAATCGGCGGGGAAGCTCCATACGGCGAGGAGCAGGAATGACCAGATAACGTTGGATATGCGCTTGTACATGAGAGGGCAGGTCTTGGATTTCATATGCGAATTGGATGGCTTGATCGAGGCTGTCCTGGAAAAGGCGCAGGAGAACCTGGATACGGTCATGCCGGGTTTCACCCATCATCAACATGCCATGGTTACCACCTTCGCCCACGTGCTTCTCTCCTTTGCGGAGCCCCTGGAGAGGGATATCTGGCGGTTCATCCATTGGTACCGGCTTTTCAACAGGAACCCGCTGGGTGGGGTGGCGGGATACGGGTCCACCTTTCCATTGGACAGGGAGCTGACCTCGAAATTGTTGGCCTTCGATACCTTTTATGGAAACTCCTTGGATCCCATCACCAACCGGTGGGAACCGGAGCTGGAATTCGCCCACGCCGTTACCATCACCATGAATCACCTGAGCACCGTTGCCCAGTCCTTCATCCTCATGAGCACGGCCGAATTCGACATGGTGAGGTTGGACGATACGCATTGCAGCGGAAGCTCCATCATGCCCCAGAAACGGAATCCCGGGGCCTTGGAGGTAATCAAGGCCAGGGCCTCCGTTGCCCAGGGGATCTTGATGGGGTTGCGATCCCTGGGCAAATCATCCTTTATCGGATACAACCGTGATTCTCAGTGGACGAAGTATCTCGTGATGGACATGGTTCGGGAGTGCACGCCGACCCTCGGGGTGATGAGGGAAGTAATTGAGCTACTCCAGGTCAAGCCCGAGGTAATGCTCCAGCAATGCCGGAAAGGATTTATCGGGACGACGGCCCTGCTGGAGGCCCTCGTCCAGCGGTTTAAGATCCCCTTCAGGAAGGCAAAAATCCTCATGGAGAAGGCGGTCAAATATTCGGAGGATAAAGGGGCCGATATGGTCATCCTCGAGGGGTTTCGGAAAGCCTTGAAGGAGACGAAACTGGATCTGGAGATATCAGAGGAAGAACTCCAGGAGGGGCAAGACCCCGTAGGCATCGTATCGAGGAAGACCTCAAAAGGTGGTCCCTCGCCGGAGGCCGTAAGAGCCCAAATCGATGCGATGAGGGAACGGTTAAGCGGGAGCAGGCGATGGAGCCAAGAAGGCCTTGGGCGAATTGAGGATGCCAAGAAGGAGATTCAGCGGATTGAGGAGTCCCTGGGTATATCAGGGAAGGGTTGATGCCCCTTCTGATCCTGCACATTAAATTCATCTGTTTCATCCTCAACCCCACTTGACGGGATTATGCGCTGCCAACTCTTCTGTATCCGGTGCGGGAGGAGATACCCCTTCGATGAGCCCAAGTTGATTGCCGTCCAGGCAGAGGGATGTGCCCCGAGTGCTGAGGCCTTCGAAGGGAAAAGGGAGGAGATAAGGAGAGTCCGCAATTCCAAGACTATTGCCCGGGGCATTGACAATCCATATCCGCCCAGCGGAAACCATGTCCTGAGAGAGCTGAGGGGATTTGTTAGCTGTTCTATTTCGCCCAAGCAGGCATCGCTTTCATAAAGTTCTCAGCCCGTGCCAGAGCCTTCTCTTGATCTAGGTCTGGCTGCCAGGTTTTAAACCACTCGGCTATTCCCATCTTAATTTCATCTCGTGATTTGAGATTTCCTTGTTCATCAGTGCAATATTTGCAGTAGTTTTCAGCTGGACCTTTAAACTCAGGCATTTCCAATGGGGCGGAACACGAATAACAGTATTTGTTCATCTGTATCCTCCTTTCATATTACCAGTGCCTTGGCTTTCGTTCCCCTCTTCTTGAAGGTCGCCCATAATCAAGGGTTTGTTTCGACACTATTCGATCGAGACAGCTGATGAAGAATTGCGTCTTCGCGGGGGAGGCAAGCTTTACCGTTGTCGGCTCCAATGAGTGGCCAGTCAACCGCCTTCAATCGTCACTGCGCTGATTCGTCACTCTCCATAATGCCGAAGGTGTTGCCCTCGGTGTCTTGACAATAGGCGAAGTAGCCGACACCTGGTATTGCAGCTTTGGGCTGGAGGATTTTTCCTCCATGAGCCGTGATCCTGGCGGCAAAGTCATCCACTGATGGGACATCGATAGTGTTTACCGTGGTGGCGGACGGGCTTTCGCGCTTCATTAACCCACCATTAATCCCGGGCTCATCATCCTCGCCAGTAGTGATGAGCCAGTAGTCGAAGGGGCCATCCCATTTCTGTATCTTCCACCCGAACACATCAGAATAGAATTTGATAGCGCGTTCCGTTTCGTCTACGTTGATTTCGAAATGAACAACCCGAGGCATACCATCCACTCCTTTCTTAGTGTGTTTGTTAAGTCGATGTTAGCTAATGTCATGCGTAAGCTGTTGCGCATAGCGCAGAGGAGCATAGCTATATGCAGTCAGTTTCACGCAAATGTTAGGCTTTTGATAGTTCGTGCATCTATTTACCCTTTTCCCTTGATGTCTCAGAACTTGCTGCCACCCAGGAAGGGATCTTACCTGCGCCCACAAGCATCCTGAGTAGATTGGGCATGCTATCAAACTGCCTCATGCACAGGTTGCATTCTTCCTCAGTCACAGACGATGTTCTCGGATAACACCAGATCGGCATCCCCTTCCGAATTCCCATCAGGTTTTTCATTTTCTTGCAGGGGAATTCATCGCAGCAAGCACAGTTCTCCACGCCATTCTCTCTCGCACACGGTCTGGCTTTGCAGCTCTTGTCCGCAAGTCTACCATCATTGAGACACCCGTCGCACCTGACATTCTCGGTTGTGTAGTGCTGATGGCCGAAGATTTTCCTCCAACCGTCAACCAGTTTCTCTCTGACAGCAGGGTCATCAGAACGGGCAGCGCACAAGTGGCAGTTGTAACCGCAATAGCCTATCATTTTTCTCATTATGCATACCTCCTGTATTCCGAGTGTTGAAACAGCTCCGGTTCCCCTGTGATACTATCTTTCCGGCGTGGGCGCCCAACGTTGCAGTTCAGCGGTGGCGTTTCACGACCTTCGCTGCAGCGAGTGATTAGGCAATGACAGCAGAACTGAGTTGACCCAAAAAGCATCTGCCCGCATCTTACATTCCCATCACCAGCCGAGTGTTCCAGGGTCGCCTTTGAACGGTCCCACAATGTCACCAGTTATCCAACCACCGTAAAAGCCACCTGGCTGTGGCTTCACCCGCTCTCTACCGACATAACAGGAATCCATAGGTGCGGGGTAGAAGGCTACGTGGTCCTTAATGACTGCATACGCTGACTTAGGGTCAGGATAGTACCAAGCCGCCCGCTCCGCTCTTTTTTTGCCAACGACAACGGTATAGTAATGAGCCCGACCTTTCCACTCACAAACCGAAGTCCTCGTGATTTCTACCAGATACTCCATCTGAATATCTTTCGGGGGAATGTAGTAGACCGGCGGATGACTTGTTTCCAGTACTCGCTTGGCTTCGCGCGTATCAGCGATTTTAACACCATTGAAAACGACTTCGATGTGCTTGGAAACATCCTCCACGCGAGGTGGGCGGGGATAATCCCAAACTGATTCTTGACCGGGACCAGGTTCAATGGGTGTTGGTTTCATCTCGTTACATCTCCTTCATCCAGCAGGCTTATGTAATTGACAGTGGTCTAAACCAATTCCTTAACACAGTCTTAACGATCGATATCATCCAATCCACCAAGTGTCAAGTTTGGACCTGCTTGCCAAGAAGAAGGCCTGAAAGCCTCCGGAATTCCCCGAATTTGACTTTTGGTATTCACCGGCTGTATTTTTATTAATGAGCAAGATATAGGAGAAAGAGACCACATGGAATTTCCTCTTGAAGGTGAAGGCATGCATTACGAGGGGTACTGCATCCGTCCCCCGAGTGAGGCCAATAGTATCCTCCTTCAGGTAACCGTGGGCTGTTCCCATAACAGGTGTACGTTTTGCGGAAGCTATAAGGAGAAGAGGTTCAGGATCAAGGACGACCGCACTATTCTGTCCGACATCCTCTTTGCCTCGAAATACATGAAGGGACAAGACAGGGTTTTCCTCATGGACGGGGATTCCCTCATTATTCCACAAGAAAGGCTCATGGGCATACTCGACCGTATCAAGGAACATCTTCCCTGGATGAGAAGAGTCGGTGCCTATGCCAATGCAAAGGGTATCAAGAAGAAGTCCCTCGAGGAATTGACCCAATTGAGGGAAAACGGGCTGGGGATACTCTACCTCGGCGTGGAGAGTGGAGATGATGCGATCCTACGGAGGGTTCATAAGGGAACCAGCGCCCAGAATCTGATCGACATGGGGCGGAAGGTCCGGGAGGCCGGCATGAAGCTTTCGGTTACCGTTCTCCTCGGCATCGCTGGGCGTGAAAGGTCCATTGAGCATGCTCGGGCCACCGGCGAACTCCTCAGCGCCATGGACCCGAACTACGTCGGTGCCCTGACGGTGATGCTCATTCCCGGCACTCCTCTTTATGAGGATTACACGAGCGGAAAATTTCAACTACCAACGGAAAGAGAGCTCCTCTTAGAACTGAGGGAGATGATCGTCCATACGCACCTGACCATGGGTCTTTTCTTCTCCAACCATGCCTCGAACTACCTGCCGATCAGGGCCAAACTACCCAGAGGGAAAAACGAGGCGCTCACCCTGATAGACCGTGCGCTTAAAGGCGAGATACCCCTGAAACCGGAATGGATGCGGGCCCTTTGACCGGCAAGTGCCCCGCAAGCCCCGCCTTGTAGGCGGAGTTAAGGGGCACAATTAAAAATGACATTTCATTTCCGGGAAGCCCCGCCCTGTGGGCGGGGAGCTTCACAAAGGACGCATTCCTTGCTCTGGTTAGCCTACTGGGGTTTCTCACGGAAAAGATGGTCTTTACTTCTTACGTTTCCTATTTTGATCCCTCAAAAGCTACGACTGAAGACCTCCAGCAAGGGTTTTTCTCCCTCAGCTTTTTCGAGCATCTCCTTGAAACGCCAGCCGCTATTCTGGTATTTTTTTCCGAGGGACCCCTCTGATAAAAAGTGTTTGAAGGGAATCAATAATGAGCGTCTTGTCCCGATTGAAAGCGCCAGTATTTAAAGAGGGAGGGATGCCGGAGATCGACACGGCTCAGTACCGCCTTCATATAAGAGGCCTGGTGGAGGAGGAACGATCCTTCACCTTGCAGAAGATCATGGAACTCCCGGCATCGAAGGTCGACGCGCGGCTCACCTCGGTTTCCGGTTGGTCAGTGAGGGCCACGTGGGAGGGGGTGCTCTGGAGAGATGTCATCCGTATCCTGAGGCCTAAGAAGGAGGCCAACCACGCCACGTTTTCAGGCTTTGGGGGGAACTATGAGACGACCGTTCCCCTCAGTGATCTGGATCACCCGAGGGTCCTCCTTGTCTATGGAGTGGAAGGAGAACCCCTCGAAAGGGAATATGGTGGTCCCCTCCGCATGGTAGTCCCCAACCTCTATGGCTATAAGAGCTGCAAGTGGCTGGAGACCATCACGCTCAACGATACCATGAAAGGTGGATATTGGGAGGATAGGGGATACACGCGATCGGGCGTCATCGAGCCCGGGTTCACCTTCGATGTCAATACGCGGACCCGGCGTCCCATCCCCGGAGGGGAAGTGACGGAATTTTAGCCGGTTTCACAAGTAAACAATCATGTAAGGATTGATTGAAAGGAGGAGTTCGATGGAAAGGATTTCCCGGAATTACCATGCGAGACTTCAGGAGATGTGCGATTGTTACATGGAAACCGATTACCGAGAGGAGATAGAGAAGATGGCGTCCGAAAGCAGTGTCGATGTGGAAGAGGATGCCCTAAAGTACCTGGCCCTCTCCATCCTTTATGCCACCACGGAAAAGGCCAAGAAACTATCCTTCAAGAAGAAGAGAGGCGAGCGCAAAGTGACCGTTAAGGCGGAGGAAAAGATGGAGCTCCCAATGCCTCCTGGGGAGATTACTGATAAGGTCTTTGAGATTATGCGCTCCATCACCCACCTAGAAGGGAAAAAGGGGAGGGAGCCTTTCTCCCTGGGGCTCAGAGATGGGCGAATGGAACTGGGTGTGAAGGTTAAAAAGGAGGAGGATAAGGAGTCGCTTAAGCTTAGGTTTCCGGGTCTGTAATAGTTTAAAAGCCCTGGCAGCTTTGGCTTAGAATGTCAATACTGGACGGCATAGCCTCGAAGGAGATAGATTTACCACCTTACAACCTGAATATTATGGATAAATGCCGAGCAGTCTGGTCGCTTCCGCAACCCTCCCCACCCCGAGCATCCAGGCCGCCGTCCGCATGTGAACCTTCTCTTTTTTCGTAATGGCCGCAACATCCCAGAAGCTTCTCCTCATTATCCGTGCCAATTGGTTGTTCACCTCCTCCAACGTCCAGAAGAGGGCTTGGATATTCTGCACCCACTCGAAGTAGGAGACCGTAACGCCTCCCGCATTACAGAGGATATCGGGGATGACGAAGATCCCCTTATCGTAGAGTATATCGTCGGCAGAAGGCGTGGTAGGGCCATTGGCTGCTTCCGCGATGATCTTCGTCCTCACCTTATGGGCGTTCTCCACAGTGATTTGATTTTCAAGGGCTGCGGGGATGAGTATGTCGCAGTCCATGGCCAACAGTTCCTCGTTGGTGATGTTATCGGCCTCCCCGTAATCAACCACTGAACCAGTTTCCTCCTTGTGCTCCAACACCTTTTCTGGATCGAGGCCACCGGCGCTATAAATCCCACCCCTTGAGTCGCTCACCGCTATGATTTTGGTACCGAGTCTATGGATGATCTTGGCGGCATTGGAGCCCGCGTTGCCGTACCCTTGAATGGCCACGGTCCCTTTCTCCAGGTCCATGCCCAGGTGTTTCAGGGCCTCCTCGATGGCGTAGACGCAGCCCTGCGCCGTGGCTTCATTTCTTCCCAGGGATCCGCCGACAGCTATGGGTTTACCGGTTACCACGCCTGGAACACTGTACCCCTGCAATGAACTATAGGTATCCATGATCCAGGCCATGGTTTCGGCGTTGGTATACACATCAGGAGCGGGTATATCCTTTTCGGGGCCAATCAGGGGGGCGATTTCCCAGGTATACCTTCGGGTCAATCGCTCCAATTCCCCCTTTGACATCTCCTTGGGATTGCACTGGACTCCACCCTTGGCGCCACCATATGGGATATTAACCACCGCCGCCTTCCACGTCATCCAGGCAGCCAGGGCCTTCACCTCGTCCAGGTCGACGGAGGGATGATAGCGAATTCCCCCCTTTCCCGGACCTCTGGTGTTGTTATGTTGTATTCGGTATCCGGTAAAGATCTTGAGCTCTTCGTTATCCATTTTGACCGGGAAGGTGACGATTAGTACCCTCTTGGAGTTTTGCAACTTCAGCTTTATCCCCTCATCGAGGCCCAATCTTTCAGCCGCGATCTCCAATTGGAGCAGTGCGACCTGATGGGGTTTTGTTTCATCATACTTGGATTTGTCGACGGCCATTGGACCTGTTCCCTCCTTTCGTTACTTCTTACGCAACCCGAGAATTTCCCTCGCTTCCCTCGGGGTGGCAACCTCTCGGCCGTACTCCCGTGCAATGCGAACGATACGCTCCACGAATTGGGCATTGCTTGCGGCAAGTACGCCCTTATTATAGTAGATATTGTCCTCCATACCCACCCGCACATGTCCTCCCATGATCAGCCCCATCATGGACATGGGGAGATGTCCTTTGCCAATTCCGATGATGGACCACGTCGAATTTTGGGGGAGATATTCGTAGATGTGGAGGAAGGATTTTGGGGTAGCGGGGCTTCCCCAGGGAGTACCCAAAACAAACTGGAAGTGAAGCGGTTCTTCGAAAAATCCCTGGTCCCTCATGCGGAGGCACGTTACCATCATCCCCACATCGAAGACCTCAAGCTCGGGTTTTACCCCCTTCTCCCTCATCCTCTTGGCCGCGGTCTCCAGAAACTCGGGGGTATTGATAAAGACCGATTCCCCAAGGTTTATTGAGCCCGCATCATAGGAGGCAAGTTCTGGCTCCAATTCAAGGGGCAGCAGCCTCTCCTCGATGGGGAGATTACGACCTGGAATACCGCTTGTGGTTAAGCAGAGCACAAGGTCCGTCTTCTCCCTCAATGGTTCCAACACCCGGCGAAATAGAGTCAGATTTTGGGTTCCCAGGCCCGTTTTCGGATCCCGGACGTGAATATGGATGATGGCTGCCCCTGCATCCCAGCATTCTCTAGCGGATTGGACGATCTCATCGGGTGTAATGGGAATATGGGGCGCGACGTCCCGAGAGATTCTGCTCCCGGTTATGGCTGCCGTGATGATGAGCTTTTCCATGGTTAACCCCGGGACCTCATTCCCCTCATTCGGAGTTTATGAGCCTCGGGTCCTCTTCCCACTACGCCCTTTCTCCTCACTGGAGGATGGATCTCCCTCTTCTTACCGGGTAAAGGGGACAATTCATGAGAGAGGCTTCGAGGAACTAACCTCCAAATTTTCGTACATCTTTTCATTATCAAAGGTCTCCATTCTTGTCAAATATATCTTTGGAGATCTTTGAAAAGGTCACTCTTCGCCCTCAAACATTGAATTTGCGGCTCTGCACGCACTTGAATTAGAATGGGCACCGCACAACCGCATGACCGCAGCACTGGAACACTGCATAATTTCACGCTCAGAGCTCCCTTTCCCAGCTTTTCAGAGATCTCCTCCATTTATTTATTCTTTTGGTTTGCTTCGCTTCTGTATTATGGTAAGATGCAAGCGGTGAGAGACACGACGGGACGCTTTTCCCATTATAAGTTGGTCGTTTTTGATCTGGATGGAACCCTGACAGCGGAGAGATCCATCTGGGAATACATCCATAAGAAACTGGACAGATGGTATGGTTATGCGGAGAAGTACCAGAGCCAATTTCTCCAGGGGAAGGTTTCCTACGAGCAGTTCTGTGAACTAGATGCCCAGGTGTGGAAGGGGATGAGGGTTGATGATTTACGGGATATCGTTCGAGGTGTCCCCTTCAATCCAGGGGTGGATGAGTTGACTTCCGTTTTGAAGAGATTGGGCCTGAGGCTGGCTCTTGTCTCCTCAGGCCTCTCCCTGCTGTCCGAATGGGTACAAGAGAAATATGGTTTTGATTACGCGGTGTCCAATCGAATCCTTTGCGAGGATGGTATCCTGACCGGAGAGGTGGAGATCAAAGTCCACTACGATCGAAAGGCTGAATGGGTCCAGAGTATTAAGGATATGTTTCGGATTCGAAGTAATGAGATCATCGCCATAGGGGATAGCGTTGGGGATATGGAGATGTTTGAGATGGCGGGATATTCCATTTCCTTCAATTCCTCATCGCCCAAACTCGATCAGATTGCCGATGTCGTGGTAAAGGGAAATGACCTCTCTCACATTATTCCGAGGTTGCCAATGGTGAAGGGAAAATCTGAAACATATGGACATTCCGATGCCTCCCCCGTTAATACGGTCAAGGGGTTCAATGGTTAGGGTTTAGGACAATTCAAGAACAGGTACGGAGCTGGTGTTGGATCTATCCTTGATGCAATGGATAAATGTAACGTGGTCGAACTGGGTATTCGACATGACCATGCCCTGGATCACTCATTCTGGCAGCAAGGCTATGGGTATTCTCTTTGCCTTCATCCTCTTCGTCTCGACGAGGAACGGACGGTCCACTTTTTTCTATCTGGTCTCATTCGGCATCAATGTCATGATCTTAGAGGCTCTCAAATATGGAATAAAAAGGGCCAGGCCCTTTGCGATCCCTGATGTGATCCTGAGGATTTCGTCAGAGGAGGCATTTCGCTTGAATCCCAGTTTTCCCAGTGCCCATAGCGCCATCGCCTTGATGATTGCTACAACGCTTTCTCATCGTTATGGAAGGTATCGGGTTGTGTGGTATAGTCTTGCCGGGTTGGTGGGATTGAGCCGGGTTTACCTCGGGGTTCACTACCCGAGTGATGTTATTGTGGGGGCGGCTATTGGATACGGTGTAACGAAGACCATTATTTTGGCATCGGAAGGAGGTGGTGAAAAGAGATAAGGGAGATCAGATCGAAATAGGCGTTGTCTTTTGAGCGGTGAATCATACGAAGATGGGGTGAGCGATGAAAGAGCTAGTCGAGAAGATGGTTCAATACCTCGTCGATGAACCCGATAAGGTTGAGGTAAAAGAGATCGACGGGGACCAAGCCAACATATTGGAGATTAGGGTTTCCAAGCAGGACATAGGCAGGGTGCTTGGAAAACAGGGGACCAACATCAATGCCCTGAGGACCATCGTTTCAGCGGTTGGGGGCAAGAGGAAGAAGAGATACTTCGTGGAATTAATCGATGATAAGCCTGACGAAAGGAGGAGGCAGTTTTAACTGCCGATCTATTAAAGGAGTAAAGAACCCTTCAAGAAAATGGTGAAGGTTAGGTTGCGCAATTTGGTTTCCCAATTGTTCCTCAGGCATGGAATTCCATGATGGGGTCTCATGGTTAGGGGTCCCTCTGGACAGTCTTAGGAAATGGTTTCAGGGATTGGATTTTCATCCCGATGCCTCAGTGGATTGACGTGGGGGGGATTGGGGGTACATTCAAAATGGTATTCCCAGGAGGGGGATTTCCTAGGAGAGGGGGCGCTGTCATGACGAGGATGAATCCTTCCCCAAGATGGAACGAGCTATGATGAGCTTTTCGATCTCCTTGGTCCCTTCATAGATTTCCACGATCTTTGCATCTCGGTAAAACCGCTCCACGTCATAATCTGCCATATATCCATACCCGCCATGGAGCTGGAGGACCTCATCAGCAACCCTCACCGCTACTTCCCCTGAATACCATTTTGCCATGGCGATGAGTTTAGAGTCCGGTTTTCCCTGATCCAGCATCCAAACGGCCTTATAGTAGAGATTTCTTGCCGCCTCGATTCGGGTAGCCATCTCAGCTATCTTGAATCGGGTGGCTTGGAAAGAAGCCAGAGCTTTTCCGAATTGGCGCCGTTCCATAACATGTTTGACGGCCTTTTCCATGGCTCCCTGAGCTAGGCCAACGGCTTGGGCACAGATATGCACCCTGGTATGGTCGAAAAAGACCATGAACTGATGAAATCCCTTTCCCTCCTTGCCCACCAGATTTTTCCTTGGAACGCGGACATCGCTGAAAGTGAGCTCCGCTGTTTCGGACGCCCTGATTCCCAGCTTATTCTTAAGGGGCGTCGCTTCGAAACCCTCACGATCTGTTTCAACGGTGATGACGCTGTGGCGTTGGTGCCGAGATTCGGCCTCAGGATTCGTCAGACAGAGGACCTGGATAAAGTGCGCCGTGTTGCCATTAGTGGTGAAGGTTTTGGTGCCATTGATGACGTATTCCCCTTCCACGGGGACGGCTCGGGTAATGACGGAGGCAACGTCACTGCCGGCGTCGGGTTCCGTGATTGCCGCTCCTGTAATGGTTTTACCCTTCACCAATGGTGGGAGTAAGGTCTTCTTCTGTTTTTCCGTTCCGAAGAGTTGAATCATTTCGGAGCCGAAGGTTGCTGCTAAAATGGAGAGGCCGATCCCCGGGTCCACCCTCCAGAATTCCTCATTGATGAGGCAGTGTTCAAAGAAACCCAGTCCGGGTCCGCCGTAATCTTCCTTGATGAAGACACCGACGAATCCCAGTTGGCATGCCTTTTCCCAAAGGTGCCTCGGGAATTCCTCCTTTTGGTCGCATTCTTGGGCGATTTCGGGAAATTCGCCTTCCGCGAATGCTCGGGCGGCCCTGATGATATCCTTCTGTTCATCGGTTAATTTGAAATCCATGGTTCTCTCCTAAACCTTGCATTCGCCTCGCCCCTATTTTGGGGATAAAGGACTTGGTGCATCCGATAAACGAAAGCCCCAATTACATTTCAGAATCCTCGTTTCACCCAAACGAGAAGGGGCAACACTTGCCCCAAAAAAAAGTGTTGGTAAACCGAAGAACGGTAATCCCTTGGGTCGAAATATCGTTGTAAGTGATATTTTACTCATCGAGGGAAGGGCGGGAGAAGCATTGGTGGAATCTATTCCTTCTCTTTATCCCCTTTGTCGACGTGCTTTAGGAAAGCCTCTATGGTGATGACGTTGTCACCGGATTTCGATTTTTTCGGATGTCTGGACCGGTGGATGGATTCCAACTGTTTGACATATGTCCTCAAATCCGGTTTTTCCTCTACGGCTTTTTTGAGCTGTTCATCGATGAGCTCGGCCTCTTCCCGCATTTCGCTCAGATCGACTTCAAAGGGAACGAGCTTCGCAAGTAACTCGAGAGTCTGAATACAATCCCAGGAAGATCTCATTGCTATATACGGGGGGACACGACCCCAGAGCATAAATGAGCCGATCCCACAGGTTTCAGCACGCTGTTGGAGAAGGGAGACGTAGCTCCCGGGGCCGGCATAGTCTATCATTTGCACATCATGCGCCAGCAGGTCCTTTAAGAGACTGGAGTTGCTCGCTACAACGGATATCTTTCGAGGAATCGTATGGACCACCTGGTCATAGAGCCCGCCAATAGTTACCAGTCGTTCAACATCAAATCGAGACGCCAACGTGAGGAAGAGATCGGCAAAGCCCTTCCAACGAATATGGGGTTCGTTTCCGAGGAAAAGGATTAAATCGGGCAATAACCCTTTATTCTTCCAGTAAAAGAATTCATTTTTCGGATATTCAACCTGGCGAATAAGCCCATCTTCAACCACCACTTTGGGCCTGGATTCCCTGAAAAGGTGAAATCCATCCGAAAGGATCTCCGCGAATTTTTGTGCCTTGAGGCTCTCCCGGAGGTAGGTGACGGATCCGCTTGAGACCTTTCCGGCGTCGATCCACCCCTCATAGCCCCCAATCAACCAAGGACGAGAAAGGCGAGGCGTTTCATGGATGATAAGCTCATTTTCCATTCTCTTGCTCCAAAAGGGTATTCTTGCCCACGGGGCTACTTTCCCTTAAAGATAGGTTTTCTCTTTTCCAAAAAGGCCAATGCGCCTTCATTCTTATCTTCCGTGCTGAAGAGCTCGCTGAAATAGCGGGATTCCAATCTCAACCCCTCTCGTTGGGGCAGGGCCAACCCTTCGTTGATGGCCTTTTTCGCGGCTCTGATAGCCAGAGGCCCTTTCGAAAGGATCTTTGCCGCCAGTTTTCTTGCCTCATCGAACAAATCTTCTCTTTTGACGACCCTGTCTACGAGGCCTATTCTCGATGCCTCCATGGCATCGATCATCTCACCTGTGTATATGAGTTCCTTCGCCTTCCCGGGAGGGATCAACCTGGGCATCCGCTGAGTGCCCCCATAACCCGGGATGACGGCCAAGTTGACTTCGGGCTGCCCAAGCTTGGCATCTTCCGAGGCAACTCTGATATCACAGGCCATGGCCAACTCGCATCCTCCTCCCAGGGCGAAACCCTGGATAGCGGCGATAACGGGACCCTTAAAGTCCTCAATCTGATTGAAAATCCCCTGTCCCGCGGAGGCGAACTTTTCAGCCAGGGCTGGGTCCATGGAGGGGAACTGTTTGATGTCAGCCCCCGCCGCGAAGGCCCTTTCTCCACCACCCCGCAAAATGACGATGTGGACATCCTCGTTTTCCTCCAGTTCCTTGAAGACGCTGCTCAGCTCGTCCATAAGTGTGTGATTGAGGGCGTTAAGGGGGGGATTATCGATAGTAACCCATGCCATTTTCTCCTCAATGGTATAGTTCACAAAACGCCGATTCGCAGCCGTTTTCACCTCTTCTTCCATTCCTCCCTCCCGTCAGCTCAACAGAGTTAAGGGGCCTATCGTTTGAACATATTTCCTTAATCTCATTCTGTCAAGATACCCCGTATACACAAGCGATTCCGCCAGATTTTGGTGAAATATTTTCTGACTCGAAGTTCCCTGGGGATTATTCACCGGAAATATCTTCTCCTTTTAGGCGTCTCGGTCACTCGATCTCCAAAATGCCCCCTTCGAGGATGCAGACTTTGATATCCTTCTTCTGGAGGCCTGACCTCAGTTTTGACCTTACCACATGGCTCTCGGATGTTCTGGAATAGCCGACTCTGGAGGAGCGAACAAACCCTGCCATTTGAAAGGGGCCGAACCTCAAATTGAAAGAATTCTCGAATTCGCTCTCCCCCAGTGGTGATCATATCTCATTATACCCCGTAAACCTGGTTTTTGGATGGCTATAGTTTACTATTTCTCCTCAAAAAAACAATCCTCCCTAAGGGAAACCCTGTAGTCATCCTCCTGCGACGATTATATGACAATGCCTTTCCGACGGATTTATCCCGGGAAAAGTGTTGCGGCACCTTGAATTTTGGGATTCCTTGGAATTACATTAAAAGAAGATTCTGTGGGAGTTTATCCACGACATGTACCCCGGTTGGGCCATAAATGGTGAGTGAACGATCTTCCATCGGGCAATAGAGCGATAGAATTGGAGGAATGGGATGATTCCAAACCTTTCTCCTTTTTGTGCACTTAAAAGATTGATTCAGAGTGGTCAATGATGAAACGCTATATCATTATAGGCAATGGGGTGGCAGGGACGGCTGCAGCTGAGAAGATTAGGGAAAACGATGACGATGGAAAGATCGACATCTTTACCGACGAACCCGTTCCCTTCTATACCCGGATTAGGCTTCCCGATTTCCTTGCGGGATCTGCCGAGGAAAAGGACCTCGTCCTGCGCACGGGTTCTTGGTATGACGAGAGGAGGATAGAGCTCCATCTCGAGGAGGCCATCGAGGAGATCGATCCCGATAAACGGGAGGTTCGCAATGCCAAGGGAGACCGCTATGATTATGACCGACTCCTCTTAGCCACAGGAGGACATTCCTTTGTCCCTCCTATTCAAGGGGCGGAGAAGGAGGGGGTTTTTACCCTCCGATCTGTCGGGGATGCCCGGAGGATAAAGGAGTATGCGAAAAAAGCTACCGAGGTGCTTCTCATCGGAGGGGGGCTCTTGGGTCTGGAGGCGGGGAATGGACTGAGGAGGGCCGGGCTTAAGGTCACGGTCGTGGAATTTTTCCCCAGATTGCTCCCTCGGCAGATGGATGAACCGGGGGCAGAATTGTTAAAACAGCAGATGGAGGGTATGGGGTTCACTTTCTATTTAGGGGCAAAATCAAAGGAGATAGTGGGAGCCACCAGGGCTGAGGGTTTGGGTTTGGAGGACGGCAGTAACATCTCCTGTGATATGGTCCTTATTTCGGCGGGTGTCCGGCCCAACCTGGAACTGGCCCAGAAGCTCGGCCTGGAATTCGACAAAGGGGTGATCATCAACGACCGGATGGAGACGAAGATTGTTGCTATCTATGCTGCCGGGGATTTGGTACAGCACCGAGCCCGTTTCTATGGGATTTGGCCGGCTGCGGAGAGACAGGGAGAAGTCTCCGGTATTAATATGGCCTGGGGAGAGGAACTCTATGAGGGTACGGTAATGTCTAACCGGCTGAAAGTGGTGGGAATCGATCTGGTTTCCTCGGGGGAGATCGACGTGGAGGGCCGGTTTGAATCACGAGTGAAGAAGGATGAGAGGGAGTACATTTATCGGAAACTGATCTTCAGAGATGGTGTGATCATCGGTTGTATCCTCTTAGGGGATGTGAGGGGTAATAGGGAAGTTTTGAACGCCATCGAAGAGAAGAAGGATGTGGCCCATTTGAAGGGAGAAATTCTCGAGAGGGATTTCGATTTCAAACGATTGAAGCGATAGTGGATAATTCCGGTTCCGCGGAAATCACGGGGGCATGAGAGCCCCGAGCAATGAGTGATTGCGGGAAGCGGAGTCTACCGGGTTAGTGTTTGTGGCGCTTCCGCAGAAGCATGAGTATATTTTTAGGGCGGTTATCTGGCCTTTTAAGAGGAAAAGCAATGAAGAAGCCTTCTGTTAGCCCTATGACCGTCTTTGCCGCGGCAATCCTTGGGATTCCCTGCTTTATGAAGAAACAGCACTCCTTCAATTCCAAGCTCTTCTTTTTATGCACGACAGTTTTGGCTTCGCTGGCCAGTAGCACATACTGTAGCCCATACACCAATACTCCACGCCCGCAGCTGACTGCTGTTCTCAAAGAGCATGCCGCAACCGTAAAACCGTTTCTTTCCCTTGGAGACTTGGATTCTGTTGAGTTGACTTCTTACGGCGCCCTTATACATTACGATTTCGCGCCGTTAAACCACGACCGATATCCTCATCGCCCGGTGAACGCCGTAATGCGAGGTCGGGGGGCAGCTGGAGGCGATGACGTACCCAAACCTGAATACAGAATTTTTGTCTACACCGCACCCCGTTTCCTAGTACTCTATAAGGGAAAAGAGTTCTTAGCAGTCTATCCGGTCGCCGTTGGAAAGGATAACGCTTGGTTAGACAACAATAATACTGGAGCACCAATTAAGGTGGCTGGTCGAACTTACACAGTGAAAAAGGGGGACAACCTTTGGTCAATCTCGCGAGGCTTTGGTATGGATATATGGAAAGTAGCAAGCTTCAATGGTCTATCGGTCGAGAAACCCTTGCGTCCCGGACAGGAGATCAAGATTCCCAGGAGACACATCGACATCACTCCGTATGGAACCTTCACTGTTACAAACAAGGTTCAGAATCCGGTCTATAGAAGCGGGCACAAGACGATTCAACCCTTTCATCAGGATAAGAAAAACTTGCTCGGCTCCAGATGGATAGGTCTGAATAACTCATCATATGGTATCCATGGAACCAACACCCCAAAGCTGATCGGAACCTATAGCACACAAGGTTGCGTAAGGATGCTCAATAAGGATGTTGAGCAATTGTTTAATTTTGTTCAAGTTGGTACAAATGTTGTGATAAAGCGAACACCAACGGGAAAACAGAGGTTGAGCTCTTGGCTCAGTCATGTTAAGAGGGGGTTATATGATTAGGGTGAGAAAAATTCGCTTGTCTCAAATGTTGCGCGTTTTCATTTTTTCGCTAAGTGTCTTGTGTGCTCCCCATAGCGTGTTGACACAGCAACTACATAACCTCACACCTGAGGATGAGCGGAATATTGACGATCTTATGAGTAGAATGACAATAGAGGAGAAGATTGGCCAGATATTGATCGTTGGGTTCAAAGGGACCGAGGTTAATGGGCAAGCTGAGCAGCTGGTGAAGAAATACCATGTTGGAAGCATCATCCTATACGAGGGAAATATCAAAGATATGCGAGACGAGAAGGTTTCAATCGTCGATTTGAAGGTTCCCCGCACCGTTGCGTTACTTTCCAATTCCCTCCAGGAGTTAGCTTCCCAAACGAGGCGAAAAATTCCATTGTTGATTGCCGTTGATCAAGAGAATGGAAGTGCCATCATTATAGAAAAGGGAATAACATTATTGCCCGGCGCCATGGCGATCGGTGCTACGCGTTCTGAGGAATATGCATTCCAAGCGGGAAGGATCACGGGAGAGGAATTACGAGCGATGGGCATTCACATGGATCTTGCTCCAGTCGCTGATATCAACACGAACAAGGATAATGATATCATCGGAGATCGGTCTTTCGGGGGAGAAAAGGATTTGGTCACGCGTCTAAGCGTGCAGTTTATGAGAGGCTTGCATGCGGGAGGAGTGCTGTCTATCGCAAAGCACTTCCCGGGACACGGAGATTCATCTATAGATCCTCATTTTGGGTTGCCAATTGTGGGATACGGTCGCAAGCACATAGAAGCTGTGAACATGTCACCTTTTAAGGCTCTGGTTGAGGCAGGAGTTGACGGGATTATGCCTGCCCACATGGAATTTCCAGCTCTGCGTCTACAGAAGGGTCTCCCGATCAGCTTGTCGAAAAGCGGCCTCGAGGAACTGGTAAGAAAGAAATTGGATTTTGATGGAGTCCTTATGACAGACGATTTGGTTCGAATGCGTGCTGTGCGTATTGGTCGGAGGCTGAAGATGGCTGCCAGGCTTGCGGCTGCTGCTACAAATGATATCTTAATGTTTGCGCATTTGCCGTATGATGAGACAAGCAGTGGTTTCGTATTCGATTTAGCAGCCCTTGAGGCCATTATTCATGAGCTCAGGGATTACTTCAGAGGAAATGCCGGGCAGCTCGACAAATCTGTGCAAAGGGTGTTGCGCTTGAAGCTACGGGTAAACAAGAGTCTTGATTCTGATCTGTGGAAAGTCGACCCCTCGAGATTAAGCGAGATCATGAGAACTCCTGAAAAGCTGGACTGGGCGAGGAAGATCTCTGATGGATCGGTTACGCTCATTAACGATTACCACGACCTATTCGCCGGTGACCGTGCACCGCTGGAGAGAATTGGCGCCAACGATCCAATACTCGTTGTAGTACCAGTATTTAAAGTCGATGAGTTTACACCACGGATTAGGGGTAGGGGTTACAGCGAATTGATACCAGTGCAGCTGCGCTACGGTGTGTGGGGCAAGCCAGCAATGGAAGGTGAAATCGGGGCGAAGGTCGATGAAATCGTAAGGATGAGTTCGAACGTCAAAATGATTCTTTTCGGCATGGTAAACAAGATCCATGCTAGAATACTCCGAGACGTCAGAGAAAGGGCGGACAAACCCATAGTTGCCATAGCATTTCACGAACCGAATCTCGTGAGGCCTCAAATGATTCATAGGCTCACTTACTTGGCTGCCTATTCGAACTTGGACCCTTCGAACGAGTCTGTGGTGAAGGTTTTGACGGGTGAGGTCCAGCCCAAGCCAAGGAAATTTCTTCCCGTATCAATCCTACCGGGTTTTTTTGACGTCACGACCGACGGGGCTGAGATCATTCCACGCCAAGACTTTCAGTGGTGGTTCAACAAGGGATTAGCTGAAAAAAAGGAGGGGAAACTGAGGTCGGCGAGGGAGAGCTTCATGAAAGCGGAGGTTAAAGCCCAATCGGAGAGGGAGAGGGAGAAAGCTCGGGGGGAACTGAAGGAGGTTGAGAAAGAAATCATTAAGAAGGAGAGCCCCCGATGAATAGAGACGCCTTCTTTTGGTGAGGAGACAACAATGGGAAAGAAACGGTGGGTCGTGGTAGCGACAGCGGGGATTTTGTTACTGGGCAACGAGCCTCTGTTCGGTCAACAGCCAGGATTTGAAAACTGGGAGAAGGGGAAGAATTATTATGACAAAGGAAACTTCGCCAATGCGGCGGAGGAGTTTGTTCGGGCGCTTGAGGCTGATCCGGCTTTTGCGAAGTATCAGGAATTGGTAGGAGAAGTGCTTGTTGAAAAAACGAGGGAATATGATAGAGCCATAACACTGCTGGAGAAAGTGCTGAAAAAGGGGGAGAGTCCGAAAGCACTGTTCTGGCTGGGAAAGGCTTACTATAAAAGGGGGTTCTCTGGAGGAGAGGAATCTAGAACCCGAGACTTCGCCAAGGCCGTGGAGTACCTGCAAAGGGCCGATCGTATGGGAGAAGATCCAAGGGCAGAAGAATTGCTCGCAGAAATTAGATCATTTAGCCGCGCCCAGGATGGGGATAACCTGATTTGGAAACTCGGTGCCCTCCTCGGAATAACCGTTATTTCAGTTGGTGCCGTAGTGGCTTTAAGGCGCTTTGCCTTTCCGCAATCCTCTGCACTGGTGGATATCATACTTTTCTTGGTATTGGTTGTAGTTGTGGTTTTGTCAGCGGCACTTCTGAGGATCATTAGCGGTCAGCAGTTTGAGAGTATCATTAATAGAATGCTCGATATTCTCAAGGCAATATTCCCTGCGGGGACGTAAGGCCTGGGGTCACGTTCTCGTATTCTGGCTGATTGTTGGATGCAGGAACTGGGACAAGGGGACGTCAGGCTAGCACCTGAAGAACCATTGCAGACAGGAACCTTTACCAAGACCGTGACATCAACGCCGAGTTGACCGGATCGGCGTTTCTGTTCGTCCAGCATAACGATCGTATGTCCACCCACGCCTTCAAATAATCCCCATCTGTGTTGAATTGCAGGCTCCCTTGTCCGCTGTCAACACTTTGCCTGTGCCTGAACCGATCTTTGGATTGAAGACTTTCCCCTTCCCTCGTGGGTGTTAACACCGAGGGACACATCCCCTTGGCCCGTTTCTGAGCAGTGTTAACCATCTGCCACGATCTTCTCGTAATTCTCATAAGACCGGGAGCGTGGATTCTCATTTACCCTGCCGTGCTTATTCTCCAGTTGACGAAAAAGATTCCCAGGGAGACCATGGGGAGGCCCACCATTAAGGAAACGGTGAATTCCTCGCCGAGCAGGAGGGTACCGAAGAGGACCCCGAAGATAGGGGTGAAGAAGGTGAAGGCAGAGAGCCTGCTTACCGAATAGGTGTGTATCAGCTTGAACCATACGAAGTAGCTTATAAAGGCAACGATGACCGATTGATAGAAGATAGAGGACACGATATAAGGATTGATTCCGTAGATCCACTGTGGCTCCAGGATGAAGCTTATGACCAAGAGGATGGGTATGGAGAAGAAGAGCTGATAGAGGAAGGTATTTATCGGATGAACCTTTTCCGCCATAAACCTCTTGATATAGAGGGTTGTTGCTCCCCACAAAAAGGCCGCCGTGATCTCAAGGACGTCCCCGATGAACATGGTCGGTTTGGCCACCTTCGGTTTCCCAAGGAAGACGAGGAAGATTCCCGAAAAGGCCAGAATGAGCCCCAGCATCTTCACGGTGGTCAGCCTATCCCCCTTAAGGAAAAAATGGGCCCCCACGGCAACCACGAAGGGGCTCAAGTAAATGAAGACCACGGATCGGGCGGCATCTGTGAAGAATAACCCAAAGTAAATGCAGGCGAATTCCAGGCCAAATAGGAATCCCACCACCAAGCCGTGAAAGAGCCTGATATCGGTATGGAATATCCTCTCACCCTTTCTCAAGCAATAGATAATGCCGCAGATCGAAGCGATGATCGACCGCAGTGCGGAGGTGAAGACCGGGGATACCCCCTGAGTGGAGTATTTGATGGCGGTTTGGTTAAACCCCCAGAGTAAGGTCAGAATGATGAGGGTGATGATGGCATTGAGGTCCAAATACTCCTTGCTCTCCCTAGCAAACATTTCCCCTCCATGAGATCTCCTCCGGGGAAGGGTGTTCTCCACATTTCAAATTCCAAGCGCAGGGGTTACCAATTCCCATTCTGGTCACCTTGAGCTGGATCTCTTCATGGGGCATGAAAAAGCTCATGCCCCATGGGGCTCATAAAAGACGGGAGGCAAGAGACGATAGGCGCGAGAGGAGAGAAGAGAGCCGATATCTCAAGATTCTTCTCCTCATTTTTACGATTCCATGAGTGGGAGGCACTTGTTTTGGGCAAACCCTCACGCATTGAAAGACGGTATTGCAACCCCACACACCACTCTGGCCATCCACGGCCTCAAGGATCTCTTCACCCCTGCTGTCTCGAGGATCAGCGAGAAAACGATAAACCTTGGCCAGTATGGCAGGCCCCATGAATTGAGAGTCCCGTCCAAAAGCTGGGCATGCTCCGTAACAGATTCCGCAGAGGATGCAGTTAACGTATGGGTCGATTTCCCTCCGCTCATCTTCATTCATTATGTACTCTCGGGGGGTTCGGATGGGTTTTCCCTGAAGACGGAGTTCCATTTTCCCGTAATGGTCGAAGAAAGAGGAGAGATCGACGATCAGGTCTCGAATGACTGGGAAGTGGGGAAGGGGTTTCATGAGAATTGGTTTTCCGAGGAGACTTTCGACTGGTGTTCGACAGGCCAGGAGTAATTGGCCATTCACCAGCATGGCACAGGACCCACAAACTGCACCTCGACACGAATAACGGAAAGAGAGGGTTCCATCGTGCTCATCCTGGATCCGGAGCAATGCCTCGAGGAGGTTCATTCCTTTTCTCGGTTGAACGTGGAAGGTTTCAGTCCATCGGGAGGGGTCCCGATTCCGATCGAACCGCTGAATTCGCACTGTTAAAAGGAGGCGATCCATTCAGTAAGTCCTCTCCTTTGGAGGGTGAGAGGTGATAGCCACGTCCTTATATTCAATTCTTAATCCGTCGGTTGTTTCGAAGGCCATCGTGTGACGAAGCCAATGTTCGTCGTCCCGATCGGGATGATCCAGTCGAAAGTGGGAGCCGCGGCTCTCCTTTCGAGCCAGGGCTCCTTCGACGATCACCTCTGATAAATGGAGCATTCCCTCGACTTCCAGGTATTGAATGAGTTCATGATTGAAGGCAAGGGTTTTCTGTTTGAGCCCGACCCTTCTGACCCTTTCCCTCAGCTCCCTCACCTTCTCCCTCGCGGCGAGGAGATCTGATTCCTTTCGGAAGATTCCCACATGGGAGGTCATCAGAGCGTTCATTTCATCCCTCAGCTGGGAACAGGGTTCCTCTCCTTTTCGTCCAAGGAGTTCTTCAAGGCCAGATTGGAAGGCCTTCAATTGACCGTGAAAAAGTGCTCTGTTTGAATCCGGCTTTTCTACTTCGATTCTTTGAGCTGCCTTCCTCCCAGCTCGTGCGCCAAAGACCAGGGTTTCCAACAGTGAATTTCCGCCGAGCCGGTTTGCGCCATGCACGCTGACACATGCACACTCCCCGGCGGCAAAGAGCCCGGAGAGGGATGTCTCGCAGTCCCGGTTTGTGGCGATCCCTCCCATGGAGTAGTGCTGTGCAGGCTGAATGGGGATAAAATCTGAAATGGGGTCAACGCCCTCGAAATCCATAGCGATCTGTCGGATCCCGGGGAGATGATCCATGATTCGCTCTTTTCCCAGATGTCGGAGATCGAGGTAAACATATCCCCCCTCAAAGCCTCGTCCCTCATCAATCTCCGTCTGAATCCCCCTGGCGACGATATCTCGAGGCCCGAGTTCCATAACCGTAGGGGCATAGCGCTCCATAAAGCGTTCACCCTTGGCGTTGATGAGGTATCCTCCCTCTCCTCGCGCCGCCTCCGTGATCAAGATGTTTGTCCCGTAGAGGCTTGTGGGATGGAATTGAACAAATTCCATATCCTCAAGTGGCACACCTGCTCGGTAGGCTAGATGGCAGCCGCTCCCGGTGTTAATCACTGCGTTGGTTGACCGGAGAAAGACTCGACCATAGCCCCCAGTAGCGAGCACGACAGCCCTGGCCTGAATGGGGATTATCCTTCCCTCGAACAGATGGAAACCGAGAATGCCAATACACCTTCCCTCGTCTACGACCAAAGAGAGGGCATGCCATTCCTCGTAGACAGGAATTTGAAGGCCCCTTAGCTGTTCGTAGAGGACGTGCAGGAGGCTGTGTCCAGTCCGATCAGCCGCATAACAGGTCCGGGGGAAATCCGCTCCTCCAAAAGGCCTCTGGGCAATTTTACCATCCTCGGTTCTGGAGAAGAGGGTTCCCCAATGTTCCATTTCAATCACCCGCTCTATTCCCTCTTGACACAAGACCTCCACGGCATCCTGGTCAGCCAAGTAGTCGCTCCCCTTAATGGTATCAAAGGCATGGTTTTCCCAGGTATCTCTGACTGGGGTTGGCGCGTTTCCCAAGGCGGCATTGATCCCACCCTGAGCAGCAACGGAGTGGGATCTAAGAGGATGAACCTTGGAGAGAACCGCTACATCTCGACCAGCCTTTTTGGCCTCCAAGGCGGCCCTCAAACCCGTCAGCCCCCCACCAACTACTATAATGTCGTGAGAGATAAGTTCCATTTGACACAAAAGCAAATGGGCTTCGGAATCAAGAAACGGAAGCCGGATTTCATGTCATATTCATATGAGCGTGAAGCATCTTTGGAGCAACGCATTTTCATGGCGCAACCCATCCATCATGAAAACGAGCTCAATAAAGATAGAGATAGGAGAAGGCCACTATCACGGAACCCATGATTGTGAAGGCCCAGAACAGGAGCCTCTCCTGTTTCATTCCTAGATCGATCAAGAAGAGCCGAAGCCCATAGAGACCATGGAAAACGAACACAAAGAGAAGAAGGAGGTCAAGGGCGCGATTTTCATGAAGCGTCGAGAGCCAGAAGACCCCGTCGATCCTCCCCACCAGGACATAACCCGAGAGGATTTTCAACCCCACGAGAATGAGAAGCAATGGCCCACTGAATCGTAAGAAGTAATAGGGAAACATTCTTCATCGCACCTTAACAAATGAATGCCCCATATTTCAAGCTGTTATCGGTGAAATTTACCGTGACCCTTGTGCAATGGTATGCAACTCTACCACGGTTCCATTTTGAGGAAGGGCTAGGAGAAGATAGTGCATCGGGTTTATGGAACCCAAACGATTCGGGCTCAATAATACCACAACGGTAAATGACATCCCTGGGGGAAATACCTCACTCACGGTGTTAGGATAATACTTCAAGGCATTGCCCTTTTATTTTGCTCCTCTTCCATCCCCTTTCCCCTTTTGAATCGCGCGTTTCCCGTGGTACCAGCGGGCAAGCCGCGGTGGTGAGGCTCCAAGGTAGTAGGCCAGCGGTATCGCATAATTGATGAGCGTCGTTCGCACGATGCCGAGGTTTTCCCAACGGCGAGCCGACGTAAGAACGGGAACGGGGACTATCACAATGCGGCCCCTGCGACGAAGCCGTCGAATCAGCTCAAAATCCTCCATGATGGGCATGTCCGGAAACCCGCCTATTTCCTGAAATAGCTCCGCCCTGAGAAAGATTGCCTGATCGCCGTAGGGAAATCGCAAACGTCGGGACCGTAGGTTGACCATTCTCTCGGCGATCCGAAGCCCGAAAAGTTCTCCATCGATGCGCAGCTGAAAGGCTCCGGCTATAGCATGAGGACGGGCGAGCATCTTACGGACGTAATGGTCATACCCTCTGGGCAGGCGCGTATCACCATGCAAAAAGAGGAGCACCTCGCCTGTGGCTCGAGCGGCACCGCAATTCATCTGCCGAGCACGCCCAGGAGCAAGGATGAGCACCTTCGTGCCCCAGGACCGCGCCACCTTGACGGTTTCATCACTGCTCCCTCCATCAACGACGATTACCTCTACATTTGAGGCATTCCGGGTGCTCCCCAGGGTTGAGGGAAGATTCACCGCCTCGTTGAGGGTCGGGATAATGATGGAAATACGTGGGGAGGGACTAGGTTTGGGTTTACATTTTGATGCCTCTTGCCATTTGTGAAGGTCCTCGGGGCGGTCCAGATCTTCAAGGATCTCCAAGAGCACCACTGAAAGCCCGAGGTCATGGGCTACCTGCTTGGTCCTTTCAAGGACCTTTTCCGTCCCCCATGCCATATCAAAGAACAATTGGGGAAAAGGCCGGCGTAAACCGATCAGATAGTAGCCGCCATCGCGGGCAGGTCCGAGGACTATATCCGTGGAACTGAGTTTCTCAAAGGCTTCCAGCAGAATATGAGCTGTGATGCCCGGGATGTCCGTTCCCACCAGGACTACTCGGTCCATTCCTGCTTGAAATGCCTCGTGAAATGCGTGCGCCAGGCGTTCGCCAAAATCTCCGCTCACCTGGGGGCGGGAAGGCGTATCCGGGCCGAGCCATTTTTCCACGAGGTGTTTGTTGCCACCTTCGTAACGGACCTCTATGGATACGGGACGATACCTCTGGAGTTGTCTTGCCCGGGTCAGGGTATGTTCGGTCATGCGACGGTGGAGCTCTGCGGCCCCATGCGCTCCGAGGGAAGGGATGAGGCGGGATTTGGTCTTTCCGGGCTCGGGATAACGGGTAAAAATGATGAGACCCTCACGACCCGGGTTTGAACCTGAGTGATGGCGAGGTCCTGGTGCTTTCGGAAAATAGCTGAAACCTGTCATTAGGCCTGTTGTCAGCGGCTGGAGGTATCCTCAGATCGGATTCCTGATCCCCCTCCAGTTCATACCGCTCCATCGTCAATCAACCAGATGAGCCTCCCCTTCGGGTTTACTCGGGCGGCAGGATACGATCGAGTTGCCGGTCCCGAATCCTCCAGGATTGAACGAATGACTTCCCTCTTCCCGGCCCCCGACACCAAGAATAAAACACATTCAGCACTGTTAATCACCGGGAGGGTAAGGGTGATTCGGGGGACAGGGGGGGAGCTAGAGGGATCACGAACCGCGACTACCCAGCGTTTGCTCTCCTCCAGGGTGTGATTGCCCGGGAACAGTGATGCCGTGTGTCCGTCTTTTCCCACACCGAGCAGTATCAACTCAAAGGAGGGGAATGGTCCGACTGCGCTAGAAGGGGTGGAATGTGTTTCCGATTTGCCCAAGCAACGGAAGAATTCCCGGAGTACCTTTTCATAGGCTTCTGCAGCGGCCTCAGGAGGGTCCAGCTCCGCCGGTATGCGATGAACGTTTTGGGAGGGCACTGGGGCTTTTGAGATCAGCGCACGAAAGGCCATGGCGAAATTACTGTCGGGATGATCCGATCTCACACACCGTTCGTCTCCCCAGAAAAGGTGGATGTCGCGCCAGGGCATCCTGGTATTCAAAGGCGGTCGGGCCAGGGCCTCATACATCGGTCGAGGGGTATTGCCGCCTGAAAGAGCGACCGTGAAAGCACCGTGGCTTTCCATGCATTCCTCGGCCAGTCGACAGGTGAATTCAGCAGCGGCATGGCTGAGGGCCTCGAGATTGCGGTATCGTTGTACCTCTGGCTGCATTTCCATTGCCCTTTGTTCCTGAGGATTTGGCCAAAGAAAGACCGTGGGCCGAACGGCCTCAGTTCAACAGGAAAGCATGAAGCCTCGCTCAAGGCTAATTGTGAGAGGCCACGAGGATATCCCTGTTTCCAGTACTCCCGTGAGGGGTAATCGGCTTGGAGCTGGAGGATCCCACCGAAGCAGAGTTCACATTTTCAGATGCATCTCGGAGAGGACCTGAACTCAGGTCACAATAGCCCCCCCTCAGGTAAACCCTGAACCTGCTGTACAGGCATAGCAGTGGTCTGAGACAGCAATGGGAGTTCCCGGCCTAGGGGGTCCAGTCATTTCAGAAATGTGGGTCTTCCGACCACCCATATAGAGCCCTTTGGCCAGATTGAAATCACAATCAAAGAGATATCCATCCCATGAGACGGAGATGAGGGTGCGACACATAAGACCTTCAATGGCACAGGGATTGAAGCGCGAAGCGAGATTCTGCAGGTACTTCTCGAAGTTGCCCGAATGGCGGAGCCACTGGCGAAATCTTCCAAGGGGAACATTGGCAAAGGTATAGACGTGATTGAAGGTGATTCCCCATTTTCTCTGGAGATCGCGGCGAAATCTCTTTTCTTCCTGGGCCTGTGAGGCGGGAAGAAAGGCACCGGTAGGGTTGGATACCAGATCAAGCTCCAGGGCTGACCCGTCGTGGCCGTATCCGATGGAATTGAGCTCCTTTAGGACCGCGATGGATTTGTCAAATATCCCCCTTCCCCGCTGGGCGTCCGCTTGAGTTGCATTCAGGGAAGGGAAGGATGCCACAATCACGATGCGGTGTTTTTGGCAAACATCCATCAGGAAATCACGCTTCCCATCGGTCAGGGCGGTGAGGTTGGAGCGGAGCATAATCCTTGGGGCAAGGGGCGAGAGCCTCTCGATCATGGTGGCCAAGTTTGGATTCAGCTCCGGTGCCCCGCCGGTAATATCGATGAGCTGGAAATGGCCCCGTTGGGCAAAGGCCACAACGTGGTTAACGGTCTCCCCATCCATCACCTCCCGGCGGTTGGGGCCAGCTTCCAGATGGCAGTGGCGGCACGCCTGGTTACAGAGCAAACCCACGTTAATCTGGAGGGTTTGTGTCTGGCCACGGGTCAGTTCGAGCCCATGCCTCGAGAGGGTAAGACGGAAAGACTCCACGGACAGGGCATTCTTGACCGATGACCCTATGATGTCTTGTGGCAATTGCTCAGCACGCATTTGGCTATCCCTTTCTATAGCCTGTTCAATATCCAGGGGTCGATATCCGTGGGAGCAAAGGGGTTGAGTTTTCCATCATGGGAACCGGTTAGTCTCTGCTTGGGATTCCTTCATGACAACGCGTGTGCCCCACACGAGATATTGAGGGAGGATTCCCCTTCTATTCTCCTACATTGATAATTTTTTTGCAATTTTGCGCATCTGTACCCCATGAACGAGGGAAGCACCTCCCCGTATGGCAACAGCCACGTGGATGGCCTCTGTCATCTCGCTCAGGTTGGACCCCTTTTCCAGGCATGCCTGGGTGAAGGCATCGATGCAGTACGGGCACTGAACGGCATGGGCTACCGCAAGGGCGATGAGGGCTTTCTCCCTCTCCGTAAGCTCCCCTTCGGCGAATACGGCACCGTAGTAGTCAAAGAACTTTTTGCCCAGCTCTGACGCCTCCTCGGCGATCTCCTCAAACTTCGGAAGATCCTGAGGTTCATAATAGCCTTCCATGATCCCACCCTCCTTTCGGACAGCCAGTCAATTACTATCTGCTACCCATGATCGGCCTCATCCACGCTTGGCCCGCCTCGGGCCCCCAGCTCCCGGATTGGTATGGGTGGAGTCGTTGAGCTCGTTCCGAACACATTTCGTACCCTTCCAGTATCGGGGTCAGGAAGGACCAACAGAGTTCTACCGCATCCTGTCGCCAAAAGAGCAAGTGATCACCCTGGATGCAGTCCAGGAGCACTTTTTCATATGCCTCGAGAATGGGGCCGCTGTAGTTTTGATAGTAGTTAAAATCCATGGTAACCGATCGCAGACAGAACCTCGCGCCTGGATTTTTTGTTTGAAACGTCAAGGTTATTCTTTCATCGGGGTGAATCCCCAGAATCAAGCGGTTAGCCATAATATGTTCCCCGAGGACATTCTGGAACATGGAGTGAGGGACTTCCCTGAACTGGATGACAATTTGAGTGAGCTTTCTGGCCAACCGCTTGCCGGAGACCATGTAAAAGGGAACGCCGCGCCATCGCCAATTGTCGATGAATACCCGAATAATGGCAAGGGTGGGGGCGAGGGATTGGGGGTTTACGCCGGGTTCATCGCGGTAACCCAGTACCTTTTTGCCGTCGATCGTTCCCGATCCATATTGCCCCAAGATGAGATTTTCTTCTTGATCCTTATCGGGTAGGGGTTTGAGGGATCGAAACACCTTTACCTTCTCATCCCGCACACGGTCAGCCTCGCTGAGGGAAGGCGGTTCCATGGCGGTCAGGGCCAAAAGTTGCATCATGTGATTCTGGAACATATCCCTCAAGACGCCTGCCTCTTCGTAGTACCCGGCCCGATTTTCCACGCCCAGTGTCTCAGCAGCAATGATGCCTACATAATCTATATAGCCACGGTTCCAGATTGGTTCGAAGATGGCATTGCCAAAGCGGAAGATCAGCATGTTCTGAACCGTTTCCTTAGCCATGTAATGATCGATGCGGTAGATCTGGTGTTCTTGAAAGCTTTCGTGAAGGGTTTGATCGAGGTCGATCGCTGTTTTCAGATCCCTGCCAAAGGGCTTTTCAACGACGATACGGGACCACCCGTTTCCCTCCGCCCCTTCAACCGAAAGGCCAGCCCGCCCGAGCATTTGAGCGGTCGTCTTGTAAAGGGATGGGGGAATGGCAAGGTAAAAGATCCTATTTCCCCCTGTGGAATGTTTCTCGTCGAGGTCTTTCAGTGAATCGGCAAGATCCCCGAACGAGGGGAGGGAGTCGTACTCAAGGGGTATGTAGTATAGGGAAGTCGCAAAGCCAGGCCATTTTGACATGTCCCTATTACCAGCTTCTCTGATCGCCCCTTCCATTCTCGCTTGGAAGTCGGGTCGGGTCCATTTTGTGCGGGCACAGCCGACGATGAGAAACGGGGTCGGCAATGCTTCGTTTAGATAGAGATCATAGAGAGCTGGGAGCAGCTTTCTGGCGGTCAGGTCACCGGAGGCACCGAATATGACAATGGTGCAGGGATCCAGGGCACCCTCGATGAGACAGGCTTCGGGGGGGATCCCCAAATCCGGGGCTTTGCTCTCGACTATTGTCTCCACCATTTCACTCCCCCTCTCCACGGCCGAACCCATGTTCTTTTCCGTTTCTTGACATCATGAGTGCGCTATAGCGCGCATCCTGATGGTGTGTTACTTTTTGTTGGTCTTCGTCCCGCGCTCAATTTTCTCGGCCGTAACTTCATACACAAACTTAACCCAGTCATATCCATAGTAGTCCTCTGCTACTACCCGCAGGGGAAAACCATGCTTACGGGGAAGGTCTTCCCCGTTAACCCTATAAGCCAAAAAGACCTTATCGGAAAGGACATCCTTTATGGGGAACCTCCTCACCTTTTCATAGGGACCCTTGGGTCCCCGAATGGTAACGTGGGTTGCACCAACCTTGGCCTCTGCCCTCCGAAGCAACTCCTTAATGGAGATACCTTTCCATGTACCATGGTTCGCAAAAAATCCCGGGCAGATCAGCAAGACGCTCCTCTCGATAGATGGCAGGCCAGTGAGCTGGGAATAGTCCAGATTCAAGGGTTTCTTAAGGTCCCCCGTTACCTCCAAACGCCACGTATCGAGGTTCACCTCATGGTCCGTTAAACCCATGGTCCCAAAATCCTTCAAAGGGGTAACCTCAAGGTTGCTGGCATCCAAATCCGCAGGGTTTTTGTTGACGAGGCTTTCCCTTTTCGTTCCCCTCGGCAGAACGATTTTTTTGGTCTTGGCCCAGACCCATCGGACCCCCGAGAAGGACGAACTGAGGAGAAAGCTTAGGCCAACAAGGCTTCTTAGTGCTAATTCTATAAATTCTCTTCGGGTCACCATATCGTCAACCGTTCTCCTTACCTCCAGCAAGCTTAGTCCTCTTTTTTTCTCATCGGATGGGAGCAGGGTATGGCCGCCACGTTCCGTACAAAGGGCCGTGATTCCCTTTTCCAAAAAGAGATTCCCGTCCCTCGACTGAAATTTTAATTTCTCCTTAATTCGCGCATTCTGGACTCCTCATCATTGACTATCGCTGAGCTGTTTCAACCCGACCGAGACATCACCCTTAATGTGGAATCGGATGAGGCGACGTCCACGCTCGGCAAGGGCTTGATAGTCCCCCAGTGCCTGGGCGGCAATGAGGGTACCGAAACTATATGGTTCACCCGGGATAGTAATATCACGCTCCGGTGCATGGGTAATTTGAATGAAAAGCCCCTTATTCCCGTCGCCCTTGTGCAGTTGACCGGTGGAGTGGAGAAAGCGGGGGCCGTAGCCAAGGGTAGTAGCAACCTTCAGTCTGTCTCGGAGGGTAAGGCGAGTACTTTCCAGGATCGCATCGTTCTCATCCGTCCGCGGCACGTAGGCCATCAGGGCCACATAATCCCCAGGGCGGGCCAATTTCACAAAATCGGCAAGGATCTCCCTGATGTTAGATCCGCTTTTCTCACTACCGCCAAAGATTTCAATATTCCCCTTAACCAGGGTAGGGGTATCTGCCGCTAGGCTTCCCGTTTCCGCGAAGGCATTCAAGACCTCTCGTGCCTTGCTCTTGGCAGCCTCAACATTCGGCTGGTCGAAAGGATTGATGCCCAGGGCTGCCCCAGCCGCCGCAGTTGCCATTTCCCAACGGAAAAATTCCCCGCCGAGGTCTTCCTTTTCATCGAGACCAATGCGCACGACCGGGTGTCCGGCAGCCTCGAGGGCGTCGACGCCCTTGTCCAAGGCGTCATTTTCATCCCCCTCCAATCTCAAGTAAACGAAGAAGCGATCATCTCCGTAGTGATCCGGGGCCTCCAATCTCTCCCCGGCCACGGGCAGGATACCCTTGCCATTCTTTCCAGTGCTCTCTGCGATGAGTTGCTCAACCCAGACGCCAAAGGCGGCAATACTGGGGGAGGAGAAGAAGGTGACCTTGTCGCGTCCGGCCATCGTCAACTCGCCCATGGCGGCCCCCAAGGCCAACCCGGGGTTTTCGGCTACGGGCACGCAGTAATGGCTGGCATGAAGCATGGTGATGGCCCGGGCGAGGAGCTTGTGCAGGTTTATGCCGATCAAGGCGGCTGGCACCAGGCCGAAGTAGGTGAGGGCGGAGTAACGGCCGCCCACGTCAGGTGGCGAGGAGAAGACGCGGCGAAGCTTTTTCTCAGCGGCAAGAGCTTCCAGGGGGGAGCCGGGATCGGTGATGACCACGAAATTCTGGCCGGGATTCTCTTTTACGGCGCTGACGGCGTTGTGGAAGAACTTGAAGAGGGAGAGGGTTTCAGTAGTCCCTCCCGATTTGCTGGAGACGAGAAAGAGGGTGTTGGCTAGGTCAAGGGTGTCGGCAACGTGCCCTACAGAGGCTGGGTGTGTGCTATCGAGAACTGTGAGGGATGGGTAGCCGGGTGCGTTGCCAAAAGTGGTCATATAGACCTCCGGTGCCAGACTGCTGCCTCCCATCCCAAGAAGAACCACGTGAGTGAATCCTTCCTTTCTGACCCCATCGGCAAAATCGATCAAGGAATCCAGGTGGTCGTGCATCACCTCGGGGATAGTCAGCCACCCGAGGCGATTTATCAGATCAGAGGTCAGGGTGGCCTTCTTGGGGTCGGGCACCCATACGGTGCCGTCTTTTCGCCAGATGCGGCGAATCATGTGAGCCTCGCTCCATGACTTCTCGCGGGAATGGACGGCATCGGCATAGCGACCCAAGGTGAAGCGCTGTTTGCCGACCTCACCGGCGACAATACACTCCTGCTTTCGAGTTAGCGTTTCCATCAACGAGTCATACGGTCTTTCAAAGAGGTCCACCCCTTCATCTTTTAAGCGGCGGGTTACGGCATCCAGATCGATGCCGACCTCCTTAAGGGCTGAAAGTTGCTTTGGCGCCTCGTGCAGTTTCTCGGTCAGACTAAGTCGGGGCTGGCCGTGGTCACGGAAGGCATCGAGGGTTGCAGGTGGAACGGTACTGACAGTGTCGGGGCCGATCAATTCCTCAACGTACATCACATCAGGGTATAGGGGGTTCTTGACACCGGTGCTTGCCCACAGAAGGCGCTGAACGCGGGCACCACGTTTCTTGAGGACGGTGAAACGTTCACCCTGATAGGTTTCTCTAAAACGCAGATAGGCTGCTTTAGCGTTGGCAATGGCGATCTTCCCACGAAGGGGGGAATCATCCGGAAGCAACTTATCTACGGCAGCGTCGACCCGGCTGACGAAGAAGGAGGCGACGGATGCGACCCGGCTGAGATCACCGTCCGACTGGGCCAACTTCTCCAATCCGGAGAGGTATGCTTCGGAGACATCGAGAA
>JABAOF010002850.1_pt1 | contig 41453 bp, 41 predicted proteins | sample 7062171 | NCBI WGS metagenome assembly JABAOF01 (sample SAMN14538628, study PRJNA623070) | marine sediment metagenome | biome: marine biome [ENVO:00000428]; feature: marine pelagic biome [ENVO:01000023]; material: deep marine sediment [ENVO:00002113] | place: India: Gulf of Khambhat ... | reverse complement strand
TGTTTTGAACATTTGAACATTTGAATTTCGGATTTGTTTCGAATTTCGATATTCGAATTTCGGATTTATCAATTGATTGGTAACTAATGACAAATGACAAATAACAAATGATGGAGGACCGATGTCAATACCATTACCTAACTTAGATAATAGGCGTTTTGAGGATTTAGTGGAGGAATTGCGAACGTATATTCCTCGTTATGCGCCCGGTTGGACGGATCACAATCTGTCCGACCCCGGCATTACCTTTATGGAAATGTTGGCCTGGCTTGGGGAGATGTTGTTATATCGTCTTAACCGGATACCGCCGGAGATATATAAAAAATTTCTGCTGCTAATTGAAGAGGAAGGGTCAACATTAACAGAGGCAAAAGCAGTGGAGAATCTCTGGAAGCCGTACCGGGTCATCACGCAGCCTGATTTTGAAACTCTTGCCATTGAAGCCAACCCGGCAGAAGTTGCCAGGGCCAGGTGTTTGGAGAACCGTAATCTTGAACACACCACCGGCAATGAAACAGGCCACATATCTGTTGTAATTGTGCCCAAAACAGCCTCTATAGAGGAAAAACCTGTACTCAAGGAAGGGTTGAGAAATGAGGTCCAGGATTATCTTTTTACCCGCAGGTTGATCACCACCAGGGTGCATGTAGTGGCACCGAAATACGTGGATGTGGCGGTACGCTTCAAGATTAAACCGCAAGCCGATACCGGTAAGGAACTGGTAGAGGTCAGGGTAAAAGAGCGGCTGCGGGGATTTTTACATCCGATTAGCGGTGGCATCGATGGACGGGGCTGGCCTTTTGGCCGGGATGTGGTTATTTCTGAAATCTACCGGGTCATTGAAGAGACAGCCGGAGTGGATTATACGATCGATGCAGAACTCATTTCCTGGAACCGTGAGAAAGACACGAAAGACAGGGTTTACTTAGAGGAGAACCAACTGCCGTGGTTTGTAGAGCATAGAGCATAGAGCATGGGGCATGGAGCAGGGAGGGAGCCAGTTGGCAAGAAGAGAAGGAGCTAAGAAGTTAAGAGGTTGAGAGGATGAGAGGATGAGAAAACTAAAAGAGCTTTTTTTAGTTCTCTCTTAACTTCTTAACTTCTCAACTTCTTATCTTCTTCTCTTCTCTTTGCCCTACGCCCTACGCCCTACGCTCTAAGCCAGCTAGTGGCTAAAAAAATAAAAAGGATAAAAAATGAATAAACAAAGTTCTTATTTAGCGTATTTGCCGGAGATTTACCGGGAAACGGATTTTACCGAAGGGTTCCTTAAAATCTTTGAAAAGATATTAACCGGGATAAATGATGATGTGTCTCCGGATCAAAATGATCAAACGGATCATAAGGGAATTGAGCAACTGTTGGATCGTATCGGTGATTATTTTGATGCGGACTCCGCTCCTTATGGGTTCCTGGATTGGTTGGCCGGCTGGGCGGCGTTGGAATTGCCCGAAGATTGGCCCGAAGAAGTTAAGCGAAAGCTGATTCCCCAAATCATTCAATTATACAAAAAGCGGGGAACCAAACAGGGGCTTGAGGAATTTCTTAGAATCTACGTTGGTGCCGGTGTTTCTATTAATGAATGGTATTCGCCCTTTCAAGTGGGTGTGACGTCGACGGTTGGCAAGGACACGGCTATAGGCGGGGGCCCTCCCGGTTTTTTTATTGTAAAGGTAATTATCCCGGAACCGGACCTTGAACTAAAAATGAGAACCGAAAACGTGCTGCGGACTATTATTGACCGGGAAAAGCCAGCGCATACGTATTATCGGCTTGAGGTGGTTATGCCCTATATGAAAGTTGGCGTTCATTCAACCATCGGCAAGGACACGATTTTAGGATGAACCGATAAAGGGTTTGATGAATCAAACCCCTACAATTCGTGCTCTGTGCTGGGGCTTTAGGCTGGGGCTTGAGCTAACTGCTGGGGCTTGAAGCTGGAGCTGGGGCTATATAACTTATAGGAGGTTTTAACATGAAAGATGTAATGAGGTTGAGATATTTTGACAATGAGTTTTTGGATGCCGCGGATTTTGGAGTAGAGCAGGAGTATCACCGCGGCATGAGGTACTGGCATACCCGGCATTTTCATACCTGGGGTCTTTCTTATACTGGATTGGAGGTGAATCTTGCCGAAGGTCAGGAGACAGGAGAGGAGACAAAGGTGGTAGTAAGTCCTGGCATTGCCTTAGACAACCTGGGCAGGGAGATTTTGTTAACAGGAACGCGGATCCTGGATTTTGATCAGCCGCAGTACATAGGAGGCAAGAGTTACTATATCACTATCTATTGGTATGAGCAGCAAGGACTGCCTCGTCAGGATAACGAGCACAAGCGATGGGTAGAAGTGCCGGAGCTCGGGACCACAGAGGAATTTCCAAAGCACCCGGATATGAACCTGGTATTGGCCCGGGTCAAGTTAAGAGAAAACAAGACTATCGAGTCCATTGATGGTTCCATGCGCCGGTATGCCGCCCATGAAGTTGGAAATAAGACCGTGACATCGGTTAAGATAGTGGAAGCAGACGGCACTTCCGGTCAAGACATTAACCGCGGCGACGGTATTAAGACCACCCACATCCAAAACGGAGCCGTGACCTTTGATAAGATCAGTAACGATGTGCAGCAAAAATTCGAGAATGTTGAATCAGCCGCCAAAGCATATGCGGATGAACTACTGGTTGGGCATACACACATTAAAGGTGATATTTCTATTGATGGAGTGCTTACTGGCAACATCAAGAAGGCTGATAAGCCATCGGCCATTGATCTTTCATTAACAAATGTCATATACCTGGACTACCGGGAAGCAAATGTTGAAGGGAATATCACTGTTCTGAACGGAGTGCCGGGAACTGTATATTATCTTATAGTCAAATCAAACGGAATCCACTATACGTTTACCAATGTGAAGTGGCCTTCGGGTATCGATCCAATTCCATCGGCTGATGGGAAGCGGGATATGTACAGTTTTATTTGTATTGGGCCGGATGATTACCTGGGTACGTTTGCGTTCAATTATGATTAAGGAGAGCTAAAATGATAATACTTCCACAAATAAAAGAACTCCAAAGGGGTGATCTGCAGGATGTTGAAGGCACTAACGGCACTTTGCAACCAGGTCTTTATCGTAATATTTCCGGTACATTTTCTGAACTGGGCGCTGATACTTCTGAAATTATTTGTTACAATATGAATGCAGCTATTTCAACAGGGGCGGCACAGAGCGCGACTTATACCGCAGAAGCGACCCTGGAATCATTAACAAGACAACCCATTGCACCAACGACTCTCATTAAAGCCGGTGACGGAGGGCAAGGTGGTACTGGCGGCGGTGGCGGCGGTGCCTATGGTGGTGGAGCCACGGCAGGTAATAGGGGAGGTACTGGGGGACGCGGTGGTAATGGAGGCCTGGCACGACGAGAGTTTAGTCGCCCGTCTGGTTCTTCAGGCTCAAGTGGTGCAGCCGGAGGATCTGCAATAGCTCCTAAGGCAGGTTCATATGGGCAGGATGGTGACTACGGTGGTATGGGTGGTTCAGGTGGTAGAAATTCTTCATCAACGGGAGCGCCTTCAGGTGGCGCTGGAGGACGTGGGGGAAGAGGTGGCAATGGTCATGGTGGAGACTTTGATACTAAAGGCGGTGAAGGCGGTAGTGGTGGCAGTTCTGGTTGTAGTGGAGGAAGCGGAAGTAGCGGCCATGGTGGTCATGCCTTATGTAGTGCTGGGGGCGGTGGTAGTGGAGGTGGTGCCGGAGGAGGTTCTGGTAGTCAAGGTGGTGACACAAGTGGCGCTCTTTGGGCTTCATGTGGCGGCGGCGGAGGTGGGGGCGGCGGCGGTGGCTGGTCAGGTAGTTCCGGCACTTTAAAAAAGCCAGGCGGTAGAGGTGGCAACGGCGGTGCTGGTGGGGCAGGTTCTCCTGGCGGGAACCCTGGCCGCAGCATTTTTGTCATGGCTTATAACACTCTTACCGGCAAAATTGATTCTATTGGAGCAATTGCAGGACCCGGCACACCAGGTAACGCAGGTGAAATTGGACAGGTAGGTGAAAATGGTTTGCGGGGTGCCAGCGGAGGTCAGGGCGGTCAGGGCGGCCAGGGTGGCCAATGCGGTGGCGGTAGAATTGCTATCATTGTTCGAAAAGATACGTCTACTTTCCAGGTAGAATCTTTAGGTGGCGCCGATGGAGCGGTAGGCGACGGTGGCAGTGGAGAAGGTGGTGCCGGTGCTTTGAATAATGGCTCTCCTGCCGTGGGAAGCAAAGGCAAACCAGGTAAAGCAGGTTCTGGCGGGATTTCTGCCGGAACACAGGTAATTTATTTGTAATATTTATCAGTTAATAATAATCAAGTTAGGAGGTTTTCAAAATGGGCACAAGTAAAGTATATGTATACGAAAAAAATACAGGGATTGTGGTTGAAGAAAGAGTGATGAAAGAAGGGTGTTGTGCGGATTTGCCAGAAAAGGTTTCCAATCATAATAAAGAGAACCCGGATAATCCCTGGATACAAATTGTTTCTGATACAGGCTTTCCTCCAAAAGGGTTTAAACATATAACTGGGGTCGGCCTGGTTGAAAAAGACCTTTCCGAAAAAGTAAAAGATGGAGATATCAGTATCCCAACAGGTCATAAATTGGTAGGAAACCTTTTTGTTCCCAAGACTCTTAAAGAAAAGGTATCAGATGGAGACATAACTTTAAGTCCTGAAGAGAAATTATCTGATGATGGCGATGCAATTGTCAAAAAATCAGATGAGGAGCTTTTTAGAGATGGTATAATAACGGAAGAGGCATTTAAAGAACGTTTTGTAGAGAAGCTGGTAAAACTGTGCGAAGAAAGGCTTGATAAATTTAATAAAGATTATCCTGTTGGAGAAGTTGGAATATTGCAGGATAAAAAATATCAAGCATTGAACTGGATGGAGCTCAATACGGATGAGAAAAAAGAAACTACGACTACAGAGTATAAAATGATGCGTTATACTCTTCTCCTGAGTGAATCTGGCCTGACAGATCTAAAAGATGCTGATGCTGTTGTAAAAGTTCTTGATGAAAAATCAAATAAAATTTTGACAAAAGCTAAAAAGTTTGAAGCATTTTATGGTAAGCTTAGCGCAATCAGGATTAAGTACACGGATAAGATTCGTGCAATGAAAAATGTTTCATATAAAAAATTGAATCAGACTATTACGAATATAAAATGGCCTGATCCTGATGCTTTATAAGAAAAACGTCAACACTCTTTGAAAATCAGTTCGAACCTTGTACGGATAGAGTAAATTTTTTTGACTGCCTCTTTTTACTCTTTTCTTCGCGCCCTTTCGATGCCATTTTTCTTTTTTCTTGCATGTCCCCTTTTTTCAATAAGGCAAAGCAGGAAATCATCAACGCCTATGAAGAAAAGAAGCCGGTAGAAGTATTTGAATCGATTTCTATAGTCAATTATTTTACTTTTTCTTCCTCCATTTAAAGAGAGTGGGAACATGTTTTCCCAGTTTGTTCTCGATTTTATCCATGAGGCTGTATTGCGGTCCGACAATTTCCTGGAGTTTCTTATAAGCCACGGTATGATTGGGTTCAAGTTCCAGGGCTTTGCGGAAGTACATCTCCGCCCGTTTGTACAGCCGCTCCGAATAAAACAACATCCCCAAAGCCACCTGGTGTTCCGCATTCCATTTTTCCATTTCCGCCGCTTTCTTGAGGTTCACCTCTGCACTGCGTTTTAATTCGGGAACCTGGGTTTGACACAGCCCCAGGAGGTGATAAAAGTCAGGCTTGGTGGGATCAAAACCGATGGCCTCTTCAAGAACTTTGGATGCCAGGGAGTAGTTTTTCTGATTATAAAGGGTTTTGGCCTTGCGGTATATGTCCCGGGCTTTATCAACCGGGTCGATCTCTTTCAGGGATTCAGGGTCAATATCCCGGAATCCTAACTTTTCGTATTGTGCCCGCTTTTCAAAATCGATGAGCATTTCATAGGCGCGTTTTCCCAGGTCCACCAGGAATTTGACTTTCTTTTTTAATTCCATGTCGGATACCGATGCCACTTTTACCTCAGAAAATTCCCCGGAATATTTTTTGTAAGCAGCTTCGATCTCCCGGTGGGTAGCATTGGTAGGAATTCCCAATAACTCATAGTAATTCAAGTCTCCCTTTTTTACTTTATCATAAAAAAAGTTTACACTTGACTCAAACTCTAATAAATCAGTAGGGTTGCCAGTACCCATCATTGGAGTTCTCCTTGTTTAAATTTTAATCTTTTTGTTGCTTGTAAATCAAAATTTTTAAGCATGCTGTAATTTTATACTATTTTAAGTGTAAAAACAATTGATTTTGAAAAAATCTGTGCGTTCTTGTTAAATCACCATCTTTTTTTGCGCTTTTTTTCTCTGTTTCTCCGTTTCTCCGTTTCTTTCTTGCCAACTGCCTACTGCCTACTGCCTACTTTGTTTTTCGGCAGAAATTCCGCAAAAAATTTTTTTCGCCCCTCTAAATCCGTAAAATACTTTGCTTTTCAAGTAATTTTATCTAATAAATCTAAGTAAGCATTCCTATCAAACAATCATTGATAGAGAATCCATTGTCTCTGCAATTACAAAAAAAGTGAATAAAGGAGATACCTTTATCCGCGTAGACCGCAACACTTTCGCACTTAAAACAGAACAGTAATGAGTAATAAATTAGAATATCTACTGTTAACCCGCTTAGCTTGAAAAAAACGGGTTTTTATGGTATTCTGCATTCTTGTTTTTTGCAAGTGAAACGCAGTAAGGACATTCTTTTTGAAGGCCAGGCCCTAACTCCGATGAAAGAGTAAAGGCGGAAGCATGTCAAAGCACTGAGTTTCTTGAAATGAAAATTGCTGAGAAGGATAACCGGTCATGGATAATGAAATCATTGTAAAAAATTCAAAGCTTATTGAACTGCAAACCATTGTTGACGGTATTGACGGTATCATCTCCGTGGCGGAGAATTTCAACCATATCCCGTTTGAAATTAAACGGGTATATTATATTTACAGCCTTAACAACCCTGATGCCATCCGGGGAAAACATGCCCATAAACAATTGGAACAGGTTCTTTTTTGTATTAACGGTTCCTGTGAGATCGGGCTGGACGACGGTACGAACCAGCAAACCGTGGTACTGGATAAACCCAACGTGGGTATCTACCTGGGCGTCGAATTGTGGCATACCATGGATAAGTTTTCCGACAATTGCATTCTCCTGGTTATCGCTTCTGACATTTACAAAGAAAGCGATTATATCAGGAATTATGATGAATTTATCCGTTACATAAACCAGGATAAAAAATAGTTAATGAAGACATTGAATTTAAAGAAATCAACGGTTGCCATTGCCGTTATTTCTGCTGCTGTGATTTTACTTCTTGTCCTGGCAATCATTTTCCACGGCAGTGTCATTGCATTTATCAAGCGGCTGGCGGTACGCCTGTTGAATGGATTTGAATATTCGTACCGGTTTAAGATCGCTTATTTCAGCGCTCTTGTCCTCCTGGCAGGAATGTTTTTTTTACTTTTTAAAACGTTTTTGCCAAAGGCAGCCCCTAAAAAAGAACCGTCCGTTGCTGTCGATCAACCGGCTTTTAAAGAAAAAGAAAAAAAACTGCTGCTGTTTGCCGTAATTATTATCTGGATATTCTGGGCCCCCTATCTTTTCCAGGGACAGGATATCCATGTGAAAATTTTCGATAACCTGGATTCCCATATCCCCCATACCAAAGTCCTGTCAGAAAGCGGAAACGCATTCAGCCTGGATCCCAACACCCGGTTGGATAATTTTTTAAACGGTATCGCACTGAGTGGGGTGGATTCCGGCTTCAATGTACTAACCTGGCTTTTTATTATTTTTCCACCATTTGTTGCTTTTGCTTTAAATGATCTCCTGGTCCGGCTGGTTGCCCTGCTGGGCATGATGTTATTGCTGAAGAAACATATTATCAAACCCGAAGAAGCAGGAAAAACAGGAGACATTGGTCAACATTGGCTCATCATCGGGGCGGCCCTTTGTTTTGCTCTTTTACCCTTTTATCCGGCCGGCGGTATTTCCATCGCCGGAATTCCCCTTCTTTTATATGCCTTTTTGAACCTCCTGGAGCATGAAAAAAAATTAACGAATTTTCTCATCATCTTTATTTTCCCGTTCTATTCCAAACTGGCCCTGGTGGGATTTTTCATTGCTATTGTTCTTTTTATTGTGTTCGTTGTTGACTGGTTAAAGAAAAAGAAAATTAATTTCCTTTACCTGGGTGGGCTTGGGTTGTTAACTGTGGTGTATATGTTTACCCATTTCCACCTGGTGTATTCCTTTATCGACCCGGATTTCACTTCTTTCCGCGAAGAAATCCGTACTGTAATTTGGAGCACCGCAGAATCTGTCAAACGCACCATTCATAATTTTCTATTTGAGAGGGTCAATGTGGTGGGAGCCCAGCATATATTTGTGATAGGGGCCGCAGCACTGGCTGTTGCTTTCAGCAGCGTTAAAATTATTAAAAAAGAAAAAGTAAATCCACGATATATACGCCTCATCTCAACACTGGTTATCGCAGTCCTATCGACCTCAATCCTGTGGGGATTCAAATACTGGAAAGGAATCGTTCCTTTGAGAGAAAAATTCCAAATACTGAACGCGTTTGATTTATCACGGTTTTTCTGGTTTAACCCGTTATTGTGGTATCTTATTTTTGCCCTGGCACTACTTATTATTTCAAAGATGAAATATGGAAAAATCATGGCTGCCATTTTTATTGTGGGTCAACTGGTTTTTATGTTTGTTTTTTACAATTGGGAATACCGTCATCTATTGGGAATTAAAAGCTCCTTTGCCGGTTCCCCCCTGACCTATTCGCTTACTTACAAGGAATTTTACTCGGAATCCCTTTTTAAAAAAATCCAACAGCATATTAATCGCCCCAAAAAAGATTACCGGGTGGTGAGCCTGGGTATTCATCCCGGCATTTCTCAATATAACGGATTTTATACCCTGGACATCTATACGGACATTTATCCTTTGGAATACAAACATCAATTCCGAAAGATCATTGAGAAAGAACTGGAAAAGAGTGAAATCATTCGTATAGGATTCGATGGCAATGCCAAACGGTGTTTTTTATTGGTATCAGAGCTGCACGGCATTAATAAATTCCGGGGGATGGCATTTTCCCGCGGTATCACCAAAAGAGATCAACATCTAAAATTAAAAAACCTTACTTTGAATACCGACGCGCTGAAAGCATTGGGCGGCGAATATATCTTCTCGGCCGTGGAGATCGTTAATTATAAAGAAAATCAACTAACATTTGAAGGAATTTTTAAAGACAGCGAATCACCGTGGAAGATATATTTATATAGAGCGAGGTAACTAGATGAAGAGTTTGAATATAGATGGACGTTTGGTGGGACCGGGGCAGCCGGTGTACATTGTTGCGGAGATAAGTGCCAATCATAATCGTGATAAAACAGTGGTAAGAGAATTAATCGATATTGCCGCGGATGCGGGTTTTGATGCGGTAAAGTTCCAGACCTACGAACCCCTGGAAGTATTCAGCGGCAAAATCACCACCCGCGATGTTCATCTTGAGGATATGTACGGTGACCGCTATTGGTGGGAAGTCGCCAGGGACGAAATCCTGATGCCCCGCGAATGGTTCGGCGAGATGTTCCAGTATGTCAGATCCAAAGGTCTCCAGGCCTTTTCTACTGTCCACTCGGTGAAGGATGCCGAGTTTATCATGCAGTTTAATCCGCCGCTGTTTAAAGTCGCTTCCATCGATGTTTCGTACCTGGATTTCCTCAAAGGTCTGGCCGCTTTAAAAAAACCTATCATATTGTCCACGGGCATGCATTACCTGGGTGAGATCGAAGAAGCCGTCCATGCCATCCGGCAGCAGGGCAATGATCAATTGGCCTTACTGCACTGCGTTTCCTGTTACCCGCCAAAACCCGAAACCGTGAATTTAAGAAATATTGAAATGCTGGCAAAAGCCTTTGATTTACCGGTGGGATTTTCAGACCACAGCCCGGATAATTACATGGATGTGGCTGCGGTGGCCCTGGGTGCCTGCATTATTGAAAAACATGTTACCCGGGACCGCAACATGAAAGGAGTAGACCATGCGTTTTCGCTGGAACCGGATGACATGAGAGACCTGGTGAAAGGGGTGCGGATGGCAGAGAAAGCCCTGGGTGTTTGCAGTCGAAACCTGTCAACAGAAGAAATGGGTTCCCGGAAAATGGTGCGCCGCAGTGCAGCGGCCCGGTTTGATATTAAAAAAGGCGAGGTATTTAACCGGGAGAATTTAAAATTAGTAAGACCTGGGACCGGTATCCATCCCAGGTATTTTGAACAAATCCTGGGCCGAAAAGCTGCCGTAGATATCGAAAAAGAAGATTTAATCACCTGGGAAATGATTGATTGAAGCCACGAAGGACACGAAGGAACACGAAGATAATAAAAGGGGGTTATAATGAAAATAAGAGCTTATATTAAAGGAGATGAGGAAGAAATAATGGAATTGGACGCCAGGGAATTGCCGTCGCGGTGGAATCCCCGGACATTGGAGAATTGGTATTGGAAATTTACGGACAGGAATCCCGCAGGTCATGCGTTCGTCTGGGTCGCGGAACACCAGGACCACCTGGTGGGTCATTTTGCCGCCGTCCCATACAAGTTGAAACTTTTTGACGAAGTGGTAACAGCATCCCATACGATTGGCGCGCTGGTGGATAAAAAATTCCAGAACCGGGGGCTGTTGAAATTTGTAGGTGAGAAACTGATGGAAGACCTGGAAAAAAATAATATCCCCTATACCTGGGGTTTTCCCAACAGGTTGGCCCATAAATTCGAGAATGTGGTTTTAAAATACAATGACCTGGTTAATTTCGATTTATGGAAAATCGAAAAAGCAGCGCTCAAAAAGAATCCTCCAAATCCGGGTATTCGACCGGTAACGGAATTTGACAATGCCTTTGATGAATTATGGGATACCTGCTCCCCGGATTATGAGATTGCCGTAGTGAGGAATAAGATTTATTTAAACTGGCGTTATCTTCAGCGGCCGGATTGGAAGTATTTTCCTTTTGCTCTTTATGACGGCGATGCGTTGAAAGGTTATGTGGTTTTGAAGTTGTACAAGGAGGAGGAAACACTCCGGGGGCACATTATCGATATCTTTGCCCGGCGGGATGATGAGCAAACCCTGTCCGGTTTAATCGATCACAGCTTGAATTTCTTTATCGATGAAGGCGTTGATGAAATCACGGTATTGATCTGGGGCAGTCCCCTGGTTGAGAAACTTTTTATTGATAGGGGATTCTTCAAAGAAACGATCGACCGGCCGTTGATCCTGCGTATCAACTTGGACCATAAGTATAAAGACAAAATACTGGACAATTCCCATTGGTATTTTACCATGGGAGATTCGACGGAGATATTTTGATATAAAAGGAAACCACGAAGCCCCGCGGCGCGGGGAGCCTATAAAGAAGGACACGAAGAAAAGAAAAAGGTAGAAAAATGAAGCTGCATCATATTGGTAAAGTGGTTAGCGATATGGAGGAGGCCATAAAATATCACCGGGATACATTTGGCCTGGAGCCTTTGAGGGAGCCGGTGATAGACCCTATCCAGAAGGTTGAGGTGGTATTGTTAGATACCGGGCACGGGGAGGAAGTTCCTATTGAGCTGCTTAAACCTATTAGTGAGGATTCGCCGGTGAGCAAATTTTTAAAAAAAGGCGGTGGGCTTCATCATCTAAGTTTCGAGGTGGAGAATATTGAACAGGCCGTCGAGGAATTAAGGGAAAAGGGCGCATTAATATTGGGAGACGTTGTTCCCAGTAAAGGGAACAAGGAAGTGCCCAGCGTATGGTTGTATACCCGGTCACGGGAATTGATTGAATTAATAGAGAAGGACCAGGATTAATAGGATTGATGGGATTAACAGGATTAGAAAATAATTGAAGTTATGAGAAGCATAAGCCAAATTGAAGATTGTAAAAATTTTTCAGAGGTGATTTATTTTCATGCCAAACAAAACCCACATCGTGTATTTATTTTTGATGTCCGGTCGGAACGGGCTTATACCTTTAAAGAGTTTAACCTGGCCGTAGAAAAGACTGCCAATTATTTGATATCGCAGGGAATTCAAAAAGGTGACCGGGTTACTGGTGTGATTGAGAATTCGCCGGAGTATTGTTTTTTCTATTTTGCTGTTATCCGGGTAGGGGCAATTTTCAATCCTATGCCTTTTACTTCTCACAAAGAAGAAATTCTAAAAAACATCCGGTTGGTGGAACCGAAGCTTAGTTTTATCGATGCTCGAAAGGAAAGGGAATTTGAGGAGAATGAGAAAAAAAATATCGTTTTTGTCCCGGTGGGAGCGGAGCGCAAATTTGAAGAGATCATTAAAGATATGGGCAGACGTTTTGCTGAGCCTGTAGATATTGATGAAAACACCCCGGCTTGTTTATACTATTCCTCCGGCACCACGTCTGATCCCAAGGGTGTGTTGTTTTCCCACAAAAATATGATTGCTGATATTTCTTCGATTTGTCGTGGGTTTAAGTTCAGTACGGAGAATGAGGTGCATTTGATCATGCTGCCGTTGGGTCATACGGCGTCTACGAATTATTCTCTTTTGCCTTGTGTGTATATTGGCGGTAAAATTGTCATGGCTGAATCGTTCTGGCATATTCGCACCAAAATCTGGAAACTGATCGAAGAGCACCGGGTGACATACATGGAAGTTGTGCCCACGGTGTTGTATTCTATTTTAAATATCTACCGCAGGCCCATCGATGAAGATGTATCGTCCATGCGGTTTGTGGGGTGCGGTTCCGCGCCGCTGCAAAAAGGAGTACAGGAGCAATTCCAGGAGCGGTTTCATTTAAAAGTAGGTAACCTTTATGGTTTATCCGAAACCGGTCCCACTCATATCGACGACCCATTGGTTCCCGGTTGGAAATCCGGCAGCATCGGTGTTCCCCTGGATGTGAATGAAGTTAAAATTTTCGACGACAAAGACAAAGAATTGGGTCCCAATAAGACCGGTGAAATCGTAATCAAAGGGGACAATGTGTTTGTGGGCTATTATAAAAATGAAGCCGTGTACAACAAAGTAGTCAAAGATGATTGGTTTCATACGGGTGACCTGGGGTATAAAGATAAAAATGGTATTTTTTATTTTGTGGACCGCAAAAAGGATTTGATTATCAAAGGCGGCATTAACATCGTCCCCGGTGAGATCGATGAGGTGTTAATGCTGCATCCTGCGGTGAAAGAAGGGGTTACCATTGGTGTGCTTGATGAAATGTTCGGTGAAGAAGTAAAAAGCTTTGTGGTACCGAAAGATGGTATGACAATCACACCGGCGGAAATCATTACTCACTGTTCCAATTACCTGCCCAAAACCAAGGTACCGAAATACGTGGACATTGTGAATGATATCCCTAAGACTCATTCAGGTAAGTTGTTGAGAAAAAAATTAAGAGAGAATGATAAAAGGAAATAAAGAGCTGGATACAGCGATTGAGGCTGCGTGGAGAGCGGGTGAAATTTTGAAAAAAAATTTCGGCCGGGAGTACCGGGTCATCCGTAAATCGCCCAAAGAAATGGTTTCCGTGGTGGACATGCAGGCGCAGAAGGCTATAATGGAAGTATTGGAAGCCCACTTTCCCGGTTATGGGATTATTACGGAAGAGAAGAGCAATGATGTGGATAAAGATGGGAATAACTGGATTATCGATCCCTTGGACGGTACGCACAATTATATTGCCGGTCTTCCTTTCAGTGGTGTTTCTATTGGCCTGGCCGAAGGGAATGATTTTCAAATGGGAGTTATTTTATTTCCTATGGAAGACCGGCTGTATTATGGGGTAAACGGTCAGGGTGCTTATCTTAATCACCGACGGATCGAGGTATCTCCCAGCCCGGAGCTTTCTAAATCTATTGTCAGTTTTGACAACCAGTTTCATTTGAATGAGAAATCCTTTGCATATTATAAAAAATTAATTGAAAGAGCGTTTACCACCCGGATATTGGGAACTGCCACCAATGATTTATGTATGACAGCAGAGGGTAAATTAGGGGGTAGGATATGGGTGAATACAAAGATTTGTGATATTGCCGCGGGTATTGTGATTGTAACAGAAGCTGGCGGCAAGGTGACTAATTTTGACGGCACTTCTTGCACGCTTGATTCGAAGCAGGTAGTTGCCAGCAATGGCAAAATACATGAGGAATTACTGGAGATTGTTAATTAATAATAGCCACAAAGACACGAAGACACAAAGGGAAAATATTAAAAAAAACTTCGTGTCTTAGTGCCTTGGTGGCTAAAAAACTGGAGGATAGTAGATGAAGCCGATTATTGGAATAACGATGGGAGACCCGGCGGGAATTGGGTCTGAGATTATTGCTAAAGCGTTAAATCGACCGGAAATTTACGATAAATGTCAGCCGGTGGTGATTGGTGATAAATGGGCCATGGAAGAGGCGATAAGAATCGCCAATGTTTCATTGAAGGTTCGCGGGATTGAACGCATCGATGATGCTTCTTTTGTTCATGGAACGATTGATGTCTATGATCTAAAAAATTTAGATATTGAAAAGATTCCCTTTGGAAAAGTGGATGCGGCTTGTGGTAAGGCGGCAGGTGAATACATAGAGAAAGCCATTTACCTGGCAATGGACAGGGAAATTTCTGCGATGGTTACAGCGCCTATTAATAAAGAATCTTTTGAACTGGGGGGTTATGGCAAGAAATACCGGGGTCATACGGAGATGTTGGCAGGGTTGACCAATTCTCCTAAATCGGTCATGATGTTGGCCAGCGGTAATCTTCGAGTGATTCATGTGACCACTCATGTATCCATGCGGCAGGCGGTAGACCTGATCAAAAAAGAGCGGATTTACAACACGATTCAGAAAGCGTATGAAGCGTGTCAACTTTTGGGGATTGAGTCTCCCCGGATCGGTGTATGCGGATTGAATCCCCATGCCAGTGACGGGGGAATCATGGGCAGGGAAGAGATCGAAGAGATTACCCCTGCCATTGAGCAAGCCAGGGCTGATGGTCTGAACGTGGAAGGCCCGGTTCCCGGTGATACCATTTATCCCAGAGGAAAGGCCGGTACTTATGATATTATCGTTGCCATGTACCATGACCAGGGGCATATCCCGGTGAAGCTCATGGGTTTCTTATGGGATGGGCAGGTGTGGTCATCGGTGAGTGGTGTGAATATTACTATTGGCCTGCCGATTATCCGGGTATCTGTGGATCATGGTACGGCTTTTGGAAAAGCAGGCAAGGGTACTGCCAATGAAGTCAGTATGCTGGATGCCATTGATTATGCGATATTGATCGCCAAAAACAAGAATAGTTCATAGCTCATGGCTCATAGCTCATAGTTACTTTTGTAGATACCTTCGATTTCTCCTATGAGCTATCAGCTATGAGCTATAAGCTATCACAAAGAGAGGTGATAGATTGGATCAGCGGTTGGAGAAGGTGATACGCGAGGTTTTTCTAATTGAAGGAGACGCCATTGATGAGAATTGGACATCTGATGATATCCCGGATTGGGATTCGGTGGGTCATTTGAATCTTATCATGGAGATTGAAAAAGAATTCGCAGTTAAATTTGAGATTGAAGAGATGTTTGAGATCGAAAAACTGGGTGACATTATTAAAATATTGAAGAAAAAAAATGTTCTTTAATTAACCTAATAAAAAGTTTTGTGGGGGTCCAGGGGGCGGTTTTTCAAAAGAGCCCCCTGGTCGCCGAAGGCAAAAAAATGGCAAAAAAAATTTTGATAGTGGCTGCGCATCCGGATGATGAAATCCTGGGGTGCGGTGGGACTGCTGCGCGGTTGGTGAGGGAGGGGAATGAAATCTACACCCTGATATTGGGTGAAGGGATTACCTCCAGGGATGATACGCGGCAGCGGAAGAAACGGGAAGCGGAAATTGCCCGGTTGAAAGAGCAAATCAATGAAGCGAATGGGATCATTGGTGTGAAAGAGGTATTTGCTCATGATTTTCCGGATAACCGGTTTGACAGTGTGCCTTTGCTGGATATTGTTAAAATAATTGAAAAAACAAAAACCAAAATAAAGCCGGATATCATATTTACGCATTATGAAAAGGATTTGAACATCGATCATCAGGTTACGTACCGGGCGGTGCTGACGGCGGCGCGGCCGGTGGCTGGTGAAAGCGTTAAAGAGATTTATTCCTTTGAGGTTTTATCTTCGACGGAATGGAATTATCCGCTGGGATTCAGCCCGGATTGTTTTTTTGATATTTCCGATACAATCGATACAAAATCGGCAGCGATGGAGAAATATCGATCGGAACTCAGGGAGTATCCGCATCCCCGTTCATTAAAGGGGATTTGGTTGAATGCGGAGCAGTGGGGCATGAAAGTTGGTGTGTCATATGCCGAAGCGTTTAAGACAGTCCGAATAGTGAGATAAGAAAGGATGGATGGATTTCTATTGATTTTTTCTTTTTTTTAGATATAATAAAGTATATTCTTACAGACTTTTTATCGGAGGTAAATTAGATGAAAGAGGTCTTATTAAATTTTATAAAAAACTACCAGGAGGGTAACTATCCCTGGTTATTTTTTACAGTATTTATAGTGGTGCTTTTTATTTCAATTTATATAATTGTTGTACGTGGTAACCGGAGTTCAGACAAAATACTTCGTAATCGCGAAATGCATAAAATTGAGATGATATTTGAAAATATCTATGCAGCCGTTTCCCGTCTTACGAAGGTAAATAGAATAATAGATGAAAACGACCTTTATATTTTGATTTACTCCGGTGAGCAGTACACTGAAAATTACCGTTCTTTTGTACCGCTGATTAAGGAATTTTTGGATAAGGTGTTAGAGAAGACACAAAAATTTAAAATTATTTCTGTGGCCGGGACAAAACTGATGGTGAAAAAACTCAAGAATGACTATTGGTCGATGCATCCCTCAATGGAGTTGTTAGCAGATGAAAAATATGGAAAACACATTGAATTTTATTTAGTGCGGGACTATCGTATTCCTTACCATTTCCTTTACTCTCCCCTGGCTGCGTCCGGATTGGCTGAGACGCCGCATCATGAAATCACTACTCCCATGATCTGGACATTCGAAAACAAAGAAGAATACAAAAAATTGTTTTCCAATTGGCTTAAACTTATAAAAGAAAAATATGACCTGGATTTACTTTTTTTTAAAGGTAATAGATTGTATCGTAAAAATATCAAAGAAGGAAAAGAAAAACCAGTTAATACTAAGGATAACCTGTTTTTCTTGAAGACCTTCCGGTTGAAAATCAGGAGTTTCCACAGTAAAGATATTCTTGAGCAAATAAAATATCACAGGAATAAAACCAATTTGCCGATGCGCAATTGGAACCCTTACTCTTCTAACTTATTTAGCGATGAAGACCGGATGATTTTGGCATAAATAATAACCAGGTTTAATCCAAGGAGATTAAAATGGAAATTGGAGTCGTGGTAGCAGTACTACAACTATTTCTTATTGCTCCGGCAATTTTAATAGCCAGTTATATTTCTTATGTATCTTCATATGGAAGCAGCGAAAAGATTTTACAGGAAACGCCTTATATCAGGGGGAAAATAACCACTATTATTTCTCCTTTAGGAATACTAACGGTGATTTCATCCTTGCTGTATTTATTTCTTGGGTTAATATTTATTTTAAAGAGTTCTTCATGGAACATCGAAGAGCATTGGCAGTTGATGTTCCTAATTACTTTATTTCACTCTTTAACTTCAATTCTTTTATTATCCCTGTTCTTCTATATTTACAGGCATCAGCGATTGGCACTGCTTTCGCCTCCGAAACCTCCACCGGACGAGGAAAAGGAGAAAGTGAGAGGGGAAGAATATAGAAAAATAGCGGCGGATGCATTCAGGGAAATGATTAACGATATACTAAAGGAGACCCAGGAGAAGAAAACAAAGAAGCGGAGGAAGAGGGAATCAGAAGGTAAAACGAAAAAAAAGAGTTCAAAGAAATAATTACTTAAAAGTTAAAAATCAATACGAGGTGTCATGAAAAGAGTTCTTATCACAGGTGCAAACGGTTTTACAGGAAGCCATTTAGTCAGGACACTGCAAGGTTCGGGATATGAAGTGATTCCCCTGGACCAGCGAGGAACCGGGTTAAAAAATGAAGTGGTGATTGATTTTTGCGACGAGGGGTTTTGGGAGGTGCTTAAAACCTTACCACCGGTGTATGCGGTGGTTCACCTGGGTGCGCGGGTAGGTTGGGACGGCAGTACACGAGCGGAGCTGTTTCAACCCAATATTTTAGCCACAGCCCAGTTGGTTCATTGGGCGAAAAAAAGCAACAGTTATTTTGTTTTTGCTTCGGCGGCTTTGATCGCTGGCGAACGGAACCCCTATATCAATGATGCATGTTTGTTGAATACAGAAAATGATTATTTGTACAGCAAATGGTTGGGTGAAGAGATCATTAAAATGTCGGAGATTCGGCATGCGATTTTACGGATTTCCGGGATTTTTGGAAAAAACGGTCCATCTCACCTGGGCATCAACAGGGCCATTACCGATGCTTTAGCAGGCATTCCACCCGTTCAATACGGCGATGGCAAAATCAAACGCAACTACATTTACGTGAAAGATTTATGCAATATCATTAAATATTGTCTAGATAATACCATTGAAGGCTGTCACCTGGTGGGAGGGGCTTATGGAGACACGATAGCAGAAATTCTTGAGACGATCTGTAATGTTTTGCTGCCAGGGTCCAAACCGAAAATCCGGGAGGGCCATCCCGGGCACGATCAAATCATCGAACTGTCACACATACTGCCAACAGGAAGGACATTTGAAGAAGCAGTAAAAGATATAAAAATGGATGAATAATAAAAATGAAGATAGGAATTTTTTCTGATATACACGGTAATTTATATGCTTTTGAAAACGTTTATAACGAATTAAAAAAGGAAGGGTGCGATTTACATCTTTTCCTGGGAGACATTTGCGGTTACTATTTCCAACAGAATGAAGTTATCGATATTTTACGAGATATTCCCCACCTGGAAGCCCTTGCCGGTAACCACGATATCATGTTTTTGAAGTCCCTGGAAGATAAAAATTTGATGAAAGAGTATACGGAAAGATACGGGTTGTCTTTTGAATTGTTAAAGGGTACGATTACCCCTGAAAACCTGGATTTTTTGCAGCGTTTACCAAAGGAATTTCACCTGGGGCGATATGGGATTGCCGGTTTTCACGGCAGTCCCTGGAGTTTTCTTGAGGAATACGTGTACCCGGATTCGCCGACGCAGCGTTTTGACACCCTTGATTATGATATTGTTTTCCTGGGTCACACCCATTGGACCATGGACATCATCCGAGAGCGCATTCGTATTGTCAATCCGGGTTCTGTGGGTCAACCCCGGGACGGTGGATGGCCGTCTTATGCTGTCTATGATGCCCGAAGCGAAAAACTGGAAGTCAAACGGGTAAACTACAATGTGAATGCATTGATAGAAGACATCAAGAGACGGAAGGAAACCAATGCCTATTTAATAGACGTATTACATCGTATTAAACAATGAAAACACTAAACATCCTGGTAACAGCCGTGGGCGGGGACCTTGGCCAGAGTGTCATCAAATGCCTGAGGGGTTGTACTTACAGCACCTATATCGTGGGCTGCGACATGAACCCCTATGCTGCGGGCCGGGGAGATGTAGATGCCTTCTTTCAAGCTCCACCGGTAAAAGAAGAACAAAAATACACCGATTTCCTGTTGAAAACCATTGAAGAACAAAAAATAAATTATGTTTTCCCACTGGCAGATGTGGAGATTATATTTTTTAGCGAGAACAGGGAATTATTCGACTCATGCCCGGCTTTTTTCGTCGTGAATGAAAAACATCTTATTGAAACTTTTATGGATAAGTACAAAACCGTTGAATTTCTTAAAGAAAAGGGACTCTCTTATCCCCGGACCTGGCTCCCATCTGATTACGCCGGGCAATTGGAATTTCCTTTAATTATAAAGAAACGGCGGGGCAGCGGCAGCCAGGATCTTCTCAAAGTGAATGATAACGAAGAGCTGCAATTCTATTTGCAGCGCAGCCAGGACGTGATTATCCAGGAATACCTGCCGGGGGAAGATGATGAATATACGGCGTGCTTGTTTAGTAATGGGCAAACCTTTTATGCCATCACGTTTAAACGGAAACTGGCGCCCGGTGGTTTCAGTCAACATGTGGAACTGGTATCTGATGCAGCCATTACCGAATTTCCCCTTCAGGTTGCCCGTACATTACATTTCAGCGGTTACCTGGACATCAATATCCAGTTCAGGCGCACGGACCGCGGCTGCATTCCTTTTGAAATCAATCCCCGGTTTTCCAGCACCGTGTATTTCCGGCACCTATTTGGTTTCCAGGATGTGAAATGGACCCTGGATATATGGGAAAATAACCCCATCACCTATTTTCCCAGGATCAAAAAGGGAATCGGTGTACGAAAATTCAGCGAAGTGATTTTTGATATGGAATAATGAAGACCAATTACTGGGTATTGAAGCTGAAGGCATTTACATTTATTAAAATACTCAGGAAATTTCGTAAGACAGATGTAGGGGGGCTCACTTACATCGAGGTTACCAGACCTGCTGCACTGCTGATCAAATGGTGCCAGCGATTAAAGGTTTCTACTCCTCCTCTTCATAAAATCAAGCCCAGGGAATCGGTTGCCGGGCCGGTTCTTTATTTATCCGGTGTGCGAAACGATAAAGGGGAAGTAATTTCCCTGGATGTTTATCACCGCATCCTGGCATTAAGACACAAGATAATGGAAACCTTTATGGACTCCTTTAAAACCTTTGCTTTTTTTAAAAATAAAAAACCTCTACATGCTGTCAGTGCTTATATTGGTATGTTGATTGCCATTGATATCCGGGCAGCGGTTTATCTGGCGCATTTTGCCAGGTGGAAGAATTACAAGAAGGGCGAAGAAGGAAAAACAAAAAATATATTAATTATTCCCACATCCCAGTGGAGCAAATACCTGGTTACGCATTTCGAGGAGATCCTGGATGAAGTTATTATTAAAAGCAACCGTGGTGCAGGTTTTACGCAGGGTTGGCGGGTATTCCTCCGCTTAGTCCGGGCACTTTTAAGATCGCTGTTCACGTCCAGGCGTTCGGCTGCCTATTCATACGATCATAAAGATGGTAAAATTTTGATTACCTATGCCACCGGTCTCCTGGAAGCTCAACGGAACGATCTTTCTTATTACCATGCGGCAGACATTGATCCCGGCCGAATATTGATTTTTTTCCGGGTAGCTAAATACCCTCCTTCCGATAAAGAACTGGCCTGGATCAAACAAAATAAAATATCCTGTATTGCTTCGCAGTCAATGAAACCATCCATACCTGGAATTCCCCAATGGAAGCCTTCTGCGATTTTAAAACGTGAAATAAAAGCCTTTTGCTGGCTCTATATTAAAACCTTTCTCCAATGCCTGAGAAAAAGAAAAAAACATTCCCTGTGGTTTTTGGATAAATTGTGGACCATGGGAATGGAGGTGGCGTACTGGAAAGATTTCCTTGTTCAAAATAAGGTGAGTATTCTTATGAATCCCAATCCGTCGGAATTTAATTTTATCCCGGATGCGGCGGTTACCGACATCGGGGGGTTGGCGGTAGAGGCCGAGCGATCCATCCGCTTTGATTATTGCACGTATATTCACAATTCCGCTACCCATATCGGCTTTGTAACCGGTCCTTACAGTTTAACCCAAATCCCGGAGCCCTCATTCAGCCTGGTTACGGTGCAAACCGGTGCATTAAATGTGACGGATTCCCCGTACAAGGATAAACGGCTCGACGAGTTAAAAGACCAGGGCAAAATAGTGGTTTCAGTATTTGATGAGTCTGCCAATGATGTGTTTTTTGGAGAGTCTATCTCTCAATTATACCGCGCCGTGATCGACCTGGTGACTGGCGATGACCGTTTTGCTTTATACATAAAAACCAAAAAAACAGATGTCCTGGAAAACTTAGCGGATATCAATGATGAAGTCAAAGAATTGGAAAGAAAAAGCAGGTGTGTGCTTGCGGAGTGGAAAATTTCAGCAGCAGCGGCAGCTTCTTTTTCAGACCTGGTAGTGAGTGTTCCTTCTACTGCTGCGTTTGAGAGTGTGATTACCGGGACACGAACCATTGTATTTAATCCCATGCGTGCCGGTTCACGTCTTTTTTACAGCAATAATGGTTTGAACCGGCGAGTTTTTGAAGATGGTGAATCCATGATCGCTGCCATAAAAAAATATGCGGACGGTAAAGATGATTCGGTTGGAGATTGCAGTGATATTGTCCCACAAATCGATCCCTTCCGTGATGGTATGGGGGCCAAACGGATTGGCGAGTATTTAAAATGGTGCCTGGAAGGTTTCGATTCCGGCCTGGAATGGCAAGCGATTATCCAGGCGGCCAACAATCGCTATACCAAAGAGTTCGGGAACGATAAAGTAACGGATGAGCACGCCTATGAAAAAATACCTCAAACCAATTGATATAAAAAAAATAAAGTCAACGTGGTACGAGGATATTTTTACCCAATGGCAGCCGGACCAGGGGTATGTTGATCATTTAAAGAAATGCATAAAAGAAAAACAATATATGCCTCCTATTGTGGTGGTACAGGAAGGTGACTTTTTTTATATTGTCAATGGTCATCACCGCTATTACGCGCACCTGGTCATGGGAGAGAAAAAAGTAAAATGCATCGTGATCGAGGGTACATTTGCAGACAGTGAACCGCTGCGCAAGGCAGAGGTGCTTTTAAAGGAGTTTGATCAAAAGACGGGATACCGGTATCAATTCAGCGGGTATCTTGACCGCTGGGCCGCCGCCGCAGAAGAGCAAAAATTTATTAATAAATACAGACCCACATACAAATTCAGAATTTACAAATTTCTTAAAAAAATATTTAAACCACGAAGGCACGAAGGAGATGAAGGTTTAAAGATATAAGGAGCTGAAATGGGTGCGATAAAAAAGGTATTATGCGAACGGGAATTGCCGGAACGAGAGCTGCACAATTCCAGGCTTTTTGTGGATTTGTCGGAGAATGTGCATATTCATTTCAGGGAAATCCGCCTGATGTTCGGAGTAGAGGAATTTTTTGAATTCACAGACGTTATCCGAGAAAGTGCCAAAGAGGTGAAAAAATATTTAAAAAAACATCCGGATTATAACGAACAAGAGGTATTTGACGGGCTGCTGGTGGCGGGTGGTATCAAGCGCCAGACCACGCCGCTGCAAAAGAGTCCCAAACCCCATGAAAGTAAATATTTTCCCAATCGCCTGCAAATCGAATTGCAGGAAGAAAAGGTCATCGATTCCATTCATATTCATTTCAGGGATTACCGCCTGGTGATGAATTTTGAAACCTTCCGAGAATTTACCAACGGCATGAAAGAAGCATTGGATAACCTGGAGGAATTTTTAAAGGAAAACCAGTACAACCAGGAAGAGCATGCCTTTCGCGGGGTGGTGAGCCAGGAGGAGTGGCAGAGTGAGAGAATCACCCTAGGGGATAAGATCAAATACAAGATTAAAAAGCTGTTAGGAAGATATTAGTCACAGATGAACACGGATAAAATTGTTTTATTCTATCCTACAGGGATCGTTCATTATAGAAACCTGGAAATTTTGAAAAAGAATTTGCCCGGTTTCAAATTCCAGGTGATCGTGGAACCCTGGGTAAAAGAAAAAGCAGCGGAAGTATTGGATAATATTGAGCCGGAAGACCACGTGCCTGTTGAGAATGACCAGGTGCCGGAGAAGGTGTGGCAAGAACATATCGATATCCTGTTTTTATCCATGGCTTATCCCAATCCATTCCGGCTTCACCTGGTGGATGAAGCAGCTAAGCGAAATATCCCGGTGATCGCCATTGAAGAAGTCAACCAATTGGCCCTGAATGACGGGATTATCAACCACTACTTTTTACCCCTGGATTATCTGGGTGTGCCTTCCCAGGTAGAAAAAGAAAAATTCATGGAGCTGGGACTTTCGGAAGATGCGGTAATGGTGACCGGGTGGCCGTTTTTTAATAAGGAAGCTGCTTTGGCATCGAAACGCAAGGGAGAAAATGACAGCAAAAAACAATATCAGATCACTGGTGAAAGTGAGAAGAAGTATTGTTTGTTGGTATTGGGTTCCCTGAAAGAACAGGACATAGTAAGTCTTGAAACCCGGAGAGTCCGTCAGAAGATATTGGAAATCGTATCCGCCGGTTTACCGGAGGATTACCGGTTGTTGATCAAACCGCATCCCATTGAAACGGAGTCCGGTTTGGAGGATATCCGCAAGCAGGTGCCGGATGCGGTGCTCCTGAACCCTAAATATCCTATTGAACCTTTGCTGGCCAGGGCAGACGTGGTGGTGAATCGGGGCAATTCCCAGGTGACACTCCTGGCAATGCTTCAAGACAAACCGGTAATCGTTATTCCCGCCGGTCTAAAAACCATTTTTCATGGAACTATGGATCCCATTATTGCCAACTCAGCCCTGGAATTTAACCGGATACTGGAACATTATTCCCGGGGACAAAAGCAAGATTATCAGAAAATATTGAACATTCACTTTCCATTGACTCAGCAGGAGGCTTTAAAGAAGGTAAACGAGCTGTTTTCCACTGCATTGAATAAAAAAGTAACTGAACGTGTTAACGAAACAAAAAGAATCTATATTTCAACCTTGTATGCCTTCCTGGGGCATACTGAACGGGCAAAGCAACTTGCAACCGAATTGCCAGAAGGCGAGATTGTATCCTTACTTAAAAAACTATTTAACCGGTTGATCAGTGTGTCTGAATTTAGAACATTACTTGGTTACTTCCCTGGAAAGATCATTCGTTGGCATTTGCAGTCATTGTTTATCCGCTCTCTTTTAGAAGGTAAGGCCGCAGTAACAAGAAGCGACCTGCTGCTGCTTGAAGGTTTTGGTGGTGATGTCAATCCTCATTATTTTATCGAAGATATTATGAAACGCATAGAGCTGGAATACCGGGGTGGGAATGAGGCTGAAGCTGAGGAATGGATTCATAAATTTTATGAAGATTATTCGGTTTTTGATTATTATAAGCAAGTCTTTGACATGCTGCGGTTTGTGTATCAAGGCCGGCGCAAAGGTTGGTCGTTGCGCAAAGCCCTGTGGCTGTTGAAGAATTTCAACAAAGCATACGCACGGAAATATGTTAAGGATAAACTAAAAAAATAAATCTCCGTGATCTCCGTGTCTCTGTGGTTTTATTTTTTTACCACAGAGCCACAGAGAACACAGAGAAAGAAAAAGAGAAGGTATTATGAAGACATTAATACTTGCAGGTGGTTATGGGTCGCGGTTGGGGAATATTACAGAGAATATTCCCAAACCCATGGTGACCATTGGGGGTAAACCGATTTTGTGGCATATTATGAAAATTTACTCTCATTTTGGCTTTAACGAGTTTGTTATACTCCTGGGTTACCAGGGAGTTAAAATCAAAGAATACTTTTTCCATTATCATATAATGAACAATGATTTCACCATTAACCTGGCGGATAACAGCTTGAGTTTTGGGGATAAAAACAACGTGGAAAACTGGACGGTTACGCTGGTGGATACTGGTATCGATACCCTCAAGGGAGGACGCATTAAGCGGGCGGAACCCTACCTGGAAGGAGACATTAATATGCTAACCTATGGGGATGGCGTGGCAGATGTCAACATCAAGGAATTACTGGAGTTCCATCAATCCCACGGCAAAATCCTGACCCTTACCGGGGTCCGGCCGCCGTCCCGGTTTGGTGAATTGGTTATTAAAGACCGCCAGGTGCTTTCTTTCGAAGAAAAACCGCAAATATCTTCCGGTTTAATCAATGGTGGATTTATGGTATTTAATAACGCATTGTTATCCTCTCTGACACCGGATAAAGGCTGTGATTTTGAGTTTGGTGTGCTGGAAGACCTGGCTAAGCAAAGGGAAATCATGGTTTATGAGCACCATGGTTTCTGGGAATGCGTGGATACCGAACGCGATTTAAACCATTTAAACAAATTATGGAATGAAAACAAAGCCATTTGGAAATTGTGGTGAGGAATAGGAGAAAAACTAATGTCATTTAAGAATATTTACAAAGGCAAACGGGTCCTGGTCACCGGTCATACGGGTTTCAAAGGCTCATGGCTGGCGTTGTGGTTGACCCAGTTAGGGGCAGAGGTTCACGGGGTTGCATTGGAACCCAAAACTCCTGATGATAATTTCGTGGTCACCGGTCTAAAGAATAAAATTAATCACCACATCTGCGATATTACGGAAAAGGAAAAACTGGTTACACGTTTCGGAGAGATTCAACCGCAGATGGTGTTTCACCTGGCGGCCCAGGCCCTGGTAAAGAAATCCTTTGATAACCCGGTGGATACCTTTAGAACGAACCTGATGGGTACGGTGCATGTATTGGAAGCCATTCGTTATACGCCTTCTATAGAAATGGCTGTAATGATTACCAGTGATAAATGTTACAAAAATTTAGAATGGGACTGGGGTTACCGGGAGACGGATGAGCTGGGTGGATTGGACCCGTACGGCGCGTCCAAGGCTTGTGCGGAAATGGCCATTCAATCCTATAGGGAATCCTTTTTTAGAGCTTCCGGTTCGGATTCGTACTCACCGGTGGTTGCCTCAACGCGTGCAGGAAATGTAATCGGCGGCGGTGACTGGTCGGAAAAACGAATCGTACCGGACATTATCCGGGCGTTAATGGAAAATAACCCCGTGGAATTGCGAAGCCCCAAAGCTACCCGTCCCTGGCAATTTGTACTGGAACCGTTATCCGGTTACCTGTGGCTGGGCGTGCGAATGGCTTTGGAAGGTGACCTGACTTCCGGCTGGAATTTCGGGCCTGAAATTTCTACCATTGTACCGGTGCAAACCCTGACAGAGAAAATAATTAAAGCCTGGGGCAGCGGTTCAATTGAAGACATCTCCGACAGTGCAGAATTTCATGAAGCCACGCTGTTGAGCCTGGACATTTCCAAGGCCCGGTACCGCCTCCAGTGGCGCCCCACACTATCCCTGGATGAAACCATTGAGTTTACGGTTCAATGGTATAAGAAATTTGTAAACAATGAACCTTTATACGATTTTGGTATAAAACAAATCCATGACTATACAAAAAAAGCACTGGAAAGGGGAATCCAATGGGCGAAATAAAACCGATCGACGGCGTTATTATAAAACCGCTAAAGCGGTTCCCGGACGAACGGGGAACGGTAATGCACATCATGAAAGCCACAGATGAGGAGTTTAAAGGCTTTGGTGAAGTCTACTGCAGCAGCATCTACCCCGGCGTGGTTAAGGGATGGCATTATCATGAGAATGTTACCCTCAATTATGTCGTATTAAAAGGGATGATTAAATTTGTTCTTTATGATGAACGAGAAGGATCCCCTAGCAAAGGATTTATCCAGGAGATATTCATGGGGGATCAGAATTACGTGCGGGTTACTGTTCCACCTGGCATATGGAATGGATTCAAATGCATGGGAACCGAACCGGCATTGGTTTGTAATGTGATCGATAAACCCCATGACGAAGCGGAAACCAGGCGGTGTGATCCCCACGATGTTAGTATTCCTTATGATTGGAAAAGGAAAGATAAGTGATAAAAGAAAATTCCAAATCCCAAATTCCAAATTACAAACAAATTCCAAATTCCAAATTACAATGACCAAAACAAAACCTCAACTATCTGAACGTCATACCTTCTTTGTTTTGAATTTTGAACATTTGAATTTTGGATTTGTTTGGTCTCTGCGCGATTTCGAATTTCGTACTTCGGATTTTAAATGCATCATTCCACGATCTGGCGTTTCGGTACTGGTAAAAGTAAATAAACAAACGTATATATCATGAAATACTTAATCTTAGGAGCTAATGGACTGATCGGGCAGCAGTTTGTTCAACTGTGTAAAGAAAAGAGTATCGATTATGTGGGCACTCGATATTCACGTAAAGCGGAAGGCCTAATTCCTTTTAACCAATTGGAGCTTGATAAAATCCCGAAGGTATTTGATGAGGTATCGCCTGCGGTGATTATTAACAGTATCGGATTATCGGGGGGTGTGAATTTCTGTGAAAATAATCCTGAAATCGGCAGGAAATACCATGTGGAGGCCACCAAAGTGATGGTAGACTGGTGCCGGCAAAACAGGGCTGCTTTTGTTTACATTTCCAGCGATTATGTGTTCGATGGGGAAAATCCACCCTATAAAGAAGAGGACAAAACCAATCCTTTGAATCTTTACGGTGAATTAAAGTTGGAAGGTGAGCAGTACATCCGGGCGAACCTGGAACACTATGTCATTGCCCGTACCACCAATGTTTTTGCCTGGGACCTGGAAACCCAAACCCCCAATTTTCTCATGCACCTGGTAAATACATTAAAAGAGAAAGATCGTATTAAAGTACCTGGTTTTTTATATGGTAATCCCACCTATGCCGGTGACCTGGCTGCCGGGATCATGGATTTAATCGAGCATAAACATTATGGATTGTATCACATTGTCGGCAGTGAATATATTAACCGGTACGACTGGGCAGTGAAATGCATTGAGATGGCAGGGCTAAAAGGAAAAACTATTGAGAAAATCGAAACACCACCCACAGACATGGTGCCCCGTCCATTGAAATCCCACCTGGATACCGGTAAATTCCGCCAGGTATCCAGTATCAAATTGCATAATGTTGAAGAAGGATTAAGAATCTTTGTAAATGCAATGAAAGGCTAACAATTTATACTTTATTCCCTTCGTGTTCTTCGTGTCTTCGTGGTGAAATATTTATGACGAAATTAACTGTTTTGATGACGGTGTACAATGGAGAGGGGTTCCTGCGGGAGACGATTGACAGTATTTTAAACCAGACCTATAAGGATTTCAAATTTTTAATAATAGATAATGCCTCTACGGACAGCAGCCGGGAAATCATTCGATCTTACGATAATTCCCGGATTGAACTGGTGGCGCTGCCGGAAAACATCGGTCAGATTCCAGCCCTTAATAAGGGTTTGGATATGATCGATACGCCGTTGGTGGCCCGGATGGATGCGGATGATATCAGTTTGCCCCGGCGTTTTGAACGCCAGGTGGCGTTTATGGAAAGTCACCCGGAAGTGGGAGTATGTGGTACTTATGCTGCTGCTTTTAACGGGAAAAAGGAGACCCTGTGGAAACATCCGGTACATCATGCGGATATAAAAGTAAGGTTGCTTTTTGAATGCTGTCTGGTTCACCCGTCGGTGATGATACGAAAGGATTTATTTGACAAATATGAACTGAGGTACAACGAGCAGATCGGGCATTCCGAGGATTGGGAGTTGTGGCAGCGGTCCGGCAGGCTTTTTAACCTGGCCAATATCCCGGAAGTTCTTGTCAGGTACAGGGTGCACGGTCAGAGTGTCAGCCGGCAAACATTAAACCGGCAGCAAGCTGCGGCGGAGATGTTGGATAATTCTTCCCTCCGGTTCCTGGAACTCAGTCATCATCCATTGCGAACCGTTCACAGGGATGTGGCCTTTGAAACGTTTAATGCCAAAAACCGCGAGCCTGAATTTATTGACAATGTGGTGGAGTGGTTCCAGGAGTTGAGAAATGCCAACTATTCCCGGCGAATCTATGATAAACACGCATTAAACCGTTTTCTTAAAAAACGGTTGTTCGTGGTGCTTACCAACAATACCCGGTACCGGGGAAAGGTATTCAAAACCTTTTTCAAGGAAAAACTTTACCGGTATATTCCATTGACATGGTCACTGAAATTCATGGTAAAAGTACTGCTGCAAATTTGAACCACGAAGGCATTTACAATGCGGTAATAAACACGAAGGGGTTATTTCTTATTTTTTAGCCACGAAGGCATTTACAATGCGGTAAAAAGCACGAAGTTACACGAAAAAAAGAAGAAAAAATGCAAATCCTTTTCATTAATTACAAAGATGTCGAGGGAGGTGCGGCAATTGCGGCCTGTCGATTGGCCAGGGGGTTGGAGGAATCGTTTCAAACCGGGAGTTATTTTATTGTAGGGAAAAATTCTTCCGCAAATTCTAATGTTTTTGCCACCATCGACAGCCCCAGCGAAACTCTGAAAGCGATCAAAGTATTTATTGAATTTATGGTGAATAAGATATTGAATTTCCTGGGTTTGCAGTATTATTATTTTCCTTTTTCCACCCGTTCGATATTAAAGAAGGTTCGGGAGATCAAACCGGATATCATCAGTTTGCACAACACCCACGGCGGGTATTTTAAGACGTCTTTGATTAAAAAACTGTCCCGGTTGGCACCGGTTGCCTGGACATTGCATGATATGTGGGGGTTTACCGGCAATGCTGCCCATACCTTTGGGGATGAATCGTGGAAACAGATGAAAAGCGGGAGAGGCGAGAAGAAAATATACCCACATATCGGGATAAACAGGGGCAGAGGGCTGTTAAAGCGGAAGAAGCGGATTTATAAAAAGTCAAACCTTCATGTTATTACGCCGTCCCGCTGGCTTTATGACCTGGCAAAGCAAAGCCCGGTGTTTGAAAACACACCTCTTTATCATATCCCGCATGGATTGGACTTAAAGGTATTTCAACCCGTAGATAGAAATGCCTGCCGGAAGGTGCTGGATATTCCCCCGGATGCCAGGGTGATTATTTTTTGCAGTGCCGATGACCTGGATAAAAGTGCCTGGAAAGGCGGGCCGCTGCTGGTAGATATTTTAAACGCCATCGATGCCAGGACAGCGCATCCCATTGAGACCCTGGTATTGGGAAAAGGAGAATTAAAAGCCCTAAATGACCTAAAACGTTTAAATCTTCGTAAAACCGGTTATGTGGACAGTGAGCAATTGGTAGCGGTATTATTATCGGCAGCTGATTTGTTTATCTATCCCACGCGGGCGGATACCATGCCATTGGTATTGATGGAAGCCATTGCCTGCGGCACTCCCTGTATTACATTCGACATCGGAGGATGCAGCGATATCATCCAGGACGATACCGGGGGATATTTGATCGAACCGTTCGATATAGAAACATTCGCGGATAAAACCATCGAGATATTAAATGACAGTAAGAAACTCGAAGAGTTATCCGGTTCGGCGCGAAAATTTGCAGAAGAGCATTTTTCCCTGGAAACCACGGCTCATACATACTATCAGTTGTTCAACAATATTATCGATAAGAGAAAAGAAGTAAAATGACATTAATGGAACCGATGTCATGCCAACCCTCCAATGGGTGTAAACCAACCGCCCGAAGGGCTATAAAAAGTTTTGCGGGGGTCCAGGGGGTGGTTTTTCAAAAGAAAAGAACCCCCTGGTCGCCGAAGGCAAATGAAAAAAATAACTATAGTAACCGTGGTTTATAACGGGGCAAAACACCTGGAGCAGGCCATCCGGAGCATAATTAACCAGACCTACGATAATATTGAATATATTGTTATTGACGGCGGTTCTACAGATGGGACACTGGATATCATTCAACACTATGAAGACCATATTGCTTATTGGGTCAGCGAGCCGGACAACGGCATTTACGATGCCATGAACAAGGGGATTAAAAAAGCGTCGGGCGAATTTATCGGGATGCTCAATGCCGATGACTGGTATGAGCCGGAAGTCATTGAGAAAGTGGCAGCTAAAATCGACAACCTGGAAGATGATGTGGAAGACCAGGTGATTTACTGTGATTATTACAATTACGACGAGGAATTATCCGCCGGGTTCAAAACAAAGCAAACCTCCGAGATGAAATACTGGAAAGGTATGACTGTGTCGCACCAGGCCATGTTTATTCATCGCTCTATTTATGAAAAATTGGGGGTTTACAGCCTGGATTATTGCTTTGCCTCGGATTATGAATTTTTCCTGCGTTTGATAAAAGCAGGCATCCGGTTTAAAAAACTTGATTTCCACGGTATTAATTTCAGGATGGGTGGTGTCAGTACCACTTACATGAACCGCTCTATCAGAGAGGTATCCCGGATCATCAGGATGTATTTTGGTGTTTTTAGCAAAGAATACCCGCTGTTCCTTTTAACCAACCGGCTGCCATCGATGCTGGGGAACATAAGAATCCTGTTAACTAAAATTATCGGGCAAAAAACCACCAATAAGTTACGAAAATTATGGAGACGTTTGAAACCACGGCCTGAGCATAAGAAAATCCAATAAGAAATTACAAATTACAAATCACAAATTACAAACAAATTCCAAATTACAATGACCAAAACAAAAAATTAAAGATCTCAAATATGAAAAAAAGTTTTGATATTTCGATTATCACTCCGAGTTTTAATATGTTGGACTATTTGAAACGGTGTGCGGCTTCTATAGCTGACCAGGAAGAGAGTGCATTCGAACACATCGTGGTAGATGGCGATTCCACCGACGGAACCCGGGAATGGCTCCGGCAAAATCCCTATCCTCGTATGCGCAGCATCAGTGAAAAAGACAACGGTATGTACGATGCCATTAATAAAGGGTTTAAACTGGCTAAAGGGGATATCCTGGCTTACCTTAATTGTGATGAACAGTATTTACCCGGGACATTGGGTTTTGTAAACGATTATTTCCAAAAACACCCGCAGGTGGATATGATATTTGGCGACTTGCTGTTGATTCGGCCTGACGGTTCCCTGGTGGCTTACAGGAAAGGTTACCAGCCCCGTTGGTTTTACATTGTAACCTCTCATCTCTATGTGCTTTCCTGTACCATGTTCTTCCGAAGAAGGATATTGGAGGATGGTCTTTTCTTTGACACCCGTTACGAAACCACCGGGGACGCGGATTTTGTGGTGCGGGTCCTGCGCAGCGGGTACTGCGCCAGGCATGTAAGACACTACATGGCCGTTTTTACCATGACCGGTCAAAACCTGAGCAATGTGGATACCGGCAGTCGGGAACAAAAGCAATTGCGAAATAGTGCGCCCTGGTATTTAAGAGTAATCCGGTGGCTGGTCAATGCCGTCCGGTTTGCAGAGAAATTTTTCAGCGGTGCTTATTTTCAGAAAAAACCGCTGGAATATTCCGTGTATGTAGAAGGGGAAGCGAAAGAAAGAAAATCCTTTTCTGTGAATAACGCTTCGTTCCGGTGGAGATTTGAATGATCCCAGTTAAAACGCATAAGCATTATTTCCTGGCTTTACTTTTTTTTATTTCTTTACTGGTATTATTTTTTAGCGTTGCCAAAGATGGAACGCGGGACTTTTTTCTCATGGGTGATGAAGCCATGCTGGAATTACGGGTAGTGAACGCCAGCAAAAACATCCAGTTTCTGGGGCCTTATTCAAGATTCGGTTGGAATCATCCCGGTCCCATCTACTTTTACTTATTGCTGCCCATCTATGCTTTATTTTCCATGGGAACACAAAGCCTGTACGCCGGCGCCATCTTTATAAACATCCTGTCTTTGTTAACCCTTTTATACTTTATATTTAAAAGTAAAGATAATTACTTTTTCTATTTCATGGCATTCTTCTTATCGCTGTATATTTATTACTTCCTGGGATTACCTGTATTCCGCAGCATATGGAATCCTCATGTAACCATCTTACCCTTTGGTGCGTTTATTTTTATGTGTGCTTATATGTCCCTGGGAAATATAAAAATTCTTCCCCTGGTGGTGTTTTTTTCATCTTTCATCGTTCAAACTCATGTGGCTTATGTCCCGGTAATAATGGTTATTGTTTTGATCGCTTTGCTGTTTTATGGTTTTGATAAATGGCACGTTTCAAAGAAAATTAAAGCATTATTCTCAAAAGAGGTGTTAAAAGCTATTGGTATCTCCGCCGGGATCTTCCTGGTACTCTGGATTCTTCCCATTGTTGAATTGTTCTCAAAGCCAAGGGGTAATCTAAGGGAATTAGCCAGTTATTTTTTCCATTCAAGTGGCGGTCATGGTGCCGGGGAATCGATCAGTGCTGTTTCCAGTATTACCAATGCACCGGTGGTAAAATTCTTGAATATCTTTTTCCCGGATTTGAATGTAACCTCTCATCATGCCCTGCTCATATTTTTCTTATTACAGGTAATATTGGTGATTGCAGCGGGAATCGTTAATTTCAAACATGGTAAAAAATATCAATTGCATTTACTGGTTTTTGGTCTGGCGGGTTTGATCATTTCTGTTATTTCAGTTACCAGGATAACGGATGAAATTCATATCTACCTGGTTAAATGGATGTCCATGATCGGCTTTATTAATTGGTGTTTAATATGTTTTACGTTTTTTTATCTCGCAGCCAAATCATTAAAACGGCTTAACATATATTCCAAACTCTCCGGTATTTTTACCCGGCATCCGGTTCACAAAAAAATACTACAGTATGCGGTTATTGTCGTGGTATCGGCTCTGCTATTTATCTTTCAGTTGAACGCTGTTGGTTCTGCTTCACGGATTCATGCTGATGAATTGAAATACAGGTTTATCGGTAATATTTCTAAAACCATAACGAATTACGCGACAAAAAATAACATATCGTCTTTTCTTATAAAACCAGTCCCGGCGATGTGGCCCATTGAAGCCGGGGTAATCAACCAGTTATACAAAAAATCTTCTATATCTATTAGATTGGAAGATGAATGGTTGTTCTGGTTTGGTTACCAGTTTAAACAAAAGAAAGAGGAAAAAGACATTATTATTTTTAAAAAAGAAAAAGAACCGCGGGATAACATTCCTAATCGCGTCCTGGTCCATCACATAGGGCAATGTTCAGTATATCATATGGTACGATGAAAGGAAGTAAAACGATACTAATTGGGCAGGAAGTCAGTTGGCAGTTGGCAGTTGGCAAAAGAGGAAACGATGAAGAGAAGGAGGTAAAAAGATAAGTTTAAGGTTTCCCCAAACGTTTGAAGCAACAGCCCTCTTTTCGATTCATATCAATTGTAAAAGAGTTTTCCCGGCTGGTTGGTTCAGGTAAGGAAACCTTTAGATGGCGTGTATGCGCCTTCTATGGCTCCCCGCGCCGCGGGGCCGGAGGCAAAAAAACATGAAAAAAATCTTTTTAATTGGCATGCCGGTATTTTTAATCGGTCTGTTGTTTTTCTCGTTTTCAATGACTGTTTTTACTATTGTTTTAATGGTGCTGCTGTTGTTATGGGCGGTTACATTTTTCCGGGAAGGCGCCTATGACGCGACAGATATTCCTATATTGATATTGTTAATGGGGACTCTTTGTTTTGGCCGGGCGTTTTCGCTTATGGGTATTCATGCGGGAAGGATTCCTATTTATGTAACGGAACTGGCAGCGGTGGTTTCTTTGGGTCTGCTGTTATTGAAACGGAAATCGCCGGGGAAATTGTGGCAGGCATGGCGTCCGGCTTTGCCTAAAGAATTAACCGTCGGGCTGGCAGCCTATTTTTTAATGGGGATACTTTACCTGGTTATCGGAGTAATGGGTAACGGTTCAGCCGCGTTAAGAGATATTACATTTTGTTTTTATATCGTGTTTTTATTCATCGGCTTGAGTCTGCTGGAGAACCCGGTAAAGGTGCAAAACTTCCTAGGATTTCTTCTGCCTGGTGTTATTATTCTCATGGTTATGAGCGTGATTATTTTTTTCGTATATGTACCTGGGGCTACAATTTTCAGGCAATTGTTTAAAGACATCAAAATGACCAATTTGGGGCTTTATCATGGGTTGATACTCATATTCGGGTTAAGTTTCTTCACCTCTGACCGTGTTGCAGGAAAAGCCGGGAAATGGTTGTTAGGGTTGTTGTTGTACCTGTCCTTCTTGTTTATTATCATGGCAGAGGTACGGGCGGCCTGGGCGGGTTTGTTGGTGGCCCTGGTACTAATGGGTTTCCTGTTGAAGAAAGAAATGAAGATATTCATTCTTATTTTCCTGTTAATGATCCCTTCTTTTCTTATTATCGATTATTTTGACCTGGGGGTACAGAAAGATAAACTGGCATCATTAAAAGAACAGGTTACCACTATTGCCAAACGGAGGGTTCACACCATGCCGGCAGCCAATATCAAATGGAGATTAGGTATCTGGAGACAAACTATAAAAGAAATCCGGGAATATCCCATATTTGGATGGGGATATGGGACCCAGATCGATTACGTGATATGGAAGCAGCGCCTTTCCTGGCTCAAAGCCATCGGTGCCAACACCGGGGTGCTGCCGCCCCATAATCATTTGCTGGCCATCACTTACAAAATGGGAGTTCTGGGTTTGCTCCTGTTCTTGTTTATTAACTTTATGATCTTTTTCCGTGGGTTGTTTTACATCAAAAAATGCAAATCGGAATTTAACCGGCGGTTTTTGATTGCCAGCCTGGCCGGCCTGGTATATTGGCACGGCATGGCATTCTTTTTCGATGTACTGGAGTCGCCGCCAACAGGGATATTTTTGTGGATAATTTTAGGAGCCATATTAGGAGTTGTTTATTTAGACCGTCGATCATTTCAAAAGGAATAGTTAAGTTTAATGGCATAGAAAATTCGAAATTCGAATATCGAAATTCGAAACAAATTCAAATGACCAAAATAAAAAATTCAAAACAATATGATCTTGAAGATCGCACTCTTGAATTTGCAAAGAATGTGAGAGCCTTTGTAAAGAAATTACCCCGAACTGTGGCAAACATTGAAGATGGAAAACAACTGATAAAATCGTCTGGTTCAGTGGGGGCGAACTATATTGAAGCAAATGAGGCACTTAGCAAAAAAGACTTCTTAATGAGAATTAAAATCTCCCGTAAGGAAGCGAAAGAAAGTCGATATTGGTTGCGTCTGATTGATGTTCAGGACGTCGACCTGAAAGGAGAGCAAGAATATTTGATAAAAGAATCGACAGAGCTTACAAATATTTTCGGTTCTATTTTGCAAAAGAGCCAGTGAAGTTTTTGTTTTGGACATTTGGTATTTGAATTTTGGATTTGTTTCGGATTTCGGATTTCGTGCTTCGGATTTTCAACTTTACTTTTCTGTTCCCTTTTTATTTGAAAAATTTTTAAAGGTATGAATTTACTATACACCTTAACAACCTATCCACCTTCCACAGGTGGTGCTCAGATTCACCAGCATCAATTGGCGTGTCATTTGAAAGAGCGGCACAACATCCAGGTAGTGGCCTTTTGGGACAGCAACCGCACCGATTGGCTGCTGGGCACAACGCTGAAAGCGCTGTCATCAGAGAAAGACTATAATCTTGACGGTATCCCTGTTCTTTGTATGGGTTTAGGATTATTTGAAAAAATCTTCATGGCTCCTTTTGCTGCTGCCTATTACCCCATGATGCTGATGGGACATGCCCCTTTGTCACCGATTGCGGCGGTTATTGAAAAACATTTACGTTCCCATGCTGAAATGGCAGACCTGGTTCATAACGTGCGCCTTGGCAGGGAAGGTTTAAGTTATGCCTCCTACAAAGCAGCAAGACGAAATAATATTCCTTTTGTGCTGACCCCGGTGCATCATCCCCGCTGGGTGGGGCGGAAGTATAATGCTTACAATAAACTTTACACCATGGCCGACGCTGTACTGGCATTAACCCATGCGGAAAAAGAAATCCTGGTGCAGCAGGGAGTGGCAGAGGAACGGGTTCATGTCATCGGACACGGACCGGTACTGGAATCAGCAGCCGTGCCGGAAAACTTTTTAAAAACGCATAATATCGACGGTCCCATGGTACTTTTCCTGGGGCAGCACTATCCCTACAAAGGATACAAGGAACTGCTGGAAGCAGCAAAAATCGTTTGGCAAAAAATACCCGACGCCCATTTCGTATTCATCGGTCCTTCAGTAGGTCAATCGGAAAGCGTATTCAAAGAATTCCAGGATAAACGGATTCTTCGCCTGGGTTTGATAAGTCTCCAGGAAAAAACCGATGCATTGGCCGCCTGTTCTTTATTATGTGTACCCTCTACACAGGAAAGTTTCGGCGGCGTTTATGCAGAAGCCTGGTGCTTTAAAAAACCCGTCATCGGATGTAACATACCCGCGGTGGCGGAAGTGATTACCCATGAAATCGACGGGTACCTGGTTTCCCAGGACCCCGGAGAAATTGCGGAAAAAATTATCTTCCTTTTGGAAAACGAAAATGCTGCGCATCAAATGGGAACATCTGGTAAAAAAAAGGTGGAAGAAAAATACACCTGGCAGCGAATTGCCCAACGAGTAGAAAAGGTATATAATCAATTGATTTGAGGATTATCTACCCGGACGAGCCGGACCCAAAAAGATTATTTTTAACCACAGAGGCACAGAAGACACAGAGTTTTTTATTAAAAAATTTCTTCTCTTTGTTCTCTGTGTCTCTGTGGTAAAAAAAGGTATTAAATGGAATTTGAAAAGCGAAACCTGTTTGGCATCGATTATGCAATTGTAGACTATGATTCTGCATCGGATGTCATAATAGAATATGCAGAGCGGCATGACAGTTTCGGTGTGTCTGCGCTGGCGGCTCACGGACTGGTAACGTCTGTTCGGGATAAAACCATTGGAGAGCGAGTAAAGAAAATAGATATGGCAGTTGCGGACGGGCAGCCAGTGCGCTGGGCATTGAACAGTTTTCATAAAGTTGGCATGAAAGATCGTGTTTACGGACCCACCCTCACTCTCCATGTATTGGAAAAGGCTGCCAAACGAAACCTTAATGTTTACCTTTACGGCAGCACAGAGGAGACAATAACTGCTTTTTCTGTGTTTATCAAAAAGAACTATCCCGGTGTGAATCTTTGCGGCATTCACCCGGACCGGTTCCGGGATGCCACCCCGGAAGAGGATGAAGCGGACATTCAAAAAATCAACGCAGCCGATGCTCATATCGTCCTGGTAGGCAGGGGTTGTCCCCGCCAGGAGGTGTGGGTAGCAGATCACCTGGGAAAAATCAACGCCGTTATGATGGCCGTGGGAGCAGCGTTTGATTTTCATGCCGGTAAGTTGAAGCAAGCCCCCAAATGGATGCAGGACCACGGCCTGGAATGGTTTTACCGCCTGGTAAAAGAACCAGGCCGCCTGTGGAAACGATATTTGACTACAAACAGCTATTTCATATATCTCTTTTTAAAATATAAACTATCTAAAAAGAAATGAGCCACGAAGGTACACGAAGAAACACGAAGGAAAAATTTTCTTTTAAATAACTTCTTTGTGTCCCTTCGTGTAACTTCGTGGCTAAAAAAAAATAAGAAAAGCAGGAGCTGAACATGAAGAAGATGTTAGTGACAGGGTCCAGCGGACTGATTGGCAGTGAAGTAGTTTCATACTTTGTCCAACAAGGATGGGAGATTTACGGTATCGATAATAATATGCGGGCGGATTTTTTCGGTCCACAGGGGGATACCCGCTGGAATCAAAAACGCCTGGAAGCAACTTATTCCAATTTCCATCACCAGGAAATGGATATCAGGGACAGGCACGCAATCCTGGAATATGTAAAACAATTAAAACCAGATGCTGTTGTCCATACGGCAGCCCAGCCCAGTCATGACCTGGCCGCTTCCCGGCCCTTTGATGATTTTGATGTCAATGCTGTGGGCACGTTGAATCTCGTGGAAGCCAACCGCCAGACCAACCCGGATGTACCTTTTGTGCATCTATCCACCAACAAGGTTTATGGTGACGCGCCCAATGAACTGAACCTCAAAGAACTGGAAACCCGCTGGGATTATGCAGACCCCGAGTATTACCACGGCATTAAAGAGGATTTTCGCATCGATCAATCCAAGCATTCCCTGTTTGGTGCGTCAAAATTGGCAGGCGATATCATGGTCCAGGAATACGGCCGTTATTTTAATATGCCTTGTTGCTGTTTGCGAGGAGGATGCTTAACCGGCCCATCCCACAGCGGCGTGGAATTGCACGGGTTCCTGAGTTATCTCATCAAATGCAACGTAGAAGAAAAAAAATTCAATATTTTCGGCTATAAAGGCAAACAGGTACGAGACAACATCCATTCTTATGATGTTGCCAGGTTTATCGACGAATTCTTGAAAAGCCCCCGCATTGCCGAGGTCTATAACCTGGGCGGCGGCAGGGGTAATTCCGTTTCCATCCTTGAATCCTTCAGTATGATCGAATCTATCTCCGGTAAAAAGATGATCTCCGAATATGTACCCAAAAACCGGGAAGGGGATCATATTTGTTATATCTCTGACCTGACGAAGATGAAAGAGCATTATCCCAATTGGGACATCACCAGGAATTTGCAGACCATTTTTGAAGAGATATATGCTGCCTGGGAGAAAGGAAGAAAATAGGTGCCCTTCGGGCGGGAATAAGGTGCCTGACGGCGATAAACTTTTTTTTCTAAACAAAAATTTTTGCGGGGTCCAGGCCCGCGGCGCGGGCACCCTCAGAAGGCCCTGCGGGCCATCTCGAAGGCTTCCTTACCAGAGCCAACCAACCAGTTAACCACTTTTAAATTTGACATGAATTGAAAAGAGGGATGTTATTTCAAACGTTTGAGGAAGCCTTCAACTTACTTACCTCACTTACCTCACTCACCTTAATCAACTAAATTGGGCCCCTGGCTGCCGGAGGTATAGATTGGCGGTAAATTTAATTGAACAAATTTGTTGAATTATTGATTGATTGCAGTTATAATTAAAAGGAATTTAAATTTTTTAAGGAGTGCCGTATGTTATCTGTTCAGCGTGTTGCGAATGAATTCAAAATTAGTACCGATGAATTGATTCAAAAAAGTGTAAATCTATTTGTTCAGCAGCAATTGATCAAAGTAGAGGCAGAATTATTTCGGTATCTCAAAAAATATGGGATAAAAAATGTCTTTGAGATGGATGAAAAGTTAAAAAATGGAAGCTTACGAGAAAATGATGTCATCGATGACTTTTTTGCAATTGACCACCTGGAAAGTGAAAGAGAACGATTATCGAACTTATTAAAGGAATCCACTAACGATTAATGAATCCTGTAGAAAACATCTTTGAAGAAATACTGAAGATAACCCGGGTAGAATTTGAGGATATTGTTGATGTTGTTTCTTTTGTGAATTATAAGTTGAGACTTGTTTTAAAGGACAAAAGCTTTGTCGATGTAGGTATTTCAAAACGAATTTCCGGTAGATTTAGCTTTCATTGGGAGTGCAAAAATCAGAATTTGTATCGTTATGATAATTTTCCTGATGAACAATGGAAAAATGTGGAAACATATCCATTCCATTTCCATAAAGGTACTCAAAATAAAGTGGATGCGTCGCCATTTTCTGCTGATTTATTGACTGGCTTTCGGGAATTTATGGAATTCGTTAGAAAAAGCTTCAGTTGATAATAGAAAAATGAATATTATTTTCTTGGCTGTTACCTTTTCTCTTTTTCTCCAAATGCTTCAAGGAAAGATCAG
>JABAOF010012983.1_pt2 | contig 41537 bp, 32 predicted proteins | sample 7062171 | NCBI WGS metagenome assembly JABAOF01 (sample SAMN14538628, study PRJNA623070) | marine sediment metagenome | biome: marine biome [ENVO:00000428]; feature: marine pelagic biome [ENVO:01000023]; material: deep marine sediment [ENVO:00002113] | place: India: Gulf of Khambhat ... | reverse complement strand
GTCGCCCACACAGTTGCAAAAACCGGTTGACAAAATTGGGAATTTAGCTAAATTGGGATTAGACAGTATTGTTAGCTGGTGTCAGCCAAACCTTGAAAGAGCGAAATCTTTTGCTGCATAAGGGGTTCGCGTTGTCATATGCGAGTGTTTGTGATCCTTTGGCTCTTGCAGACTTCTGCCGTGCCGCGCAACCCGGGGTGGGTTTGTAAAATCTGCGAATTTGTGCGTAAACAGAATAAACTACTGGATGAGGATGTCTTTGATTCGTCTTTTTGTCAGCCCATCATGCAAAGATAAGGAGAGAGAAGTGATCAGAGCAAAAGTGTTAAGGGTTTTTATTATCGGGGCGTCAATTCTGCTTTTTGCCCCACCCACCTTCTCGCAAGACGGCCAGCAGGTGCGCTATACTGCCGAGTTCTCTCAGCAGGAGCTTTCTTTTGCCAAGTTCATGGGATATGATATGGTGCGGTTTAAGGACGGCGGTCATTTAGCCGAGTTGGGAAAGCCGATGCTGCCATCCAGACAGATTCGGATAGCCTTACCCTCAGGGATGCAAGCCACTGGTGTTCAGATAGTGAACACGAGTCGGCAGGAGATTCCGGGGGAGTTCAATATCTGTCCGGCCCAGCCGCCGAGAGAAATAGGATTGTCAGACGAGAAATCGGAGTTCGTCCAGCCTGAAGCAAGGACTTACTCCTCAACTCAGCCTTACCCCTCGAGTGTGGCTGAGTTCCTCCATCAAACTGATCTGGCCGGCCAGGGGATGGCCGTCGTTTTGCTTTATCCGCTCCAATATTTACCTGACGAAAAGAGACTCATCCTTTACACTTCCATTACCCTGGTCATCCAAGGTCGGGATGGGTACCAATGTGGCGACTATCTTTCTCCAAACATCTCCGAGAGGGGAAGGAGATCATATCGACGGGCGCTCTCAGATATGGTAGCAAACCCGGAGGATGTCCGGCTGAATATGGCTTCAAAGGGAGCTGGCTCGGCCGCCCTGCCAGACGGAGCCTTCGATCATGTGATCATCACCTCCTCAGCTTATGCTTCAGCTTTCCAGCCTCTGGTTGACTGGCATACCCAGAAGGGTGTAAAGGATACGGTAGTTACCGTGAGCTGGATTTACCTCAACTATGCCGGTGCGGACACCCAGAAGATTCGGAGCTTCGTCATCGACGCTAACTCGACTTGGGGAGCCACCTATTTCCTCCTGGGTGGGGAGCACGAGACGGTTCCCTTTGTATATAGAGATTACCGCATGGAAACCTCCAGCGATCAATACTACACAGACTTCGACGACGACTGGACTCACGAGGTTTATGTGGGCAGGGTCAGCGTTCAGAGCACCCTCGAGATCGACAGTTTCATAGAAAAGGTGCTTAAGTACGAAAAGGACCCTCCCCGGACGGACTATCCGCTAGACATATTGCTGATCGGGATGGATTATGACGCTAACACCCCTGTGGAAGAGATGAAAGAGAGTATTGATTTCGGTTATATCCCCGCCGGTTTCAACGTGACCAAGGTGTACGACAGCCATCCTTCGAACCACAGAACGGAGGTTATAAACGCCCTCAACGCCGGACAAAATCTGGTGAATCATTGCGACCATTCCTCCATCGAATACATGGGCACAGGCGATTTCAATCATGGTTGGGGCATTAACAGCTCCCACGTGGACGCACTGACCAACGACGCTCAATTGTCCATAGTAGTCTCGACCGGCTGTCATCCAAACCATATGGATTATGATGACTGCATTGCCGAACATTTCGTCATTTACAATCCCAATCAGGCAGCAGTGGCTTTCACCGGCAACACCCGCAGCGGTGTGTACTATGAGGGCCAGCCGCAAAGCCTGTCCAATGCTTTGGACAAGCAATGGTGGGTGGGGTTGTTTTTCTGGAACAAGTATAACCTGGGTCAGACCATGGTGGAGGCCAAACATCATTTCAGCCACTCAAATGACACGGAAAAGCACTGTCACTGGACGCTCAATCTTCTGGGTGAGCCGGAGATGCCTATCTGGACAGATGAACCGGATAGCTTCTTTGTGACTCATCCGTCTTGGGTCAAGCCGGAGCCTTCGTCATTTGCGGTTCATGTCGAAGATGCGTCCACAGCCGCTCCGGTCAACCAAGCCTACGTCTGTTTATGGAAAGGAGAGGACGTCTATCTGACCGGATACACCGATGCCAACGGAGACGTCAGTTTCAATCCGTCTCCGTCGACGGAAGGAATCATGTATGTAACCGTTACTAAACACAACTATCTTCCTTGCCAGCAGGAGGTGGACGTATCGCCTTACCTGGTCGGGGACGCCAACGGGGATGAAGTCGTAGGTCCTTCGGACATTGTCTATCTGATAAACTATCTGTTCAGAAACGGCTTCGCCCCCAGCCCCCTGGAAGCCGGAGATGCCAGCTGTGATGGCACAGTGGGTCCGTCGGACGTGGTTTACTTGATCAACTATCTTTTCCGAGGTGGGAGCATGCCATGGTGTCCGTAGATTGAGATGGGCAAACCGTGGCGAAATACTCTGAGATGAATTGTTGGGTGCTAACCAAGGTTTAACTCATAAGGAGAGCTGGATGACAAAATTGAGACTGATGACCGCGGTGTTCACAGCAGTTTGCGTTCTGATTCTTGGCGAGGAGGTCTTCCCTCAGGAGAATTATCAGGTGCGCTACACTGCTGAGTTCTCGATGGACGATTTCTCTTTTGACAGAGTTATGGGATATGACATGGTGTGGCTGAAAGAAGGTGGTCATTTGGCAGAACCTGGAAAGCCCATGCTGCCGTCAAGGGAGATAAGAATATCTTTGCCCTCCGGAATGCAAGTGACGGGCCTGCAAGTTGTAAATACGACCTGGGAGGAGATTCCCGGAGAGTTTGGCATCCTGCCCTCACAGCCTCCCAGGAGAATCGGGCTCTGGGATGACAATATCGATTTCGTCCAGCCCGACCCGAGGATCTATTCGTCAACCCAGCCTTATCCGGCAGATGTAGTGGAGTACCTACATCAAACCGATCTGGCAGGCCAGGGCATGGCAGTCGTTCGGCTTTATCCGTTGCAATATGTACCTCCGCAGAAGAGACTTACGCTCTATACTTCCATTAGCTTTGCCATCTTAGGCGTGGGGGGATATGAATGCGGCGACTATCTCTCGCCGAATATTTCAGAGAGAGGCAGAAGGACCTATGAGGGGATGGTCAAAGACATGGTGCAGAACCCTGAGGATGTTCAACTGCAGCCGGCCTTCAAGGTGAACACCTCGATGGTACCGCCGGGTGGGCCGTTCGACCATGTGGTCATCACCTCCTCATCCTATGCCTCAGCTTTCCAGCCACTGGTCGAGTGGCATACCCAGAAGGGGGTAAAAGATACCGTGATCACCACCTCCTGGATATACCTAAACTATAGCGGATCCACAAACCAGCAGAAGATCCGCAGCTTCGTCTCGGATGCCTACTCCACCTGGGGAACCAGCTACTTCCTCTTGGGCGGCGAGAACGAGACGGTTCCCTTCGAGTACAGAACCTACTACTCTGAAAGCACGCCCGGCGACCAGTACTACTCTGATTTCGATGACGATTGGACTCACGAGGCCTTCGTGGGCAGGGTCACCGCCGCAAACACCACCGAGATAAACACCTTCATAGATAAGGTGCTGAGGTACGAAAAGGACCCTCCCCGCACAAACTATCCTCTGGACGTCCTGCTTATCGGAATGGATTACGATGCATATACTCACGTGGAATATCTGAAGGGACGTATCAGCACCTACATTCCTTCCCGGTTCAACATAACCAGGGTATACGATAGTTATGGCGGGAACCACAGGACGGACGTGATCAATGCGCTCAATGCCGGCCAAAACCTGGTCAATCATGCCGACCATTCGTACATCACGGTTATGGGCACCGGTGACTTCAACCACGGCTGGGGCATCTACAACTCGGATGTGGACGCTCTTTACAATAACAATCAGTTATCCATCATAGTCACACCCGGCTGCCATCCCAATCATATGGATTACAACGACTGCATCGGTGAGCACTTCGTTATCCACAATCCCAACCAGGCAGGGGTGGCCTTCACCGGTAACGCCCGCAGCGGATGGTATTACCAGGGCAATCCCTACAGCCTATCTAACGCATTAGACGAGCAGTGGTGGATCTCGCTTTTTGATCGCAGCAAGTACAATCTGGGGCAGACCATTGCCGACGCCAAGAATCATTTCAACCACGGAAGCGCGGGCGAGAAGCAGTGCGAGTGGACATTCAATCTTCTGGGCGAGCCCGAGATGCCAGTCTGGACGGACGAGCCGGACAGCTTCGACGTAACTCATCCTGCCACACTCCCACCCGGGTCTTCATCGTTTACTGTTCATGTTGAGGATGCGATCCATCATTTGCCGGTGTACCAGGCCTATGTTTGCTTATGGAAGCCAGACGAGGTCTACGTGACGGGTTACACCGACACCGACGGGGACGTCACACTCGATCCATCACCTTCGTCCCAGGGAACGGTATACGTCACCGTGACCAAACGCGATTATCTCCCTTACCAGCAAGAAATCGAGGTGGCCGGTTTCCTGCGCGGTGATGCCAATGGAGATTGGGTTGTGGAAGCGGGAGACATTATCTACTTGATAAACTATCTTTATAGGAACGGTGAACCTCCGGATCCGTTAGAGGCTGGGGATGCTAATTGCGACGGGGTGGTGGAAAGCGCGGATGTGGTCTTTTTGATCAATTATCTTTTCAGAGCTGGAGAGGAACCAGGATGCTCGCCGTGAGCATAATGTTTGAATAAGCTTTGAAACTCATCGTGGAAAATTAGCAGAGAGTTCAAGGGACAGGAATCTAAAACCGAAACAAATAAGAGGGTCGAGCTGCTGGCTGCTCGACCTTTTTTTATCGCCTGTCAACGGATGTATCGGATAACGCCGGTTAGATCCTTGATGTCTGTCCGGTCCGTTTGATCTGCTGACCATCGTTACTATACCGTCTTGGCCAGCCTTACCTGATTCAGCTTGCAGAAATCAATCCCCCTGGAATCAAGTTTTTTTGCCTGTTGCTGTAATAGCACAGAATATCGGAGCTTGTGGCGAGCAGGTCTTGACTTTCGATTTCCTGTCACTCTTTTACCTTGAATCTAAATAATCTTGGTTTCATGCCGATAAAGGAACTTAGAATAAAAGGGCTAATTCCCAAAAAAACCTAACACACAAAGGGAGCTTACCATGCGCAGTAAAGTGCTTTTCCCGATGGCAGTCGTCTCCACGATTGCGCTCCTCTCTGTAGCAATCGTGGTCTGGATGGTCGGATGTTCCGACAAAGTAACGAAGGAAGGCGAGAATGTCGTGACCACGACATCCCTCTTTCTTTTCGCTCCGTCCTCAGTACTAAAGGACGAGGCGGTTCCGGTAAACGTGGGGATGACGGATCAGGACGGTAACCGCATCTCGGCAGTAGAGGTTTCTTTTTCGGTCACTCCTGACACCTTAGGATTCTTCACGCCGTCCATTGACACTACGGATGCGAATGGCCTAGTATCAACTGTTTTCACCGGGACAGAACTGGGGGTCGGCACAATTGTGGCGGTGGCTGAGGTAGCCCAAGACAATGCACAGATAAAGGTGGTGGCTTACACTTCCAAGAGACCAGACGGCCCGATCCAATAGTGATTGCGCCTTCGCGGGTTCGTGCAGATGGAAACTGCAGCAGTGTGAGGATGACGGCCACAGACTCCACCGGCGCTCTGGCGGAGAAGTGAATCTGCGGGAAATTGGCCGCGGGGGAGGAGTTTGAACTGCAAAAAAACTAGAGATATCTGACGATTAGAAGGGGGAAGGGAATGCACCTTCGGAGAAGCCCTGCCTTTGCGGCAGGGCTTTTTTCTTACCTGGATTTGCTTGATACTCGACATTTTCTCGTTGTCGGTAGATTAAACGGATGGAGTGGATGGAACGTATAAAAGCGTTGCCATGAGAGACAGAATCAAATTTCTGGGCACCGCCGGCGCTCGCTTCGTGATGATCAAGCAACTGCGATCATCCGCAGGGACGTGGATTACTTTGGAAGATAAAAATCTGCTCCTGGACCCGGGACCGGGAACCTTAGTGAGATGTGCCAAAAGCAGGCCCCCTCTGGACCCCACAAAGCTGGACGCTATCATCCTCTCTCACCAGCATATCGATCATGCCAGCGACGTAAACATAATGATCGAAGCCATGACCAACGGAGGCTACTCCAAAAAAGGAGTCCTATTTGCCCCCCGGTCAGCCTTGGAAGACGATCCCATCGTTCTGAAGTACGTCAGAGAATATCTGAATGAAGTCCATGTCTTAGAAGAGGGATCAAGATACGCCGCGGGAGAGGTGGAGATCTCCGCTCCTCTGCGCCATGTTCATCCGGTAGAAACTTATGGGATTGTGTTTAAGACTCCCAAGTATGCGGTTTCCTTTATCGTCGATACCAGATTCTTTCCTGATCTGATCAAGAGATACAAGAAAAGCGATCTGATTGTGATCAACGTGGTTCGTGCCAACGGGAAATGGGGAAAGAAACTGGATGTAGATCATCTCAACATTGATGACGTCAAGAAGGTCATAAAGGGGATCAGCCCAAGACAGGCGATCCTGACGCATTTCGGGTTCACCATGGTGAGGGCCAAACCGTGGCAGGTGGCGGCTGAGGTTGAAGAAGAAACCGGAATCAAGACCATCGCGGCCGGAGATGGAATGGAATTCGATCTGGAAAAGGAATTAGCATGAGGTTGGCTCGGGGCTGTTAAGCGAAAGCCCATGCGACAGGGTCGGCCGTGGTGTCAGGCTCCCCTGATTGAATCCGACATAATTATCCGCTTCATCCGTTCAATCCGCTGATGGATCTGATCTCACCACATCGCTGCTTGTTTCCTGTACCACCAAATGCGGGCGAAAATCGATCAGCTCAACCGGCAAGGTCGAGAACTGCCTGACCCCATCTCTGGAGAGCTTTGCTTTGAAAATTATACTTCTTTTGGTCCCGGCTTTGCGCTGATCGAAAACGAAATTTCCCAGGCTGTAAACAATCACTCCGTCTCCATATTCTTCGATTGCTTGAAGCACGTGCGGGTGATGTCCTAAAATCAAATCGGCGCCGGCGTCAATCAACTTACGGCCGATGTTCACCTGTGAAGAATTCGGCTTCTTCCAGTATTCATCCCCCCAATGCAAGGAGACCACCACTACGTCGGCTTTCTTCTTAAGCTTCTTGACAGCCTCGATTGCCCGGCTTGATTGGTAGAACGCTATTGCGGGATCATCCTCCTCGAAGCTTACCCAGGACATGGGATAGGCGCAGAAAGCCAGGAACGCGACCCTAACATTTTTCAGGTCAAATATAGCCGGACGCAAAGCTCCAACAGGAGTCTCTCCTGCTCCTGCGAACTTTATCTTCTGATTGTTCAAAAACTCCATTGTGCTCAAAATACCCTTCTTTTTGCAATCAAACATATGATTGTTCGCCAGAGAGACGATATCAAAACCAGCGAACGATAAACCCTCTGCATCCTCCGGCTTGATGCAGAAGTTGCAGTCCTCGAACTGTCCTGAGGCACTCGGGGAGATGGCGCTCTCCAGATTGCAAAAAGCAATGTCTGCCTTGCCCGTGAGCTGCTGGACTTCCTCAAAGGGGTGGTTTGGCCCGAATTCCCTGATCTTTTCATTCACCCCCCTGGCAAGCATGACATCCCCTACCGCCACCAGCTGGATAAGGGAGGTATCTTCCAGCCCGGATTGATAGCCCACGTCAATGCGGGCACCAGGTCCGCCATAGATTCCCATATCAGATGGGCCTCCGTCCGGATCTGTGAAGACGGAATCGCCGGCGTCGATTGCAGGTGAACCGGGGAGCAGATGAAAATTGATCTTGCCCCTGAAGAGGGGATCCGCTGAGATATTTCCATCCTTCCCGGTCAAGTCTTCCAGGTCCCGGTAGTCTCCCTCTTCGTTGCCCCAGACAATATTGTGAGAGATCACGAAATTTTCCGGCTTCCCGTTCATCCAGATTCCCACGCAGGGGCAAACCCATTCTTTTCTCCACCCGTTTTCGGTGACGATGTTATTTATGAAGGTACCGCGGGCAGTCTCGCTCCAGGGAGCAAAGCCGCAGTTGCCGTTCCTGGTGACGACGTTGTTAGACGCTTCCATGAAGGAATTTCCAGTGGCTATGATTCCCCAACCCAGGTTATCGTAAACTGCGTTGTTCCTTATCACAGCACGCGAGTCGCCGAAGGTGCCGATTCCCTTCCAGTAGCCGGAAATCCGGTTGCGATAGGTGGTAGCTGTTGCATCCCAGGTGATGCCGATTCCGGCTCCTCGACCGTCGCAGATAGAGTTGTCCGCAATGTAAGCGTTAGCACCCCGGTACAGCGCGACTCCGTCCCAGCCGTTGTTTTCTATGATGTTATTCAGTATGAAGAGCTCGGAATTTTCCCGTCCGAATACTCCCCCAATACCGACGACCACCCCCTCGAGTCGATGCGTGTTATTCGCGATCTTGACATTGTTTACAGTGACCGTAGAGAACTTTGCCACTATCCCGGCATCGGTGGCCATTCCATCCGGATCCCGAACACCGCCGGTGATTGTCAGATTGGTGATGATAGACCCCCGGCTGTTCTCGAATAGAACGCCGTAACCCGCCTTCGTGATCAAAATGGTACTGTCGATTCCGCTGCCACCGATTTCAAGACCTTTGCCTTTGATCAAGAATCCCCTCGTGGCTTGTACGCGAGTCCTGTGCTCTTCACAGTTCCCACAGAGATCTTCAGGGTAAGAATCCGGGCGAGCTTGGTAGGTCCCAGGCCTCAAAAGAATCTTATCCCATTCGGTTGCAGAGTCTATTGCAGTCTGAAGATCGCGAAAAGGATCGGCCGCAGAACCTGAACCGAGTTCACCGTCGGATATGTCGTCAACATGCAAGGTTCCGGCCTGGGTCAGTAAAGGCAATATCATCAAGGCCAGTGCCAGTATTAGCAGGACAGACAATCTGGTCATGATTAACTCCTGTATTCTATAACGCCGGACGTCTTCTTTGCGAAGTCGACTGGGAACCAACAAGAGACCATTGCAAACGGGATTGTGGAGTGTTCACCTTTAGGTGAACCCTGTCAAACGCCTGGTCTGGTAAGAACTCTCGGGTCGAGCTGAAGTCGTAGATCTGGTCCTGGCCGGGCTTGAGACTCTAAAAGAAAAGTCCCCTTGGAGTGTCCGCCTTCAGGCAGACCGAATATGCGTCAAGAAAAACTCAAATCTGCTTGTTGTCAGACTGAAGCCTGACACTCTATCGAAACCTCTCCGAATTTCATTTTTCGAGCTCTTTTTATTCAGACCAAGACGAATTTTCTTCCGGCGGGAAAGCATTCGCATTTAGCTAAGGGGTGCTAAGCTGAGGCTCTTTTTGTACGTCGTCCAGCGACATCTGTTTTTCCCTGAAATGCGCATCTAAAGCTTTCAGCGTGATCCATCCTCCAAACGTTACACCCAGGTAAGTAACAAAGAATCTCCAAAGCACGGCAAATACGGGAAGGTAGCCGGTGGGGACAATTGTGGACATCAAGGAAACGGAGCTGATTTCAGCAATTCCGCTGGCTCCGGGGGTGGGCGAGAAATACAGAATGAAAAACTGAATGATCTGAAGATACAATACCTGCACGAAGCTCACGTTGAGCCCCAGACCCCTCAGGATGACATAGGCGATGAAGTATTTGTTGAGGTAGATGGCGATGGTCAAAAGGAAGCTGGCTAACAGGATCAGTCTTTCCTTGTGAAGGAAATGCTGAAGATAGAATCGGAGCTGAACCACCTGATCTTTAAACTTCTCCGATATCTTGGTTTGTTTCTCTTTGTCTCTTTTCCAAATTATCCCTACGACCCAAGAGAAGATTCTGAACAGGAAACTGAGGGACTCCGGCTTTACGAGGAGGAATACTCCGGTCACAGTGACCAGTGAAAATACCAAAAAGCTGTATCGAATCAAATAGGCGACCCCTGTCGGGAAAATGCCTCCGTCGGTGAAGAAGAATACCGCCAGAAAGCCGCAGAAGAAGAAGAACATTGAGCAGAAGAAGTTAATCAGACTCACCGATATGGCGCCGGAGAGCGGTATCCCCCTTCTGTTGAGAATGTATAGCTGAGCCGGCCCGCCTCCGGTGTTGGAGGGAGTCACCGCAGCAACGAAGATATTGGCCAGATTGGCTTTGATGCAATCAAGCAGGCTGACCTTTTTAAGAATTTCTTTGGTGAAGAAAACATAGATGCGCATGCCTCCCAGGACGAAATCCGCCAAGACGAGGAAAAGCGCCAGAAACAGAAACTCGGCTCTAAACGACTGCAAAGCTTCGAGACTCTCCCCGGTGGTGGTGAGGAAAAACACTGCCGCGAACCCGAGAAGACTCAAAAGGACAAACAGCCGGAGGCCTTTGATTATATGTCTTTTGTCAAAGCTGAGATCCATTTCCGTTTCCTTGCCCAGGTTTGATTCTGCCTAACGCGTTTCTTATCCCGTTCCAGCTGTAGAAGCACTCCACTTCTCCTCTACAGCCATACCAGCAAGCCTTGCATTTGTTTTCTATTTGCCTGTGGAGGAGCGCATTCCTCAACTCCTTAATTCCAATGGTTCTGATATTCCCCACCGGGCTTTCCAGATCCTCCACACACTTGGCGATGTCGCCCTTTTGGTCAATGTTAAAAAACAGTCTCCCCGCTTGGCAACCGTCAACGCCCCCGGCGAAGAAGTCATCGTACCTTCTCAGATATTCCTTGCTGGATTTGAAGTTGGGGTACTTTCGCTTTAGCTTCAGAAGATGATCGGAGACCTCTTGGGTGATGGTATGATCGGTTATGGTTTCGTCCTGATGACCGCTTGCCTTTATGTTTGCGTATGGTTGAAGGGTAAATTCCGCGCCCAGCTTTACCGCTAAAATTATAAGCTTCTCGATCTCATCTATGTTCTCTTTAAGAAGTACGGCGGTTATGCCCACCCTTTGGACTCTATTTCTTTTCGCCTCCACAAAATGCTTCACCGCGTCAACTGCTCTGCTGAATGCCCCCTCTTTGCCTCGATTTTGATCATGCAGTTTCTCATTCGCAAAATCCAAGGATACCACTGCGCCCATCAACCCGGATTGAAAGAGGCTTTTTGCCTTCTCAGGGGTGACCAGCCAGCCGTTGGTGGTTATAAAGGGAAAGTGACAAGCAGAGACGGCAGAGACAATTTCGGATAGGTCTTTTCTGAGGAGGGGCTCTCCGCCTGCCAGGGAGACGAGCATCGGCCCAAACTCTGCTAGCTTTCTTGCGCCTAGTGCAAACTCGTAGACGGTCAGTTCCTCTTCCTTTTTGGTCTTCATCTTCCAGTAACCACAAAAGGAACAGCGGAAGTTGCAACGATAGGTTACCTGCCAGGAGCAGTAAAGGGGCTTTTTTGCCAAGTACGAGAAAGCCAGATCGAAGGATCTCTTGTAGAGGCCAGCTTGAGTCAATGAGGACTTCCCTCCCGGTCCGCCGATCGAATCGGACACCAATTCTTTCGAACTTTTCACGAATGTAAGAGGATGCATTCTTGTTTGTCAAGTGAAAAATCAGAAGCCGACACCAACCCCGAGCGTAACCTGTTGTGGTTTTATAGCTTGAGGCACAAGTTTGCTGAAGTAAAGGCGGTTGGCGAGTGGTTGGCTCCAATCTTCAGAGTGCAGGCCGCTACTGGAGCCAAAATCCGGGAATGTAAGGTTCATGACTGGATTGTAAAAATCATTGTTTTTCCGGCACGATACCCAGAAACAAAAGGATTAGGCCCTTTCGGCAGCGTTTACAGAACACGGGGCTTTCCAGAGATTTAGATAAGATGGCGGCTGGGCTGAGATTTCTCTAGCTGTGCTGGCAAATGGCACAGATTCGGCGGAAAAGCCGATCCAGAATTCCCTCCAACTCATCCCAACCTCGGGCGGTGGTTGGATCCAATGCCCTCTCCACGGGAGACGGATAATCTGGCGGTAGGAGCTTCAATTCCGCCAGACCTTTGGTCAGTCGTTTTGTTCCGGGTGCCACTCTCTATTCAACGCGAATACCAGATGTCCTGGATCTTCAAAGAATTGGATAGTAGACAGCGCGGTGGAATATCTATCCCTTCTTCCGGTACTGGTTTTGATCATGAAGTAGTCTTTGCACAAACACGAGAGACGCTCTTGGACAATGCGCTGTGAGAGCTCTATCGGATAATCTTGGAGCTTTCATTTGAATTCCGCAAAGAAGCTCTTCGGATCGTAGAGGACTTGTCCTTGAACGATATCCCTGGTTCCAGTGGTATCGAATTTTTAACCTGACAGAACTTTCTCTATCTCTGGGGAGGTGTAGGTTTCAACGGGCTCGAAGTTGAAATCAAAAACGTATTTTCCGATGATTCTTATCCCCCAGTCAAAGCTTAGGGCGCAGCCCCACTTCTTTAGCGTATCAGCGTCGGGCTTTGGCCAGATCCGCACCATCTTCTCAAAGTCCTTTTGCACTTGTCCCAAGTCTACCAGTTGCGCCAGACCAGGATGTCCAGATCGATGTCTGAGAATTCATCCTGTTCTCCAGAGGCCAGGCTGCCGTGCAGAGAGATCCCCACAATCTTGGGTGAGAGTTCAAATCTTCGATCACCCGGTCGAATAGCGCTTTAAAATTGGGATTGCCGAAATCCGGCACATTCTGCACAAGACGAGATTCCCTGGCAAATTTGCTCCGAAGTCCGAGCGGGAACCGGATTCCTGATACCATAGACGCGCGGAGACCTTGCGGTTAGCCGCTCTCGCGTGGAAGGGAGGAACCTAACTTTTGCCTAACGTTCGGACTTTTCTTTCGGGAAAAAGTCAAGTTTTCCTCAAGGCTTCCTGTTCCAGAAGTCGCTTGTTGTAGAATGAGATGATGTCGGCTCTCTTCAAGATGCCCAAAAGCTTCTTGGGATTGTATTTGTCCACCACGGGCAGTCCTTCCAAATCTCTCACCTGAAACTTGGACAGTGCTGAGGCCAAATTCTCGTCCAAAGTGGCCGTGGGGTAGTTGTGCGAAATAATATCCTCGACGATCACCAGATCCTCCAGCACCCTTTTGGTCACCACCGACCGAATATCTTGGAGAGTCAGGATGCCGGCCAGTTCGCCTCTGGGGTTCAACACCGGAAACACGTCTTCTCTGCTTTGTTCCACAAATTGAAGCAGCTGGGAGAGGGGCATGTTTTGAGGAAGTGCCTGCCAGCTTGTGGTCATGACTTCTTGAACCGAGATGCCCTCCAAAAGCGTCCTGTCCTTTCCGGCCTTCAAGCTTATCCCTCTGCGACTGAGCTTCAAGGTGTATATTGAGTCTCTATTTAATTTGTTGGCCAGAAGAGTGCTTATGACAGAGGCTAACATCAAGGGGAGAATGATCCTGTAATCGCCGGTCATCTCAAAGATTATGAGCATGGCGGTGATGGGCGCATGGGTGGTTCCCGCCACTACCGCGCTCATGCCCACCAGCGCGTACGCCCCGTAGCTGGCCGTGACCTCAGGAAAAGCGAGGTTGACCAAGTATCCAAAGAATCCGCCCAACATAGCGCCCATGAAAAGCGAGGGTGCGAAAACTCCTCCGGATCCACCTGAGCCCAGGGTCAGGGAGGTACCGACGATTTTCAGAAATGCTAGCAGAATCAAAACCCCCACTACCGTTTGCTCCTGCAGCGCAGCACTGATAGCCTCATAACCGACTCCAAAAAGCTGAGGGTAGAAAATGCCTATGGTACCGAGAATCAAGCCGCCCAGAGCCGGCTTCAGAGAATTGTTGATCCTCAAGGCTTCAAAAATGTCTTCGCTTTTGTACAGTGCCTTTATGAACACGACGGAAAACACACCCGCCACCAGTCCTAAGCCTATGTACATGGGCATCTCCCAGACGCTGACCAGGTCGTAAGCGGGCACAATGAATGCTGGATAGTTACCCAAAAATGCGCGAGAGATTATCGTGGCCACCACGGAAGAGAGGATCACTGGACTGAATGCATACATGGTAAAATCACCTAAAATGATCTCCAACGCAAAAAGGACTCCGGCTATGGGGGCATTGAAGGTTGCCGAGATGCCGGCGGCAGCTCCGCAGCCCACCAGTATTTTGACCCTTTCTCCTGACATCCTGAACAGCTGACCCACGGTGGAGCCGAGCGCAGATCCTATCTGGACAATGGGACCTTCCCTGCCGGCTGAACCACCAGAGCCGATGCATATGGAGGAAGCGATAGACTTTGCCAACGCGATAAGGGGACGGATGATCCCTCCCCTCAAGGCTACTGCCAGCATCACCTCGGGCACCCCATGTCCTCGTGCTTCTTTGGCCAGCCGATAGGTGATGGGAGCAACCAAAAGGCCTCCTGCCGCAGGAATCAATGGAATCAGCCAATTGGGCTGTGAGGTTGCTTGAGAGAAAAGGAGGGTGCCGTAATCAAAGAAAACCTTGTGGAAGAATCCGATGAGCCAGCGAAAGATAACAGCGCCGAGGCCTCCACCCACACCGACTAACACCGACAGAATGATCAGAACACGCCGCTCGGAGGCCTTAAAGTTGGTGACCGACTTGACAAACCGACCGACTATTCCTGCTCCAACCTGGTTTGGCATGTTTCATAAAATATGATAATTTTATCAATATGCAAACATGCTGTCGAATATTGGTTCTGCGCTCCCTCGCCGTTCCCGTCTGGAAGGTTCATTACTACGCTGCGATTTGTGGCGGTTCCTGACTGCCGGGCTCCCAGGATGCATTTTTGCGAATGTCTAAGTCCACTGCAGACCTTTCTCGTTTCCAAGCTTTGAGGGTAAGATCCCCGCACTTGTGGATTAAACCGCTGCAGTCCGATGGCTGCGGCAGCCTCCAAACCGGAAACTGGGTAGCCGAATCGTTAGGGAAACGGAGACTTGAAGACATCGCCCCCGGCACGTGAAGGGATTGAGAATCGATGTCTCAACGGGTCTTGGACGCGTTCGGCTTCGACTTTCATTCTTCCCACCCTTTGCCTGGTCATACCAGCTTGTCCAGCTCACACAGCAATTCTTCCCCGTTGAACTCATCTGACGGTTGAGTGTAGACCTTTCTGTAGCGAACAGTTCCATATCTGTCCACCAGGAAGATGGCAGGATGGACATCTTTTTCTTCTGAATCTCCGGTCTGAAGCCCATACTGCTGGATGACCGTCGGGGCCGCAGAATTTAATTCTGAATCGCGTTCAATTTTCAAAATGGGGAACTGGATGTTCTTTTCCCGTTTTATCCGTCGAGAGATCCAGGTTTCATCCAGGCTCAAGGAGAGGACTTGGGCGTCTTTCAATTGGATCTGATCGTAAAGGCGATTCAGCTTTTCAAGCCAATCCAGGCAGACCTGATTTCTCCTGCCGGGACAGAAGAAAAGAAGAAGGCTTTTCTTTCCCCGAAAGTCAGACAGTCGGATCTTTGCCCCTTCCGAGTCTTTTAAGACAAAATCGGGAGCAAAAAGACCCACTCGCAGACGATTGACGTTATCCATCCCTTCCTGTCCCGTTGCAGAATCAGGCTTGTTCAGCGAAAGCTGCTTACTTCTCGGCAAATTCGCTTTGCAGACCCTGCTTTTCAAAGAGCATTGCTACCGCCTTGCTTTTGGCGCTGGTTCTGTGCCACTTCTTCTTGGGCACCAGAAGGCCCTCTCCAGCCTTCAGAGTCACCGTCTCGTTCTCCAGCGCGATATCGATTTCTCCGGAGATCACATAGAAGAACTCGTCGTAAGGATGCCTGTGTTTCAGGTAATCTCCTTGAAACAAGCCCAAGAACACGTGTGAGCCATTCACGTTGGCCAGAGGAAACGGAGTATAAGGCTTTTTGATCTTTTCGGCCTCCTTCAGAACATTGATTTTGGGCATTTACTCCTCCGTTTGGAAGTGGTGAATTCGTATCAACAGCATACGGGAAAAAGTACCGTTTGTCAAATTGGCCAAAGGGTCCGATGGTTTGGCTCCATTCTGGAAGGCGGAGTCCTCAAACTACCGAAGCACATTTTGGGTTTCGGTGGTATGAGCGAATGATGGAGGATACTCAAAGCCCTAAAGCTCTTCCCCCGTAATCGCAACTTTCAGGCAATACGCAACTGTGGCACCGTGGATTTGAAGCCTTGCAGATCTCCCTACCGTGCTGGATCAAACTCATATGAAATTGGTAAATTTGTTTTCCAGGGACAAGCTTCTCTAAGAACGCCTGTGCCTTTTTGGTGTCCGCTCTGGGGGGAACCAGGCCCAGCCTTCTGGAGACCCTTAAGACGTGGGTGTCCACGGGCATGACGGGTCTTTTCAGTGAAAAGAGCAAAACGCAGGCGACGGTTTTTTCCCCTACCCCCTTGAATCTTCTTAGATAGGTTTTGATCTTATCTGTCTCCCACTTTTTTAGGAAGTCCAAGTCCAGACGACGATTCTCCTTATAGATCTGATTGAGAACGTTTTTGATCCTTTGAGCTTTAATGTCTGCCAGCCCTCCCGATCTGATTGCATCGGCAACCCTTTGCCAGCTTGCTTTTCTCACCCGATCCCAGGTTCTGAACCTGGATATTAAGTTGGAATAGGCTCTGTGACTATTATGATCCGAGGTGTTCTGGGAGAGGATGGTAGCAATCAGTTCAGAAAGCGGATCGTTGTGAACCCGCAATTTCTTTTTTCCGTACGTTCTTTTTAGTTTGAGCGAGACCCTTTTGACTCTTTTTGGCAGATCTTTTTGCATTTGTCTTCTCATCTGGGTCAGCCATGAAGCGGGATTTCAACCTCTGCTGGTTCGCCTGAAGGTGGACCCTCTATTTTGCGGGCATCAACCAGTTTTTTTTCAGAGAGCTGACCGGGAGGCTTCCCAAGGAAGCCCAAGTGGCGGGAATTCATCCCGCCCAGAATGAATAGATCAGAATCCGAACACAGACTTGAGAGCCGGTATGGCAAAATCGACCGCAAACGCCAGGGAGACCAGATACATAAGCCAGTGAACTTCCCTCCCCTTTCCACTCAAAAGCTTGATCAGGGTGAAGGCGATGAATCCAAATCCGATGCCGTTGGAAATGGAGTAGGTCAACGGCATGACTATCATTATCAGGAAAGCGGGGAATGCCTCATCGAACTTCTCAAACGGCAGTCCTCTTACGATTGAGAGCATCAGAAAACCCACGATGATCAGGGCTGGAGCGGTGGCCTCTTTGGGAACCACTCCGGCAATCGGAGAAAGGAAGATGGCCAGTAAGAAGAAGATCCCCACCACCACGGTGGATAAGCCTGACCTTCCGCCGGCAGAGATTCCGGCTGCGCTTTCAATGTAAGTGGTAACCGAACTGGCGGAAGAAGCACCTCCAGCCACCGCGGCAAGCGAGTCCACCAGAAGGACCCGGTTGATTCGCGGAAGTCTTCCCTTTTCGTCCAGAAACTTGGCCTCGCTGCCCAGACCGATTACCGTGCCTAAGGTATCGAAAAAATCCGACAACATCACCGAAAAGACCAAGATGGTGGCGGTGACCACTCCTAATTTGGAGATGGCATGAAAATCAAACCGTCCCACGGTCGAGAAATCTGGCATGGACACAACGGATGAGGGAATCTTGGCAATGTTAGGATCGGGAAATACGCTAAGGCCTGAGGCATAGTTGATCACAACCGCTAGCACGGTGGAGCCAAGGATTCCGATCAGAAGCGCACCCTTAACCTTGGTCTTGATCAGTATGGCTGTCAACAACAGTCCAACGATCGCCACCACCACTGCCAGATTGTCGAAGGTTCCCAGAGTCACCAGGGTGGTTTCGCTCTTTTGCACGAACCCTGCTTGAACCAGCCCGATGAAGGCGATGAACAAGCCGATCCCCACCGATATGGCCTGCTTCAAGGAGAGCGGGATGGAGTTCATCACCGCCTCTCTGAATCCGGTGATAACCAGAATGGTGATTATTATTCCCTCCAGAACGATTACTCCCATGGCAGAAGGCCAGGAAAGCCCCATCCCCAGAACCATCTGGTAAGACACGATGGCATTGAGCCCCATCCCTGGAGCCAGAGCGAACGGATAGTTGGTCCACAATCCCATGATGATGCACATGATTGCCGCAGACAGACAGGTCGCAGTCAGCGACGCAGAGAAAGGGAGGGCTTTGGCTCTGAGGGCAGGATCGCCAAAAAAGCTCAAGAAAAGCGGGTTGACGAAGATGATGTATGACATGGTGAGAAACGTGGTGAATCCCGCCAGGATCTCGGTTCGCACGCTTGTGCCCAGCTGGTCTAATTTAAAATGTTCTTTCAGCATGACACTTTTTTGAACATCTCTCTTCAGGAAAGAGGCTATACGCTATTGATTCTTTCCCACACGTTTCACTCGGATTAAGAGCCTACCTGACATTTCCTCGAATTGTGCAATTTGTTGTCATCAGATAACTTATCGCCCACAAACAACTTATTGGTGCTCCCTTTTGCTTTCAGAAAAACCTCTGGTCGGGCAAAGGATTTGCAAAAGACTTCCGGCGAGAGCCAACCTCTTAGCACAAGGGGGGAGTGAAGTGAAAGTAAAGTTCACTTTGCATATGGAGAACCTTACCGTCGCGTCCCCCGCGCAGCAGCATGGAGAAGACCATATCGACCGGCTGACCATCTCCTGGATCAACGACTTGACTGAGGAGGAGATTCTCTCCATGTCTGGTAAATGGATCAGCACCCAGAACTTTCTAAGGCAAAGGATGACCGATCTGAAAAAGGTGGGTGAATCCAGTTTGACCATTGAGCCTATCGAGGAGCTAACCGCAGATTGAGAGCCGATAATGCCTCCCCTGTTAACTCAGATAACGAATTCGATCGGAGAATCCCTCGCTGTCCCGATCAGGTTGATCGAAGAGGCCAATCTTTTCGTATATGCTCACCTGGGACCTCTTGGTCAGCTCGCCTTTGATCTAATCCTCTTTTATGTTCTTTTTCTTATCGCCTGCAAAGCAGCTAAGGCGCTCTTCGACGTTGCCTTTTATGTGATAGTCCCCTCGGTGGCCCTATCTTTGGTCTCCTCCTTCCTTTTGCCTTTAGGCTTTGCTTCCATTTTGCCGGTTTTTGTGGTGGTGCTCATAGCGATCAATATCATCAGGTCCTGAAGACGAAGTCAAGTTTAGTTATACCAATCCACTTTGTCAACAAAAAAATGGCAGTTGTGCTGCGGATACAGGTGTGTGATCCGCTTTAAGAGAAAATCCGGCGTGGGTATATTAAAGAAAGTGGAGGCGGGATGAGTTCCCGCCTCTATGACAGAAGATTATTCACGTTATCATAGGTCAGGGCATTTAGCCCTGACCGGACGCAACAACGTCAACTGCGAAGAGTCACTCCGGGCCGTCTGCCTCCGGGCAGACTTTGGCTTTGACTTGGGCTTTGATACGGTTTGTTCCTGGCCCACCCGATACTTCCTGGTGGCTAGCAGCTCGGCGAAGGTCCGTTCCTGAAAAGATAATTGATTAGATATACCACGTCACCTGGGGCGACCACGCCATCACAATTGCAGTCTCCAGCTCTAAGCGGATCTGGTGCAGAACCGCTTCTGAAGAAATAGTTTATCAGATAAACCACGTCCCCAGGGTCAATCACCATGTCTCCGTCAACATCTCCTAAAATAAAAGGATCTGCTAAGGTCGCTATACTGGCTACTGCTGCCTTGGCGAGGTCAAAGTAATAAGAGCTGTCGAAGGCGGATACCCTGTCTCCAGTTGTGTGGTAATAGGGGTTGAAATCTTGATGATCCTCCCCTCCTGAGATAGCCGGGAAGTTGAAGCTCCAGAATGAAGCGTGATCAGAGGCCCACGAGGCATCCCCGATCAGCTTCTCCGGGACGAGGTTCAATCCGTAGTCGGATATGGCCTCTATCAGAATATCACCCAAAGCCTGATTCTCCGGGGGATAACCGCAGTGCACCTCCATGACACCGTCGGAATTGCCGTCGTAGGCGATCATGTCGAAGTTCAATACCCCGAGGATAGTGTCACCTCGATCGTAAGCCTCCTCGGCATAAGCAGCTGATCCCAAAAGCCCCTGCTCCTCGCCCGAGAATGCCACGAACTTCACAGTGTGAGATAAGGAATAGTCTTTGAGAATGGATGCGGCGGTCAGGTGGGCAATCACGCCTGAGGCGTTGTCATCGGCACCGGGGGTCCAGTTGTAAGGATCTTCAGAGGTGGCATCATAGTGGGCGGTGATCAAAAACTCTCTTCCCGGATAACACAATCCATTTATTGTGGCAACCACGTTCCACAGCGTCCGGGGTCCTACGCTTTCGAATTGGTAAAACCAGTTCTGTCCCCCGTCGACGGTCTTGATTATACCGCTGGGTCCGCAGGCCCAACCGGTTAAGGTGTCGGCAAACTCCATGCCGCGCAAATCATAAATACCGGTGGAATAGCGTGCCCAGTTGAGCCCGCCGTCATTGGTGTAAAATAAGTCACCGTTGTGGGCTAATATCCATCCGTGCAGGCTATCGACGAAGTCGACTCGGCGCAAATCGGCCGAGGTCATGAGCGATTTTTCAATCCAATTTGCCCCACCATCTGTTGTGTAAAGGGCCCAGCCCATCTCTCCTACAACCCAGCCATTCAGAGAATCGACAAAATCTACATCATACAGGACGGTATTGAGGCCGCTTGACTGAGGGAACCACTCGAAACCGCCGGTATTCGTGTAGTAAATGGTTCCGCCCTCACCCACCACCCATCCTCGATACCGATCCACGAAGTCAACCGCGCGCAACTGGAGATTAAGCAGAGTTAGCTGCTCGGTCCAACTCGCCCCCCCGGTTGCGGTAAACAAGATTCTTGTCCAGCCCACCACCCATCCGAAATCTGCATCGTAAAAATAGCATCCGTGGAACGTCACGGTGTCGTATTCTGGACTGGTTCTGAGTTGCCAGGTATCTCCTCCGTCACTAGATTTAATGATAGTACCGCCGTAGCCCACTGCCCACAAGGTGTTATCATCGAACCGAAATATGTCCCGGAGACCAGGGTACGGATCCCCTCCTACTATATCCCAGAAACCTCCACCGTCGGTAGTCTTCAGGATATCTCCCCAGTAATTGATGCACCACGCTTTCTGACGGCCGGGACTGCAAGCGACATCCGTAAGAAAGGTCTGGAGTTCAACCTGGAAGGTATCGAATTCGACGGGCACCCCCATTACCTGAAACTTTTCTTTCAGATAGTCTGCCGCTTTGGGGACATCCTGGCTCCAGGAGTACCTGGTCTTGATGGAATCCTCCACTCCTCCGATGAAAACTGTGTCCTCACCACTGAAGTCGTCGATTAAGGAAAGGAGTTGCTCTTGATCTAGTTTGTTCACTATGCTGTCTATCAATGGATCATACTCCCGGGAAAGGGACTCCAGATAGGATGGGATAGAGGCTGCAGGTTCCAGCGGCAAAGGTTCTTTTTGGATCCTTCTTAAGCTGAATCCCGAGGACGCCAACGGTTCAATCCTTCCGGGATTGCCTGTTACCAGAGCCATGTCCGGCTCCAGCATTAGGATCCGTGCTGTGGCTTGGATTTCTGGCAGACGGGATTGGATTGTCTCTCCCGGCCTGGGGAAGACGAAGTAGTGCTCACCGAGGTACCCTTCCTCATCCACTATTTGAAAGGGCATTCCCAGCTCTTTGAGAAGCTCTATCTCATTTTTGCCGGCTCCCGCAATCCAGAAATCGGAGGCTTTGGCGTAGACTTCGATTGCTGTTCCCTTTATCTGGTCAATGACTACCTGATTGATCCCGTCGATTCTGATCAGATAATTCGACTGACCCCATGCCGGAGCAGAAAGCAGAAGAAGACAGAGAACGAGGGGAATCGAGAGCTTCTTCACCATATCTCCTTTGTGGATTAGGGTTGGAAGTAAAGGTTAGCCAACCATAAAATAAGCCATTTTGGCTTGGTGTCAAGAGAAATATGCCTTATAGCAAGCTGCGTCCAGAATGTCTGCCTTCAGGCACACCTTTACTTCTTGGTGAAGCTGAAGTCGTTGATTCCGCTCAGGCGGAGCTTCACACTCCGGACAGGCAGATGATGTTTTGCAGAGCTGCCGGAAGAATTAGCATTCAACCGGCTTATGCTTCCCTCAGGGGCGCAATTGCTTTTCCCATTTTCTGGTCAGCTTCTGACGAAAAGAAAATGTAATAAAGAATGCTGGAGGTAACATATAATCCGACGGTGATCAGAAGTGGAGGGGTAAATGCATAGGCTTTTATCAGCCTTCCGCCCAAATTGGCGCTGACGGCCCAGGAGCCCGTCCAGGAAAGCATCAGAAGAGCGTTGGTGAGAGCTTGTTCTTTCTCCTTCACCTTCTCCATGGCGAAGTTGGTGGATATGGGCTGGCCCATGTTCATGAGCGACGCTCGGAACACGAAGGCCACCACCGCTGCAGGCAGATAATATGTGAAGGCCAAGACCAGCATGAAGGGGATGGAGGCCAACTGGGTAAATACCACCGTCTTGATCATCCCGAATCTTTTGGAGAGGACCGGGCCGCTTAAGATGCCTCCCAGCATGGAGATTTGTTGAATGGCAAAGTAGGTCCCGATAGTACCGGCCGGGATACCAAACCTATCTCTGAAATAGAGATTCAAAAAGGGTATCACAAATCCCGCTCCCATGCCCACGACGAAGAAGGGAAAGCAGAGTTTGAAAAGCAGAGAGCCCTTTTTGGCCAGAAGCTTTCTATCCCAAGCTGTTTTGACTCGGGACGGTTCATCAGGTGCTTTCTTTTGCTTGATCATCACGAACGGAATCACAGATAGCAGTCCCATCCCAACGGACACGTAGAGAGCATATCGGAAAGCCAAAGCTCCGGAAATACCCAAATTAGAAAACATCCCTGGAAGCTGTCCTCCGCCGAGGCTGCCAACTATTCCTGCAACCAGGTAGATGCCGAAGTGTAAACTGAAAAGATAGGTTCTCTCTTTGGACGTGCTGTTCTGCATCATGAAAGGAGCTGCAGCCACTCGCGCCACGGTGGCGCTCATTCCCAAAAGCAGGCTGGCCAGAAGCAGTTGAATGCGAACCACCAGCGTTGCCTGCAAAAGGTAGAAAAACCCAGCCAAGACCACGGAAAAGATCAGAATCTTCTTGATCGACACTCTGGGGATTATCATGGCTGCGGGAACCGAGACTATGGCCATGCCCCAGGCGGTGAAGGACAGGACCTGCCCGATCAGATCCTCGGTAAAGCCAAGCTCCTTGAAATAGAGGTTCAGAAGCACCCAGAACACGGCCCAGTTAAAGCCCGCGAAGAAAATGCCTATCAGAAACAGACGGGCATTCCTGGAAAATAGCTTCAAATGCCCCCAATAATCAGCAATGACGTTGGTAATCCTTTGTGCAAGGGAAGGCAACGCAAGATTGCTTTTCACAGCTCAGTGCACCCGTAGAGAACAAAAAGTTTTGTAGCGGGAATCGAATGTGTGTCCGATTCGCATAGACGACCCCATTTTATTCCTTGATTCCCAGAATGTCCAAGACAAACGCGTACTGGAAAGCGATCTCTTTGAGGCGGGCATATCGTCCGGAAACACCGCCGTGCCCTGATCCCATCTCGGTTCTGAGTAGAAGCCGGTTGTTGTCCTTTTTCATTGCTCTCAGCTTGGCTGTCCATTTGGCCGGCTCCCAGTACTGCACCCGGGTATCATTCAGGCCGGCCAGGATAAGCATATCGGGATATTCCTTGGCCCGGACATTGTCGTACGGCGAATACGACAGCATGTACTCGAAATACTCTTTCTCGTTTGGATTTCCCCACTCCTCGTACTCGATTACGGTGAGAGGAATGCTTTCATCCAGCATGGTGTTCATAAGGTCCACAAACGGCACGTCAGCAATTACTGCCTTGAATAGATCCGGTCGCATATTCACCACCGCGCCGATCAAGAGACCGCCGGCGCTGGCACCATCGATGACTAATCTGTCAGATGAAGTATATTGCTCCGCAATCAGATGCTCTGCGGCAGCGATAAAGTCGGTGAAGGTATTCTTCTTTTTCAGCAATTTGCCATCTTCATACCAGTACCGACCCATCTCCCCTCCGCCCCGGACATGGGCAATGGCATAGATAAACCCGCGGTCAACAAGGCTGAATCGGTTCGACGAGAAATAGGGGTCCATGCTGGCCCCATAAGCACCGTAGCCGTAAAGATAGAGCGGGTTGTTACCGTCCCTGTGGATGCCTTTCCTGTAGACCATCGAAATCGGAATCCTGGTGCCATCACCAGCAGTGGCGAATATTCGTTCTGTCTGGTACAGATCCGGATCGTACCCGCCCAAGACCTCCTTCTGTTTCTTCAGCTCCCGCTCCCTGGTTCCCATGTTATAATCGTAGACTGACTCCGGTGTGATAAATGACATGTAGGCGAAGCGCAACAACCGGCTGTTGTACTCCGGATTCCACTCACCCCAGCAGGTATAAACCGGCTCGGGAAACTCGATTCTGTGGCTCTCTTTAGTGTCAAAATCCCTGATCCCAATCTGCCGGAGTCCGTTTTCCCGCTCATAGAGAACCATGAAATCCTTGAAGACCTCGATGCGATCCAGCTTGACCGAATCCCGGTGGGGTATGACCTCCTTCCAGTTGTTTTTCGAAGGGTTCGACACCGGTGCCCGCATCAGTTTGAAATTCTTGGCCTGGTCATTGGTAACGACGTAGAATTGGTCACCGTGATGATAGACCGAATACTCCATATCCTGCTGCCGGGGGTGAATCAACTTAAACTCTCCGGTGGGTCTGTCGGCGTGCAGGTAGTACACCTCGGATGTGGTCTGGCTCTCCAGTTCTATGAATAGGTAATCCCTGCTTTTGGATTTACCGACGTCCAGGAAAAAAGCATCATCCTTCTCGTGAAATACCAGGACATCGTCCTGTGGATCATTGCCCAAGGTGTGACGATAGAGCTTGTATGGTCGCCAAGCCTCGTCAGTGACGGTGTAGAGGAGCGTTCTGTTATCGTTTGCCCATTCGAATGAAGGAGAAATACTGTCAACGACGTCCGGCAGAAGTTCTCCGGTTCGGAGATCCTTCACCCGAAGAACGTAGCGCTCGTTGCCGGTGGAGTCGTAAGCGTATGCCAGCAGGTTGTGATCCGGACTGGGCTTATATCCTCCTACATACATGTAGTCCTTGCCCTCGGCCAACTGGTTGACGTCAAGCAGAATCTCCTCCTCGGCATCAAGGCTTCCTTTCTTGCGGCATTTGATCTGATATTGCTTGCCTTCTTCTTCCCGCGAGTAGTAGTAATATTCGCCCCATTTGACCGGCACGGACATGTCAGTTTCCTTGATGCGGGAGAGCATCTCCTGGTAGAGCTTTTCCTGAAGCTCCTCGGTGTGCTTCATCACAGCTTCGGTGTAAGAGTTCTCCGCCTCCAGGTACTCAATTACCGCAGGATTGTCTCTCTCCCGTAGCCAGTAATAGTTGTCCGCTATCTGGTGACCAAACAAGGTATCCACCTTGGGCTTGGTCTCGGCTACGGGCGGCTTGGGACCGCAGGAAACCAGCACGCTGATCGCCGAAAGAATCAGTACCCAAAAGAGCGGAATTCTCCCTTTAAACATCTGCAGTACCATCCTCTGAGTAGGTTTCAGTTCATCCAGGTTTTTGTATTACACAACTGTGTACTCGAGCTACGACACATTGGTGACGATTTCGTTGCAGTCTGAGTATGGGGTCTACTCCTCAGCTAACAGTCTTCATCGAGGCAACCACTTCCTCCTCGACCAGCTTCCAGATTCTTCGTTTCATACGAAGGAACTCGCCTCCCAGTTGCACATCCACGTGTCGCGGCCGAGGCAGATGATTCTCGATCACGTCTTTGACTCTTCCCGGTCGGGCCGACATTACCACTATGCGATCGCTCAAAATAAGCGCCTCGTCGATGGAATGAGTGATGAAAAGCACGGTCTGCCCGGATTGATCCACGATTCGCAGCAGTTCCTCCTGCATGACCTGGCGGGTCATGGCGTCCAGAGCGGCAAAGGGCTCGTCGCACAGCAGAACTTCTGGCTCATTGGCCAGTGCCCGGCACAGCGCCACGCGCTGGCGCATGCCTCCGGAAAGCTGATTGGGATAAGCGCGCTCAAAACCGATCAGGCCGACCATCTCGATGTAACGCTTTGAGCGGTCTAACCGCTCCGATCTGGGCAGCCGGTTTACTCGGGGACCGAACTCCACATTTTCCTTCACGGTCATCCAGGGAAAGAGGGCGTAGGTCTGGAATATCATGCCGCATTGTGGTTCAACTGTTGTCACCCGTTTGCCCTCCAAGAGAATTTCCCCCGAGGATGGAGGCATGAAACCGGCAACCATGTTCACCACGGTGGACTTGCCGCATCCTGAGGGTCCCACCAGGGTGACGACCTCTCTTTCATTCACCAGCAGGTTGAAGTCTTCGACGGCGGTGACGGCTCTCTTGCCTTTTCCAAATGTCTTGGTGATAGCAACAGCTTGTATGAGGGGTCGACTCATGTACTGGTCTCCTCCCGCTGCCAGGGGAGAAGCAGCCATTCCACCCCGCGAAATAGAACGTCCAGGATGAGAACGGTGAGGCTGATGGAGATCATACCCACTAGGACCTGACCGGTATCGGACCATTCCTTGCCGGTCCAGATGCGAAAGCCCAGGCCGCTGTTGGCGCCCACCATCTCTGCGCTGATCACGCAGGTCCAGGCGATGGCCAGCACTACTTTGAGCCCGCTGAGTATGCTGGGGAGAGCGCCGGGCAAGGTCACGTGACGGATCACCTGCATGCGCGAGGCTCCCAGGTTGCGGGCTGCGCGTTGCAGGATGACATCCACACGCAGGGTCGCCGCTACGGTGTACACCAGCACCGAGGCGAAACAGCCCATGAAAACGATGGCGAATTTCTGCTTCTCTCCTATGCCCAACCAGAGCATGGACAAGGGAATCCAGCTTAGTGCGGGCAGCGGTCTGATGATTGAGACGATTGGATTAAGCGCCGCACGCACGTATTTACTCATCCCCATCAAAAGACCAAGAGGAACCCCTACTGCTGCGCTTAAGAGAAACCCGATCAGAACCCGGGTGGCACTTTTCCAGACGTCTTGGAGCAGGATTCTCTCGCCGCTGGCCGCCAGCGCGTATGCCCTTTGGATAATGGTGGTTGGCGCAGGAAGGAAAAAAGCATCTATCATGCCAATTCTAACAACTATTTCCCACGCCGTGAGGAAAACAACGACTGCAGCGGCGCCTATTACGGCTACACTCCAGAGTTCTAATGGCTGTTCGTCCATCGAGATTTAGGTTTCAGGAGGTTTGTCCTGTGATGCTTCGTAAAAAGGAAGAATGTGCATGGGAACCCATTTGCGAAACTCCGGCTTGACCGGTATGGCCTTCATCTCCTCATGAAGAATTTTCAGTATGTATTCTGTTTGACCAAAGATCCCCTCGTCGCTCATCACCCGCTTTTGATCTTCAAGGCTCTGCCATACGAAGCGGGACAGGTTCTTCTTTATAAGCTCGACATCCTGCACGATGTATTTCTCGTGGACTACTTCCGCCGCCGAATCCGGATTGTTCTTTACCCATTCCAGTGACTCAAAATACGCGGCCAAGAACCCTCTCGCACGATCTGGGTCTTCGTCGCACCAGCCCTTGCCTAAGATCAGCACATCCGGGCCGGTCATGGTCCCGAACTTCTGGTAAACCGGGGTATCGGTATCCATTCCCAAAACCGTTGCTCCTTCGACTTCCTTCAACTGAGAGAATCCGGGCTCCCAGATGATGGCGGCATCGACGTTGCCTGCCCTGAACACGGCGGGAACATCACCGACTTCAAGATTCACTAGTTGCACATCTTTATCCGGATCAAGACCATGATCCTTCAATAGCATCCGCGCAGTCAGGTCCACAGAAGAACCAAAGGGAAGCCCCACTTTTTTGCCTCTGAGTTGTTCAAACGATGTGATCCCCGGTTGTGCCACCAGTCCCTCAAAGCCGGGAGCGATATCCTGGTTACCCACCCAATAGAAGCGGTTATTGCTCTGGGCCATGGCACTGAGCATGGCCACCTGTCCCAGGCTGGCGAATTGGGCATCACCTGACGAGATGGCGTTTAACCTATCCATGCTCTTTCCGATAAATCGCCAGCTTACCTCGAAGCCGTGCTTCTCGAACGTGCCTCTTTCAATTCCTACCCAGACCGGTATGTGGCCGTACCACTGCGAGCCGACTGCAACAACGGGAATGTTTCGCTTCTGAACCTCTTCCTCTTTACCACATCCGGCAATCAGAAACAGCAAGCCAAACAGGAATATTGATAGCGTCAAGCTTTGCCTTGAGATCCTGGTCACCTGTCTCTCCATTTCCGACAAATAGGTCGTGAGTCAACGACAAACTCACGAACATGGTCCTCCTTCAAGAACGAGTGACTTCAGTATATCAAAATTCCTACTCGAAGTCAACACGTCCCAGAGCATTCCTGTAGGGTCAGCTCTTGCACGTGGCTTGCCGTGACTGTGACCTGATACACATACCGCAAATGTTGCCGAGATTCGGAATACGGATTTCGGTCGCGGCCGTCAGGTCACACCCGCCAAAGGCCGGCAAGACCCGACACAACAACAAAAGCCAGCATTGCGCTCTCCGCGCTTGACTGTGGACTTGACAAAGTTAAAGACAACCCTTATCGTTGCCGAGAAGTAATAAGTAAGCCGCTCTCTCTTTAACTAAGGAGTATGTATGATAAAGCTTCTCTTAACTTGCTCCACCGTTTTGTTCTCTTCCTTACCGCTCTTCGCCCAATCAGTTGATACTGCCTGGGTGAGAAGATACAACGGACCGGGATACGGCAATGATCGCGCTAACGCCATAGCTGTGGATGATTCTGGCAATGTCCATGTGACCGGCTCCAGTTTCGCCGTTGGGGCCTCCGACGATTATGCCACGGTAAAGTATGATGCGAACGGAGATACTGCCTGGGTCAGGAGATACGTTGGACCCGGAAACAACAGCGACCAGGCCCAGGCCATAGGTCTGGACGATTCGGGAAATGTCTATGTGACGGGATGGAGTGATGGCAGCGCGACATGGGGTTACGTTACCATAAGGTACTACCCCAGCGGAGATACCGCATGGTTGAGAACATACGGCGGAGCGGTTTCGTGGGACAATTACGACTGCTCTATGGCTGTGGATAGCTCTGGTAACGTTTATCTGACGATAGAAGGCCCGGAAGCCGGGATTTACTCGGACTTTGTAACCATACGGTATTATCCAAACGGAGATACTGCCTGGGTGAGAAGATATGACGGACCGGCGAACGAAGGAGACGCGGGCCGTGACATTGCGGTAGACGGCACCGGGAACTGCTACGTGACAGGGTATAGTTATGGAAGCGGGACAAGTTCAGACTTCGCCACCATCAAATACTATCCCAACGGCGATACTGCATGGCTAAGGAGATATGACGGGCCGGACAGTCAGTCTGATGTGGGCTATGCCATGGCGGTTGATGGCGAGGCTAACGTCTATGTGACGGGTCACAGTTATAGCGGCGGAATAAACGTGGACTTTGCCACCATCAAGTACTATCCCAACGGAGACACTGCCTGGGTGAGAAGATATGATGGCCCTGCGAATTGGCTTGATTATCCTCGTGACATAGCAGTTGACGATTCAGGTTACGTGTACGTGACCGGGTACAGTGCCCAGAGCGTGAGTTATCCTTATAACTACGACTATTTAACCATCAAGTATCATTCCAACGGAGATACTGCCTGGCTAAGAAGATACAACGGACCTGACAACGATGAAGATCAGGCTATGGCCTTGGCAGTAGGCTCCTCCGGCGATGTGTATGTTACGGGGAGGAGTAGAAGTAGTGGGACAGGATATGATTATCTCACCATGTGCTATCATCCGGACGGAGAGCTGGCTTGGCTGGAAAGATACGACGGAGGGGGAAACGTTGATGATTGGGCTCACGCCATAGCCGTGGATGATTCCGACAACGTCTATGTGACGGGGCGCAGTATGGGTAGCGGTACACCCGAAGACTATGCTACCATAAAGTACGTCCAAACTGGCAGTGAGGTAAGGGACGAGACCGGAACCAGAGAAATGCCCACTCACTTTACTCTCTTGCAGAACTACCCTAACCCCTTCAATCCCATCACCAAGATACAGTTCGCTCTGGCCAAATCTGGCTTCGTCAGCTTGGGCATTTATGACCTGTTGGGAAAAAGAGTCAGGACTTTGGTTGCTGAGGATCTGTCTGCAGGTTACAAGTCTGTGATCTGGGATGCAAGGGACGAAGGAGGCAAGGAAGTGGCCAGCGGGATCTATTTCTATCAGCTGAGAGCAGGAAGTTTAACCGAAACGAAGAAGATGCTGCTGCTGAAATAGCGCTTAGGTCAGAAATGTCGGATAGTCTCGCCGTAAGCGGGACATATCCGACCTACAAGATGTCAGCCCCGACTCGGATGGAGTCGGGGCTTTTCTTCCGCCTTCCAGCTTGGCGGATTCCGGCGCCGTCGGCGGGATTTGGAGACTGTTCCCGAAGCATCAGGAAATTCCCGTCTTGACAGAGAACGTCCCCTCGCTTATCTTCTTTGCGTTAACTGAACCGGACAGTCGTAAAAAGGAGAAGCGATTATGAGAACGTTCAAATGCTATATCGTAGTTTTCTTGATTTTAGTTTTGATCCTGCTGTCCTGCAGCACTGTCGCCGTGACGGGCAGGAAGCAGTTGAATCTGGTTCCCCGCTCCACCATGCTCTCCATGAGCTTCCAGCAATATGATGAGTTTCTTAAGACCCATAAGCTGAGCGGCAATCAGAAAGAAGCCCAGATGGTGAAAGGAACCGGCACCAGGATACAAAAGGCGGTGGAGCGATATTTTGCCGAGAGAAACATGTCCGGCAAACTAAAGGACTACGCCTGGGAATTCAATCTGGTGGAAAGCGAGGAAGTCAATGCATGGTGCATGCCGGGCGGAAAAGTTGTGGTTTACTCCGGGATACTCCCTGTTACCAAAGATGAATCCGGTCTGGCGGTGGTTATGGGACACGAGATAGCTCACGCTATCGCCCAACACGGCAATGAGCGAATGAGTCAGGTTCTGGTGACACAACTGGGCGGAGTGGCGCTTTCTAAGGCTCTGGAAGAGAAGCCTGAAAAAACTCAGCAGCTCTGGATGGCAGCCTTCGGAGTCAGTGCCCAGCTTGGAGTTCTGCTTCCGTACAGTCGTCTTCATGAGAGCGAGGCGGATCGTCTGGGTTTGATATTCATGGCGATGGCAGGTTATGATCCCAACGCAGCAGTAGAATTCTGGGAGAGAATGGCAAAGATGAAGGGCGGACAGGCGCCCCCGGAATTTTTGAGCACTCATCCTTCCGGTGAAAAAAGAATCCAGAACATCAAATCGTTGATACCGGAAGCCATGCAGTATTACAAAAAATCGGAATAGGCTTAGTCATCTGTTTTGCAGATAGCACGAAGGTCTGAAATGTCCATTAGGACTTTGGGACACGAAATGTCGGATAGTCCCGCCGTAGGCGGGACATATCCGACCTACGAGTGACTGCTGCGCTCGCCTCTTTGACCCTTCTTGTCTTATCACCTCTCACATTTCTTCCTCAGGAGCAGCGCCTTGTCTCCTTCTGAACTTCCGCTGAACTAAGTGGTTCGGCAGACCCACCACTGGTCAGGTATTCGAAACTTGAGGGTTCCGACGGCGTAAGTTAAATCAGCATCGATTCACTGCAGAAGCCGCAGAGGCTTCAGCATCCAGAGTCGAAACCGGGAGAACTCATATGAAAATCTACGTGGTGTGTGACATTGAGGGCGTTGCCGGGGTGATCGATCACCGCCTCCAGTGCTGGGAGGACGGAACGTATTACGGACAAGCAAGACGCTTGGCAACGTTTGAACTCAATGCCGTGGTCGAGGGTGCCCTGGAAGGTGGCGCCGCGGAGATAGTGGCCTGGGACGGTCATTGCCTCTTTCCGGGCTCTATAGATCCTGAACTTGTTCACCGCGAATGCAAGTTAGTAATGGGAGCAGGGGACGGCGGACCCGCCAGCTTGGACGGTTCCTATGATGCGCTGTTTCAATGCGGCTTGCACGCGATGAGCGGGACTTCACGGGCACTTATGAGCCACGGCGGGTGGGAGCTAAATGGAAGGAGAATCGGGGAGATCGGAGCGAGTGCACTCATAGCCGGTCGTCACGGCGTGCCTTTCGTCTTCATCAGCGGCGACCGAGCTGCGGTGGAAGAAGCCCGAGCACTGGTGCCGGATGTCGAGGTAGCCATTGTGAAAGAGGCGCTGACTGACAAGGTGACCGGGTTGTCTCAGGCGCCTGCTATCTCATTAAGTCCCCAGAAGGCTCGCGAACTGATTCGTGAAACAGCGAAGCGGGCAATGGCGAAGATTGGCGAAATCCAGCCGCTTCGTTTCGACCCCCCATATGTGTTGAGGTGGCAGTTTGAGACAGCCAAGGGCGCAGATGAGATGTTATCAGCTAATGCCGGGGCGATTCGCGTCGATCCGGTGACGCTGGAATTCAAAGCCGATGATTTCCTGAAGCTGCCGCTGTGAGTGGAAATGAAGATCAATAGAAAGAGGAGCAAATCATGGAGAAGATGTTAGGTCGCTGTGGTTACAGGTGTGATCTGTGCGCGGCTCGTTCGGATGATCCTGCTGTCAGACAGAAACTGGTAGACGGGTGGAGAAAATATCTGGGTCATCAGATGTACACCGCAGAAAACGTTCGTTGCGATGGGTGTATGATCGATGGAAGGCTTGCCGACAAGAACTGTCCCGTCAGACCGTGCGCAATCGCCAAGGGAGTCGAGAACTGCGCTTATTGCGATGAATACCCCTGTGACAAGCTGGACGGTTTCATCTGCAGCCGCGAGAAATTCATCCAGAAGCTTGGCCAGATTCCCGAGGAAGACTATAATCTCTGCTTGAGGCAGTTCGAGAGTGAGCCGGAACTTAAGGAGCTGCGCCGGGCTTCGGGGAAAGAGTGATACCACGTAGGTGGGAAAGTCCGTTGGAACTTTCGGACGCAGAATGCCGGATAGTCCCGACGTAGGCGGGACATATCCGACCTACAACTGACTGATAGATGAGAGAGAAAACGCCTGAAAGCGATTCTTTCAGCCGGAGAGTAAAGGAGTTGATCAAAGGGATACCCGAGGGGAAGGTGGCCACCTATGGTCAGATTGCAGCGTATGCGGGCAATCCCCGCGCGGCTCGGCAGGTGGTGTGGATACTCCATTCCTCCTCCGGGAAAGAGAAATTGCCCTGGCATCGGGTGATAAACAGCAAGGGGCGAATATCCCTGAAACCAAACTACGGTTACGAGATTCAGAGGGAGCTGTTAAGGAAAGAGGGCATTGAATTTGATACAAATGACACCGTGGATTTTGATCGATATCTCTGGTCTCCGTTTTAGAGGTCTTAGGATCTAAAAGGGACTGCTGATGCATCGGCATTAGGAAATACCGATGCCGGAGAGTTTCGGGAATTCGCCCGCCGTTGGCGGTATCTGGAGACTATTCCCGAAGCATGCAAAGGACACCTTCCCAAGCTCAGGTGAGTTAAAAATCTCCCGATTGCCCAAAAACCTGTGTCTGGCTTTCCAAGTGGACCAATCTTTTCTTTGCATCCTGAAGTTCCGGCGTTCCGGGGTCGGCATGCTTCCAGAGGTCGGTGAAGCGAGCGTAGTATTTCATTGCTTCTTCGCGGCAGCCTTTCTCCTGGTGTATCCTGCCCAGCATGTACAAGCTCTTGGCAAGTATGTCTCCGAAGAACAATCTGCCGGTTGTAAGGGTGATTATTCTTGTGAACTGTTCCTGGGCCTTCTCTAAATCTCCCGACCGGTAAAAAGCCAAAGCTAAAGGATAGATAAACAGCGCCTGGTCGTCTGATTCGGAATGTTGAAAAGGTACTAAAGATAAAGCTCTCTTGAAGAACGCCGTGGCTTTGGAGAAATTCCCCCTTTCAAGCTCGATCATGCCCTCAAGATGGTGATGATACCTGATTAGCTTTTTGTTCATTTTTGTTCGGAGTATCTTCTTGAGCTCATCCGCGGTTTTCTGCGCCAGGTCAATGGATTTCATCTGGAGGTGGATGAGTCCCTTAAGATGCAGGTCCGGCTCCCAGTCCAGGTTGTCCCTGGCGGCCATGTTCCTCGCCATTTCCCACTCCCGTAGAGCTTGCTGGGGTTTTCCACAGGCCAGGTGTAGCTGAGCTAAATACACCTGCGACCATATCTTCCACTCAATGTCCCCAACTTTTTCTGCCAGGGCGCGCGCTTGCTGCAGTTGTCTCTTTGACTCGTCGAATCTTCCCTGAGACAGGTATAGGGCTGCTAACCTGGACAGTCCATAACACTGGCTTGCTGGCTCTTCGGCCTTCAGGATCTTCCGATATTCTTCTTCTGCCCCGACGAGATCGCCTTTATAATGGCAAATGTCTCCGGCGAAGGAGGGATAAATAGAAGTGGGATCGACAGACAGAGCTTTTTCCACTTCCCTTTGGGCCAGATCCAGTTTCCGTTGACACAAATAGACATTGACTACTCTCTCGTGAATCCAGGCCTGGGTCGGGAAACTTGCCAGATAAGTCTCCAAAGTCTGTCTGGCCTTGTCATACATACCCCTGGCCATGTATGCCTCGGCCTGACCGAGGTAGGGCTCACTGTTTCCCTCGTTGCTCCTGATGAGCACCTCAAATCGTTCTATAGCCTTGTCCCACAGCTCCAAGTCGTAACACAGCAGGCGCCCCAGGTTTGAATTGCCCTCGCCATCATCAGGATAAATCTCCAACAGCCTATTATAGGCTTTGATGGCCTTGGGGTAGGTCTCTTCCGACATGCTATAGAGCTCTCCCTGGATTAGATAAAACTGTCTTGTGGATAATCGATTCTTCAGTTCAAGTGCTTTTTTCAGACAATTCCAACTCTCGCTGACTAAGCCGAGTTCGTAATATACCTGCCCCATGATTCTGTATGCGGCTGCAAATTCCCGATCTATTGCTGTCGCTCTCTTCATGAGCTCAATAGTCCTGCGAGGGTGGCCTGTCTCCACGTGGTTTCTCCACCCTTCTATGAAGTATCTTAAGGCTTCAGGAGAACTGGAAGTTATCTCTGCCAGCTCCTTATCAATGTCGCCGGATATCTGCTCGCCAGAGAGATTAAGATCCGACTTGATTCGTTTGGACAGCTCGTCCATCTTGAGAGGAATCTCTTTTGCTCCCTGGCACTCTATTCTTCTCGAGCCGGCCACCAGCCCGGTGATTGGGTTTTGAACCGTTGCGGTGATGACCAGATTTTCACCTTTGGTTAAGAATCTTCCCATCAGGATGTAATTGATTCTTCCCCGAGTGGCCACTCTTTTCAAATCCCCCGGGGAATATTCCCCGGCCCGGAGAAGATCCAGTTTTCTTAAGATGCCGAAGACCTTCTCGCCCGGCAACACGCGAAGGAACTTTGACTGCCTCAAGTCGGCAGTCAGCAATTCTGCCAGGCCAATTCTCCACAGATCCAGACTCGTATCTCCGGAATTGTTCTCAAAAGGCAGGACAGCAAGAGAAGCTTTCTCCATGGGGAGAGTCATGGCCGTGGTTCGGGAGAATAAATGCCAGGCAACCGCTCCAACGATAATGATCGCGACAAGAGCCACAACCGGTACGAAAGACCTTCTGAAGGTGAAGGATACGGTTATCTGCTTTGTGGTGGTAGCTTTTCTCCAGGGACATTCTCTCTCTGCGGTGGGAAGACCTTTCTCAATGTTATTCAGCTCGCCCCGGACCTGTTCAACTGACTGATACCTATTTTCTTTATTCTTTTCCATGCATCTGAGAATCACCCGGCTGAGATCTTCAGGAATCTGGGCATTAAGCTCTCTCGGATCAGCCGGTGGTTCGGTTGTATGCTTGACGGCGACACTTAAGGGGGTATCGCCTTCAAAAGGTACTTTCCCGGTCACCATCTCATACAAAATCACCCCTAAGGAATATATGTCAGATCGGTGATCTACCTCTTTGGCTTCCACTTGTTCCACCGACATGTACTCGGGCGTTCCAATGATTACGCCGGTTTCTGTTATTCCTTTCGTCTTGACCGATCGAGCAATCCCGAAATCCATGATGCGAGCATTCCCATCCTGGTCTATCATGATGTTCTGCGGCTTCAGGTCGCGGTGGACTACGCCCAACCTGTGGGCTTCGGCCAGCCCTTCGCACACCTGCTTGGCTACAGAAATGGCTTTTCCAGAACTCAAGGGACCCATCCTCCTGATCGAACTCTTCAAGTCATCCCCCGGCACATATTCCATACTGATGTAGTGCACCCCCTCTTCGGTGCTGAGGTCATACATCCGGCACACGTTCCGGTGCGAGATCTTGCGGGCGAGTTTCAGTTCGTTCCGGAAGCGTTCAATGGTCTTTTCGTCGGTGGCGATGTCTGGATTCAGAAGCTTCAACGCCACCTTCTCGTTTATCTCCCTGTCCAGGGCCTTGTAGACTCTCCCCATGCCTCCTTTCCCGAGCTCTTCAATGATCTGGTATCTTCCGGCGAACGTGCTTCCGACGTCTAGTTCCTTCTTGGGAGATGGGGAAATGTTCTTAGCCGCAGAGGACGCTTCTTCCGCCAGCAGAAGTTGAGTTCCGCAGTTGCCGCAAAAGCGGGTATCCTGGGGGCTGTCCTGGTTACATTTAGGACATCTCATGGGTAATCGTTTTTGTTTTGCTTGGTCTTTGGTTATCAGGGTTATAGAGTATTCTCTTCATACTTGTTTGTCGGCTGTTTTGTACCCTGCTTTAAGAGAGCAGTATCACTTAGCTCTTGGCCGCGTGGGGCCAAACGCCGAAGCTCAAGGATTCTTGGACTTTGGTTCCAACTTGAGGCAACAAAAGTGAAGGCGTCAAGCAAGAAGTGGGATGACAATTGTTTTTTGTTGACAAATGTAGGGAGGGGGCTTATACTAAAATCGTAACCTACCAAAAAGGCATTTACGGAGATTGAAATCTAATCTCCTCTTTTGACCAGGAGGAGAGGATGAAAATTAGTTGTCTGATTTTGTTTTTTTGGCCGATGCATATCTCTACTCTTCGCAGGAGCACCCTTGTGGCTTCCAAGATCAACTTCTTGCTGCGTTGTGGATCAACGGTCTTAATTTTAGGCTTGTTATCTTCGGTTTTGGCTTTTCCGCAGGAAGACAGCTTGGTTCTATTGGGGAGAACCACCGAGGCTGATGAGTGTTATGCGGTATCGGCCTGCAATAGGGATGCCTATGTGGCGAACTTCGTATTGGGACTAAAGGTTATCAGCTATTCTGATCCGCGAAACCCCTTTTTGCTTACCACCTATCCCGGGCTCGTCTTTGATGTAGAGATGCGAGGGAGTTGGGCTTATTATTCGGGAGACTGTTTTACGATAAGTGATATATCAGATCCCCTGGAGCCTGATACTATCGGCAGGTGCTGTTGCTATTCGACTCTGCAGGGCAATGTGCGTTTGTCTGACAGTCTGGCTTTCACGCTGCTCAGACTGCCGTATGAGGAGGTTGCTTTGCTTATAATAGACGTATCCCAACCAACAGACCCGAACCTATTATCCATGACCGGCCCCCCGCCTTATGGGACAACGCACAGAGGGGACATTTTCCGAAGCGGCGACTTTTTGTACTGGGTTGACCAAGCGTTGATATTCGATACAGGTGAGAGGCTGGGCAGAATTTTGGTTTTGGATATTAGTGATCCAACGCAACCGGGTACCATAGTTGCAGATACTTGTTTGCACGCGCCGCCTCATGCTATTTGGATCAAGGATAATTACGCCTACGTGGCAGAAGGATACGGGGGCGCAGGGTTAATGGTGTTGGATGTCTCGGACCCCAACAGCATCGATTCGGTGGGATGTTTTCCGATCCCTGAAGGAAGAGCTTGGAATCTCTACATCAAGGGTAACTATGCCTATGTGTGCGCGCATCTTAAGCCGACGCTGGAGTGGGATCGAGTTTACGTTCTGGATATTTCGGATCCAACGAATCCTTCGCTGGTTACCTATTACAACACGCCGGGTAGTCCTCGGGACGTTTTTGTAGATGACCCTTACGTGCTCGTTGCGGATTACACGTCTCTTCTGGTTTTCGAGGCGACTTTCCTGAACATCCCCGGTGATGCGAACGGCGACGGCCAAGTGGATGGAGCGGATGTGGTCTTCGTCATCAACTATTTGTACCGGCAGGGAACGCCACCTGAACCAATGGAGGCTGCAGATGTTAACGGAGATTGCGTGGTAAACGCCTCTGATGTGGTCTACCTGCTCAAATACCTGTTTCGGAACGGGCCTCCTCCGCAGAGTGGGTGCGCTTTTTTCTAGTTTGGGAAGAGAACGCAAAGAGTGGTCTTTTTATGGAGAGGCGAGGATGAAGACGCGTTGTTTGATTTGGGCGGTGTTTTTCTTTCTACTTTGTATTTTCCCCGCAAGCGGGAGCTTTGCGGAAGATCCCGGGATTCCTGACACGGTTAGATTGGGAGAATGTCACTACAACCTGGGGGGATCACCGCTGGAAGGGAGTCTTGTCCTGTCCGTGCTTGTGTACAACGATGAATATCTTGCCGCGGTGTATATACCTCTGAGATGGAGCGGTCCCATGGTGTGCGATTCTGCCCGGTTTGTCGGGGAACGACCGGAGCATTTCAGCGCCTACGGAGATATTGACCTTAGCATAGACCACGTTATTTATCTCTTTGGCGGAACACGGACAGGCCGCGACTCCATACCTCCTGGAGAAGGGCCTCTGGCATACCTATGCTTCACATTGACTGATACAGGCTCAGTAGCCCTGGATTCCATTTTCCTTGGCGCTGAACGTTATCTGCATTTCGTGGATGTCCAGTACCGGCTCATTCACCCTCACTGGGTGATATTCCAAAGCCTTGTTGTACAACCGGGAGATGCCAGTGGGGACGGGGTCGTAGACGCCGGGGACGTGGTTTCCCTCATCAACTACCTATTCAGGGGAGGAGATATCCCGGATCCATTGTGTCGGGGAGATGCCAACGGCGACGCGGTGGTGAACCCCAGCGATGTGGTTGGTTTGATAAACTATCTATTCAGAGCTGGCCCTCCGCCGGAGTGCAGTTGTGACTGCTGAGATTCTCTTCTCAAATCCCGCTTTCGCTGACTTGCTGATAAGCGAGTTAATTAACCAGGCGACCTTCAGGCTGCCGTGCCAAAGATCGCGCAGGAATACCAAAAACGAAGCAGCCGAGCCTTCTTGGATCGGAGGCTCGGCCGCGTCTCTGACAGGTGCAATATCCTTTTCTGGCTAACACTGCGGTGGGTCTCCGCCTCTGTACAGATAGTTCAGCAGATAGACCACGTCTTCGGCGTTAACCATTCCATTACAATTGGCGTCTCCGGCTTCTAACGGGTCGGGTGGCTCTCCACCTCTGAACAGATAGTTCAGCAGATAGACGATGTCCGCGCCATTGACAGCTCCATCGCCGTTGGCATCGCCGGTCTGATAGAAGGTGGTATCCCTCTCGATCTCAAACATCAACTCCCAGACTGCCCTGGCGCGCAGGTACTGATGGGGATAGCCACTTGGCCTGGGGTGAACACCGTTGTCCCACCAGGCTTCCGGTGTATTGAACCAGTAGGCAAGATGGTCGGCTTCGTAGACCGGGTAGTATGCTCCGTAGGCGGTGTTTAGGGCTTCATTCGTCAACCCGGCACGAAACATCATGGCAGCCACGTAGTAGGTCGTGCCGACCCAATATTCCCGGGTATCTCTGTCACCGGTGGGTACAGTTGAACCATCTGGCAGTCGGCCCAATCTGGCGCCAAAATCAAGGTTTGGGAGTACGTTTACATCGTAGACCTTTTGCAGGTGTGCGGTCATCCTCCAGCGGGGCAAAATGTCCGGCAAGCCTAGGAATTCACAATAGCGCTGTCCGCATAGGGCATCGCTGAAAACTGCGGTTGGGTATTGGCTTTCTGTGTCTATCCTGTAGTATTGTCCGGCCGAGTCCCACAACTGGGCATCCAGATTTCTCTTGGCTGCCTCCAGCCAGGCCTGCACTTCCGATCTTATGGGTTTGTTTAGAATCGCTGCCATGGTATCCATGGCTTGAAGCGCCCCGATCCAAAATCCGCCGCTGTACATGTCTGTGCCATACATGCCCCAACCGTCATAGGTGTTGTCGTATCCTTGAGCGTGGGGCAAGGAGTCTTTGGGCTCAACTTCACAGTCGTATGTCTTCATGAAGTGATAGGTGCTTTCCACCGCAGGCCAGACATACTGTAAGAATTCCATGTCCTCATAAATGCAGTAGTATCTCCAGCACCGTTGAATGAATTTCGTAGAATTGTCTGTCTGAACATGACTGGCTCCTGGTGCGCAGGGTGCAGGCCGACTTCGGTAACCGTGCGGGTCCAGGACGAAGAAGGGATCGCCGATTCTGCAATAGTCGGCGGATATATCTCTGGGCGCGCCGATCTCCATTGAGGTCTGATGCGGCACCGTGGGATCGCACTCGTCATAATGTGTCACCACATCCGCGTGACACCTGATTAGATCTTTCTCCATCTCCGGCCAGAATTTGGCATAGACAATCGAACTGTAGTGACTTACGTCGATATCGCCAGCCAGCGGGTAGGCCTGACATTCCATCACGAAATTCTTGTGATCCTCCGGATGCAACCCCATGAACTCCTCAGCATGACCGGATCTTAAACCAGACTCCCAGAACGATCCGCCAAACTGGTTATAGTAAAGCTCGTTGAAGGCGGCACGAAGCAGCCAATCAGGATATCTGGGGTCGTTTGTGAATTCTGACATCCAGTTATCGATCTGATCCTCCCAGCTTTGATAACTGCCAAGAGCTTCCACGGCGATTTCAAAAGAGTTGTCACTCAGCGTGTCAAAATGCTCGCAGTATTTCTTCCACCATTGAGTGATCTGACCTGCCCCGTACGTGCTCTTAAACTCAACCAGCGGAAAGTCCCAGGAAAGAACCATAGGAATGACCACGCTCTCTCCCGGACCCAGAACCGCTTTCACTGCTATGGCCGCGGCGGACTCAAGAGAGTCGATGGAATCCGATAGAACCCCGTCATCAGAAAACTGCCTCCAGATGTCGCTTCCGTCGCCTGAGCGGTCCCAGCTGGCAAATGATACTATCGAGTTCTCTATCTGTGCCGTGGCCATACACCACTCGGAATTCTGTGTTTCCGGGGTATTGGACGGGTGGCTTGCCTTCAACACCACGCCGGTGATTCCCGAACTTTGAAACAGAGTATTTGTGAAGCCCGTTCTCGTCTGAGTGCCACCGCTGAATGGAGGGTTGGGCCAGGTGAACATGACCGACACCTCTACTGAGTCAGCGGACGGATTCGATATCTGAAACTGCCATATGGCCACGGGATAGGAGGTTTGTTGGTAATTGTGGGGGATTATGGGACTAA
>JABAOF010004376.1_pt5 | contig 41589 bp, 36 predicted proteins | sample 7062171 | NCBI WGS metagenome assembly JABAOF01 (sample SAMN14538628, study PRJNA623070) | marine sediment metagenome | biome: marine biome [ENVO:00000428]; feature: marine pelagic biome [ENVO:01000023]; material: deep marine sediment [ENVO:00002113] | place: India: Gulf of Khambhat ... | reverse complement strand
GAGATCCGGGGCCAGGTCTCGGGAGACGTTTCCGGGACGCTGGTAATCACTCCGGGCAGCGATTGCACCTTCGCGGTGGTCTTCACGCCGCAGACCGACGCTCGGGTCGATGCGACGCTCACCGTCAGCTCCGACGACCCCGACACGGCGGACTCCTTCGTTTCGCTCACCGGCAACGTGCCCGCGCCACCGCCTGGCGGCGGCGGCGGCGGATGCGCCATCGTCGGATCGAAGGCGCCGATTCTCCAGGGTGCAGGAGCCTTCATCCTGCTGCTCCTCATCGGTGGATGGTACGTTGTCAGGAGAAGGAAGAAGTAAGGGATATTCGATAAGAATAGCCCTATTGTGAATGCTAAAAAGGGGGATCGAGCCCATCGTGGCCATCCCCCTTTTTGTTTTCATTTTCGGCAAGTTCAGAGTTTCGAGTTCAGAGTTTATAGTTTAGAGTTGGGTGTTCATTCCACATTCCGAATTCCGCATTCCGCATTACATGTTTTTATAGATTTCTCTCCCACTCCCAGGCCGTCTTCACGATGTGCTCGAGGTCGTCGTGCTCCGGTTTCCACGCAAGGTTTTTCGCAAGCTCCGTGCTGTCTGCCACCAAAACGGGCGGGTCCCCGGGCCGCCGGGCCTCTTCCGTGACCGGGAAATCGACCCCGGTTACCCTCTTTGCCATGTCCACCACTTCCCGGACGGAGTAGCCCCTGCCGTAACCGCAGTTGAAGAAGGCGTTCTTTCCCCCGCCCGCAAGGTAGCTAAGCGCGAGGATGTGCGCCTCTGCCAGGTCGTTTACGTGGATGTAGTCCCTTATGCAGGTGCCGTCCGGCGTGGGGTAGTCGGTCCCGAAGATTTTCGCGCCGGGAATCTGCCCCCTGGCTGCTTTCAAAAGGAGGGGAATCAGGTGGGTTTCGGGGTCGTGGCACTCCCCCAGGCCCCCCGCGGGGTCGGCGCCGGCGGCGTTAAAATACCGAAGGGACACGAACCCTGTGCCGTGGGCCGCCGAAAAGTCCTCGAGGATCCGCTCCACCGCTGCCTTCGTGTTCCCGTAGGGGTTTATCGGCTTTATCGGCTCGTCTTCCCGGATGGGCACCCTTTCGGGATTGCCGTACACGGCAGCCGACGAGGAGAAGATGAAGTTTCGAACGCCCGTTTCCGCCATGGCGCGGAGGAGCTCTATCGTTTTGAGCACGTTGTTCACGTAGTACTTGTACGGGTTTGCCACGCTTTCGGGCACGACGATGTGGGCGGCAAAGTGCATGACCGTGTCTACGTTCTTTTCCCGGAGAATCGCCTTCATCCTCTCCGCGTCGCCTATGTCCTCCACCTCGAGGACCCCTTCGGGGACAGCCCACCGGTGCCCCGTGGAGAGGTTGTCCACCACGGTGACGTTCCCTCCTTTTCTCATCAACTCCCTGACCACGTGGCTTCCGATGTACCCGGCACCGCCGGCGACGAGAACGTTTTCCGCCATCTGCCAACCTCGCTTCGCTTTTTCCGTGATGATACCCGAAGGGGGTGGAAAACAAAACGGCAAATTGCTGCTGCAGCAAACAATTGCAGCACCGCGACATGTTGACTATAAAGTCTGCGGGAAGGGATCTGTAGTCCCGTGTCCCGGGTCCCGAGAAAGCGGTTTCGCGTTTCGGGTTCAACCGGAAACCGTTAACCGTGAACCGTGAACGGTAAACCGGTTTTATTCCGCATTCCGAATTCCCATTTACCCGATGTGTCTGTTCAAACCATTGGATCAATAACCCCTTCCACCGGATTGAAGGAATGTTCTATAATCACACTATTCGTAACAGGGAGGTTGTGATTGGCAAAGAAAGCACTCATAACGGGGATCACAGGCCAGGACGGCTCTTACCTCGCCGAGTTTCTTCTCTCGAAGGGATATGAAGTGCACGGGATAATAAGGAGAGCCAGCACGTTTAACACCTCCAGGATCGAGAGAATATACGTCGATCCGCACGAGCCGGAAGCGCGGCTTTACCTTCATTATGGAGACCTTGCAGATTCGGGTCAGCTCGATAACCTTATCTATAATATAAGGCCCGACGAGATATACCATTTGGGGGCCCAGAGCCATGTGCGGGTGAGCTTCGATATACCCGAATATACAGGCAACATAACTGCCCTTGGCACGGCGAGGATCCTCGAATCGATCAGGAGGAGCGGTGTAAAAAGTAGATTTTATCAAGCCTCTTCTTCGGAGATGTTCGGTGTTGCTCCTCCTCCCCAGAATGAAAAGACACCTTTTTACCCGAGAAGCCCTTATGCTGCTGCGAAAGTATACGCATACTGGATGGCGGTGAACTACAGGGAAGCCTACAAGCTTTTCTCATCGAACGGGATTTTGTTCAACCACGAATCTCCAAGGAGAGGAGAGACTTTTGTGACCAGAAAGATAACGAGAGCCCTGGCTCACATAAAACTGGGAAAACAGTCAAAGCTCTACCTTGGCAATCTCGATGCGAAAAGGGACTGGGGATTTGCCCCGGAGTATGTGGAGTGTATGTGGAGGATACTCCAGCACGACCGGCCGGATGATTTCGTGATCGGTACGGGAGAGACACATTCGGTCCGCGAATTCCTCGATGAAGCGTTCCGCTATGCCGGGCTCGATTTCAATGAGTATGTGGAAATAGATACCAAGTATTTCCGGCCCACCGAGGTTGACTGCCTTCTGGCCGATGCGGGAAAAGCAAAAAGAGATCTCGGATGGGAGCCAAGAGTTCCTTTCAAAGAGCTGGTGAAGATCATGGTGGATTTTGACTTCAAGGCACACGGCATAGAGCCGCCGGGAGAGGGTATCAAGGCTCTCGAGGGAAAAGGACTTTCGTGGACGGACAATGCTCTCTCGATGGAGAGGGAAAACGACGAATAGTGGCGTTATCAGGGTCAAGGGTAGATGGCCAAAAATTGTGTTTCGGCGTTTGGATTCTGAAAGAAAAACCCGTTTCGAGTTAGATACGCGAGTCCCGTGTCACGAAAACTTTGAGAGGGCATGTGATAAACTCGAACCCCGTGAATTGAACCGCTATGTTCTTGAAAACAAACGCGTAATTGTCGCTGTTTGGGGATGATGGAGCTGGAATCGAAAATATACGTTGCCGGACATCGGGGGCTGGTGGGCTCAGCTCTCGTAAGGGAATTGAAGCGATCGGGTTTCGGGAACCTCATAACCCGGACTTCAAATGAGATCGACCTTCGTGACAGAGACGCTGTCATGAAGTTTTTCATATCAGAGAAACCGGAATACGTGTTTCTCGCAGCTGCGAAAGTGGGGGGCATTCACGCAAACGACACCTACCCGGCGGAGTTTATTTTTGATAACCTCGCTATCCAGCTGAACGTTATCGATAGTGCGAGAACGTCCGGCGTTAAGAAACTTCTCTTTCTCGGATCTTCCTGCATTTATCCACGCGAATGTCCCCAGCCTATGAGAGAAGAATTTTTCTTATCGGGATATCTCGAGAAAACCAATGAGCCATATGCTGTGGCAAAAATCGCCGGTATCATCATGTGCGAGGCCTACAGAAGGCAGTATGGCAGCGTATTCATTTCGGCGATGCCCACGAACCTCTATGGGCCGGGAGATAACTTCGACCTGAAGGATTCTCATGTGATCCCGGCACTTATCAGAAGATTTCACGAGGGAAAAGTGAGAGGCGATGCCGAGGTTGTCGTCTGGGGTACGGGAATGCCGAGAAGAGAGTTTCTGTATGCAGATGATCTCGCCAGTGCCCTTGTGTTCCTGATGAAAGAATATGATGACAGCGGGTTTATCAACGTCGGCTCTGGGGAGGATATCTCCATAAGGGACCTTGCTGAATTGATCAGGAATGTGGTTGGATATGCAGGAAGGTTAACGTTTGACTCCACCAAACCAGATGGGACACCGAGAAAGCTCCTCGACGTGTCACGCATCAATTCCCTGGGATGGAGCCCAAGGGTGAGCGTTGAAGAGGGGATACGGAGAACCTATGATTGGTTCAAAGAGAATTATCCCCACGTAAGGGGAGTGCCCTGAGCAAAAAAGAGATGCAAATGCGGCAAACAGAAAAAGATCCGGTGTTTTAGCTCTGGGCTGTGAACGGTGAGTTCTGAACTTCTAAATTGAGGTTTTTTTGTCCCGCGATGGAAATGATGTGATGGGAGAAGGCGAATGGAGACAAACGACATTTACCCGGTCATCCTGGCCGGGGGCGCCGGGACGCGCTTCTGGCCGCTTTCCCGGGAGCAGTGGCCCAAGCAGTTTATAAGGATTGGCGGGGACAAAAGCCTGATCGGGCAGACCGTGGACCGCGCCAGGGAGCTGTCGGCAGGGGGGACTGCGATCGTGGTGGCGGGGAGGGAACTCTCCGAGAAGATACGGCTCGAACTTTTGAGCGAGCCCCTCCACTTCGTCGTCGAGCCGGCGGCGAAGAACACGGCGCCCGCCATTGCCCTTGCGGCCCGGTTTATCCGTGACCGCTTCGGGGACGGCATCATGGTGGTTTTGCCCTCGGACCACGTGATCAAGGAGAACGATCTTTTCAGGGAGGCGATCGCGAAGGCCGCCGGCGCGGCAAGGGAGGGTTTTCTCGTTACCCTCGGGATCGCCCCCCGGAAGCCCGAGACGGGCTACGGCTACATCCGGAGGGGGAGGGAAATCGGCGAGGGGGTCTACGCCGTCGACCGGTTCACGGAGAAGCCCGACAGGGAGAGGGCCGAGCAGTTCGTGAAAGAGGGGAGCTACTACTGGAACAGCGGGATGTTCATCTGGCGGGCGGGTACGTTTCTCGAGGAAGTGAAAAGGCACCTCCCCGTCCTGCACGACGTCATCTCGGCCCACGGCCCGGCCGATGAGGGGCTGGCGGAAGCGTTTGGGGCGATCGAGCCGATTTCCGTCGACTACGGCGTCATGGAGAGGTCCGACAGGGTTGCCGTCGTGCCGTGCGATTTTTCATGGTCCGACGTGGGGTCCTGGTCCTCCCTGGACGAGGTGGAGGAGACCGATCATGACGGGAACGTGTCGTTTGGAAACGTCGTTGCCATAGAGTGCAGAGATTCTGTCTTCCACGCCGGCTCTGACCTCGTTGCCGCTGTCGGTGTTAAGGACATGGTGGTCGTGGATACGGAGGACGCCACCCTGGTCATCCCGAAGGAGCGTGCCCAGGACGTAAGGAGGGTGGTGGATCTCTTGCGGGAGAAGGGGGCGAAGGAGCGCATAGAGCACCGTACGGTCTCCCGGCCCTGGGGAAGCTACACGGTCCTGCTCGAAGGCGAGGGCTACAAGATAAAGAAGATCGTGGTGCTTCCGGGAAAGCGCCTCTCCTATCAGATGCACTATCACAGGAGCGAACACTGGGTTGTCGTTTCGGGAACCGCCAAGGTCACCCGGAACGACGAGGAGTACTTCGTCTACGCCAACGAGAGCACCTATATCCCGAAGCTCGCCAAGCACCGGCTGGAAAATCCGGGCATGGTGCCCCTGAATATCATCGAGGTGCAGAACGGGGAGTACGTGGGGGAGGATGACATCGTCCGCTTCGGCGACGATTACGGGAGAGAGAAGTGATTGGCGGCAAATGTATGACGGCGGCATGACCGACCGATTTTTCCCCTGAAAGTTTTTCCTTCACTTTTTTCTTCGAGTGTATTACCATTCAAACGGGGTTTTACTTACCGAAAAAAGATTTTGCGTTTATCTGATCCGGGGTGAGCGGCAGGTTTCTTCGGCCCATAACATTTGGAGCAAGGGGGGGAATACTTTCTATGGAGTGGGTTCTCGTTGTTTTCTTTTCCTTCGTCTCGGCCATGGTACTCATTCCTTCGGCAGCGATTCTGGGTAAAAGGTTCAGCATTGTCGACAGGCCGGGTGAAAAGAAGATTCACGAAAGAGCCGTACCCTGCACGGGAGGGTTTGCCCTCTGTGTCATCTTTCTTATCTGCGCCCTGTTTCTGCTCTATCTCTGTTCCGGTGACGCCGGCGCTGGCGGCACCTCCTTTCTGGCCGGCGCTGCCGCGGGGCTGATCGTCATAGCCCTTCTCGGGATGTACGACGACGTCCGCGGGGCCGGCGCGAAGGTAAAGTTTTTCGTTCAGATCGTTGCCGCGCTGATCGCGATGAGCTCCGGCCTTGTCCTGGACAGCATCCTGATACCCTACGACGGGTCGGTATCAACGGGCATGTTCGCATACCCCCTGACCCTGGTCTGGATCGTTGGGATCACGAACGCCTACAACCTGATCGACGGGCTCGACGGGCTCGCCAGCTGCATTGTAGCGGGAGTCGCCGCCGTCATTTCGGCAATCGGCTTTGCAAACGGGAACACTCTCCCCGCGACGTTTGCGGCGGTCATATCGGTCTCGTCAATGACCTTTTACTTCTTCAACCGGTATCCCGCAAAGATCTTCCTCGGGGATACGGGAAGCCTGATCCTGGGCTACCTCTTAGCCGTCACGTCCATCATGTGCCTGCGGACGGCCGACGGGTCCGTGGCCTTTTTCCCGATGGTGCTCGTAAACGGCCTGGTCATCGGCGACACGACCCTGGTTTTTCTGCGGCGGCTGATGGCCGGCAGGTCCCCGTTTTCCGGTGACCTGGACCATGTGCATCACCGGATGCTCAGGCACACCCGCTCCGTCAGGTCCTCCGTTCGCGTGCTCTTTGCCGTTACCATGGTCTTTGCGATCTGCGGTATCGCTCTCCTCTACGAGGAGGGGATCAAGGTGGTCACGTCGACGGTCGTGGCCATGGTCGGCCTCACCCTCTTTTTCTCCCGCGACGCGCGAGGCATACTGGCGGCGCTCCTGAACCTTCCCGGAGGGGTAGGGAAGGGGCGGCAAGAAAAACCCGAGTGAGCCGGAGGGCACGTGCCGGCGCGCCGCTTGATCTTTGCGGACTGGCCGGTTTCCACAACCCCCTGCAACCCGGGACGATGAGCCCACGGTATCCACCGGGGTTTTACCGCGTTTCCCCGGAAAACAGGCAGTGGGCTCCCACGTTCGGGCTTCCCCCCGATCGTGTAAGAGCCGGTTTTTTTTGCTCATTGTTTTGCCCGATCCTTCCGATAATCATGAATGGAAAGGGAGTACGGGGTCTTGCCGGGCCCGAATCAGAGAGGTGGCGGGGCGGTAAAACCCCGTATAATATCCTATGATCAGGAAGAGAGAAAAATATCTCTATCTCTTCGTCCTCTGGGTGGTGGGTACGTTCATCATCATGTCCATCCCGAGAATTCCCCTCGTATCGGGTATTGCCCAGTACGACAAGGCTGGCCACTTTATCATCTACGGCGTGTCGGGCCTGCTCTTCTCCTGCTACCTGCGGGAGGGAAACCTGAGAAGGGAGATGATTTTCATCTACACGGTCCTGGTGATCAGCCTCATCGGGGGATTCGATGAGATTCACCAGAGGTGGGTCGCCTGGAGGGTGCCGTCCCTTTACGACTTCATGGCCGATATTTCGGGAGGGATTTTCGGTTCGGCCCTCGTGATCGTGGCAGACAGGCTCAAGTTCTTCACCCCCACGGCCAATAATGAATAGTTATTCATTTTTTATTGAAATATCCCCTGAAATGGTTTATCATTTTCCGCGGTGTTAAGCCCCACAGTGCAGGGCAATGAAGCGATGGAGGTGCATCGTGCGCATACTGGTGCCGGTAAAGCAGGTCCCCAACCCCGATGAGCGGGTGAAGGTAAAAAAGGACGGGTCGGGAATCGACCTGGAAGGGGTGAAGATGGTGCTCAATCCCTTTTGCGAGATCGCCGTCGAGGAGGCGCTGAGGATCAAGGAAAAAATGGGCGGCGAGGTTGTCGTCGTTACCGTGGCCGGCAAAGACGCCGAACTCCAGGTCAGGACGGCGCTCGCCATGGGGGCTGACCGGGCCATCCTTGCAGAGGCGCCCGATGAGATCGATTGCGCTTTCGTGTCGTCTGCCCTCGCAAAAATCTACGAGATGGAATCTTTCGACCTCGTCATCATGGGGAAGCAGGCCGTCGACGACGATTCCAATCAGGTGGGGCAGATCCTCGCGGCGAAGCTTGGTCTCCCTCAGGCCACCTTCGTATCGAAAATCGCCTTTTCCGAAGACGGGAAGCGGGCGCAGACGACGCGGGAGGTAGACGGGGGCCTCGAGACCATAGAGGTGGGGCTGCCCGCCATCGTGACCACCGACCTCCGGTTGAACGAGCCCCGGTACGCATCCCTCCCGGGGATCATGAAGGCCAAGAAGAAGGAGATGAGGGTTCTGTCCACAGCGGATCTCGGGCTGGTTCCCGAACCGAAGGTGCGGGTGATCAAGCTCGAGCCGCCCGCGGAAAGGGCGGGGGGGAAAAAGGTGGAGAGCGTCAAGGAGCTCGTGGACAAACTGGCCAACGAAGCCAAAGTTCTATGAGCATATGGTAATTCGGAGTAAAAACGGTTTACCGTTTCCGGTTTCCGGTTTCCAGTTTCCGGTTTACGGTTTCCGGTTGAACGAGAAACCAGAAACGAGAAACGAGAAACTGCATTTATGGTTCAAGGGATAAAAAAGGTAATGCGGATTACGGAATGCGGAATGAAAACAGTTCAGGGTTCACGGTTTACCGCGGAGATGGGGCGGGAAAATTCATTTTGAGGAGAGTTCTCACATGGCAGACATACTGGTAATAGCCGAGCACCAGGGTGGGGCGCTCAGGAAGACAACCCTTTCGACCATAACCGCCGCGCATCAGCTTGCCGGAATAGCGGGAGGGACCCTGGAGGCACTCGTTATGGGCGGGCCCGGTGCGGAAAAAATAGCCGGGGAGGTGGGACGGTATGGCGTGTCGAAGGTAAATCTCGTGATCGGGGACGTGTTCGCGGACTACCTCGCAGAGGTGAGCGCGCCGGTGGTTGCCGGGCTCATCAGGGAGAGGGGTTTCGGGTACGCCCTGGCACCGGCCTCCACCTTCGGCAAGGACCTGATGCCGCGCGTTGCGGGCCTCCTGGATGCCCCGATGGCCTCGGATATCGAGGCGCTCATTGCGGGGGAGGAGGGGCTGCTGATAAAGCGGCCCATGTACGCGGGCAACGCCGTCGCAACGGTCGTGCTCTCCGGAGACCCGAAGCTCATAACGGTGCGGCAGACGGCCTTCGATGCGGCCCCGGAGCAAGGGTCCGCCCCCGTCGAAACGCTGGATGTCTCCGTGGACAAAGACTCCCTCAGGACCGCTTTTCTGTCCATGGAGGCCACGGAGTCCGAGCGTCCCGAGCTGACGGAAGCGCGCGTTGTCGTGTCGGGTGGACGGGGGGTGAAATCGGCCGAGAACTTCAAACTCATAGAGGAGCTGGCAGACCTGCTGGATGCTGCCATCGGGACATCCCGCGCGGCGGTCGACGCCGGGTGGGCCCCGAATGACTGGCAGGTGGGGCAGACGGGAAAGATCGTGGCCCCGGAGCTCTACATCGCCGTGGGTATTTCCGGTGCCATCCAGCACCTGGCGGGCATGAAGGATTCCCGGGTAATCGTGGCGATCAACAAGGATGAGGAGGCGCCCATATTCCAGATGGCGGATTTCGGTCTCGTGGCCGACCTCTTCAAGGCCGTCCCCGAGCTGATCGAGGAGCTTCGGAAGCTGAAGGCCGAAGGGTAAGAGGACAGGCCATGTGAGAACCTTCCGGGTAAAAGGGGAAGCGGTTTTTTGCTGCCACGCCCCGTTCCGGCCTGCCACGGGGCAGGGGCTCCGAATCCCGCCGCGCGGGCCCCCTGCACATCCATCGGAGGGCGTAGGGTAAGGAATTTGGTTAAAAAATAGAGTCACTTGTGGTATTCTTACTGAGAAAATTTTCGATCAGCAAGAGGGGAGGCCCCATTGGAGACGTTACAGTATCTTCCACGGTTCTGGAAACGGGGGACTGATTTTCTCGGCGTCAGGTACGGGATACTCTGCGGGGCGATGACCTGGGTGAGCGAATCGAACCTCGTAGCGGCCGTTTCGAATGCGGGGGGTTTCGGTGTCCTCGCGGGGGGCAACATGCCGCCGGAGCTCCTGGCAGACGAGATAGAGAAGACGAGGAAAAAAACGGATTACCCCTTTGGCGTCAATATGATAACGATTGCCCCCAACTTTCAGAAGCACATCGAGGTCGTCCTGGACATGGATGTGGAATATGTCTTTTTCGCCGGCGCTATTCCATCGGGGACCGATATCAGGCGGATCAAGGAGGCGGGGAGGAAGATGGTCTGTTTCGCCCCCATCCTTTCGCTCGCCAGGAGACTCCTGAGGCAGGGTATCGACGCCCTCATAATCGAAGGCCACGAGGCGGGAGGCCACATCGGTCCCGTCTCGACTTCCGTGCTCGCGCAGGAGTTCCTCCCCTCCCTGGAGGATGTGCCCGTTTTCGTTGCAGGTGGCATCGGAACGGGTGAGATGATCGCCTCCTACCTCTTCATGGGAGCATCGGGTGCCCAGCTCGGGACGAGATTCGTCGCTGCCCGGGAGTGCATCGCCCATCCCAGGTTCAAGGAGGCGTTCATAAAGGCGGCTGCCAGGGATGCCATCCCGACGGTCCAGTTCGACCCGTCCCTCCCGGTTATCCCCGTCAGGGCCATCGTCAACAAGGGAACGCAGGAATTCAACGATCTTCAGTTACAGCTGCTGAAGGAGCTCAAGAGCGGAAAGATAACGAGGGAAGAGGCACAGTGGAAGCTGGAGGAGTTCTGGGTAGGTGCGCTGAGAAGGGCCGTTCACGATGGTGACGTGGAAACGGGATCCCTCATGGCGGGCCAGTCTGTGGCATTCGTGAAAAAGGAGCAGACGGTCCAGGAGATCATCAACGACCTTCTCGAGGGGGCGGAGAAGGAGCTGCGGGACATGATCATGCGGTGAGGGGGGATAGGGGGAAAATGGATACGGGAGGTCCCGGTGAGAAGTCTGTTTTCCGCGATGCCCTGAGCCGGCTCGATCTGGCCTCGTCTCACATCGAGATATCCTCAGAAATCGTCGAACGACTCAAACATCCCAAGAGAACCACCATGGTATCGATCCCCGTGAGGATGGACGGCGGATCCCTGCAGGTGTTCAGGGGAAGGGGGTCACCCTGAAAACGGCGGCGTATATCGTCGCCCTCGAGAGGATGCGGGACGCGATTGGATCAAAGGGGACCTGCGAATTGTTCAAGCAGAGCGGGCTCTAGGACATCTCAGTAGTAGGCGACCGAAAGGTCCGTTATGAGCAGCTCGTCGCCGCGGCTGACGTTTACGTTTTCCGCCTCGAAGAGAAACCCGTCCCTTTTCCCGGCTTTGCCGGAAGCAGCGGGTTCGTTCACCAGCAGGTTGTCGTCCACGAATACCCTGAGGTTTCCGTTTCTTTTCTCTATTGCGAAGGAGTGTGTCTGCCCCGTTTCCACGCGGTACGCGGTTATCCTGTTGCCTTTCCACGTGACATCCTCTTTCCAGGAGAGCCGCTCCGGCGAATCCCTGTCTGCACCGATGTAAAAGTTCATGCTCGGCGCACCCTGTGGCTTGTACACCGTGTACTCGATCGAGAAATCCCGGGAGAGGTCGAGTGCCTTGGCCAGGCGGACATCGCTCAGGCATCTGAGCCACTTGCTGTCGGAAAACTCGGCCACCTCGATCTGCCCCGATTTTACGGTGATCGTGCGGGGTATGTCGCCGATATCGTAGGAAGAGAAGTTTTCGGAAAACACCTCCTCCCTTCCCGGGATGAAGCGCGACCCGCTGATGACGCCGGGGGCAGGGGAAGGACCCTTCGCGGCCACCTCCTGCCTGCCTGCGCCCGCCGGGTAGTGCGGCCGGTACGCAGATAGTTCCTGGCCCCTGCTGTCGTAGCGGTAGTAATCCGGGGGGACGAGCTTTGCGATTTCATTGATCGCGTTATCGAGCATTACCCGGACGGCCTTTTCCATGGGGGTGTTCTTGTAGGTGGAAAAACCGGCTCCGAGCGCCACCGTTCCCGCGATGAAGCCGCCGATGCCACCGACCTTGTACCGGGAGGCCAGTCCCTCGACGGTGGTGGCGTTGATGATCCGGCCGGTTCTCACGTCCACGAGGCGGATGTCGGCGGCAATGTAGGCCTCGTCCTTCTTCACCGCCACGCCGCCGAGCAGGGGAACGTTGAAGGGCACGACCACACCCCCGGCCCGGGTGCCCGAGGCCTTCGGTTCAAACGCGGTGATCGCCCCCATTACGAGCACGTCGGCACCCTCCATCAAGCCTTTCCGGGGGGCCTTGCTCTTGTCCACGTATCCGCTTTCGCTCAGATCGAGTTCCCTCTGGACCTCGCTCAGGCCCTCGCCGCGCTCCAGGACGACGAAGCGCCCGCTTTTGAAGAGGGCCGTGCTCAGCATGTCGGAAAGCCCGAAGCCGATGTCGCCCCCGCACTTCTCCGCTTTGCAGTCGAAGCGGGGAACGCCGATCCGGGCTTTTGGCCCCTCGTAGGTGATGGTTTCCTGGACCGTCGGCCCTCCCGTGTCGACCGTCGTCTGGATCTGGGGGCCGCAGGCGTATGTGAGGGCAAGGGTCAACCCGATCAAAGCTATCTTGAGGAACTGATGGAATTGTCTCTCCATGACTCCTCCTCGGCAGCGTTTTATGCTATAGTTAAATGCTTACACAGGGGCGGTTGGGCGTCAAGATGGAGAATTTCACCCACCCCAGCGGCTTTTTCCCTCTTTCCCTTTTTTCTCTTTTTCAGCAACGGCTATTGTGTTAAAAAGGTTACGTTCCTGTTTCTCAATTAATCAAGGGAAGGATTTTGAAAAATGAATCGTGCACTGAACAGGGGTTTCAAGGCGCCGGACGTCTCGGGTGAGGTGAGGGCGATGATCGAGGAGTACTGCAGGGCCGCACGGGGCGATATCCTCAGGATGACGACGCTCGCCGGCTCGGGGCATCCCGGTGGCTCCATGTCTTCGATAGAGATGTTCATGACCCTCATGTTTCTGGCGAACGTTTCACCCGAGAGCCCCTTCGACGAGGACCGTGACAGGATCGTGGTGAGCCACGGCCACACATCCCCCGGCGTCTACGCTGCCCTCGGGAGGCTCGGCTTCTTCCCCCTGGACTACGCGATAGCCTTCTTCAGGAAGACGGGTTCCCCATTCGAAGGGCACATCGAAAGGAACCTCCCCGGTATAGAGTGGTCGACGGGAAATCTCGGACAGGGCCTATCTGCGGGCTGTGCATTTGCCCTGGCGGCGAAGCTCTTCAAGCGGGAGAACCACGTGTTCGTCGTGATGGGGGACGGCGAGCAGCAGAAAGGACAGGTGTCCGAGGCGCGGCGCTTTGCCGTGAAATACGGCCTGACGGGCCTTACGGTCCTCATCGATTACAACGGGCTGCAGATCTCCGGGAGGATCGAGGAAATAATGCCTCAGAACGTAAGGGAAAATTTCGCGTCAGATGGCTGGAGGGTCCTGGAAATAGACGGGCACGATGTCTCCCAGATCTACCGTTCGTTGCACGTGGCCACAGCCGACGAGAGCGCGCCGTACGCGATCGTCGCCGTCACGACCATGGGAAAGGGCGTCTCCTTCATGGAAGATGTCTGTGAGTACCACGGCAAGGCGCTGTCTGAGGGACAGTTCGCCGATGCCATGGTTGAGCTCGGCCAGGACAACGACCTGGCGCGCTACCGCGAGATCCGTCAGGAGGTGGCCTCTTCCTACAAGCCACCCGGGAGGCCTGCCCCAAAACTCAGGGTAGACACGGGCGTGTCGCGGGACTACGGGCCGGACCAGGTAACCGATAACCGGAGCGCCTTCGGCGCCGCCCTCTCCGACATGGCCGAGATCAACGCCTGCGGCAAGGACACACCGATCGTCGTCTTCGACTGCGACCTGGCTGGATCGGTGAAGACGGAGAAGTTCTCCCGCATCTGCCCCCACCATTTCTTCGAGTCGGGTATCCAGGAGCACCACACGGCCGTCATGGCGGGAGCCCTCTCCACAACGGGAATCCTCACCTTTTTCGCCGATTTCGGGGTGTTCGGCATATGCGAGACCTACAATCAGCACCGTTTGAACGACATAAACGAGGCGAACCTGAAGCTCGTGTGCACGCACCTTGGCATCGATGTGGGTGAAGACGGCAAGACGCACCAGTGTATCGATTATGTCGGTCTTTTTCGAAACTTTTTCGGTTTCAGGGTATTTATCCCGGGGGACCCGAACCAGACAGACAGGGTGATACGGTATGTCGCCGGAAGGGAGGGAAATTTCCTGGTGGGTATGGGGAGGTCGAAGATCCCCGTTCTCTGCGATGAATCCGGCGTCCCGCTCTTCGGGGGCTCCTACCGCTTCGAACCCGGAAAGGCAGACCTGATAAGGGATGGATCCGACGGGGCGATACTTACCTACGGCTCCATGGTGTACCGGGCGCTCGGGGCGTGGGAACGGCTCCGGGAAAAAGGGGTGCAGGTGAAGGTCTACAGCTGCGCCACCCCCGCCGAGCCCGACCTCGATGCGCTGGACGACGCTGCGGGGACGGGGCTGATCGTTACCTACGAGGATCACCATGCCGGGACGGGCCTGGGGGCCGTCGTGGGAGACGCGCTGGCTACCCGGGGGTTGGCGGGGGTGCGGTTCGTGAAGATGGGGGTGAGGGAGTACGGCGGCTCGGGGCCGCCCGAAGATCTCTACCGTGAGCTTGGCCTCTCTCCCGACCACTTGGTGGATGCCGTTCTGAAAAACATTCGATAGTGATTCGGCATGCAGAATGCAGAATGACGAATCGTTGGATGGCAGGGTTCTGGTGCCCGGGCCTACTTTTTGGATATGTTGAGCACCTTCTCGGGTATGACCCGGACAGCCATATCCGCCCCCTCAGCGCTTCCTGCACCCCCCGTTTCGGGGTCGATAAACTCGGCGAGGTCGAAGGGCAGCCCCCCCTTTTCCATGATCTCCTTGAACTGGGCCGATGCCTCTTCTTTTTTGTCCTGTGAAAGGGCAAGCAGCGCCTCGAGGAGGGGCACCGTGGGCTCGTCTGGCAGCATCTCCTTGAGCTTGACGATCAGCTCGCCGGACCTGTCGAGCATGCCGAGGATGAAATACATGTACGCCAGGTCCCTTACCTCAACCGGCTCGGAGAAGGCTCTCTCCTCTATCGACTTCAGGGTCTCTTTTTTCTTCTCCTCCTCCTTCGCCTTGTGGAAGATAATCGCTTTCAGAAGGTAGGGGGAATAGAAATCGGGGTCCCTCTCGATCGAATCGTCGAGCTTATCTACGGCGTTTCGCGGCACCCGGGTCAGCTCGTCCTTCATGGAGACGTAGCGCTTGTAGAGGTTTTTCCCCAGGTTGTAGAAGAGCAGGGCATTGTTTTTTGGCTTCTTCGCCATGAGATACCGGACTTCCTCGGTCGGCTTTTTCTCCTCGATTCCCAGGAAGGCGTTCAGCATGCTCTTCAGTTCCTCGCGCGCCGCCGTGGGAAATCCGGGGTAGGCGCCTTCGATCTTCAGCTCTTTCGAGACCAGGACGGTGGTGGGTGTGCTGATCACACCGATCTCGTCGTACATCACCAGGTCCCTGTCTATGCCGAGGGGTATGCTCACGTTGAGCCTTTCCACCGTCTCGGTGATCGTTTTCATCTCCCCGCTGGTTATCGACTGGCTCTCCACGTTTATCCCCACGATGTTGATACCCTTCTCCCCGTACTCCTTCGCCAGCTCCTGGTTCGCGTACGTTATCAGCTGGAGGGACCGTTCGCTCCAGGTCGTCCAGAATACGAGCAGAAGGCCCTTCTCGCCGCAGAGCTTCTCCATCGTTTGCGTGTTGCCCTCCAGTATCGGGACTTCGTAATTTTTTATGGTGTCCCCCCTGGAGAGCGTCCTCAGGGCGAAGGAGCGGGAACTTTTGACTCCCATGAAGAGGGAGATCAAAATGGCGAGGAAAAGGGTGAAGATCTTTTTTTCGTTGTGTGCTCTCATCACCTGCTCCCTGAAGATTGGGTGCTATTGTAGCAACAATTCTTTTTTGGATAAAACACAATTTTTTTGAAACAGCGAAAAGATCGCTGTTTCACGGTTTTTTACGCTCCGGTCCTGTGCCCGCCCGGGCATGGTGGTCCGGTTTTCGGGCCTTACCGGTTAGACCGTTTAGCGGTGATAAAATTCAGAGTCCCGGCGGGACGGCCGCCGCATACCGGATCATTTCTTTGATATATTGAGCATCTTCTCGGCTATGAAAAAAGAATCCTGGTGGGCATCCCTCTTTATCTCTTTCGATTCGTCGCGCTCAAATTCGGTGATATCGAAGGGGAAGACCTGGTTTTCTTTTTCCTGTGCAGCGAGGTCCGCCAGAACGGGCCGGGCATCCTCCCCCCTGTTTTCCGACAGCAGGACCGCCGCATCCAGGAGTTTGACTTCCTGTTCGCCCGGTATTTCGGCATGCAGCCCGGTAAGGATGGCTTTCGCCTTATCGCTCATGCCGATGAGGATGTACATGTAGGCGATGTCGATCCTCTCCACGTGCTCCTTGAAATCCTTTTCCTCGATCTGCTTCAGGATGGTCTGTTTCTCCTCGTCCTCTCCCGTCTTGTGGTAAATGATTGCCTTCAGGATATAGGGGGCATAGAAATCGGGATCCCTCCCCATTGCTTCGTCGAGCTGCTTGACCGCTCCCGCGGGGACGTTTTTGAGCTCTCCCTTCAGGGAGAGGTAGCGCTTGTAGAGGTTCCTGCCGAGGTTGTACCGGAGCAGCGCCTTGTTTTTCGGCTGGTGGTCCAGAAGGTATTGGACACGAATCGGTGCTCTCTCCTCCGCTATTCCCAGGTAGCTGTTCACCATTTTTGGAATTTCGTCGCGGGCAATAGAGGGAAACCCCGGATAGATGCCTTCCATCTTCAGGCTCTCCCCGACGAGAACGGTAGTGGGATTCGTTATCACCCCGATCTCGTCGAAGACGACGAGCCCCTCGTCGACGGCCACGGGAAAGGAGATGCCCAGTTCCTCGACCAGACCCCTGATCTTTGCAAGGTCAGCGTCGGAAACAGACTCGCCCTCGACGTTTACCCCGACGAAGGTGATCCCCTTGTCGGCAAACTGCTGTTTTAGCTCCGTCTCGGCGAATTTCAGAAGGCTCTTTGACCGCTCGCTCCAGGTCGCCCAGAATATCATGACGAGGCCGCTTTTGCCCGCAAGCTCCGATAACTTGACGGGGCCTTCCCCCGTTACGAGGGGCAGCTCGAAATCTTTGACCAAATCCCCCTTCTTGAGGGTCCGGAGGGCAAATGCCTCCTGGTTCAGCGCCTGGCTGAGAAAAATGGCCAGGATCGTGATGAGGAAAAAAAGTTTTCCGTATTTTGCCACGCCCACCGCCTTCCCTTGCAGTTGCATTCCCAATTCTAACAATAATCGCTTTTATTTAAAATGGAATTTTATTTTCCCCTCAAATTTTGATCATGAATTTTGCTGCCGCGCTGTCCCGAAAGGATGAGAACAGCCCGTCTGCCTCCCCGGGGCTCTTGCCCATGTAGCGCGTGAGGACCTCTTTTATCTTCCCTTCCTCCCCCAGGCCTTTCTTCGGGGTTTTTCCGATGAGCATCCTTCTCAGCAGGACATCTTCGAGGCACTTCGCCGATTCCTTCTCGTAGGCGTAGAGTATCTGTGCCGGTATCTCGGCGGTTTCCGGTGAGAGGGGCGATTTCAGCCGGGCGTCGCCTCCCGCAAAGGCAAGCAGCACGTCCGCCCGGGTACCGTAGACGGTGTAGAGGGCGGAGGCGGTTTCCTCCCCGATCCCGTGCTCCCCTGTAAGGTGGCGGATAAATTCCTCCCGCTCCCGCGGGTCCGTGATGCCGCAGGGGAGGAAAGGGGGGCCTTCCCTCTTCCCCCCGGGATTTCCGAGGACGGCCTGGGCTTTTTTGACCGTGTCTTCTGCCATCTTCCGGTAGGTCGTGAGCTTTCCGCCGGTGATGGAGACGAACCTCCCGCCGGGGCCCTCGCACACGACGAGATGGCGCCGGGGAACGGCGGACTCGCTTTTCCCGGGGACGTTGATCAGGGGCCTGAGCCCCGCGTATGCCGAGAAAATGCGGGACGGGCCGAGCTTGACCCCCCCGAAGATCCGGTTGACGTTGCTGATCAGGTAGTCCACATCCCCGGGAAGGGGCCGCACGTCGTCGGGGGATCCGGGGTGGTCCGTGTCGGTCGTGCCGACCAGGGTGTGGTTCAGGAAGGGGAGGATGAAGAAGAGGCGCCTGTCCGTTTCCGCTTCGACGAAGAGCGCTCTCCCGGTCAACTTCTCCGCTTCCAGGTGGATCCCTTTCGTGGGGCGGAGGAGCTTTCCGCGAAAGCCGGCCATCTTCCTGACCTCGTCGATCCAGGCCCCGGCGGCGTTGATGACGGCCGCGGCGGAAAAGAGGGCGTTTTCACCCGTGTGGCTGTTTCTCGCCTCGACGAGGTATCCCCCGTCGGTCTGCGAGATCTTTTCGACCCGGGTATAGTTTTCTGCCCGTCCCCCCATGCTCACGGCGGCATCGATGCTTTCGAGGGCGATTCTTTCGGGCATCAGTATCTGGTAATCGTGAAACACGAACAGTCCCGAGAGCCCGTCGTGTGAAATTTCACGCACCACGTTCCGCGCCTTTTTCCCGAGATAGATCGAGCTCTTTTCGATCTTCGCCTTTCCCGCCAGGAGGTCGTGCAGCTTCACGCCCAGCCCGGCAACGAGGGGGGACCGTTTCCCCCAGCCGTAGACGGGGATGTGGATCGCGATGGGCCGCAGGAGGTGGGGAAAGTGCTGCCATATCCAGAAACGCTCTTTCAGCGACTCGGCCACGAGGCCGAAGTGGAGGTGCTCGAGGTAGCGGATCCCGCCGTGGATCAGCCGCGATGAGGCCGAAGTTGTCCCGGAGGAGAAGTCCCCCTTCTCCAGGAGGACGCAGCGCAGGCCCCGGGAGAGGGCTTCCAGGAGGCAGCCGGCACCGGTGACGCCGCCGCCGATTATGACGATGTCGACGTGGGTCACAGCGCCTCTCTGAAGCGGAGCAACTTTTCCGGCTCGTTGGTAAAGAAGCCCGATATTCCCATTCTGGCGAGGTGGTGAAACACCTCTTCCTCGTCGACGGTGTAGACGAAGAGCGCAATGCCGGACGCCATCGATTGCTGGGCCATCCATCCTTTCACGTGGCGGCTGTTTACGTTGATGGAGAGGCACCTTCCCTGCCGCGCCGACTCTATGTCCCGTCGGGAGGGGTTCCTCACCAGGGCCGAGGTGGGGATGTCCGGCGCCGCTTCACGGAACTCTTTGAGCTCCGCCGCTTTGAAGGAGGATACGATGATGAGCCCGTCGCAGGGGTTCGCATCGAGGTAGGCGGCGAGCGCCCTGCCCGATCCCTCGCTTTTCAGCTCCAGGTTCAGCGGTATCTTTCCCCCTACGATCTTTAGTGCCTCGCGAAGCCCGATGATCGATTCGCCTCCCGGGAGGGTGAGCCCCTCGAGCTCCGCGAGGGTCGACTCCCCGACCACTTTTTTGACCCCCGCCATGCGGGAAGTGTCTTCGTCATGAAAAAGCACGATTTCCCCGTCCCCGGTCGTTCTCAGGTCGACCTCGATCATGTCGGCACGGAAATCGACGGCAGCCTGGATTGCCCGGGCGCTGTTTTCCGCTGCAACCTTCGGCGCACCGCGGTGCGCTATGATGAGTGGAAACCTTTTGAAGTACCGCTCGATCTCGAGTTCCATGTCGTCTCACGGGCCACCCCTGCCAGATGGCAGGGGAAAGAAAAAAGTCGTATATAGTTTCGACATTTATAAACGGGCTTTCAAGGAAAAAAGGCCTTGAATAGAAAGAAAGTCGCCGGATGGGAAGGGGGGAGCGCGAAAAGGGGGGGCGTGCCGCACGGTTCCCATTACATGCCAGAAGGAAAGGACAGGGCAGGATGGGTGATTCGGAGCCGCGCCCTTCAGCTCGGCCCGGGCGTCGCGTAGAGGCTCTTTTCGGTCTTTCCCCTCAGGCGCAGGATCGCCTGGTTGTGGATCTGGCAGATTCTCGATTCCGTCAGGCCGAGAATGGTGCCGATCTCCTTCATCGTGAGCTCCTCGTAGTAGTAAAGGGAGATGATGAGCTTTTCGTTTTCCGGGAGCTCCTCTATGGCCTCGGTGAGGACTTCCTTCAGGTCGAGCAGGAAGTCTTCATCATTTTTCTTTTCCGTCAGGTAGTTGGCGAGCATCTTCCTGTGGGTGAAGCTGGACGGTTCTTCGTCGCCCTCGATCTCGTCTATGGAAAATATCGATATCCCGTTGATCAGCGCCAGCTCCTTCCGCAGCTTGTCGATGGATATGTCCAGTTCCTGGGCCACCTCTTCCTCCTTCGGAGGCCTGCCGAGCATGTTCTCCAGGTAGGTGTAAACGCTCTGCAGATTGTTGGCCTTCTGCCTCACCGAACGGGGACACCAGTCGATTTCCCTCAGGTAATCGAGCATGGCGCCCCGGATCCTGAACTCGGCGAATGTGGAGAACTTGACGTTCTTTTTCGGGTCGAAGCGGTCCACCGCGTCGAGAAGCCCCGTTATGCCGCAGCTGATCAGGTCCTCCACGTCTATGTGGGGGGGGAGTTTCATGGAAAGCCTCCTGGCGGTGTACTTGATCTTCGGGAGGAAGTCCTCTATCAGGGTTTCCGTGCCCTCGGTTTTCGGTGCCTTCGTTTTCTTTTTCTGATCCGGTGACTTAGCTACGACATTCTTCATTTTTGACCTCTTTTATTTCAAATTTTGAAATATCGCATCCTTGTGCTTTTCCTGGAGTATCCGCCGGGCGAAGAACTGCTGTCCCTTCTTTGATCTCTTACCGGGTGCGCTCTCCAGGAGCGACCGGGCTATGGGGCCGAAGGGCTCAGGACTGCTTTCGCGGGCGGACTTTTCGGGAAGGGACGCGTGGAAGTTCGTCGTTACCTTGAGCCCCACGTCGAAGGGGCAATGCCCGCAATTTGTCAGCCTGATGTCGTAGTTCCTCTCCACTTCCCCTTCGATTATGGCGAACGTGGAGTCGGCGACGTAGGCATTCTCCGCCATGTTCACGATTACCTTGAACTCCTTCTCACCGAATATCCGGTGCAGCACGTTGATCGAGGATATGGTGTTTTTCACCGACGTGATTTCCGGTGTGGTAACGAGAACGATCTCCGTGGCGCTGGTGTTGAAAAACATCACGTTGGGGGTTATTCCCGCCGGCGTGTCCACGATGACCACATCCGCCACGCTGTCGATCGTGTCGAGTTCGGAGAGCAGGGAGAGCTTGTGATGGGATTCGGGTGCGCTTATTTCATAGATTCCCGTCCCGGCCGGGATTATCGAGATTCCCGGCACGGCGCTCACCAGGACTTCCCGGAGGGAGTTGTTTCCCGTCAAAACGTCGAAGATCGTTTTGTCTGCAGAGATCCCGAAGAGAAGATCCACGTTGCCGTTCCCGAAGTTTCCGTCGATGATGAGCACTTCCTTGCCCCGGTCTCTGAGCGCGCAGGCGAGATGCACGGTAAGGAGGGTTTTTCCCACACCTCCCTTGCCGCTGGTGATCGAGAAAACTCTCAATTTTCCGTCCCTCTTGGCACTCAAGGCGTTCATCCGACTCCGCTACGGTTTTAGACCGGCTGTTTGGTTTCGCATACCGAAAGGGATTATCAAGATATGTGCCAGAGGGGGGATAATTACAGGTAGCTGATTTTAAATGGAAAATCGGGATTGTTCGGTATCGGCAGGGTTCGGGGAAGCGTCAAATTCACTGAAATCGTCAATTTATTGACACAAAAAATTGACTGACCGCCTACTTTTTCTGCTTCTTTCGCCTTATTTTTTCTACCAGGGTGGTCCTTTTGATGCCCAGGAGATTTGCCGCCGCCTCCTTGTTTCCGCCTGACATGCTCAGGGCCTTTTCGATCATGTGCGATTCGAGCTTTTCGATTGCCCCTTTCAGGTCCCCCGGGTAGTCCTGCTCGGCGTCTTCCAGCACCCCGGGGGGGGCCGGCTGCATGATCTCCTTCCCTATCTTTTCGGGGAGGTCGCCGGTGCCGACAACGCCGCTGCCCTTGATAACCACAATCCGCTCCACCAGGTTCTCTATTTCCCGCACGTTGCCGGGCCACGGGTATTCCATGAGGATCTCCATCGCCTCATCGCTTATGCCCTCGATATTTCTCCCTTTTTGCCGGTTATACTTTTCGATGAAGTGGTTGAGCAGGAGGGGGATGTCTTCCCTTCGCTCGCTCACCGGCGGGATTTTGATGGGGATGACGTTCAAACGGTAGTAGAGGTCTTCCCTGAATTTCTTCTGTCTCACCAGCTCTTCCAGGTCCTTGTTGGTTGCCGCAATTACCCTGACGTCCACCCTGACCGTTTTTTCGCTTCCCACGGCTTCGAACTCTTTCTCCTGGAGGGCCCTGAGCAGCTTTACCTGGAGCCGGGGGCTCATGTCGGCGATCTCGTCCAGGAAGATTGTCCCGTGGTTTGCCAGCTCGAACCTTCCCGCCCGGGGAGCGATGGCTCCCGTGAAGGCCCCCTTGACATGGCCGAAGAGCTCGCTCTCCAGGAGTTCCTCCGGTATCGCGCCGCAGTTCACCGGCACGAGCAGGTTGTTGGCCCGGGCGCTGTTGTAGTGTATCGCCCGGGCGATCATCTCCTTGCCCGTTCCCGATTTACCCAGGATCAGGATCGTCGAGTCCGTGTCCGCTACCTTCTCCACGAGGGAGAGGACGTCCATCATCGCCTTCGATGTGCCGATGAGGTTGTCGAACTGGTACTTGTTCTTGACCTGTTTTTTCAGGGCGATGTTCTCTTTTTTTATCGTCGTGTGCTCGAGGGCCTTCTGTACCAGGTAGCGCACGTCGTCTATCTTGAAGGGCTTGGTGATGTAGTGAAAGGCGTCGAGCTTCATTGCCTCCACGGCCGTCTCGATCGTCCCGAACCCCGTCATCATGATGACCTCGCTTCCCGGCTGGAGCTGCTTCGCGCTCCGGAGGACGGTCATGCCGTCACATCCGGGCATTTTCAGGTCCGTCAGGATGACGTCGTACCTGGTCTCCTCGATTTTTTTGATGGCTTCTTCCCCGGAACGGGCGAGGTGCACATCAACGGGAGAGTCGAGGAAGACCTCTTCCAGAATGGACAGTATGTGTTCCTCGTCGTCGGCTATGAGGAGTCTCATCTGATCCTTACCCCGTAAGACCCTGTTTTAAAGAAAGGTTATCAGGTATTTCTTCTTTTTGTAAAGGGGCATTTGCCCGGCAGAAAGTGGCCGGGAAAGCTAAAGAGTTAGCGAATATATCCGATAAAACTATTACGGACAGAGGCGTAAAAAAGAACAGATGCAGAGTTTTCCTTCAGGACAACGAACCAGGGTCGGTGAAGGCCGAAAGCGACTTTTCCGCCGGCCCGGTTGCGCAAAGGTGAACTGAACGATACAGACAAGAGTGATTTGAGCGGAAGCGATATGGAAAGATACCCCCATGATGTACGGAAAGAATTCCAGATAAGAAGAGAGCGGTTGAAAAAGATACGGGATCTGGTAGCGAAGGGAGAATACCGGGTCGATCCGGAAAAAGTTGCGGCAAAGCTCATCCAGGATGGGCTCGAATTCACGGCATATTGAGTTCCCTGCCGGTAAAAAAACAGCCACCTTTATCATGAACCTTTGAAACTGTCGTCGCGTCCGGACGACAGGATCGTCGATTGAAAGGGAATGGGAGGGGACGGGCCCCGGTTCAGGGCTTCTCCTTCCGGCCCCTTGATTCGGACACGAAACCCATGAACGCTTTTTCCTCCTTCACCCCCGGGTCGAGGTACTGGAAACCGAACCTGCGCGCTTCTTCCCTGTCGCCGCGCCCGGGTGGGAGGTGGTAGACGCATTTCACGTCCGCCCTGAGCGGTTTTATCCCCGGCAGGATCAGCCGGACTTCCCTGAACGTCTCGCCGGGCTGGTATGATTTTTCGCTCAGCAGGGAAAACCCCCCCGCGGAAAAATCCAGGACCGACTCCTCGCCGCCGCCCCCCGGGGCCGGGAAGATGACCAGGACCGGCTCCAGGACCGGCGGCCGGACCCGGTAGCTGTGCCGCCGCTGTGTGTACTTTATCAGGTGTGGAGAGCGGAAGGTCACGGGGTCCCTGGCTGCCTGAGGCTCCCACAAAAGGAGGGTTACAAAGGAATAGGGGACCTCATTGCAAAGATAATCGATTTTTGCGTTTGCCCCCGCCAGATTCATGCCCGTGCCCGGGAAGGGAAGGAGGGGCTCGGTCAGAAATACCTGTCCCCCTTCCTGCAGGGAGCGGGGGGCCGTGATAAACTGCCCCTCGATACCACCGAACTGCACGACAAATTCGGTTTTCCCCTCAATGAGCGCGTGAAAATGGTCGGTGATGGCAACCCTGTTATCGAGCTCCTCGACGGAGTAGGTTTCCGCCTTCAGCTTTCGCGCTTTTTCGCTTTTCTCCCTCATGCGCAGGATGTAGGCGGTGACGATGACGGCCATTACCAGGAGGAAACCGAGGGAGAAGAACTCCAAAACCCTGTATCGGCGCCGTATCTTTTTGTAGCCCTCGCTGGAGGATTCAACGCCCCTTTCGGAAGCGAGGGAAGGGACAGGGGTCCCGTAGCCCCCGGTGGCGGGATTTTTCGCTCTCCCGGCCACGGCGGCGACGTTTCCCTGTTTCCCCGGGAAAGACGCATGGCCCGGGGGAGCCGGCATGGTCAGCGCCAGCAGGAGAAAGGCTGCTAGGGTTATCGTCGTTCTCCGGGACATCTGCGGTGAAACCCCCTCCCTGGGAAGAAGCGAAGCGGGGTATTGCCCCACTTTTGGCGTGCGGCAATGCCCCTTCCGTTACGTGTCCGTTCCCATCAAACCGTCTATTTCGACGATGCATCTCCTGAAGAGGTCCAGGACCGGGATCAGGATCATCTCGATGGAGTTGATGGTGTGATCGGCCCCCTCGCCCTGATCCGTGGACACGGTTTCCTTTATCGCCGAAAGCATGAGCGTTTCCAGGTCTTCCACCCGCTTGCCGTCTATGCTGATCTTCCTGGTATCGACGGATGACATCGCCTTGATCGTGGAAAAGAGCTCCACGAAATCGCTCAGATCCTGGAGGCAGGTCATGAGCTTGTTTCTCGGCGATTCCAGGTTGTCGTTTCGCAGGCCCGTGGCGATGTCCCTGAACTCCTTCACCATGTAGTCGACGAAGGAGAGGCCCTCCCTGATGGTCTCCTTCGCGACTTGCCTCCGCGTCGATGTCCCGATCTCCAGCTTCTTGAAATCGGATATCCCTGCAGATGCCAGGGCCTCCTCTCTTTCCGGCGATATCTCCTCCCCGTCGAGGATTATCCTGCTGACCAGGCTGCCATCCTTTCTGATCTCCTCGTAGATGGTCTCCAGGAGCATACCCAGGTTCCCGTCTCCGGGAGCGTTAAAATCCCTCTTCTTACCGTCGACTAGAATTTTCATGTCCCATTTCTCCACACTTTCCGGTCTCCCGGAAGGTCTCATTTTTCGTTGACGAAGTTCTGGTTTTTCTTGCACTTGCCGCACCGCTGGCCGTCGAGGCCTCGATTGAGCGTGTGGTAGCCGGACCGTTCGATGAGGAGATTGCCGCACCCGGAGCAGGAGGTGTCGGAGAAACCCTGCAACTGAATATTTCCCAGGTAGACGAAGGGAAGCGTTTCCTTCGCAATCCTGTACGCTTTCAGCAGAAATTCCTGTTCCGTCGGCGGCGCGTCGTAGCGGTAGCCCGGAAAGTACCGGGAGATGTGGAAGGGGATCTCCGGATTGACGGATGCGAGGAAAGCCACGATCTCCCTGATCTCGTCCTCCCTGTCGTTCAGGCCCGTTACGATGAGCGTGGTGACCTCGATGTGGCACTTTTTTGCGGCGATCTCTATGGTTTTTTTTACGGGTGAAAGGCTTCCCCGGGAAACTTCCCGGTAGCTCTCCTCCCGGAAAAATTTCAGGTCGATGTTCATCCCGTCGATGAAGGGGAGGATTTCCTCGAGCGGTTCGGGGTTGACGAAGCCGTTTGTCACGAGTACATTTTTAAGATTTTTTTCGTGAAACTTCTTTGCGCAGTCGTAGACGAATTCCCACTGTATGAACGGCTCGTTGTAGGTGTAGGATATCCCCACGGACCTGCTTCTCGCCGTGAGACGGACGAGCTCGTCGATTTCGACCTCTTTCAGCGGTGCCCCTCCCTCGACGAGGTGCCAGTTCTGGCAGAAGGGGCAGCGCAGGTTGCATCCCGTCGAGCCGATGGAGAGGATGTCCCGTCCGGGGTAGAAGTGGTAGAGGGGCTTCTTTTCTATGGGGTCGACGGCAATGGCGGCCACTTTCCTGTAGGTGCTGGCGTACAGGGTGCCGTTTTTGTTCTCCCTGACGCCGCAAAATCCCCTCCTGCCTTCCTCCACCACGCAGAACTGGGGGCAGAGGGTGCATCGGACCGAACCGTCTCTCTTTTCGTAGTAGGAGGCTTCCTGCACCCTGGCTCCTTTCGAAATAATCAGTATGTTACCTGAAAGGTTTCGTATTCTCTTTCCGGGACCCGCATGGTTACCTGGATGTCCGATACCACGGCCCCCGGGGGCCCTTTTTTCATAAACGCGATTACCGCCTCGACCTCCTCCCGGGTTCCCTGGAGAAGGGCCTCGACCCTCCCATCGGGGAGGTTTCTCACGTATCCTTTGGCCCCCGCTTCCCGGGCTACCTCGAGGGTCGTTGCCCTGAACCAGACTCCCTGGACCCTGCCCGATACGATCACGAGGGCTTCTCTACGTTCCATTTTCCCGTGTCACCCCGCAAATGGTAAGGAATTCCTCTTCCGTCACGATCCTTATGCCGAGCCCCTTTGCTCTCTCGAGCTTGGACCCCGGGTCGGCTCCGGCCACGAGCATGTCGACCTTCTGTGACACCGATGATGCAACTTTTCCGCCGAGACGCAAAACGCTCTCTTTCGCCTCGTCCCGGGTCATCGATGCCAGGCTTCCCGTAAAGACGAACGTGAGGCCCGTTAGGCTCTCGCCCGCCCGCTCCTTCTCCCCGAAGTATATTCCCGCTTCCATGAGGCTGGAAACGAGGTCCCGTCCCTCTTTCGAGGAGAAAAAGGCGCGTATGCTGCCGGCGGCTTCGGGCCCGACCTCTTTCACGTTGAGGAGTTCCTCATAGGATGCTCTCATGAGATTATCCACCGATCCGAACTGATCTGCAAGGAGATTGGAAAGGTGCTCGCCCACGTTCCGTATCCCCAGGGCAAAGATGAGCCTGCCGAGGGTGGTTTTCCTGCTGCGCTCGATTGCCGCGACGATATTTCTGGCCGATTTCTCTCCGAGCCTGGGGAGGTCTTTCAGGTCGTCCTCGGAGAGCCTGAACAGGTCGGCAGGGGAGGCGACGACCCCTTCGCCGATGAGGAGGGATATGATCTTGTCGCCGAGGCCTTCGATGTCGAGCCCTTTTCTCCCGGCGAAGTGCTTGATCGACTCCTTTAACTTTGCGGGGCAGGAGTCGCCGGTGCACCGGTGGGCGGCCTCCCCTTCGACCCGCTCGATCGGTGCGCCGCAGATCGGGCACGAGGGGGGCATTGCGAACTTGACGGCGGATGTCTCTCTCTTCGAAAGCACAGGCTTTACCACCTCGGGGATCACGTCGCCCGCCCTCTGGACGACTACCGTGTCGCCTATGCGGATGTCTTTTCTCTCTATTTCGTCCATGTTGTGAAGGGTCGCCCTCTTCACCTCGACCCCTCCGATTATCACGGGTTTGAGCGAAGCAACGGGCGTTACGATGCCGGTCCTTCCCACCTGCACCACGATGTCTTTGACGACCGTCGTCCCCTGGCTGGGGGAGAACTTGAAGGCGATGGAGTGCCTCGGGCTCCTGGAAATCTGGCCCAGCTTCTCCTGGAAGCGAAGGGAGTTCACCTTCAAGACGATTCCGTCTGCTTCGAAGGGAAGCCCTCCGCGGTCGTCCTCGATGGCCCTGTGCAGGCGGATCGCCTCTTCGATGGACCCGCAGAGGGCCCTTTTCCCATTCACGGGAAGCCCGAGGGATTCGAGGGTGTTCAGGACGTCCCAGTGCCCCGCAAGGTCGGCCCCGCTGAAAATGCCGGTGCCGTAGAAGAAGACTTTCAGGGGCCTTTTCGCCGTTATCCTCGGGTCGAGCTGCCGGAGAGACCCCGAGGCGGCGTTGCGCGGGTTTGCAAAGAGGGGCTGACCCTTTTTCGCCCTCTGCCCGTTCAGCCAGCGGAAGGCATCCTTTTCCATGAAAACCTCCCCCCTCGCTTCGAGGAGTTCGGGAACACGGGTTCCGTCGCGGCTTTCGAGGGCAAGGGGGATATCCTTCAGCGTCTTTATGTTGTTGGTTATCTCCTCTCCCACGTACCCGTCTCCCCGGGTGGAGGCTTTGTCCAGAACGCCGCCATTGTAGATCACCTCCACGGCGACACCGTCGACCTTTATTTCGGCAACGTACTCCACTGCATCCAGTCCGAGCATTTTCCTCACCCTCCTGTCGAACTCGAGCACCTCCTCCTCATCGAAGGCGTTCTGCAGGCTCAGCATGGGATAGGAATGGGTGATCCGGGCGAATTCGCTTGCGGGCGGGGCGCCGACTCTTTGCGTGGGAGATTCTGTCGACTGGAGGTGAGGAAAGGCCGTTTCCAGGTCGACGAGCTCTTTGAGGAGGATGTCGTACTCCTGATCTGACACCTCCGGGTCCTGGAGCGCATAGTAGCGGTAGTTGTGATATTCGATGATCTCTCTTAGCTCCCTCACCCTCTTTTCAGCGTCGCCTGTGTCCATTTTTGCCGGTTTGTCCGTGATTTTTCGATCCGTGGCGGGATGATGTTTGTCTGGATTTACTATACCAGCCACCATCGAAAGATTATACAATATTACATGGCCATTGAGAATGTAACCCGCCTGCGGATGCGATACCGCCGGGTCATTCCTATTCTTGCCGGGGAGGATTGCAATGAGCTTTATCAAGAAGTTGTTCGGCGGCGGCTCTGTGGAGGTTAAGAAAGGACAGTACGGTGTCGACTATCAGGGCGCCGCGGAGATTATCGAGCTGAACAAGAACCTTCTCCGGGCGCTCGAGCACGAGAAGGCGGGAATATCCTTCTATACCAGATTTTTCGAGCAGGCTTCCGATGAGCGGTGCAAGGAGATGTACAAGGAGCTGATAGACGAGGAGAAGAAGCATCTTCAGATGGTTCTGGAACAGATAGAGAGGAGGAAGAAGCAGGGTACCTGGACGGAAGATTAAAGGGCTCAGATGAAACACAAAAGCATTGTCCTTGCCGTTGTACTATTTTGCATAGCAGGGTGTGCCTATCACGGTGTGTACGGCCCACCATCGGGGGAGGAGAGGGAAGCCAGGGCGATTTCGGTGAAGAAACCTCCCCGCCTGGTTCTCATAAGGGGGGTGGGCGTGTACTATGCGCCCGATGCCAAGGACGACATATTTTTCTACGGGGGAACCTGGTATTACTACTCAGGCATTGACTGGTATTTGAGCCAGTCCTATAAGGGCCCCTGGGAAAAAACCCTGCAGGGGAGCCTTCCCCCGGTGATGTTCAGAGTGCCTCCCGAAAAGTTCAAGACCGTTCCTCCCGACTGGGGGGAAGTTTACCGGGCCGGATGAGGCGCAGGGGAAGGGCCTCTCTTTCAATGGGGGGAAGCTTTCGAACGATAGAGCAAACGTTTTACTGATGTGAAGGGAAAGGAGGGGTTCTTTATGAAAAGTATTTCGCGGATCAGGAAGATGCTTTCACTCTCTGAGAATGGTGTTCCGGTCATATCGGTCTACTTTCCCGTCCCCCCCGGAAAAGAGTCCCGCAAGATCAGAAAGAAGATTTCCAAGAACATCGCCAAAGAGATATTTCGAAGGGCCGCATCGAAGGGGTTCGATTTGAAATCCGTCGAGGAGCACATGCTGGTGCTGTACGATCTTTTTGAGGAAATCGTTCTGGACAAGAGGGGGCAGCTGACCCACGTTCTCTTTCTGTCCCCCCACTTTTCCGGCGTCGAGCGGTTCGAGATCAACGCGGAACTTCCCCCTCTCGCCGTCGTTGACACCCTGCCCTTTCTCTCCCCTCTCGTGATGGCCCTCGAGGAGAGAGCCCCCTATCTGTTCCTCTTCCTCGACGGAAGCGGGGGGAGGCTCTCGCTCTACTCGGGCGAGAAGCTCACGACCCTCTGGGAAGAGAAGGGGGATGTGCCGAAGAAGGTGCGCTACGGGGGATGGTACGGCCTCGAATCGTCCCGCATGAACCGGCACGTCGAGGGGTCCCAGCAGAAGCTCGTAAGGGACCTGGTCTCGAAGTGCCAGGACGAGGTGAAGAGGAACAGGCCGGAAGGGCTGATCCTGCTGGCTTCGTCGAACGTCTACTCCCACGCGGCCGAAATCCTGGAGAAGGAGTTTTCTGACCTCTTCGTCAGGAGCCTGAACGTGGAGATTTCTCACTACACCGGGAAAGCGGCCGAGAGCGCTGTTCGGGACCTGCTCGCAAAGCTTCGCTCCGAGCGGGAAGAGGAGGAGATGAGAACCGTCATCGAAGGGGGAACGGCGGGGGCACCCCCGCTTGTGCTCATAGATGACATTCTCGACGCGCTGCGTGAAGGGAAGGTGCAGAAGGTGATGCTGAAAAAGGGGGCGGACTTTTCCCTGGACCTGTGTGAGAAATGTCTGTTGACATCTCGATCGGCAGCCACCTGCCCTATCTGCGGTGAACAAACGAGGCGTGGCGTAAACGTGGCGGAAGCGATAATCCGCCTGGCCCTGCAGACGGGGGCCGAGGTAAAGTTCCTGTCAAGGATGGAATTGCCGGAATCGGCCAGGGCCGCTGCATCACTGCGCTACACAGCCTGAAGAAGATTTGTCGCGGGGGTTGCCCGGAGCGTTCGAACGTTCAGAAACTTTCGTTCCCGCAAACCGTCGGTTTCCATCACGTGGTTTTTTTTCTGGACAAGAGAGGCTCTCCGGGTTTCTCATCCCGCTGGGAAATGCGCGTTGCGGACCGGAGGTAACGGGCCGGTTCTTCCTGTAAAAACACGTGAGGAGGGTTGGTCATGGGGATCAAAGGGCTGTCAGATCTGAGTCTCGAAGGAAAGAGGGTTCTGGTCAGGGTTGATTTCAACGTGCCCATCGATAAGAAGGGGAGGGTGTCCGACGACACCCGAATCAGGGCTGCCCTTCCGACGATCACCTATCTTCGTGACCGTGGTTGCCCTGTCGTCTTGATGTCCCATCTCGGAAGGCCGAAGGGAAAGCCGAACAGCGCCCTGACCCTCGCTCCCGTGGCGGCAAGGCTGGGCAGACTCCTTCGGACGAAGGTGCGATTCCCGGGCGATGTGGTCGGCGAGAGGGTGAGAAGGGAGGTGAGCGCCCTGAAAGGGGGCGAGGTGCTTCTCTTAGAGAACCTGCGCTTCTACCCGGGTGAGGAGAAAAACGACGTGGGTTTCGGAAAGGAGCTCGCCGCGTACGGGGAGGTTTTCGTGAACGACGCCTTCGGAACGGCACACCGGGCCCACGCCTCCAACAGCGCCGTTGCCGGGCTCTTCGAGCAGAGGGCGGCGGGATTTCTGATTCAGGACGAAATGGAGTACTTCGGACGGGCCCTCAAGAACCCGGTGCGGCCTCTCGTGGCGGTATTCGGGGGGGTGAAAATATCCGGGAAGATCCAGGCATTGAACACCGTCATGAAAAAGGTGGATAAGGTGCTGATCGGCGGCGCCATGGCCAACACGTTTTTCGTAGCCATGGGCTATCCCGTGGGGAAGTCGATCTACGAGCAGGATATGGTGGATGTGGCGGCGAAGGTGCTGAGGGATTCGCGCAGGAGAAAGGTGAAGCTGTTCCTCCCCGTCGACGTCGTGGTGGCGTCTGAACTCACGGACAGGGCGCAAAGCTTTATCACCACCGTCCAGGAGATCCCCGGGGATATGATGGCCCTCGATACGGGACCCGCCACGAGGCTGCTCTTCAGGGAGGCGATCGCCGATGCGGGGACCATCGTGTGGAACGGCCCGATGGGGGCCTTCGAGGTCGATTCCTTCTCCCGGGGAACCTACGCCCTCATCGATGACCTGGCGTCCTCACATGCCCTCACGATCGTGGGCGGGGGAGATACGGACACGGCCCTTCACAAAACGGGGATGTTCGACAGGATGTCATACGTGTCGACGGGAGGAGGTGCCTTCCTCGAGCTTCTGGAGGGGAAGAACCTGCCGGGGATCGAGGCCCTCCGATAGGCCGGACAGGGTAAGAATATCAGTGGTGGTCATGTCCTCCGCTGTGACCGTGTGTGTGGTCGTGTGACAGGTGTTCGAGCCTGTGGGTCTCTTCCTCCATGTAGGCAATCAGCGCCTCGATATCGACTTTGCTCAGCCGCAGGTTGGGCATGGGGACGTTGTTGTACTCGGCCAGGAGGGCGGTGGCGATCGGGTCTTTCTCTTCCAGCATCTTGTCGGGCTCAGCCAGCCAGCGTACCAGCCATGCTCGGTCCCGGTTCCGGGTAACCCCGAAGAGGTTTGGGCCGATAGGCCTCCTTCCTGATGCTTTGACTTCCTTTGCCTCGATATTGTGGCAGGAGGCACACCGGGTCCGGAAGATGCTCTCTCCCTTCGAGATCTTCCGAAGTTTCGGGGCCTTCGCGTAGTCCAGATCCTTCCTGGGGGGGAGCTTCCAGTTGTGAAGCCAGCTTCCTATCCGGGTGGCCAGGACGTAGGGGTTTTCGAAGGGCGACCCTCTCATCCACTTGCCCGTTTTCTGATTGCCGATGACGAGGTTCAGGCTGTGGCTCGCCAGGTCCTCGTTCTCGTCTGCTTCGCTGTACACGCCGAGCTTCTTCCGGAGCAGGGTGATATCCTCCTTCTTTCCCGTGAGGAACAGCCATCCGGGGCCCACCTCGAACTTCTCCGCGTACTCCCTGAGCACCCCGGGGGTATCGTGTTCCGGGTCGATGGTGATCGAGTACATGAAGACGTCGTCTCCGACCCGGTCCCCCAGGATCTTCTGGACCTCCCGCAGCTGGGCAGTCTCCAGCGGGCACGAGTCGGGACAGCTGGTGAAGATGAAATTGATCACCACCACTTTGCCCTCGACGAGGTCGTCGAAGAACCGCACGGTATTCCCTTCATGGGTGGTGAGCGAAACGTCGGGGAAGTAGTCTTTCCCCCACGGTGCATCGCCACTTGTGGACGATCGGGACGGCACTCCGGATACTGTCATGACGGTTGCGACGAGTAAAACCAGCATGCCCGTCAGGTACTTTGTCCCCATAGGCTCTTCTCCCCGGATCTTCGATTTTGTGTGTATCCCGGGAGGGGTGGTAGAACACCCCCCCCGGGTATTACCCGTGAATCATCCGTCAGTTGGTGGATGGCCCCACACCGTCGCCGCTCCTGAACGTGGGGAGCGCAACGGAGTCCACGTACTCGACCCCGTCCCAGGTCGGGAGTGGAGTCGGCATCAGCTCGACCTGGCCCGGATGCTCCAGGTCCCAACGGAGCAGCATGGCGTGGTCCTCATGCGTTGTGTTGTGGCAGTGCTCCATGTATGTTCCCGCGAACTCCCTGAACCGGATTGCGATTTCGACGCTATCGGTGCTGTCGTCCATCCGTCCGATCCGATAGACGTCCTTTCTGGCCCACTTCTCCCACTCAGGGGGTGCTTCACCTCCCCGGGTGAGTATTACCCCCTCTTCGAAGTGGACGTGGACCGGGTGGCTCCAGCCTCCGTTTCCTTCGATGCTCCAGATCTCCAGCGTGCCGTCCCCGCTGAAGCCTGCATCGGTAGGTCCGTTGGCGAGCTGGGGAGACGCAGAAACCCGCCTGGGATCCATGGCGAATCCGCCTCCTCCATCCGTCTTTATGGTCCACGGGGCCTCGTCGGTCCCGCTCGAGCGTCCGAACTCGAAGGTCCGGTGACGAGCAGCGGCCAGCTTCACCTGATCGGCCGGATCGTCCCGATCGATCGTAAGGGGTATCATCTTCTTTCCCCCCGGTTCGTATTCGCCGGGATCCATGCTCGGGTCGTTCCCGGAGTACGGGTACACCCTGAATTCAAGGAACTTCCCCACGGCCGGGTCGCCGTCGACCCAGCGGTCGGGCACTCCGTCCCCGTCATCGTCTTCGAGTTTGGCCCTGTAGTTTTCGGACAGAACGTCCTCGAGGGAGATCCTGCCCTCGGGCCGTCTCCCGTTTTTGTGCTCGAGTATGTTTACCAAGTATAACTTATCTCCCGGTTCGATTCCATGTTTGCTGAAGTCCACGATGATGTCGTAGCGCTCCGCGATGGCCTGGGTCGGGAGTATACCCTTGTGGTCGAGGAGACTGCCATCGCCGTTGAGATCCATGGTCCCGTCAAAGGGTACGGCGTGCTCCATGATGTTCCCGTCGTTGGCGATCATGTGGAAGGGCACCCGGTTGTAGGAGACCCTGGAGTCCTTCGGCCCGGGAATCTCTCCACCCCTTCCCTGAACCTGCTTAACCAGGGCGAAGGTGAAGTAGCGGGCAACAGAGCCGTTCAGGATGCGCAAGCGGTACCGTCGGGCCCGGACCTTGAGGTAGGGGTGGTAGAGCCAGTTGACGAGCACGTGGTCCCCCAGGAACCCGTCGAGGTTGAAGATGTTGTACCACTGCTGGCCCTCCCGGTCCCAGGCCTTGTCGGCGATCATCAGGTTGACGTCGTAGTCCCGGTTGCCCCAGGGCAGGGCGGTGCCGCTCGGCAGCCGGAGGTTGACCCCGTCCTCGAAGTCCTCCTTGCCCCGGTCAAGGGCGCTGTAGTAGTTCATCATCACCGCGTTTCCCTTGTACACGTTCTGGGCGGTGAAATCGAGCATGTGGTCGTGGAACCAGTGAGTGCTCATGGTCTCCCGCCAATCGCCCCTGATCCTGATGGACCCGTTCTCGCAGCTCTTCCTCCCCGGGTTTTTACCATACACGTAGAGCGTTTCACCGGGGGAACAGGGAAAAGCCGCCCTGGGGTCGGTCGCATCGGTGTTGATGGTGTCGTACCCGGCGAGCTGCAGTGGCCAGCGGTAGTCGTAGAACTGCCCCGGGAAGAAGAACGCGTTGGTGTAGCCGTCGCTCTCGGCCGGGGTGTGGCCGTTGTGCTCGTGGGTCGAGATGGTGTGGAGACCGAACCCGCGGTTGGCCGCCGGGTCGATGGGCAGTGCGTTGTAGTGGCGCATCAGGACCGGCTGTCCGTAACGCACGGAAAGGAGCTTTGGTGGGAGCGTTCCGTCGAAGGTCCAGAGGGCCTTGTGGTCCTGGACGGGCATGTTCGGGTGAAACCGGACTTCGAGTCCCTCCGTGGTTCCCTTGATTCTCGGCGTACCCGGGATCGAGGATTCGTACACGGTGTGATAGAGCCCGCCGGAGCCGAATTCTCCGAGACGGTAACCGTGTTTCTGCCTTCTGTCCCTCCACCCGCTGTTCACGTGAGCTCCCGCCTGGGCGGTCGCGTAGTGCACCTCGGGGTAGAATTCGTTCCACCGCTGGTGGGCCCAGCCCCGTCCCGGCGGACGGCCCTCGGCTGGAGGGGTATCGAGGGGGCGTCCGAGGAACGCTTCGATCTCCGATTTCCAGGGGTTCTCATCCAGGGTGTTCGCGTATTCCGTGGGGAAAGGGGCAATCCCGTCCTGGTCGAGAAATTCCGCGAGGGCTTCGGGTGCGGGACCGCTCCGTGCGGGGTTATCCGGATCCTGCTCCGGGTATGGTCCTGTCGTGGGGACCGGGAAGCCGATGGCAGGGGCCGGCCCGGCTGGATCGAGCGGATCCGTGCCGAATGATTCGAACCGGAGCATCTGCTGGGTAAACGACGTGGCCCCGAAGAGCGGGCTCGGCCTGCTGTTGGTGGGAACGTTGAATTTCCCCCCCGACTGCTCCTCCTCTTCCGGCACGGAATTGTTTTCCCCCGCGTCACGGAACGTGCCCGTGGCGCCTCCTTCGAAAGCCCCTTCGTTGGCATGGGGGAGGGTGGCGAGGAAATCGTCTGCATACTCGAGCCCGATCAGAGGCCCGGTGAATGCAGAGGGATCTCCAGGGGGGGGCGGGCCGAAGAAATCGAGTGTTGCCGCGAGAGCAAGTGATGTCATGAGAACCCCGAGTGGTATGGATGCGATTGAGAGGGCGGCCTTTTTGATCGATCCGGACGCGACCTCGTTTGTATCGGGTGTGTTGTTCTTCATTCGGAATTATCCTCCTCAGCGTCCACTAACGTGGCGCTTCATGTGTTGAACTCGTGAGTTCAAACGGCTGATTTCGACTGAGCTGGTCGGGAGGCGCGAACCATCACCGCAAAATGCTGTGTAACTCGCACTTTTCGGGTTGGATCTATTACTGAACAGAAGGCACCGTATAGAGTGATACGGTGAACCTTGTCTGACATCTCCCAACTCCACAATCGAGAAGTATTATCGCTATCTCATCCATTAAGATTTGCCCTATCCGGGTCAGGATTCATTTTTCGTTCTTTTTTTGGGGGGTTGATTCACTTTTTTCGTTCCTTTGGCCTCTCCGTGGAGGGAAAAGGGCCGGGTACTGCATCATGGGCCTGAGATACCGCTGTCGCTGGGAATTAGGCGAGTTCAGGGGTTCGGGTGCAGGGTTTCAAACTCTGAGGGCGTTCCAACCCCCCGACCGTGTGTCACACGCTGCTCGCCCAGTGGATCAGGTTGAAGAGGGTGTGAAGGAGCGCCGGGGTGTAGACCTCACCCGTTTTGTGACGCAGGAACCCAAGCGAGATCCCGGGCAGGAAGGTCAGAAAGCGGATCAGGGAAAATCCGATCACGATGTGGGTAATCGAGAACAGGATCGACGTCACGATAATTTTTGTCTGCGCGCTGCCTTCTATCCTGTCGAACAGAAAACCCCGGAAAAAAAACTCCTCCGGCAGGGCAACGACGATCAGTGAGGTAAGCCAGAACTTCATGGACCCGCTTGTTGTGAGGAGGTGGAACTTCTCGGGGTAAAATTGCCCGCCTCCCAGCTTCACGTACGCCACGTACAGGGCAATCGATGCCCCGGCGACGGCAGGGAACCAGCAGAGGGAGGCAAGAATACCCTTCCCCTTGAGAAAAACCATCTTTTCTCCCCGGTACCAGTAGTATATGCACGGCGAATACAGCAGGATCACCCCCGTGAACAGGGAGGACAGGCTACCCGTCAAGCCGGAGAAAGAGGGGGATATCGCTTTGATGGCCACGGTGACGGCGAGCCAGATCAGGTAGGGTTTCAGCTTCTCGGAAACGTGTATCGGCATGGCCCTTATTTTAGACGGGACCGACGATTTCGAAAAGTTCGGGAAATGTATCGATGATGTGGTCCGGGGGGTGCAGCGCAAAGTCTCTGGCGCCCAGGCCGTACCCTGCCCCGACGACTTCCACACCCGAGCCCCGGCCCGCGAGCACGTCGTTGATGGAGTCCCCCACGATGACCGCCTCCCCGGGTCGTGTGCCCGTTTCTTCGAGGATGCGGAGGACCCCCCGGGGATCGGGCTTCTTCATCCCGGGGGAGTCTCCTCCGACGGCGGGGTCGAACAGGGCATCGAGGCTCAGGTCGCTGAGGATGATTTCTGTCAGGTAGAGCGGTTTGTTCGTCAGGAGGGCGAACCGGAAGCTCCCCTCGTGGTATTTCAGCGCTTCCTGCACGCCGGGGTAGACGGTGGTCGTGTCCAGGAGATGCTGCTCGTAGTGCCTGAGGAAGATGTTCAGGGCGTCTCCGAGGAGACGCTGCCCTTCCTTGCCGAGGCCCTCCTCTATGAGAATGGAGACACCGTTGCCCACCCGGGAAAGTATCGTATTAAGAGGCAGCGGTTTGCTCCCCAGGTATCTGAGAGTGTGGTTTATCGAGCCGGCAAGGTCGTGGCCTGAATCGACGAGCGTGCCGTCGAGATCGAATATGATGAGTTTTTTGTACATCCTCTTCATCGAAAGCGGAGCCCTCCGCTGCAATGTGCGCCTTCCCCTGTTTTTTTCACCCCGTTCCCTCTTTCTCGATGAGGCCCCTTATGGTGCTTCTCAGGTCATCGAGCCGGAACGGCTTGGGCAGAATGCCCGCCCCTCCCTCGGCCGCTATCCTCTCCCCGGGTATCGAATCGGCCCGGCCGCTGATGAGAAGAACGGGGGCACTGACCCCTATCTCTTTCATCCTTGCAAGGAGCTCCCAGCCGGTTAGCCCGGGCATGGTGATGTCCGTAATGATGATATCGAATTTCTTCCGGCCCGCGATTTCGATCGCTTCCTTCGGGGAAACCGTCGCGGTGACACGGTGGCCGATCAGTTCGATCATCTCCTTGAGGACGTCGAGCACGTCCTTTTCGTCGTCCACGATGAGAATGTCGAGACTCCGATTCCGTGGGGCCTTCACGTTTTCTCCCGTTCCATCTATTTTTGCATCCTCCGATCCTTTGCCCCCCTCATCCCTCCGGGGAGGCCCATTCCCGAGGCTCCTGCCGTTTCCATGTTCGGTCTTCTCTTGGGGGTAAATCCCCCCTCCATGGTGCGCATTTTCTCCAGCGCGCTTCTGAATATGTTTCCCTTGATATCCTTTGTTTCCTTTTCGGCCTCTCTCAAAAAATTCTTCACCCACACCCTCTTCGACCGCTCGCCGTAGGGGCACATGCATTGCGACCAGGAAAATCCGAGCATGTTCACCAGGGAGACGATGCTCTTTTCGGGAACGAACAGGAGGGGTCTTATGATGGTCAGCCTGCCCCCGAACATTTCCTGCCGGGGTGCCATGGAGGCGAACTCGCCGTTGTAAAAGAGGTTCATGAGCGCTGTTTCGACGAAATCGTCCTGGTGATGGCCGAAGGCCACCCTGTCGAACCCGTGTGAGGTGGCATACTGGAAGATCGCCTTTCTCCTGTTCCAGGAGCAGATGAAACAATCGGGCTCCTGTCCCTCGGCCAGGCGGTCCCTGATCCGTATCCGGGAGATCTCCAGCGGGAGGTCGATGCTTTTCGCAAATTCCCTTATCCCGCTTTCCCTGGCGCACCCGCCGCAGGTGATGTCCGTTTTCACGTTGATGGCCGAAAGGGAAAATGCCTTGCCGTGCCAGGTGGCTATGTCGCGCAAAAGGTAAGCGAGGAGCGATGAGTCCTTGCCGCCGGACAGGGCAACGAGGACGCGGCTCTTGTCCTCGATCATCGAGAACCGCGAAATTGCGGCAAGCGTCTGCGACACGACCTGCTGTTTCTGCTTCTTGCGGGCCCTGCTCATGATAGTGACTCCCCGAAGATGTATTCCCCCGCCTGGCGGAGAAACCTGTCAACCCCATAATCTAAATAAGGTTGACAGCCGCCGCTATTTTCTGAAAAGATATTTCGATAATAATAGGGCAGAGCTATCTCCGCAACAGGGGGTTTACGCTAAACAATCTACCATAACGGGGGGATTCATGAGAGATTTTCTCCTTTCAATCGAGAGGAAGGCGGTAAATGGCGAGGGAATCGGTTTTGACGAGGCCCTCTCGGTCCTTGCCGTCGGTAAGGATTGGATTTTCGATCTCATCGGCGTGACGGAACGGGTAAAGAGCGCTTTCATCGGCAACAGGGTGAGGCTCTGCTCGATCGTCAACGCAAAATCGGGGATATGCACGGAGGACTGCTCTTTCTGCTCACAGTCGAAGGTTTCCCGTTCGAAGATAGAGAAGTACCCCCTCCTTCGGGCAGAGGAAATAGTTAAGAGGGCGAGAGCCGCGAAAGAGGATGGTGCGAGGGAGTTTTCCATCGTCACCTCCGGGGCGGGCCTCAGGAAGAGGGAAGAAATCGAGGTGATCGGAGCCGCTATCGAGGAGATAAGCGGAAAGCTCGGGCTCGAGACCTGTGTGAGCGTTGGGATCGTGTCGAGGGAGACGATCGAATATTTCAGGGCAAAAGGCCTGAAAAGCTTCCACCACAACCTGGAGACCTCGCGGGCCTTTTTCCCGAACGTCTGCACGACGCACGATTACGAAGAGGACGTTGAGACCGTGAGGGATGCAAAGAGAGCGGGGCTGTGGGTCTGTTGCGGAGGCATTTTCGGCCTGGGTGAGTCGGACAGGGACAGGGTGGATCTGGCGATGACCCTGAGGGAACTGGATGTCGACTCGATTCCCCTGAATTTTTTGAACCCGATTCCGGGGACCCCCGACGCGGGAAAAGACGAGCTCGACCCCTTTACCTGCCTGAAGATCATCGCCATGATGCGGCTCGTCAACCCGAGGAAGGAAATTATCGTGTGCGGCGGCAGGGAGGTGAATCTCAGGGACCTGCAGTGCCTGATCTTTCCTGCCGGGGCGTCGGGGACCATGCTGGGGAATTACCTCACCACCCGCGGGCGGCCGATGGAGGATGACATCAAGATGCTGGAGGACCTCGGTCTCGACTGGAAGGGAGAAGGGTTCCATGGCGGATGACTTCAGGGCTGACCTCGAAGGTGAGCTCGAATCGATCAAGAGACGGGGAAGATACCGTTTCCTGCGGGACATCGGGACCCCGGCGCGGGTCGAGATCACCATAGGGGACAAAAAATATCTGAACTTCAGCTCCAACGACTACCTCGGGTTTGCCACCTCCGATCAACTCATCGATTCACTGGGCGCAATCGGGGAAAAGTGGGGAATCGGGTCGGGCGCCTCCCGGCTCATCTGCGGGAACATGGAGGTCCACGGCGATCTCGAGAGGCGCATAGCTGCGTTCAAGGGAACCGAATCGGGCCTCGTCTTTTCATCGGGCTACATGGCAAATCTCGGTATCGTTTCCACCCTCGGCACCCCCCGGACGACGGTCTTCTCCGACGAGCTCAACCATGCATCCATAATCGACGGGTGCAGGCTCAGCAGGGCGAGGGTAAAAGTGTACCGCCACGCCGACCCGGGGCACCTCGAGGAGCTCATCTCGACGGACGACGGAGAGAGGAAGCTGATCATCACCGATGGCGTCTTCAGCATGGACGGCGATATTGCTCCCCTGCCCGACCTGTGTTACCTGAAGGAAAAATATGGCGCCATCCTGGTCGTCGATGATGCGCACGCCACGGGGGTTCTGGGAAGTGGCGGCAGGGGCACGGCGTCCCATTTCGGCCTGTCGGACAAAGTGGACATACAGATGGGCACCTTCTCGAAAGCCATCGGGACCTACGGGGCCTTTATCTGCTGTGACGCCGTTGTCAGGGATTACTTCATCAACCGGTGCCGGCCCCTGATCTTCAATACGGCCATCCCCCCCCTGATCGCCGCCCTGACGATACGGGCGCTCGATATGCTGGAGGAGGACCCGCAGATCGTCGACATCCTCCGGGGGAAGGTGAAGCGTTTCACCGCTGTCCTGGCAAATCATGGTGTGGACGTTCAGTCCGAGACGCCAATTATCCCCGTGATCATCGGGTCGGACGAGAGAACTCTCAAAATCTCCGAGGCACTGCTCAGAGAGGGGTATTTCGTTTACGGCGTCAGGCCTCCCACCGTCCCCGAGGGGACCGCGAGGCTGCGCGTTACCCTGAGCGCTGCCCACAGGGACGACCAGGTTGAGGGATGCGCGGAAAAGATAGCGGGGCTCATGGCCGCATTGGGAGGGGATGGGGCATAAAAAGGTTCGAAATAAAAAAATGGTAATGCGGAATGCGGAATGCGGAATGAACACCCAACGAGAAACGAGAAACGCGAAACCAGAAA